>Ga0209597_1001058_pt1 | contig 17995 bp, 11 predicted proteins | sample M_140625_MF_Meta_FD_187316 | JGI IMG/M metagenome (GOLD analysis project Ga0209597, IMG submission 187316) | Freshwater microbial communities from Lake Montjoie, Canada to study carbon cycling - M_140625_MF_MetaG (SPAdes) (version 2) | ecosystem: Environmental > Aquatic > Freshwater > Lake... | reverse complement strand
TTCCGGTACATCTGCAGCGTTCAGCAGTTGCAGCAATCGTTGATTGCCCAGTACGAGGCCAGTTTACCGGGTCTCGATCGCTGAAACCAGTTGCACCGCAGTTGATCTGGCTTTTTCAGGAGTCCCCAATTAACGGAAAACACCTTCGCATTCATCCATTGTTCCTGTTCATCATATGCATAGCCTCCTGGTTTGCCATTGTTCCACTATCACGAGTTTCTTACCAGGTTCTTGAACTTCCGAGCATTGCACTGGGAAAACATTGATACCCACAAGTCTTTTCATCACTTGCATCAGCAGACCCGGCCCGTTCAGCCGCTGAGCGGTAATTTAAAAGCCACCTAGTTCTCTATTAGAGCCTTTCGAAAGCCTCAGCAGAGAGGGTGATCGATAATACCACAACATGCTTCAGAAGTTAACTGCCAAGGGTAACACCTCGCTTGATGTCCCGATCAAACAATTTAAGATATTGTTTAACCACCAAGTCAATTCGATACCTCTTAGCTGCATCACGGGCACGTTCCTTGGCGGCTTGATAGACAGCTGGACTACAGGCCAAGGAGACAATAGCTTCAGCCGCCTTTATTACGGGGATCTCCCAATCTTCTAGTTCGATAACCTCACCTGCAATCCCAGAGTCGGTCGTGAGCATGTTACGGATTTCCCCCACTGCGGTGGCAATAAAAGGTCTTTCCACAAAAAGGCAGTCAACTATAGTAAGAGGGAAACTTTCTGACTTGAATCTTGTCAGCATAATTCCAGCCTGCGAAGCGGCATAAAAGCCAACGGAATTCTCATTAAAACCAGCCAGAAAAACGAAATGAGGGAGACTTGAGCCGACAAGTTCGTCATAGACACGTCCATTACCAACAAGGATCAAACGGATGTCTAGTCCCGATATTTCACGGGCCAAAGTAATGGCATCAATTGTTTCAAGCCAACCTTTCTCAGGTACGGCTCGACTAACACAACAAAAAACAAAAGCATCATCTGGAATTCCCAGATCCAAACGATTGATCGGACTTATGAGAGGCGGCTGCATACCATTAGGCAACTTGACAAAGCGCTGCGAATCAGAGCAGAATAAGTTGTTGTCAATAAAGGGTACGATATTCTTATCCGCGGTGTAGACCCATGTAGAAATATTCTGATCAGCAGTCTTAAGCTCCATTGCTGTAACTCCAAACGCCTCTCCATGCTCAATCATTCCGTGCAACGAAGCAACGTGAGCCCTTAATCCTTGAAAAACATCTGAGACAGCACATGGATACTTTTGCACATGCCACTGATGTGAATTTAAGACCTCAAGCCCAAAGTCTTTGATGATCTGCTTGGTTTCACTAATATCAGGAGTTTCGATAACAGGAACATCGTTTCTTACCAATTGGCGCACACCGTATACCCTCTCCATGTGACCGCCACTTAGCAGAATAACTGAATGCCCCTGCCTCTTAAACTCATTGGCCATGCGAATGGGAAGAATCTCAGCCCCACCGGCATAAAAGCCTTGGGTAGAAACCACGATATTTGGCGTACGAGTTGTTCGCGCTTTAAGGATCGATTCAACATCAACCCACTCATGGAATTGATCATCACTAATGCCCACATGATGACTATAATGCTTCTTAAATGCAGAAATTGATTGATGCAATACGTTCTCCGGTACGGCATAAAGATTCTGGACATACATGGCAGCAGCAGCAAGCTCTCGGAAAAATTCTTGCCTTTGACAGAAGGATTCAGCAGCGCTGCCCTTGTACCTTCGAAAATAGCTAGAGGTCTCGGTAGTGTAGGCGATCTTGCCTCCTCGGAGTTGATGCAAATAGAAAATCCAATCACCAGCAACTCGCATAGAAAGCCAAGCCTCATCATTCAGCAAGGGCATGTCCACTGGGCGGCGAAAGACAGCCGCACTGGCGTTTGGAATTGTATTAATGATTCCCAATGCTTCAGAAACCTCTTGGTGCGCAGTGTTGGTGTAAGAAGAGGACCACTTAGACTTACAGGCCAAGTCGCGCACATAGTCTTCGAATGCGTTGGGCATAAGTATCGCATCTGCATTCACGAATTTAGTTTGCGCATAGGCAAGCATTACAGCTTCGTCATCAAAACAACGAACAAGTGTCTCCAAAAAGTCAGACTCACAGTAGTCATCACTCTCGGCAATCCATATCAAATCCCCTGTAGCAGCAGCGATCCCCTTAGACCATTGGCGAAAAACTCCTCCAGAGTTTACCTGATTAAAGATTGCCCTAGATACGTTAGAGTATTTGTCTGCGTATTGCTGAAGCAATTCACGACTATTGTCCATAGATGCATCATCTAACAAGATTACTTCAATATTCTTGTAAGTTTGTGCAAAAATGCTGTCAAGGCGCCGAGGCAGAAAGGTGGAGTGATTATAATTTGGGACAATAACTGATACCTTAGGCAAAAGCAAGCCAGGCGAAAGTCCAACCATGGATCGACCTATCTCATTCAACTTGGTATAACCAGTCAATCGATCAGGCTCAAGTGCCGAACCTCGGCTCCAATCATTCCAAGAATCAACAAATATTAGTCGCCTGTCAGAGTCGTAGTTTTTTCTAACATCTGTGATCACCGCATCAAGTAATCGCCTAAACTCTAGCTGTGTGAAGCCAGAGTATCGCAGATCCTTTTCATCGCAACCTACACTAATTGATCGATAGCTTGGAAATTCGGCTTCAGCCATGGATAAAATGGCTTGAGAGACTACTACTCCATAGGGAACAACATTGACACCATCCTTGCTAAGTTTGATATATTTAGCACCTTTTGTTGGGGTCGCCACTATGGGATCATCTAGTGTTGACTCAAAATACAGCTGCAAATCAGCCGAAAGTACTGAAGATGCCTCCTCGGGTCGTGCAACCAGGAAGGGATGACAACCCAAAGAGTCGAATACAAGACGATCTAAATCACCAATACAGCTACTACAAGTTTCATGGCCAGAGGAGAGCGTGACAACAATAACTGGACGACGAGATACCTGAAGACAACGCTTATCCTGGATCGCAGCAGTTAGAATTGTTTTTACGGCACCAAGATCGTGTGACGAGAGAATATTAACATCAAGAATAAATCCCATATCAATATCTGGGTTGGCGAGGAGCAGAGACAAAGCAAAATCTGCTGAGGGTGTAGTGGCAGGATTAAGCTCAAAGCACCAAGCACAAACACCATGGCTTTTCGCCAAGTGAGCTTGTTTAGCAAGCAGCTCAACATCAGGAGTTTCATAGAAGCCCAAGTCATCGTTGGGAACCGTTAGGCGAAAATTCAGGGAATTTTTTTCATGCAACAATTTCCAGTTAGGATTTTTATAAAAGGCGATAATTTTTGAATCATGTGCAATATTGCCGAAATAAACGTTTTTTTCAAACCAAGTTCTTTTATTAGGACTTGTTTTCCTATTCTCAGCCATTCCAGCAACAACATAGTGCCAAAAGGGATTTATGCCTGCATTTCTAATGTCACTATATGCATTAAGATATTCACAGGTATCAAAACCATCCGAGGGATTTTTTCCCTCCATCCAACCATACTCACAATAATGCCGAATGGGATCAGCTGGAAAAGGAACGATATCCGGGTACATTGCAAGATAGTAATCTTCATCAAACAATCCAGAATCCCTAATTGCTTGAACTTCCCCGTCAAGACGGATTTGATCAATAAGAGGGGAAGCCACTTCCTTAGAAGCAGGCTGAGCCGCTTCTACAGAAACAGAAACAGCGAATGGATTCAGGCGTTTACCAATTCTTATTGTAGTGAGACTATCCTTAGTATCTCTCAGCGGGCGAGTAAGTCTCCAGATCCTAGATTGATAGACTTCATGGAGTTTCTGCTTTAAGCTCCTGCATTCTTCTATAGCATTATTTTTATCTGAACGTGCTTGATCGGCCTCTAGTTTCGCTTTTGCACTTTCTGCACGTACTTGATACGCATCTAACTTAGCCTTGGTAACTTCTGAACGTGCTTGATCAGCATCTAGCTTCGCTTTGGCAACTTCTGCACGTGCTTGATCAGCATCTGTCCTGGCAAGTGAGGCCTCTAAAGATATAGATTTGTACCTAGTTGCTGCTTGCGCCAGCTGTCCTTGTGCTCTCGCCAACCGGTCAAGTGGAGCAGACCAATGATCCTCAATCTCGTCGAAGGGGATGTCGCTTCGTAATCCCCAGAAATACAAATCTCCAGACTTGGAATTTACCTCAAATCCATGGGATGAAAAAAAACTTCCTAATTTAATTTTGTCGACAACCTGATCAACATCAAGATTTTTATAATATGATGTGGTAAACGGAGAGCTATACTGGTCTGAATCTATTGTTCCATGGGTGGCTCGACCGGTTCCCGCAGATGTAAAAATGAATAAGCCGCCAGAAGTGAGAATACGCACCATATTCAGGAAAACTCGATCCCAGCCCTTGCAATGCTCGAAGCATTCGGTTGAAATTACAACATCCGCCCAGCCATCAGGAAGCTCAGCTAGTTCACCAGGAATAACCCAGTCGACACACTGTGCTGGACCGAGATCAACTCCTATATATTCGGCGGAAGCTGGGAATAAAGGTCTGACCGAACCGTTGATGTCCTGACTTCCAACCTCAAAAATTCGTTCGGCCGATAGGAATTTATGACCATAAAATGAATTGAGTCTGCTGAAAAAATCCTGTTGCTCTGGATGCGCCATTGCACAATGTAGGCTGATAATGCACTATAGCCCATTTAGGCTCCTACTCAGTGAACTGGAAGAGGAACAGCGCCTTCGAAGTTCGAGAGTTGGGATCCGCTCCTCGAGCGTCACGTGGACCGCTGAGATTCTGCTAAGGAGACCCTGGAAAACCCATGCCATTCGCGGGACAATGGCTCTTCGATCGCCGGCCCGGACTGGGGTAATGGGCGGCTAGCAGCTTGGCTTCTCGGATTACGAGTTGACGACGGCGAAGAAGCAGACCAAACGGGAGAAGTTTCTCTCTGAGATGGAGGTGGTGGTGCCCTGGCAGGCGCTGATCGACCTGATCGAGCCCCACTACCCCAAAGCGAGCAAGAAAGGTGGCCGGCCTCCCTATCCGCTGGCCACGATGCTGCGGGTCCATCTCTTGCAGCAGTGGTACTCGCTGAGCGACCCGGCGATTGAAGAGGCTCTGATCGAGGTGCCCACCATGCGCCGCTTTGCCGGTATCGAGCTGATCAGTGACCGGATCCCCGATGAGACAACAATCCTGACCTTCCGCCACCTGCTGGAGAAGCACGAGCTGGGGGAGCAGATCTTTGAGATCGTCAAATTCCACCTCAGCGCACGGGGCATGACGATGCGGCAGGGCACGATCGTCGATGCCAACTTGTTCGCCGCCCCCAGCTCCACCAAGAACAAAGAGGGGAAGCGGGATCCGGAGATGCACCAGACCAAGAAGGGTAACCAGTGGTACTTCGGCCTGAAAGTCCACGCAGGCGTGGACAAGGACTCGGGCCTGATCCATTCGGTGATGGTCACGGCCGCCAACGTGCACGACCTCATCCCAGCGGCCGAGCTGTTGCATGGCGATGAGAAGGTCGTCTACGGCGATGCCGGATATCAGGGTATTGCCAAGAGACCTGAGATGGCAGACAAGAAAACGCAATTCAGGGTGGCAATGCGACCGGGCAAACGCCGGGTTCTGCCGGATACGCCTGAGGGCCGTTTGGAGGATCTGATCGAAACCGCCAAGGCCCACATCCGCTCGAAAGTGGAGCACCCATTCAGGGTGATCAAGCAGCAGTTCGGCTTTCAGAAGACCAGGCTGAGAAGCCTGGCTAAGAACCGCGGCAAAATCAATGTGCTGGCAGCCTTGACGAATCTGTTCTTGGCGCGCCGCTCGTTGCTCTTGGCGACATGAACGTGGTAGTGGTGTGACCGGAGGGCCTGATTGAGCCTCCAGAACCGCCAAAATATGGGGAGGAATGAACGATAGAGACCCAATGAGAACTCAGCTCAATCAAATTGCAGACCAATGCGGAAGTTCTGATTGCAGCGGCTTCTCAAACACCAGTTGCCCAGAGATTCCTTATGCATGGTCGCGAGGGGCATCGCGGACAAGGGATGACGAGAGGCGATTGAAGCCTGTCTTCTGGCAAACACCTATAGCCCTCGAAAAATCCATTTGCTGCTGATTGGTGATGGCGAAGAGCCAGAGCAACTGGCTCCCCTGCATGCAAGCAACGAAGTGCTTCATTTCCTGGGATTTCAACCGCAAGTGCGTAGCTACTTTGCTTGCTCGGGCATGGGTTCCATTCCGAGTCGCTTTAAGGGTGAGAGCTTGCCTTTGCTGCTAATTGATTGCTTAATGACCGGCAAACCGGTTTTGGCCAGCAATATTGGTGAAGTCAATCACCATAATTTCCAACCCCACTTGGAAAAGTAAAGCCAAACACTGTGAAAATTCACCAGCGTCAGCCTCCAGCTGCGGTGGTTACCTCGCCCCCAATGATGGATGACTGAGGCGATGGGCAAATGCAGAGCGCGGCCATACGCTGAGAGAGTACGGGTGATATCTGCATCTTCAAGATAAAGAAAGAAGCGCTCGTCAAACCCACCGGCGGCAAGGAAATTCTTTGTACGAATCAGCATGCAACAACCACTAAGGTAGGGAACCTCAAAAATCGCGCCGTAATCGCGATTGGCCATAACATACCATTGGTCATAACGCTTAAGCCAGCCTGGCTTCAAGAGCCCGGGAATAAAACGCCGACTGAACAATCCCAGCAGGGTAGGATTTGGCTTGCAGAGTAATTGCACTTCACCCTCAGTATCAACCATTTGAGGAACGGCGAGGGAGACCTCCGGATGCTCGAGCAACCAATCAACAAGTATTTCGAAAGTTCCTTGCTGCCAGGCAAGATCTGTATTCAGAGCCCCAATCAGCTCAGGCAGCTGGCCTTCAAGGTGCATCGAGGCAACAACTTGGTTGATGGCTCTCCCGTAACCGGGATTGTTCCAGTTTACAACAAAACAGTCTGCTCCGGATCTCAACGCCTCAACAGGCTCGCCCTGCCGATGATCATTGGAAACAACGGCGTACCCAACTCGAGGAGAAAGTTGGGACAGACATTTGGCGAGCCGCATGATCTCCCCCTCTCCCGGGTGATACGCCACAATCACGAGTAAGGCTTTCCGTTCCATGAGTTTCTCCTGCCTCAAGAAGGCGTGGAGGACGCCGTATCGGCGTTGGTCCTTCTCATCCTTTCGTTCGCATACGCCGCCCACTCGCGTACCTGCTCGCACCAGTCGAGATAGGCATGGTAGCAATTCACCGTGACCGCCAGACCGTTCTCGAAGCCGTGGCCCGCCTACAAGCCTAGTCTTTGCTGATCCGTGTCGAGTCCATGGCATAGCGGCGGTCGTTGCCGGGGTGGCGCTTGACTGGAGTGATCTGGACGCTGTGGGGAGCACCCTCGGGGCCGTGCCGAAAGCCGGCCTGCTCTTCGTCCGCCAGTGACTCCAAGCTGCCGATCACATTGCTCTCGGTCACGGCGCCAGGCCCATCGATCGGGCGGTGCACATGGCTCTCTGCCGCCAAGTGCAGAACCAGGGCCGGATTGGCGGCCTGGAGCGTCTCGGCGGTAGCGGAGGCATCGGCCAGATCCTCCAGGAGAAGCTGGTCCCGATCCACCGCTCCACCGATGAGGCCGGCACCGCCGGCCATCAGAAGGCTTTTCATAGCAAGCGGAGGGTCTGTACCGACCATTACACCTGTCGTTTTCTGAAGGCTAACTGCTGGCGATTCGACCGCAGATCGAGGCGCCAGGTCAGGTGCTTCTTGTGATGAGAACCAAGGAATCCCCAGAGGGGGTTGCCGAAGGGCCCCCTTGATGGTGCATGATGGTGGGACCGGCGAGTGGACCGGCCTGACCTAAGCATCCATAAACGATGCCCATGTGGCCATAGTTTATGCTGGTTTCTGTTCCGTTCGGAACATTTACAAGCAAGCGTCAGCACTACTGCGGATGTAGCTCAGTGGTAGAGCATCTCCTTGCCAAGGAGAGGGTCGAGAGTTCGAATCTCTTCATCCGCTTGATCAAGACCAATTGCTCAATTTACAGGGCCCTATCTCTTCACCTGAATAGTTGGGGCGTCTAAACTTTTTGTTTCAATCGATGACTTAATTGGCTCTTGGCAAAACCCAGGCCGAACCAACCCAGGGCCATACAACCGGCCAAAATGATCAGGGAGGTGGCTTATCTGCTGGCTTGCCTCACCCCCCCAACGCCCCCATCAAACTCCCCATCTCCAGCGCCTGCATCGCGTAGCTCCAACCCAGATTGCTCTTGATCCCCGCCCGCTCGAGGGCCTGCTGCAGGGTGTCGGTGGTGAGCACGCCGAAGATCACCGGGATGCCGGTGTCGCGGGCTACGGCGGAGACGCCCTTGCCCACCTCGGCCACCACCACGTCGAAATGGGGGGTGTCGCCGCGGATCACGGCCCCCAGGGTGATCACCACCTGGTAGCGGCCGCTGGCCGCGAGGCGTTGGGCCACCAGGGGGATCTCAAAACTGCCGGGCACCCAGGCCACATCCAGCTGGCTGCTGGTGGGGGCCGTGTCGATGCCGTGGCGTGACAGACAGTCCAGGCAGCCGCTCAGCAGCTTGCCGGTGACCAGATCGTTGAAACGGGCCACCACCACGGCGATCCGCAGGTTGGCCGTATCGGTGAAGCGCCCTTCGAAAACCGCCAAAACCTTCAGACCACGAAGTAACTCACGCCCCAGTTGAGCAGAACGAGGGCCACCCAGGCGGCCCCGCCGATCAGGATCAGGCGGTTGGAGCGGCCGCTGTCCTCGCTGCTGGCGTAAAGCACCGGGATCGCCACGATCAGCGCGAACGACATCACCACCAGGGCCAGAACGGTGAGTGTGTTGATGATCTGCATAAGTGAGGTGCTGGAAGGGGTGGGCGGGCCGGCCGGACCAGGCAGTGGGGGAATTCTCACACGGCACCCCGGCCGCTCCCCAGGGATGCGGGGGCATCCTTCACAAGTTGTGGGTTGGGGTCGAGCAGCGGGGGGCTGCCGGGGTTGGACCCCACCGGTGGGGTCTCGTAGGATGGGACTCCCCCACCACCAGTGCCATGGCGGCGCCAGTCGAGCAGCAGCTGTCCCTGGTTGCCGAGCTGGTGGGGTCTGGACTGCAAGGAAGTTTGTTTGCCGAGGCGGCGCCTGCGGGGGTTGCAGCCGCATCTGGGGCCCTCGGGGGCCGCTCCCGTTTTGCTGCGGCAGACGCCAGTGGTGACGAGTCGGACGCCCTCGACGCCGACCACCTCCTGGAGGCCGATGCGGCATCCCGGCCCCGGCAGCGGCGGGCCACGGCCGCCAGGGCGCGAGGCCTGGAGGGGGAGGAAGGGAGCCATGGGGCGGCAGCCGCCGCGACAACAAAGGCAGGAGCTGGGGGCGCGGGCGCATCCACCAAGGCAGCTGCCGGTTCTGCGCTCGCAGAAACCCAGCCCGAGGACAGCACTAGCCCTCCCGCCGGCCCCGGGGAAAGCGAGCCCCCCGCCGACGAACACCACCCCCAGCCCGACGCCGACCTGCCCCGCTGGCATCACCACAGCCTGGTGGACCCGGCATCCCTCAGCCCGGTGCTGCGCCACTACGTGGAGCTCAAGGCGGCCGATCCGGAACGGGTGCTGCTCTACCGCCTCGGCGACTTCTACGAGTTCTTCTTCGAAGACGCCTTGCTGCTCTCGCGCCTGCTGGAGCTCACCCTCACCGGCAAGGAGGGCGGCAAGGGCATCGGCCGGGTGCCGATGGCGGGCATCCCCCACCACGCCGCCGAGCGCTACTGCGCCGAGCTGGTGCGCCGCGGCCTCAGCGTGGCCCTCTGCGACCAACTCGAAACCACGCCCGCCAAGGGGGCCCTGCTGCGCCGCGACATCACCCGGGTGCTCACCCCCGGCACAGTGCTCGAGGAGGGCATGCTCGCCGCCCGCCGCAACAACTGGCTCTGCGCCGTGGTGACGGGCCCCGGCGGCCGTTGGGGGCTGGCGGTGGCGGATGTGAGCACCGGCGAGTTCCGGGTCACCGAGCGAGAGGGGAGCGGGGCACTGCACCAGGAGCTGCTGCAACTGGAGGCGGCCGAGGTGGTGTGGCCTGGGCTGGAAACGGGCGTTGGGAGCTCTCATGCCGCGACCGCCCTCGTGGGGGAAGGCGGCCAGAACGACGCTGCAGCGCCGGCCCCCGCCTGGTGCCCCGATCCCCAGCGGCTCACGGCCCTGCCCCGCACCCCGTTTGAGGCCCCCCAGGCCCGGGCCCGCCTGCTGGGCCACTTCCGCCTGGCCAGCCTCGAGGGCCTCGGCCTCGGCGAGCTGCCCCTGGCGATGCGGGCGGCGGGTGGCCTGCTGGCCTACCTCGACACCACCCAGCCCGTCGCCGAAGCCGGCACCGGACCAGGCCCCATCCCCCTGGAGATGCCCACCGTCTGGCACGCCGGCGACCAGCTGGTGCTCGATGCCCAGACCCGCCGCAACCTGGAGCTCACCCGAACCCAGCTGGGCGGCGGCCTGCACGGTTCCCTGCTCTGGGCCCTCGACCGCACCGCCACCGCCATGGGGGGCCGCTGCCTGCGGCGTTGGATCGAGGCTCCCCTGGTGGAGCGGGCCGCCATCCTGGTGCGCCAGGAGGCCGTGGGGGAGCTGGTGGAGCACCGCCCCCTGCGCCTGGCCCTGCGGCGCCTGCTGCGGCCGATGGGGGATCTGGAGCGCCTGGCGGGCCGGGCCGGCGCCGGCAGCGCCTCCGCCCGCGATCTGGTGGCCTTGGCCGACGGCCTGGAGCGGCTGCCGCGGCTGGCGGGGCTGCTCAAAGACAGCCACAGCGAACCCCTGCGCGCCCTGGGCCAGCCCTGGCCGGAGCTGGCCGCCCTGGCGGCCGAACTGCGCCACCACCTGCTCGACACCCCGCCCCTGAGCCTCAGCGAAGGCGGCCTGATCCACGACGGCGTCGACCCCCTGCTCGATGGCCTGCGCAACCAGCTCGACGACCAGGACGGCTGGCTGGCCGAGCAGGAAGCCAGCGAGCGCCGCGCCAGCGGCAACCCCAACCTGCGGCTCCAGTACCACCGCAGCTTCGGCTACTTCCTGGCGGTGAGCCGGGCCAAGGCCGCCACCGTGCCCGACCACTGGATCCGCCGCCAGACCCTGGCCAATGAGGAACGCTTCGTGACCCCTGCGCTCAAGGGCCGCGAGGGGCGCATCCTGCAGCTGCGGGCCCGCGCCGCCCAGCGCGAATACGAACTGTTCACGGCCCTGCGCGCCCGGGTGGGGGAGCGGGCCGCCCCGATCCGCGCCGCCGCTCGCCTGGTGGCCGACCTCGATGCCCTGGCCTCATTGGCGGAGGTGGCCGCCACCGGCGGCTGGTGCCGGCCGGAGCTGGTGGAGGGCCGGGAGCTGTTGATCGAGGCCGGCCGCCACCCGGTGGTGGAGCAGCTGCTGGTGGAGGAGACCTTCACCGCCAACGACCTGGCCCTGGGCGGCGCTGACGTGGCTCCAGGCAGCGATTCCAGTTCCACCCCACCGGCCCCCGACCTGCTGGTGCTCACCGGTCCCAACGCCAGCGGCAAGAGTTGCTACCTGCGCCAGACGGGGCTGCTGCAGCTGCTGGCCCAGATCGGCTCCTGGATCCCGGCCCGCTCCGCCCGCCTCGGCATCGCCGACCGGATCTTCACCCGCGTCGGCGCCGTCGACGACCTGGCCAGCGGCCAATCCACCTTCATGGTGGAGATGGCCGAAACCGCCAACATCCTTCACCACGCCAGCGAGCGCTCATTGGTGCTGCTCGATGAGATCGGCCGCGGCACCGCCACCTTCGATGGCCTCTCGATCGCCTGGGCGGTGGCCGAACACCTGGCCGCCGACCTCCGCGCCCGCACCATCTTCGCCACCCACTACCACGAGCTCAATGAGCTGGCCGAGCTGCTGCCCAACGTGGCCAATGCCCAGGTGCTGGTGGAGGAAACCGGCGACGAGCTGGTGTTCCTGCATCGGGTGGTGCGGGGCGGCGCCAGCCGCAGCTACGGCATCGAGGCCGCCCGGCTGGCCGGTGTGCCCCCCTCGGTAGTGCTGCGGGCCCGCCAGGTGCTGGGCCGGATCGAGGCCAACAGCCATGTGGCGGTGGGCCTGCAGGCCTAGGCGATCGGCCGATTGCCCTGCCGGTCCAGCCAGGCCCGCCGCAGCAGAGCGTTGACCGCGGCGGCCACCAGGCCCGCCCCGCCCCGGCTGCCCTCCAGCCGGATCTGGGGGAGATCACTGGCGGCCAGGTGCCGCTTGCTTTCGGCCACTCCCACGAACCCCACGGGCATGCCGATCACCAGGGCGGGCGCAGCCAGGGCCCCGGCCGCCACCCGCTCCAGCAGCAACTCCAGGGCGGTGGGGGCACTGCCGATCAACACCACCGCGCCGGGATGGGCCGCCAGGGCCCACGCCATCCCCGCCGCGGCCCGGGTGCCCCCCACCGGTGACGCGGCGGGCGCCCAATCGAGCACCGAATGCACGGGATTGCCGAAGGTGCGCCGCGCCATCGGCGCCACGGCACTGGCGGCCATGGCGGTGTCCGTGAGGATCACCGCGCCGGAGGCCAGGGCCTGGAGCCCCACCCCGCAGGCCCCGGGGCTGAACCGCAGCAAGGGAGCAATGGCGGGATCCCCGCTGCTGTGCACCAGGCGCTCCAGCAGCTCCTGCTCGACCCCCTCGAACCCGCTCTCCCCCAGCAGCACCCGGATGCGGCGGATGCTCTCCACAAAGATCGGGTGATCGAAATCGGCGCCGGCCAGGCTCATGGCCGGGGCTCCCGCTCGAGCTTGCGCTGCAGACCATGGCGCCACATCGCCGCCAACCCCTCGGCGAGGGGGATTCGCGGCGCCCAGCCGCTCGCGGCGGCCAGCTTGCGGGAATCGAGCACGTTGGCGGCCACATCAAAACGCCGCTCCGGCAAATGGTTCACCTTTACGGAAAAACCATCGGCATCGGCCAGGCCCTGCAGCAGGCGGATCAGATCGAGATTGGAAGCACCGATGCCAGTGCCGAGGTTATAAATGTTGCCCTCCTTTCCCTGCTGAAGAACCGCCACGATTCCGGAGGCCACATCCTGCACATGGATGTAGTCACGGATCGTGCCCTCAGGGCCATAAATCTGCACCTCGCCTCCCCGCTGAATCGCCTCAATCGCCGCCGCCATAAAGCCCTGGCCCACCCCGGTGCGTTGGGCCTCGCCATAGGCATTGGCCGGCCGGGCGATCAGCACGGGCAGGTCCATGGTGGAATGGAACATGCGCGCATAGGAATCAATCGTGAGCTTGGTGATGCCGTAGGGACTGATCGGATTGGTGGGGTGATCCTCCGGGATCGGCAGCACGGAGGCGGCGCCATAGACCGTGCCCCCGGACGACACAATCACCAAGCGGCGCACCTCGGCCCGCTGCATCTCCTGCAGCAGGGCCACGTTGGGGGGCAGGTTGGAGAGCAGATCGAAGGTTGGATCGCCAAAGCTGGTCTTGGGAACCGTGGAATAGGCCAGGTTCACCACATCGCACCCCGGCGTTAAAAGGGTGCGCAGCAGACCGAGATTGGCATAATCCCCCTGCACGTAGCGGCAGCCCGCCGGCAGAGCCAGGGGCTCGGTGCCGCGGCCGAGAACCACCACCTCGCCACCGGCCTCGCGCAGCAACCGCGAGACCTCGATGCCGATGAAACCGGCACCACCGATGACGAGGGTGGAGGGCATGGGTGTGACGGGGCCGTGGGCATCCCATGATCGCCCTGCGGCAGTCTGGCGCCATGCCGATCCACCTCTACTGGGGCGACGACGAGGCCGCCCGCTCCCGGGCCGTGGAGGGCCTGGTGGGGAAGCTGGTGGATCCGGCCTGGGCCTCGATCAACCTCAGCCGGCTGGATGGCAACGACAGCGCCCAGGCGGGACGGGCCCTGGAGGAGGCGCGCACGCCCCCCTTCGGCGGCGGAGCACGCCTGGTGGTGCTGCAGCGGAGCCCGTTCTGCAGCCAGTGCCCGGCGGAGCTGGCCTCCCGGCTGGAGGCGAGCCTCTCGCTGATTCCGGCGGATTGCTACCTGGTGCTGGTGAGTGCGGGCAAGCCCGATGCCCGGCTGAAAACCACCAAGGCCCTCAAGAAGGTGGCGGAGGAACAGAGTTTCCCCCTCCCGGCCATCTGGGATGGGGAGGGGCTGATCGCCCTGGTGGAGCGAACAGCCCAGGAACTCGGCCTGCAGCTGGAGCCGGCGGCGACCGAGGCGCTGGCCGAAGCCATCGGTGGCGACAGCGCCCGGCTGGCCTCCGAACTCGAAAAGCTCTCCCTCTACGCCGGCTCCGCGGCCACCACCCCAGGCCCCACCGGCTCAGTAGCTTCGACCAGGCCGCAGGGACGATCGGCGCCGATCACCGCGGCAGCCGTCGAGGCGCTGGTGGGGGGTCGCAGCACCAGCGCCCTGGCGGTGGGCGATGCCCTGCTGGCCGGCCAGGGCGCCGAGGCCATCGCCCGGGCCGATGCCCTGCTGGCCGCCAATGAGCCCGCCCTGCGGATCGTGGCCGCCCTCACCAGCCAAATCCGCGGCTGGCTCTGGGTGACCCTTTTGGAGCAGCAGGGCGAACAGGACGTGGCCGTGGTCGCCAAGGCGGCCGGCATCGCCAACCCCAAGCGCATCTATGTGATGCGCAAACAGCTGCGGGGCCGCCGCCCCGGCCACCTCCTCACCCTGCTGACCCAGGTGCTGGAGGTGGAAGCGGCCCTCAAACGGGGAGCCGAGCCCGGCGAGGCCTTCCGCGATGCCTTCTTGGTGCCGGGAACCGCCGCTTGAAGCGTTGAACCCTGCCCGCCGCCCAGGACATCGGCAACGGACCGGGCACCAGTCGCCTCCGATAATCGCGGGAACTAGTCGCCCGATCGCGATCCACCGCCGATGGCCCTGCTCGTACAGAAATTCGGTGGAACCTCCGTGGCCGATGTGGAACGCATCCAGGCGGTGGCCCGGCGGATCGCCGCCAGCCGGGAGGCGGGGCACGACCTGGTGATCGTGGTGTCGGCAATGGGCCACACCACCGATGAACTCACCGGCCTGGCCCGGGCGATCAGCGCCGATCCGCCCCGGCGGGAGATGGACATGCTGCTGGCCACCGGGGAGCAGGTGTCGATCGCGCTGCTGGCGATGGCCCTCCATGCCCAGGGGATCCCGGCGGTGTCGATGACCGGGCCCCAGGTGGGCATCGTGACCGAATCGGCCCATGGCCGCGCCCGCATCCTGGAGGTGCGCACCGATCGCCTGCAACGCCTCCTGGAGGACGGCCAGGTGGTGGTGGTGGCGGGATTCCAGGGCACCAGTAGCGGCACCGCGGGCACGCCGGAGATCACCACGCTCGGCCGGGGCGGCTCCGACACCTCGGCGGTGGCCCTGGCCGCGGCCCTCGGCGCCGACGCCTGCGAGATCTACACCGATGTGCCCGGGGTGCTCACCACCGATCCCCGCAAGGTGGCCGACGCCCAACTGATGGAATCGGTGAGCTGCGACGAGATGCTGGAACTGGCCAGCCTCGGCGCCGCCGTGCTCCACCCCCGGGCCGTGGAGATCGCCCGCAACTACGGCGTGCCCCTGGTGGTGCGCTCCAGCTGGAGCGAGGCCCCGGGCACCCGGCTCACCAGCGGTGCCCCCCGGCCGATCGGCAGCGAGGGGCTGGAATTGGGCCGGCCGGTGGACGGGGCCGAACTCGAGGAGAACCAGGCCGTTGTGGCCCTGGCCCACGTTCCCGACCGCCCCGGCGTGGCGGCCCGCCTGTTTGAAGCCCTGGGCGAGGCCGGGCTGAACGTGGACCTGATCGTGCAGGCCACCCACCAGGGGAACAGCAATGACATCGCCTTCACCCTGGCCGACAACGAGCTGGAGCTGGCCACCACGATCTGCCGCCGACTGCTGGAGGAATCCGGGGCGGAGGGGGCCCAGCTCAGCACCCAGGCGGGCATGGCGAAGCTGAGTATCGCCGGCGCCGGGATCATGGGGCGCCCCGGCGTGGCGGCCCGGCTGTTCGACACCCTGGCCCGGCTGGGCATCAACCTGCGGCTGATCGCCACCAGCGAGGTGAAGGTGAGCTGCCTAGTGGACGGGAGCCAGGGGGGCAAGGCCCTGCGGGCCGCCGCCACGGCCTTCGAGTTGGCCGACCACCAGGTGCGGCATGGCGCCGTCGCCTGCAACCCGGGCAGTCCCGCCGTGCGGGGCGTGGCCCTCGACCGCGACCAGGTGCAGGTGGTGGTGCGGGGTGTGCCGGACCGGCCGGGCGCCGCGGCGGCCATCTGCCGGGCCCTGGCGGATTCCGGCATCAGCCTCGACGCGATCGTGCAGTCGGAGCGCACCCATGGGGTGGCGCCGGAGCTCAGCCGTGACATGAGCTTCACCCTCAAGCGTGACGACCGCCCCGGCGCCGAACGGGCGCTGGGGCCGGTGTTGGCCGGCTGGAGCGGCGCCCGCTTCGAGGAAGGACCCGCCATCGCCCGGGTGAGTGCGGTGGGGGCAGGCATGGCCTGCACGGCGGGAACGGCGGCCCGCATGTTCCGCAGCCTGGCCGATGCCGCCATCAACATCGAGCTGATCGCCACCAGCGAGATCCGCACCAGCTGTGTGGTGGCCGAAGCCGACGGAATCCGGGCGCTCCAGGCGGTGCATGGGGCCTTCGCCCTGGGGGGCGAGGAGCTCAACCGCGCCGAGGGCAGCGAGGCGCCCGAAGAGGCCTAGACGCCAACCAAAGCCGTGGCCTCAAGCGAAGTTCAATCTGAGCTGGACTTCAAAAAGCCCTTGTCGATGCCGAGCAAGGCCCAATAACGGCACTTCGGAATGCGGGCGTTGGTCACCTCTTCCCCACCAACTTCTGACGCAGCCCCTTGATCCGGTCGCGCAGGTTGGCCGCCTCCTCGAACTCCATCTTCTTCGCCGCCGCCTTCATCTTCTCCTCGAGCTGCTGAATCAGCTCCGGCAGGGCATCGAGGGGCACAGCGTTGTGTTCGGCCTGGTCGACGGCCTCCTCAAGTTGATCATCGTTGAGCCGGCGCGACACCTCCAGGAAGGACAGGATCGCGTTGCCGGCCCGCTTGCCGGCGGGGGTGGGGGTGATGCCGTGCTTGATGTTGTGGGCGTGCTGGATGGCACGGCGACGCTCGGTTTCGGAGATGGCCTTGGCCATCGAATCGGTGAGGTTGTCGGCGTAGAGCAGGGCCTTGCCATCAATGTGGCGGGCGGCGCGGCCGATCGTCTGGATCAGGGAGCGCTCGGCCCGCAGGAAGCCCTCCTTGTCGGCATCGAGGATCGCCACCAGCGACACCTCCGGTAGGTCGAGGCCCTCCCGCAGCAGGTTCACCCCCACCAGCACGTCGTAGGCACCATTGCGGAGGTCCTGGATGATCTCGATCCGCTCGATCGAGTGGATCTCGGAGTGCAGATAGCGCACCCGCACGCCGTTTTCGGCCAGGTAGTCGGTGAGGTCCTCGGCCATCCGCTTGGTGAGGGTGGTGATCAGCACCCGCTCCTTCTTGTCGGCCCGCACGCGGATCTCGCCCAGCAGGTCATCCACCTGGCCATCAGAGGGACGCACCTCCACGATCGGATCAAGCACCCCGGTGGGGCGAATCACCTGTTCGGCCACCTGGCCCTTGCTCTGGGCCATCTCCCAGTTGCCGGGGGTGGCGCTCACGAAGATGGTTTGCTTCGCCTTCTCCCAGAATTCATCACCCTTGAGCGGCCGGTTGTCGGCGGCGCTGGGCAGGCGGAAGCCGTGCTCAATCAGCACCTGCTTGCGGCTCTGGTCCCCGTTGTACATGGCCTGCAGCTGGGAGCAGGTGACATGGCTCTCGTCCACCACCAGCAGCCAGTCGTCGGGGAAGTAATCGATCAGGCATTCCGGCGGCGTGCCGGCGGGGCGACCGGCCAGGTGGCGGGCGTAATTCTCAACGCCGTTGCAGTA
>Ga0209597_1001055_pt1 | contig 18047 bp, 8 predicted proteins | sample M_140625_MF_Meta_FD_187316 | JGI IMG/M metagenome (GOLD analysis project Ga0209597, IMG submission 187316) | Freshwater microbial communities from Lake Montjoie, Canada to study carbon cycling - M_140625_MF_MetaG (SPAdes) (version 2) | ecosystem: Environmental > Aquatic > Freshwater > Lake... | reverse complement strand
CCACGCCCCGACGGCATCTCCTTCCCTGACGCCTACGACAAGGTGATGCCCGCCTTTGCTCAAATGGTTGACGCGCTTGCAGATTCCGAGCCCGTATGCATTAACGTCTGGGATCACGCCCACGAAGCCGATGTGCGCCGACAACTGCTCCGTGCAGGCGCACGAGATGCTCATGTGCGGTTCTACAAACACCCGACTTACGAACCCTGGTGCCGAGACCACGGCCCGGTCTTTCTCAAGCGAGACGCTGATCCCTCCACAGTCGTCGTCGACTGGGATTACAACGCTTGGGGCGGAAAATATCCACCACACGACCTCGATGATTGTGTTCCAACAAAAATCGCCGAACTCCTTGGTCTAGAGGTTTATGCGCCTAACATGATTCTCGAGGGCGGATCGGTCGAACTTAACGGAAGCGGCACATTGCTCACCACGCGGAGTTGTTTACTAAATCCCAACCGCAATCCCAATCTCACCCAGGCGGAGATTGAATCGCGACTCAAAGCTTTCTTAGGAGTCACTAACATTCTTTGGCTTGGCGATGGCATCGAGGGCGACGATACAGATGGCCACATCGATGACCTCACCCGGTTCATCAACCGCACCACTGTTCTCTCCGTCGTGGAACCAAACCCGGAGGATCCCAACCACAAGCCGCTCGCCGAAAATCTCGAAACACTGTCGCACCTGCACTTGGAGGACGGCGCTCCGCTCCAAGTCATTGATTTACCAATGCCCGCGCGCATTGACCGCGAAGGTCTCCGATTGCCAGCGAGTTACGCAAATTTTTATATCGCTAATTCCGTGGTGTTGCTTCCAGTTTTCAATGATCCAGCGGACGCCCTAGCCGTTTCAGTTTTAGAAAAAGCATTCCCCAATCGCAGGATCGTCGCCATCGATTGTCGTGAACTCATTTGGGGCCTTGGAGCGTTCCACTGCCTGACCCAACAGCAGCCGCTCTAAACTCGCAACGCACACATCGGTTTTTCCTTCCCCATCGTCTCACTTTTGAGACTGTCTTACTCTCTATGGCCAGCTCTCAAACTCTTTCCCTCGGACATTCTCCCGACCCAGACGACGCGTTCATGTTCTACGCGCTCGCCGAACACAAGATTGACACCCGCGGCTGGAATTTTGAACACACGCTCCAAGACATCCAGACTCTCAATGAGCGCGCTACCCGCAGTGAGCTGGCCATCTCTGCGATCTCTATACACGCCTACGCTTTTGTCTCGGACCGTTACGCATTGCTCCCCTGCGGCGCCAGCATGGGTGACGGCTACGGCCCGATGCTCGTGGTCAAGCGCGGCGTGGAGTTCCCCACTGAAGCCCAAGCGCTAAAGGCCTGGCTTCGCGAACGGCTCATCGCCGTGCCGGGGCTCATGACCAGTGCGTGGCTCAGCCTCCAGCTGTATTTGGCGGATCCAAGCCACCACGCGCCACCCGCCCACATCGTGGTTCCCTTCGACGAAATTTTCCCAGCCGTGCTGGAGGGAAAAGCGGAGGTTGGCCTGATTATCCACGAGGGCCAGCTCACGTATCGGCAAGAGGGATTCGAAAAAGTCTTGGATTTAGGCCAATGGTGGAAAGCTGAAACTGGTTTGCCTTTACCTTTGGGCGGCAACGTAATACGCAAAGATTTCTCTCTCGCTGAGCGCAGCGAAATCAACCTTGTGCTGCGCGAAAGCATTGAATACGGCCTGCAACATCGCAAAGCCGGCGTCGCCCACGCGATGCCGCTTGCACGGGGTATGGACGAGACTCTAGCCGACGAATTCATCGGAATGTATGTCAACGACTACACGCTGGATTATGGCGATACAGGCAGGGCTGCGATCCGCGAATTTCTCGGCCGAGCCCACGCAGCCGGGCTTATTCCCGAAATCGTGAATCTGGAATTTGTCGTTTAATCGCCGTTCATTCGCGCACCTCACCGCACCTGAACGCGCGGTGCTCAGATTCCTCTCCACACGCTTGCCCTAGAACACGAGGTACGTTAGGTTCAGGCCCCGTTTCTGAACACAGCCACCTTTATGAGTCATTCCACGCACTCCAGCACCGCGACCAGCGCTTCACCGTCCTCCTCCCCCACTCACCCCCCCTCCGCTCCAGAACGCGGCGAAGCCATGAGCGGAGCAGATGTGCTTGTAGCTTGCCTTGAACGGGAAGGGGTTGACACCATTTTTGCATACCCAGGTGGAGCTTCGATGCACATGCATCAGGCACTGACACGATCCTCGAAAATCCGTACTCTTCTGCCGCGCCACGAGCAGGGCGGCGGCTTTTCAGCCGAAGGATATGCCCGAGCAACTGGCAGAGCCGGCGTGGTCATGGCGACTTCTGGCCCCGGCGCCACGAATCTGGTGACCTGTATCGCTGACGCTTATCTGGACTCTATTCCGCTAGTGGCAATCACTGGGCAGGTGCCTCAACACATGATCGGTAAAGGCGCGTTCCAAGAGACAGACGTTTTTTCAGTTACAGCGCAAGTCGTTAAGCACAATTATCTTGTACTGGATGTCAACGACATCCCACGCATCGTCAAGGAAGCCTTCCACATTGCACAAACGGGCAGACCGGGCCCTGTGCTCATAGACATTCCTAAAAACATCCAGCAGGCGATTGTGCGCCCAGTATTTCCTGCAGAGGTCAAACTCCGCGGCTATGATCCGATGCGCCACGCCGATAATCTCGCTTTAAATGAGCTCGTGGGTCTCATCGAACAGGCGAAGCGTCCGATGTTATACGTCGGAGGCGGCGTGATCTCGAGTGGGGCAGCGGCTGAGTTAAAAGAGTTCGCACTGCGCACGGGTATCCCAGTGGCATCCACACTGATGGGGATAGGATGCTTCCCAGAGACTCATCCCTTATCGTTGCGTTGGTTGGGCATGCACGGAACCGTTTACGCCAACAACGCGGTTAACGAAGCCGACCTTCTACTCGCAGTGGGTGTGCGCTTCGATGATCGGGTCACCGGCAAGATTTCAGAATTTGCCAAACACGGAACCATCGTCCACATCGAGATCGACGAGTCGGAGGTCAACAAGAACAAGCACGTTCGCCTCCCGATCATCAGCGACGTGAAATACGCCCTCGCCCGCCTGAATGAACTGCTCGAACGTTCTGGAAAGAAGCCGGCGGACCACGCTGAGCTCACCCAATTCACTCAGTTCCCTGAATGGTACAAGCAGATTGCCGAATGGCGCGATGCATTCCCATTCACCTACGACGACACGCCGGATCTCATTCAACCGCAATACGCTATAGAACTCCTCTACGAGCTCACCAAAGGAGACGCGATCATTACTACAGGCGTGGGACAACACCAGATGTGGGCCGGTCAATTTTACAAGTACAACGACCCAAGGTCCTTCATCACCTCGGCGGGATTGGGCTCAATGGGCTTCGGTTACCCAGCGGCAATTGGCGCAAAAGTCGCCTGCCCCGACAAACAGGTCGTCGATATCGACGGGGATGGATCCTTCTTGATGAACGTGCAGGAACTCGCCCTCGCTCACATCGAAAAAATTGCAGCTAAGGCGCTCATCCTTAACAATCAATGGCTCGGCATGGTGGTTCAATGGGAAGATCGCTTCTACAATTCCAACCGCGGTCACACTTTCTTGGGCGACCCCGAGGATCTCACTCGGATTTATCCGGATTATATTAGCATCTGCAAAGGCTTCGGCGTGCCTTGCGAACGGGTGATTCACAAAAAGGATCTCCGCGCCGCCATGCAACGAATGCTGGACTCCAAGGAAGCGTACGTGCTCGATGTCATGGTGCCATACACTGAACATGTTTTGCCAATGATCCCAAGCGGCGGCACTTACAAAGATGTCATTTACAAGGGGCGCCAAAAGCTTGAAGCCGGCAGCGGCCTCTAGTCTTACCTCGGGGCCAACCACAGCGCCCCCACCCGCGACACGCCCCCAAAAAATGAGCGCTCATCCAAGTGCTTCAGTGCCTTGTGAGCGGGTGTGGTGCCTCTTATTTCTGCTTCTAACAGGAGGTTTTGTAGCGACGTCAAGCGCTCGGGCAAATGCCTCAGTGCAGGAAGTTCACTACTGCCGATTCTGTGCGCCTTCCCCCGCGCCTCTCTCGGTGGAGTCGCCGCTATACCGCAAGTACGCCCCTGACAAACGCGTGGAGGTGCAGCATCTGGAGTTGGACATCACGCCTGATTTCCAAAACCGCACGCTTCGTGGATCTGCTACCCTTCGCTTCCAACCCATTGGAAAGCCGCTGGACGAGTTGCGCCTAGATGCTATTGATCTGAGCGTTCACTCGATCACCAGTTCGGAAGCAGGTCTGCGCTACCAAGCGGGAAACAAGGAAATAGTTCTAAGTTTCCTCACGCCAATCCCTGTGGGAAAAGAGGCCTTTGTCACAGTGCAGTATTCCGCCGAACCCGTAAAAGGCATGTACTTTCGCACCAAGGAGATGGGTTACTCCTACACTCACCTTTGGACGCAGGGTGAGACGAACGAATCGCGGCACTGGTTTCCATGCTTGGATTATCCTCAGGCGAAATTCACTTCAGAAATCACCTGCCATTTGCCCGAGGGCATGGTCTCCCTTTCCAACGGAAGGCAGCGCGCTTCCACACGCGGCACAGACGGTCTCGAAGTCCATCATTGGCTCCAAGACAAGCCACACGCCAATTATCTCGTGACACTCGTCGCAGGAGAATTCACCAAGGTCGAGGATCAACTCCGCGACATTCCTCTCCAATTCTGGACCACTCCAGACCAGTTTCCGCAGGCCGCGAACTCCTTTCGCAATACGAAGAACATGATGGAATTCTTCGAGCACGAGACAGGAGTACCCTATCCGTGGGCAAAATACGCTCAGGTGGTGATTCATGACTTTCACTGGGGTGGGATGGAGAATACGAGTCTCACTACGCTGACTACGCGCACGTTATTTACGCCGGAGACAGAGAATCTTTTCGACAGCAACAGCCTAGTGGCTCACGAGTTGGCTCACCAATGGTTTGGTGACTTCGTGACCTGCAAAGACTGGAGTTACACTTGGCTTAACGAGGGTTTTGCAACCTATTACGACTGGCTGTGGCAAGGTCATTTTTATGGTGAAGACGAGACACTTTTCCATTTGTACAACGCTGCCAACGGGATCTTGGCGAACACCAACGAGACGCGGGGGATCGTTTATAAAAAATACACTGATCCAGGGGAGATGTTTACCTACCTCTCTTACCCCAAAGGCGCGTGGGTGTTACACATGCTCAAGTCCGAGCTCGGCTCGGACCTGTACCGCAATTGCATTCAGAAATACCTCGAGCGCAACGCCTACGGATCTGTTACCAGCGACGACTTACGCTCCTCCGCAGAGTCTCTTTCGGGCCGCAGTTTTGAGCGCTTCTTTGATCAGTGGGTCAATGGGGTTGGTGCACCCCAGCTTGATGTTGATTATTCTTGGGACGAAAAGACCCACCTCGCAAAAGTTTCAATAAAGCAGACGCAAAAGATTTCTGAGGAGGCTCCCCTGTTTCAGTTTCCTCTCACGCTCCGCTTCACAGTGGGCGGCGTACCACATGAACGCGTGGTGCAAATCCTGAATAAGAACGAGGACTTTTACATCCCTCTGCCAATCGCTCCAACTGGGATAAGGGTTAATCCCCGCCAAACTGTGCTCGCGAAGATCATATTCAAACCATCACGCCCCATGGTGTTGCAGCAGCTTGCGGACAACACAGATTGTGTGGGCCAGTTGATCGCGCTGGATTTACTGGCTGATAAGCCCGACAAGCAAGCTGTCACGAAAATCCTAGAAGTGCTTCAAAATGCCACCCACTATGGCGTCCGAATCGCAGCCGCCGAGACGCTCCAAAAAGCCCATTCTCCCGAGGCCCTGACCAGCTTAATAGAAAGCCGCACTCAACCCGACGCCAGAGTTCGTAACGCCGTTGCAAAGGCATTGGGAGGCTATTTTGAGCTCACTGCGCGGGACGCTTTACTCTCGCTTACCTCCGATAAAAATCCCGGAATTGCAGCAACCGCCTTGCGTGGTTTAGGACCATACCAGACCGAGGAAATCTGCGCAGCACTTCTACGGGCAGTTGCAACCCCCTCGTTCCGAGAGCGCCTTGCTGAGGGAGCCTTGGCCGCGATTAAGTCGCAAGATGACCCCAATCTAATTGCTCCACTGGTTGCGACGCTATGGCAGCGAGCCTCGACGCTTCCCTCGTCCACACTCGCCTTGGGGCTGGAAACCGTTGGGACACTCGCCCGGAATGAGCTTAAAAAAGATGATACACGAGATTTATTACTCTCCTTTCTATCTCACCCCAAGGAACTTATTCGCATCGCATCGATCAACGCTCTCGGCAATCTCGAAGATCCACGCGCTATCGCAATGTTGGAAACCTTTGCCACTGCGAGTTCTTACCGGTCCGAAAAAATACCGGCGGAGAGTGCATTGGTAAAAATCCGAGCCGCACGCCACCCTAGCGAGGAGCTTAAAAGCTTGCGAACCGAGTTCTCAAATTTGCAAGACGCCTCCCGAGAATTAAAAAAAGATTTGGACAAGCTCCGCCAGCAAGTGGAGGGCAAACCCTAAGTTCCTGCAACCTCCTGAAACTGGCCTTGAGAGAGTCCAAGTTCTATTGGCAAACGCATTTAAAAGGTCAATGGTGAGGGATTATTCGTCAGCGTATCGCACCCCCAAATGCATCTCCCTCGCTTTCCGTATCCTCGCATTTCCAGCCGGCTAACCGCCCTGTTTCTCTTCTTCATTCTGGGGTGGCGGGCACATGGCGAAACGGTGACCGCGCCACAACCGCAAACGAGTTGGGACGCAATCGTCCCAAGCTTGGAGCAAAAGTGTTTCGACTGTCACGGGGGCAAAAAAACAAAGGGTGGCGTGGATCTGAAGCGTCTGCATGCAGACCCAAACGTCACACTGGAGTACGAACTTTGGGGCAAGGTCCAAGAAGTTATAAAGAACGGAGAAATGCCTCCAGAGGACGCCAAAGAACTTTCCACTTCTGAACGCAACAACCTGAAGCTGTGGTTGAAATCCGCACTCGACATCGCCGCGAACACGAATGCAGGCGACCCAGGCCCTGTCACCCTGCGAAGACTAACGAACGCTGAATTCGACTATACCATTCGAGATCTCACCGGCATTCCTTTTCAATTCGGAAGGGACTTCGTCCCAGATGGGGGCGGTGGTGAAGGCTTTTCCAATATCGGTGATGCTTTATTCCTGAGCCCCCAACAACTCGACAAGGTTTTCACTGCCGCACGTCAACTCGCTGCACACGCTACGATCATGCCCGGAACCGGAGTTCGTTTTGCCCCTCAACGCATCGGGATTCGCGGGCCGGCACAATTTAAGTCCGACGCTGAATCCGCCATGGTTGTCTGGTACCAAAAAGTTTCGCAGGAGGCCCTCCCAAAAGACGGAGAGGATCTGCGCGTGGCGGAATACATCACAGCCTGTTGGAAGTGGAAGCATCGCGAACGAACAGGCGTGACTTCGCTCAGTGCACTCGCCAAAGAATCCGATTTAAACCCCGCATTTTTAGAAAATTGGTGGAATTTTCTGGAGCAGAACCAAACAAAGTCTCGCCTGCTTGATCTCACGCGTTTGCCTTGGAAAAACCTCCCAGAGCCACATCAAAACCTTTCCGGAGCACTTCGCGAAAATGTAGTAACCGAAATCTTAAAAATTCAGCAGCAATTAAACTCCTGGTTTCTTCCCGCAAAAAGGTCTGTGCTCCGTGCTCAACAAGATGCCGACGAGCTAAAAAGCTATCCGTTTGAAGCCCAAGCAGAGGGCGAACCTGCCCCCAACGGAGATCGCCATATCCATCTAGTCGTCGGTGATTTAGGAGACGGAAACAAGGGTGACATTATTCTAGTCGAGTCTCCCGAGATATTCCGTAAAGAGAGAAAAGAGAATTATATCCAATGGATTACAGGTCGGTTGAATACCGACCGCATGCAGCTAAAGACCCTCAGCACCACACCAAGTGCAGGAGATCACACTGCGGATGTCCTCACGCGCCGGATTACCGAAGCGGAACAGTTCCTCTCGCGCCTTGGCAAGCATCCACAAGGACTGCAAGTCGACGCAACGACCTTGGTGTTGCAGGCCCCCTGTACATTAACACTTCCGCTCCCAGCCGATGCCCAACGCTTTAAGGCCTTGGGTAAACTTGATGTTCGGAATCCGGAAATTGAGTTCGCCTCCGCGCAGTGGATGGCCACGACGAGCACACCGCCCGATCCTACGAAAATTATTCCGGGGGTCATCAGCGTATTCAAACGCGGGACCGAAACACACAAGCGCTTCGGGGGTGAGTTTGGCCCACTCCACGAGACGTTCTCATTGAACCATGAGCATCGGCTCAACCAAGTCGCCTCCAACCGCTACCGTAATGGTAAACCCGGGCCAGGGATCTATTATTTCAGCGATGCACAATTGGCGGCCTTTCTGTCTCCAGAGGAGGCACTACACCTAAAACAAATGCAAGACGACTGGCGCTTCGTGTCAAATCGTACCATTCCCAAAGCACTTGAACCAGAATGGGACCGCAAGGTGCTTGAGCATTTGGAAGTCTTCGCAGCCGAGGCTTGGAGACGGCCAATAACCCAAGAAGAAAAATCCCAGCTCGCTAGCGTTTACACAGCTGGCATCGGAAAAAGTCTCGACCGTGAATCAGCCGCGCGTGAAGTGCTTGTTCGCACGTTAGTGGCGCCTGCCTTTCTTTTCAAACTCGAACGATCCGAAGGGTCCGACATTCATCCGGTCAGTCCATACGAACTCGCCTCCCGGTTAAGTTACTTTCTGTGGTCTTCAATACCCGACAAAGAACTGTTGGATAAAGCAGCTACCGGAACCTTGAGCGACCCAACCGTACTCAAAGAGCAAACCCTTCGCATGTTGAAGGATCCTAAGTCGTCGGCAATGGCAGCACAGTTCGCAACACAATGGTTCGAGTTCCAAAATTTTGACACCACGACGAAAGTAGACACTGCCAAATTTACGGAGTTCACGCCCGAACTCCGGCAGGATATGTACGCCGAAACCCTCGCGTTTCTGTCACACATCATTCGTAACAACATGCCTGTCACCGAGATTTTATCCGCTGACTATACCTTCTTAAATCATCGCCTCGCTGCGCATTACCAAATTCAAGGCGTTGAGGGAGAGCACCTCCAGAAAATCAAAGTCTCGGATTACGGGCGCGGCGGCCTTCTTGGAATGGGCGCCATTCTCACCAAAACGTCCTACCCGCACCGCACCAGCCCAGTGCTGCGAGGCAACTGGTTACTGCGCACCGTGCTTGGAACGCCAACACCGCCCCCGCCCAATGATATCCCCAAACTCGACGACAGCGTCGCAGGTGCGAAAACCCTGAGAGAGCGTCTGGAGCGGCATCGGGCAGATAAGACGTGCGCCGCTTGCCATGATCGTATCGACCCTCTGGGCTTCGCTCTGGAGGCGTATGATCCAATCGGAAGACTACGAACCAAAGACGACGCAGGCATGCCTTTGGATAATTCGGCACAGGACAAAGAAGGTCGAAAATTCAAAGGTGCTTCCGGACTTGCGACTTATCTGGGAGAACACAGCGATGCATTTCACAATCTTTTTTGCAGAAAACTGATAGGCTATTCGCTTGGCAGAAAAGTTCTTCCAACCGACAACGCACTCCTCGCAGTGATGAAGCAACAATTAAAATCTAGCGACCCTAGCTTTGCCGGGGCTTTGATTACTCTAGTGCAGAGCAAACAATTCCTGAGTCGCAGAGGAGACTAAAACGTTCCGCTGGGATTCACGGAAAGTCTCCCTAAAATATCGTTATGAAATCATCGAGTACGAACCTTACGCGTCGGCACTTTTTGCGGGGTGCAGGAGTGGCATTAGGCCTTCCATGGCTCGAATCGATTCGGTCCTGGGGTGCGCCAGAATCTTGCATTGAGCAGGCCGCCCCACGGCGCGCAGCGGTGGTATTCATGGGAAACGGGGTAAATCCGCACCACTGGGGAGCAGTCAATGGCGCGACGGGGATGGAGTTCAAGGACAGCTTACGTCCGCTGGAAGCACTCAAAGAAAAAATTCTCGTACTCAAAGGCTTGTGGAATCCTACAACCGTTGAAGGGCCCGGCGGTCACTTCCCCAAGATGAATCTCTTGGCAGGGCTGAAAGTTAAACAGACCACCACAGACATTGAAATCGGGGTGACGATGGATCAACTCATCGCCCGCAGCGTAGGCCTCAAAACTCCAGTGCAAAGCCTTGTGCTCGGAACCGAGGCGCCTGGGTACGGCAATGAAGACGGATACACTTCCACGTACTCTGGGCATCTTTCGTGGGCCTCACCGACGGCACCAGCGCCAAAGGAAATTTATCCGCAACAAGCTTTCGATCAACTTTTTGAGGATGGGTCAAAACGCCAGCGCGACAAAAGTCTCTTGGACCTTGTACGAGGTGATGCCCAAAGCCTCAGGAAATCCTTGAGCCAGCGCGATACGAAGAAAATGGACGAATATTTAAGCTCGGTGCGCGAGCTCGAGCAGCGTATCCAACGGGCCGAAGAGTTCAGCCAAAAGGAAACCTCAGGCAACGGCTGGCTCCCCACAGTGCAGGCCGCAACTTTCCCCAGACCGGATGCGGGTATTCCAGCGAAACCAGAGGAGCACATGGCGCTGATGCTCGACATCTTGGTTCTTGCCTTCCAGATGGATCGCACCCGCGTCGCTACGCTGATGCTCAACAACGATCTTTCCGGAATGAATTTAGCGGCCGCCGGAGTGAAGGGTGGACTTCACGAACTATCCCATCACTCCAACGATCCCACCCGGTTGGCGGCCTACCAAAAAGCTAACGAGTTCCACATGAAACTCTGGTCTGGTGCATTGATGAAGATGCAGAACACCAATGAAGGCGAACGCTCGCTTTTGGACAACAGCATCGTGATGTTTTGCTCTAGCCTTTTCGACGGAAACGCCCACGACTCCCGCCAACTTCCGATCCTCCTCGCCGGCGGTGGCGGCGGATCGCTGCGCGGAGGGCGCCTTCTAGATTACAGCGCGGATCCCAACCGCAAACTTTGTAGACTGCACATGGCGATTATGGAACGTATGGGCGTTCGCATGGGACACTTTGGCGACGCAGACACGGCGCTCTCTGATCTCGCATAGCGCTCAGTACAAACTTTTTGCCATTCGTTATACGTACCCTTTTCGATGACTCAACCCAGCAATCAGCGTAAATCCAGAGGCTTCCTCCGAAGCGCTCTGAAGGCTGGACTGATCCTCGGGAGCGCGGTCGGCGTGGGGGTTGCGACAGTCGGTAGTTGGCAGTATTTTCAATGGGCTGGGAAAGCCAGAGAATTGGATTACCGGCAGTTAAAAGAAATGGAGTCTGCGAGCCAGATATTCGATCGCAATGGAGAACTCTTGGGACGGATCTTCATTAAAAACCGCGATGAGAAGCCGCTCTCAGCGCTTTCGAGTTTCCTGCCCAAGGCTGTTATCTCGGCAGAGGATTCGCGATTCTACTCGCATGGCGGCGTGGATTTTTACGGGATTCTAAGAGCCATCACCCGCAACCTCCAGGCCCGACGCGGGCGAGAAGGGGCCAGCACACTGACTCAGCAACTCGCACGCAACACCTTCACTGAGGAGCTGCCAAGTAAAGACCGCTCTATCAAGCGCAAGGTTCTTGAAATGTTCGTTGCAAGGGAAGTCGAGAGTCGCCTTAAAAAAGACGAAATCCTCGAGCTTTACCTAAACAAAGTATTCTTCGGCAGTGGCTATTACGGAGCCGAAGCTGCTGCTCAAGGTTACTTTGGAAAGCCCGCCGCCGAATTAAACCTAGCAGATGCGGCACTGTTGGCAGGGTTACTACGCAGCCCCAACAACCTGTCTCCTTGGCGAAACCGGAAAGCGTGCATCGATTCCCGAAACCACGTGCTTTACCGGATGCGTGAGCTCCGAGCGATCTCCGAAAAATCTTATCAAGAGGCTCTTGCGGAAGAGCCGATTATCAAAAACAAACGCCCAATCGTTCAGGAGAGCTACGCGGCAGGAATTGTATCTGCGCAAATGGCGAAGCTTGTGGGTTTTGAAAATGCGCTAAGCGAGGGCTACCGCATCTACACCACCATCGACCTCAGTCTTCAGCGCAAAGCCGAAGCCGCACTCAAAAAGCAGATGGAGGCGTTGGAACGCAAAACTGAACTTCAAGGCAAGCAGACCTACACTGCCTTCGATACCGACTACCGTGCATGGCGCAGACGAATCAGTGCTGGCGCTGAGGAACCGGCTCCCAAGCCCGAATACCTCCAAGGTGCAGTCGTCGTTCTGGACAACGCTACGGGCGCCATTCGCGCGATTGTTGGGGGACGCGACGTGCAACACAGTGAATTTAACAGGGTCACCCAGTCCAAAAAACCGCCGGGGAGCGCCTTCAAACCTCTCGTGTATGCAACGGCATTTGAACGTGGTATGCACCCTTGGTTCATGGTTCAGGACGCCGTCATGGACAACCGAAAGGTGATGATCGGTGGCACCTCGGGAATTCTGGGAGAATGGGCGCGGGAACAAAGCAACACGCCTTTTGAGGGGCTGGTTTCAGCCCACAACGCATTGGTTAAATCTAAAAATGCTGCGACCGTCCGCCTTGGAATGCAGATTCGCGACGACCTCAAGGGCTCGCTCGAAGCAGTGGCTTCCATGGCGAAAGGGGCTGGCATTCAGAGCCCGCTGCGATCGTATCCCGCTTCTTTTTTAGGGAGCAGCGAACTCTCCTTAATGGAGCTGGCCTTAGCGTACACAAGTTTTCCGGGAGCTGGGACACGACCAGGGAAATCGTTTCTCATCGATCGGGTCGAAGATAGTCGCGGCCACCAACTTTTTAAAGAAGCGCCCACTCGCGAGGCGGTGATGCGCCCTGGAACGGCTTTTCAAGTCCACCAAAGCTTGACGGCGGCGCTTTCCGAGGGAACCGGGGCTAAAGCGTATAGCACAATGGGGCTTAAGCAGTTACCTTTTGCAGGAAAAACAGGGACTGCTTACGATTTCACTGACGTGTGGTTCATGGGTTACTCCAGTGAACTCACCTGTGGGGTTTGGGCAGGCTTCGACAAACCTCGCACCCCAATTTTCTACGGCGCCTTTGGAAGTGAAATCGCACTGCCGATTTGGACTGAGATTATGAATGCAAGCGTGGAAAAATATTCACCACGCGCTATTCCCAAACCAACTGACTTACGTCGGTACATGCTTTGCGAAAAATCTGGTTTTATTCCCCTTCTAAATTGTGAGGAAGCCTCCGGTACTTCAACTCCCACTTCCACCGTCGTGGAAGCTTGGCTAACGGCATCGCAAATTCCCTTGCCGGAAGAAACATGCGATGTTCATGGCCCCAAGCATCCACGCCGCCGGCGCACAGATTCGGAGGAGGAACAGCCGCGGGTAGAGTTGGCACTGGATCTCAGCGGGATTCCGTCCATCGCGATGAAGTCCCCGACAGTATTAGGTGAGGACCCATTCCGGTCGGTTCGATCCGAAGATTCGGCGCGTGCTCTAAAAGAGTTTAAGGCCAGCGGGCGTGCCGCGCCGCTGGACAACCAGATTCCCAACGCTCAAGCGGGAGGTGAGGCAGCACAGGAAGTACCCAAAGTACAATTGGTGCGCCCCAGTGACACCATGCCGAACGTTCCACCTCAGATGCCAGCGGGACCAGCTCTTCCGAAAATAGAATTTTAAGCGGGTTGCCACGACGGCCCGTGTGCTTCACGGCTATCGCGCTAGGTAATAACGTCGTTCATGTGTTTACAGCTTCGCGCAAGTTGGCAAACTGAAGGCACCATGAACGACTTAAACAGCCGCATTCTCGAGGCCGTCCGCGCAGGTCAAATGTTGGAATTCAGTGCGCACAATCTCCAACTCATGCTCGCTTCAACCCATGATGCGATCGTTCTAAAAAGCATTACAGAGCTTCTAGATCAATCTGCTTGGCAGGAGCTTAACGATCGTTTCTTTCGCACTCTGGCATTTGGCACTGGGGGTCTTCGAGGGCGCACCATTGGGAAGATTGTGACGGCGGCCGAACGCGGCACAGCAGGCGACTCAACCCAACCGGAACATTCTTGTGTGGGCTCCAACGCAATGAACGCCTTCAATGTTTCCCGCGCAACGCAGGGTCTGGTGGCCTATATTCGGGATTACCACTTCCAACACAATCGATCAGGTCTCCCCAGACTCGTGATCGCCCACGACACCCGCTTTTACTCCAGCGAGTTCACCGCCCTAGCGGCAAAGGTCGCTGCAGAAAACGGAGTCGATGTTTTCCTTTTCTCCGGACCTCGTTCCACACCCCAACTTTCTTTCACGGTTCGAGCCCAAAGCGCTCAGGCGGGAATCGTGATTACCGCCAGTCACAACCCGCCGCACGACAACGGTTACAAGGTTTACTTTGAAGATGGCGCGCAAGTCGTCGAACCACACGCCTCGGGAATCATCGCGCGGGTCAATGCTTTGGAAAGCGATCACTACACTCCCCTGCCCGAATCCGAGCAAGGCACAGTCACAGTTCTAGGACCCGAAGCAGACGCCACGTATATGGAGCGTTTAGAGTCGTTAATTCTCGATCCTTCACTGCTCAGAAACACGAAGGGACTGCGGTTTGTTTACACCTCGATCCACGGCACGGGCGGAGTAATTATCCGGCCCATGTTCGACAAGCTCGGGATTCAGTACTCCGTCGTGCCCGAGCAGGAAAAACAAGACGGGCGCTTTCCCACAGTCAAGAGTCCCAATCCTGAAAACGCCGAAGCACTTTCCCTCGCAATCGCCCAAGCCGGCAATGATGGCGCGGACGTTGTCATTGCGACGGATCCGGACTGCGATCGCATGGGCGTTGCTGTGCGCAACAAAACAGGCGAACTGGAATTGATGACGGGCAACGAAATCGGCTCACTCATGGCCTATTACCGAGTGCTAAAGCTGCGAGAGCAAGGGGTCATCACCGAAGAAAATGCGTCTCGTTGTGTGATCATTAAAACTTTTGTCACAACAGACTTACAAAAGGAAATTGCCACTCGTAACGGAATGCGCTGCGTGGAAACACTCACAGGGTTCAAATACATCGGCGCAAAATTGGCTAAATACGAAAATGCTTTACCCGCAGAAATCAGAGCACGCTACCGCTCGATTCCCGAGGCTGAAACCCGAGCGCTCAGACTTGCTCATTCCAGTTTTTATGTGTGCGGCGGTGAGGAAAGTTACGGCTACAGCGCAGCAGATTTTGTCCGCGACAAGGATGGAAACGGCGCAGCGATCGTATTCGCCGAGGTAGCCGCCTACGCAAAGTCTCGCGATCTCACGCTTCCGGAATTACTTGACGAAGTCTATGCCCAGTATGGCTTTTACAAAGAACAGAATGGTTCTCTCACGTTTGAGGGCGCAGAAGGCGCAGTGCAAATCGCGAAGCTAGTGGCATCGTACGCGAAGCAACCACCACTTGAGGCTGACGGTTCGGCAGTGCTCAGCCTCCGCAATTTTGCCACTGAGGATTTCAGCGACGTGGAGGGTGATCCGATCCCGAAAGAAAACATGCTGATCATGGAGCTCGCCGATGGCCGCCGTGTAGCGGTGCGTCCCTCTGGCACGGAGCCGAAGATCAAGTTCTATCTTTATGCCAAAGAGCTTCCCGCAAAGGGCGCGGTGCTTGGCAGCGAGCAACTCGCCGCGGCGAAACCTAAAGTGAAAGCGTCGCTCAGTCGTTTGTGGGATTGGATTCAAAAGGACGCTGCTGCCCGCGCCAGTTCGTAGACTCTGCCACTCGCCACAGAAGGCGGCAACCGGTCCGGCGACTCGGTGCTACATGCAGGTGAACTGCTTGAGCCGAGTGAGGGCGCTGTGAGCGTCGAACTCAAATTGCCCGCGATCGAGTTAAGGCTACCAACCTTTTTAAGATAGCGGGAACTCACAGAACTGGACAGTCTCAGTCCCTCTATGAATGCTCCCGACCTCACCAAACACTCCCCCCGCAGTATGCGCACCCGCCTAGGCGGCTTCATTATCTTGCCCCGTATGCTCGACAAAGGGCGGGCTGAAATCGCGGGCACCAATGGCGAGTACCACTATAACTGCCCGCTTGACGCCCACTTCCTAAACTTTGTTGGCATTGATGCCGCCCCACTGCGCGAACAGTTGGCACTCGGTAAGGGCGACGGTGAAATTCTCCATTGGATTCTGGAGCACTCCAAGCACAAGCGCACCCCCTGGGATGTGGAGCAGTGGTCTGCCCACCATGAGCACCGCGCCCCTGCCTCAGTAGACCAACGGGATTTTTTCCATCAAATGCACAAGGGCACTGGGCCGTTAAGGGAAGATATTGGCTCTTGGGCTGATTTGCTGGACTTGGATGATTACGTGTCTTTTGGAGGCAAGGCGTAAGGTATCTTCGCAGAGCCACTACCCAGATCCAAAAGTTCGTAGTACTGGAGCTTGGCCGTCCCGATATTGAACCAGACTTTGCGTGAAAATCGGCTTCGCACAAATCAATCCAACCGTTGGCGATATTGTAGCCAACCAGCGACAGATCCTTGCCGAATACCAAGCCCTAGTGGCTCTCGGGGCGGAACTAGTCATTGCACCTGAACTTGCACTCACTGGTTATCCGCCGCTAGATTTGCTGTTTGAAACCGAGTTCGTACCGCGAAATTTAAGGGCACTGGAGGAACTAGCTGTCGAGTGCGGCTCAGTGCCGCTTGTGGTCGGATACGTCGATGTACACACCGGCAAGGGCAACCCCTTCCGCAACGCGGCGGCCGTTCTTCAGTCGGGACAAATTACCGAGCGAATTTTCAAATCGCTTCTTCCGAACTACGACGTCTTCGACGAGGACCGCTATTTCGAGCCTGCCTCGGAAGTTGCTCCGGTGATCTTGTTGGGACGCAAGGTCGGTATCACTGTTTGCGAGGATATCTGGACGGAGCGCCATTTGCCCCGGGCCTACTATCAACACTCGCCGGTGGATTCGCTTGTAGAGCAAGGTGCAGAGCTGATCGTGAATCTCAGCGCGTCGCCTTTCGCATTGGGCAAGCCAGAGGAACGCCTGAAGCTGCTCGCAAGTGTTGCCCAAAGACATCAGGTTCCCATCGCGTATTGCAACTGCACTGGTGCCAACGACCAGCTCGTTTTCGACGGCAATTCCGTTCTCCTTGGACCCGATGGTCTGCCCCGACTTCTCCTTCCCGCATTCCGCAGTGCGTCACTAGTGGGCGATCTCAGCAGCGAACCGGTCCCCGCAATTTTCCAATCGGAGATGCAATCCCTATTCGATGCCCTAGTGCTCGGAGTCCGCGATTATCTCGGGAAATGCGGGTTCCGCTCAGCCGTACTCGGGCTCAGCGGCGGCATCGATAGCGCGGTCACGGCCGTCATCGCCGCTCATGCATTGGGCGCAGAGAACGTGCTTGGCGTGACAATGCCGACTCGCTATTCGAGCCACGGAAGCATCACCGACTCCCTACAACTCGCCCAAACGCTCGGAATCCAATTCCTGGAAATTCCTATAGGCGAAGCATTTGAAGTTTTCGACTCGCAGTTTAAAGATATTTTTTTCGGGTTGCCGAATAACGAAACTGAGGAAAACATGCAGCCTCGGCTCCGCGGCATGACACTCATGGCGCTCTCAAACAAACTGGGACATCTGGTTCTTTCCCCGGGCAATAAAAGCGAGCTCGCGGTCGGGTATTGCACTCTTTACGGGGATATGTGTGGCGGCTTGGCGGTGATCTCAGACGTCCCCAAAACGCGCATCTACGAACTCGCTCGTTGGATCAACCGAGAGCACGAAATTATTCCCCACGCCACCATCGAGAAACCACCTAGCGCCGAACTCAAGCCCGATCAACGGGACCAAGACACTCTGCCGCCTTACGAAGTACTCGACGAGATCCTGCGTTTGTACGTCGAAGAGCAGCATTCCCACGCGGAGATCGTCTCCCGCGGATTCGACGCAAGCACCGTGGAATGGGTGTTACGCAGGGTGCGCTT
>Ga0209597_1001047_pt1 | contig 18222 bp, 17 predicted proteins | sample M_140625_MF_Meta_FD_187316 | JGI IMG/M metagenome (GOLD analysis project Ga0209597, IMG submission 187316) | Freshwater microbial communities from Lake Montjoie, Canada to study carbon cycling - M_140625_MF_MetaG (SPAdes) (version 2) | ecosystem: Environmental > Aquatic > Freshwater > Lake... | reverse complement strand
CGCGATTCAATTGGTTCGTTATCAATGGAAGATCGAACAAAGCCATCAGATAAAACTGAGGATATTCCTTGGTATTTAGCGCCTATCATTAAGAAAATTGAAGCGATTCCCAGAGGGTACTTTGATCATCTGTATTTAAATTATTTTATGTTTTGGAAAGATCTAAAAGAATTTATTGAACCCAATGAGCGTCAAACTACTTACGGGCTTTTTATTCCTACTTATAGCTACGAATACAATGCGAAAAAATTGACTGAGCGTAGAGGTTATTCCTATGAAGATCCGATAGAACCATTTGTTTGGTCGCATGCTGGAATTGGCTTGATGGATAAGAATTTATTTCTGCATCAAAATATAGAATTTTCATTATTTACACATTTTAAAAATGATTTACCTACAGTTAAATCCTATACCAATTTAGGCTTAATAGGATTTACAGAACAACAAAATTCAAGTAGCAATCAAATGTTATTGAATAGTTGTTACGAAACATTATTGGGCTTTAAGTTAAATAATCTTACCCCAAATATCAAGTCTGAGAAGGATTTGAGGGTTGTAGGATTCGAATTGGGTATGTTTTTCAAGGAAAAATCTTCTGAATTTACTTTGTTGCCAACGTCGGGTTATGTTTTTAAATGTTACAAGCAATGGGGGAATCTTAGGCTGAATACAGGCATTTATCAAAGCAAAAACAGTGTTGCTGGTTTCGTTACAATTGAAATTTATGACTTTTTCCACCGACACGGATATGTAAGTCGGGATTAGGTTATTTAAATCATCGAAACTTGTAATTTTTGCAAGTTTCGATGATTTGTTATTGGTCAATAATTGGTAAATCGGTTTCTATTTTTTAGGTTTTAGCTGTTGCTAAGCAACCAATTAAAAACATTTTTATGCTGAATTCCGCTTCTATTTGTTGTAAATGAATCGGTAGTGAGTAAAAACTTTGGATAATGATCGTGGATTTTTTCAAGGGCGCTGAATTCCCTTTCAATGGTTGATTCACTTGACAAATTCCAAGCAACTTGGTAGTATTCTAAATCTCCAATTGGCGATTTGCAAACAAAATCTACTTCACTGTTTCTACTTGTTCCCGTCCAAATTTTGTAACCCCTACGTAGTAATTCTAAATATACTACATTTTCTAAAATATGTCCTCTGTCTGCGGTTCTTTCTTTCCCAACCAAAACGTTCAATAAGCCTGAATCTACCAAATAGTACTTTTCTTGTGTAGCCAACTGCTTTTTGCCTTTTAAATCAAATCGATTTACTTTATAAAAAACGAAACTGGTAGTGAGGTAATCAATGTATTTCTCAACCGTTGAATGATGCACATTCTGTCCGTCTTGCTTGAGTGCTTTTGCTATATTGTTAGGTGATAATGCACTTCCAATATTGGTTGCAACAAATTTCACAATATTTGTAAATGCCCGTTTGTCATTTATTTGGTATCTCTGGGTGAGATCTTTTTCAATAATTGTTAAATAAATGGCTTCTAAATATTCTTGAATTTTATCATATCCACCTTCCCTTAATTCAACTCCTTTGGGGAGGGACGTTTCATTTACATAATCAAAAAAAAGTGCTTCGTAGTTTAAGTAATCATTTTTGGTGTCAATCTTTCTTGCTGTTAAATATTCGAAGAATGAAAATGGCAGTATTGAAATTTCAATATACCTTCCACTTAATAAGGTAGCCAATTCGCTACTCAATAAGTATGCATTTGAACCAGTTATATATACATCTGTATTTACTGATGCAAATAAACCATCTACTAATTTTTCAAAATCTTCAATATTCTGAACCTCATCTAAAAAAATATAATTTGGTTTGTCTACTTGTAATTTTTTTTTGATTTCGAAATAAATAATATCCCAAGTTTTGTTTAGGTAATTTTCTGGTAATTCAAAATTGTAAAATTGAATTTGACGTTTCCCAATTCCCATTTCGATTAGTTTTTCTCTAAATAAATCTAATAGCGTTGATTTACCAGAGCGCCTCAATCCACTCACTACCTTTATTATATCTTTGTCTTTGTAATCTAAGAGTTTGTTAATATAATTCTTTCGGTTTGTGTATTTTGCCATACTACAAATATAGTATTAAATCATCGAAACTTGCAAAATTTGCAAGTTTCGATGATTTAGGTTGGGGGTTTAATTCGATTTTGATCAAGAGAATTGGTTAGAACTATACCACTAGATAATCTTTGAATTTCCGGAAATCTATTGAATTCCGATAATTTGTCGGCGGAAATGTATTGAATTCCGACAATTTGGTATAGTTAAAAAACTGAAATTTAGCCTAAAATAGTTTGCTTTACTTTATTGAAGCAATGAAACCAATGCTCCCAAAAGCCAAATTCCGGCACCAATCATTGCGCCAAAAACGCCACCACCTAATCCAATTATGAAAAATCCAAGTCCATTGCCTTTACCATTAAGCTCAGCTAAAAGACCAATTATAAAAAATCCAACTCCGCAAATTAAAGAATACATGATAACATTGAATCCAAATGTCATTAAACCATTCTCACCTTCGTAATTGAAAATCTGTTTTTGGTTTTTGATTTCTTTTAACAATTGTTTTTTAGGCGCTGATTTGATTTTATGGATTGCTTTGTATACCTGTTTGATTGAAATTCTTGATTTTTCATGTGCGATTTTTGGGTTACTTGCAGGGTTTTTCAAATTGGCAATACCGGCTATTTTTGTATTCGAAGCATTTGTTGGGAAATCGTAATCTTCAATTTCTACAGTTTTTTTTGACTCCAAATCAACAGTAGTTGCTGTTTTACTATCTGTTAATAAACTTTTATTTGAAGAAAATTTCCCTCCACCAAAAGAACCAAATTCATGGTATTTTACTTGTTTGCAAGAGAAAGCAAATGTTACAATCAATAACAAAAGACAACCCTGTTTCAAATTTATAGTTCTCATATGGGCAAATATGCGAAAAAGTTAACATTATTTTCATATTGAAACCTTACATTGATTTGCGAAAACTGCAACTAAGCAATAAATTATTATGGCTAATCCGTAATACTGGGATTTATTTCAACGAGAATTCATTGTCCCTCATAACGCAAAAAAGGAGTTACAACGTAACTCCCTTTTCGACACCTATTATTAAACTATACTGAAATTATGAACTATTTCGTGATTACTATTTTTTCATTGTGAATTTGTTGATTGTGCTTTACAGAAATTGTATAAACCCCGTCGGAAAGTGTTTGTAAATTCACTGGAATTGATTCTGCTGATGTTGTAGTATTTTCCCAAACAACTTGACCCGTCATGTTGTATACCTCAACTTTTACAGGATTGCCATCGACATTAAGTCCCTCCAAATTAAATATACCATTGCTTGGATTAGGTTGAATGCTCGGTTTGAATTTTGCAAGATTTGATTTGCTTGCGCGGTTCAAAACGAAGGATTTTACTTTAACACATTCACAACCAGTTTGTGACATGTTGGCCCGTTGGCAAGAAAATTACCCCGATTATGAGTGCCTTTATGAAGTTTATTGAGTTGGAGAAATCGCAAATCATAGAACAGTATTTTCCTTATGCTAAATTTATATGAAATTTCATTTAAACCCGTCTCTTTTCTTACCTTTGCAGTTCAATTATTAGAAACTTAAAATTTATAAAAATATGTCATTTGTAGGAAAAAAATTCCCAAACCTCACGGTTGATGCAATTACCAGTTTTGGTGAAAATATGTCAATCAACATTTTCGAAGAAGCAACCAAAAACAAGAAGAAAATTTGTTTGTTTTGGTATCCAAAAGATTTCACTTTTGTTTGTCCAACTGAGTTGCATGCTTTTCAAGAAAAACTTACTGAATTCGAATCTCGCAACACCATGGTTATTGGTGCTTCTTGCGATACCAACGAAGTACATTTTGCTTGGTTGAGTACTCCCAAAGATCATGGCGGCATTGAAGGTGTTACGTACCCAATTTTGGCCGATACAAACCGCAATTTGTCAAGTGTTTTGGATATTTTAGACATTCAATCTTCTGATTTTAACGAAGAATTAGATACCATCATTTACACTGGATCAAACGTTACTTACAGAGCTACGTATTTGATTGACGAAGAAGGAACTGTTTTTCACGAAAGTGTAAACCACATGCCTTTGGGTAGAAACGTAAACGAATTTATTCGTTTGATCGATGCGTATAGCCACGTTCAAAACCACGGTGAAGTTTGTCCTGCAAACTGGCAAACTGGCGACGATGCCATGAAAGCAACCCGTGATGGTGTTTCTGACTACCTAGGTAGCCATTAATATAAAAATTTAACAACTTATCTGAAAGGCGGTTAACTAAAGTTAATCGCCTTTTTTTTGCTTAAAATTCCCGGGGCTGGTTTTTGATTTGCAATAAATTTTACATTCCATTAATTTAGCGGCATCATGAGTCAATCATTATCCCACGACGAACGCATGGCCAATATGAATTTTGGTACGGTTTATCCGTTGTATTTGGCTAAAATTCTTAAAAAGGGTAGAACAGAGGTTGAACTTATTGATGTAATTTGTTGGCTAACTGGATACTCTCAATCCGAAATTCAACAATTCGTTGAAACTAAGGTTACATTCAAAACTTTTTTTGATGGCGCCAAACTTCATCCCAATGCCACATTGATCACTGGTATGATTTGCGGTTACCGTATTGAAGAGATTGAAAATCCCCACACAAAAAATATACGCTATCTAGACAAACTCGTTGATGAACTTGCCAAGGGCAAGAAAATGGAGAAGATACTTCGGTAATCCAAATTATTTAATATGAATGATTTGTAATCTTTTTGCAATATTCAGTCATTTGATTGTCATGCTTTTGTAATGTGAACATTAGTTTGATTACTTTGCTACAAATCAGTAGGATTAGAAATGCTTTTAATCCATATCCTGATATTCAAAGTATGAAAAAAGTGATTGTTTTTTTGTTTGTTCTGTTGATTTTAAAACAAGGCAAAGCACAATGGTGGATGACAACTTCTGTTGACTATAATTTGGAAACCCAATATACCACTTACAAATTTACTTATACGCAATACGGAATGAGAGATTGTATTCAAAATACTTGGGTTGTTTATTGCGCTGAAACTGGAGAGCGTGATACATTAAATCAAGTTGGACAAGAAACGAATTTGTTCAAATTTGTGAATCTTAAAAAAACTGTCAATTGGCATGAGTATACATTAAATTTTAAACGTAAAGGAAACTATTTGATCGAAATTCACTCACGTGATAAATGCTTTAAGTTTAAGGATACAAATTATTTAATTGAATTACCATTGCCTCTAATGACTGGCTTTTATCCTACTATTGAGCCAATTAGTTGCAATATAAAAATCTATAGTTGGCCATCTATTTTAAAAACTGATTCAGGTTGTAATTATTATTTTAGAATATATCAATCGCGTTATTTTGATACAATGCCAAGTGCAGTTTGGGATACCATAACAAGGCCTACAATTAAACATTTCTATAATTTTGATAGTGGGCGTATTTTCGATAATTATACTAGGCGATTTTCATTTAAATTTCCAAAAGATGGCAGGTATCTGATGATAGGTAATGCCATGATTGGTGATAATGCTGGTCATAGAAGTGACACCATTGTTTATTATAAAATCAACATTGATTGTGCAGGAGTTGGTTTAAAAACAATTCCTAAATCTGAAGCCCAATTATTAGCTGTTTATGATATGCTTGGTAGACCCGTTAAAAATCCCCGAAAAGATGAGATTTTGATTTATGTTTACAGCGATGGTACCAAGAAAAAACAAATGGTGATTGAGTAATTTACTTCATCATTTGAACCATGTTTGACATGGTTTGCTGAACATTCAATTGGATGCTATTTAATTGCGTTTGACTCGCCTTGATTTCATTATCGGCTTTACTTACCAATGGCCAATTGTTGCTGCATGAACTGATTTTTTGACGTCCAATCGTTTTTGAGTTGAATTCATTGAATGTGGCTTCCAAACTGGTTTTTACAGTATTGATGCTTTTGAGGGACAAATGGAGCTTTTCAATATCGGACTTCAGTGATTTGCAATTTTCAGGCTTTTTGAGTTCGTTGGTAGCTACATATTCATTGATTTGAATCTCGGATTTTTGCAATTCAGCTTCGAATTGTTGTTGTGCTTTATTCAAATCGGCAATGGCCTTTTGGAAACTATTTTTATAACTAACCACATCTACCATTTGAATGGCCGGAACTACATTGTTTGTAACATAATTGCTAAATTCTTGAGCCCTTTTTACCGTTGCTTCACCCTGTGTTTGAAGACTTCCCATCTTGGTTTTGATGTTATCTCTTGTAGATTTAAGTTGTGCAAATTCTGGGGTTCCAGAAACAATCTTGTCTTTCCCCTGGGTGTATTTTTGGAAATTGGTATATTCTTGGTTCAGTTCGGATTTCAACGAATTCACTTTTGCCATTTCAGATTGTAATGAAGCATACATTTTGTCAGATTGCTTCATCGCTTCTGGCTTGTTATCGCATTGAATGTCGTTGTATTGCGATTGTAACAAATTCATTTGGTATTCCAAATTGTTTAAGCTGTTGTTAGCCTGATTCACCGACGACTTTAAACTGTTGTCAACCTGCGAAGTGGTGTAGTAAACCGAGCAACTTGTGGCGCATATGATAACCGCTGTGAATGTAAATACAGTTTGGAAATACTTATTCATGGTTGCAATTTAGGGGAATTCTATGGTTTATAAAAGTTTATAAGCGTTTATGAAGGTTTATGGTAAATAGTTTAGATGCACTTTGTGCGTTTAGAGGCCTTCGGCGTTTAGAAGACCTGCCGGTCGTTTAAGCAATGTGTTTCGAATTAATTTAAACAGCGAAGCGTAAACCACTATAGGTGTAAACTAAACGAGCTGCGCTCGCCTAAACGCACGCAGTGCATCTAAACGAGCGCAGCTCATCTAAACTATAAAAGCACGAAGTGCTTTTATTTAAGATCGTATCGATCCAACTCCATCACCTTTGTCCAGGCTTTGATAAAGTCTTTTACGAATTTCTCTTTTGCGTCATTGCAAGCATAAACTTCTGCCAATGCCCTCAACTCTGAATTCGACCCGAAAATCAAATCAGCTCTGCTGCCTGTCCATTTTGTTTTGCCCGTTTTTCTGTCTTTCCCTGCGAAAATTTCTTTGCTGTCATCAATGGCTTTCCACTCAGTTTCCATGCTCAATAAGTTTACAAAGAAATCATTCGACAATGTTCCAACGTTGTTTGTGAAAACACCCTCTTTAGATTGGTTAAAGTTTGCACCCAAAACGCGCATCCCTCCAACCAAAACTGTCATTTCTGGTGCAGTAAGCGTAAGTAATTGTGCCTTTTCAACCAATAATGCTTCTGTAGGGATGCTATATTGTGATTTGCTGTAATTTCTAAATCCATCGGCAATGGGTTCTAAAACTGCCATTCCTTTGATATCGGTTTGTTCTTGTGTTGCATCATTTCTGCCCGCATTGAAAGGAACATTGACGTTATATCCTGCATTTTTTGCAGCAACTTCAACAGCTGCGCTTCCACCCAATACAATCAGATCTGCCATTGAAACCTTTTTCTCTTTGTTTGCTGAATTGAACTTCGATTGAATGTCCTTCAATTTCGATAAAACCTTTGCCAATTGCTCAGGATTGTTCACTGCCCACTTAACTTGTGGCTCAAGTTGAATACGCGCACCGTTTGCACCACCTTTGAAATCCGTTCCACGAAAGGTAGATGCCGAAGCCCAAGCAGTTGATGTCAACTCGCTGATGGTTAATCCTGAAGCCAATATTTGCGACTTTAATAATTTAATGTCGTTTGCATCAATCTTTTTATATGTTGCCTTCGCAATTGGGTCTTGCCAAATGAAATCTTCTTTTGGAACTTCAGGACCATAATGTAATGTCTTAGGACCCATATCGCGGTGTGTTAATTTATACCAAGCTTTACCAAATGCAACCGTAAATTCTTCTGGGTGTTCGGCAAATCTTCGTGAAATTTTTTCATAAATTGGATCGAATCTCAACGATAAGTCGGTTGTTAACATGGTAGGAGCATGTTTCTTCGTAGAGTCAAATGCATCTGGCACCATCACTTTAGAATCAACCGCAACCCATTGGTTTGCACCGGCAGGACTCTTGGTTAATTTCCATTCTGTAGCGAATAAACTTTTGAAAAAACCTTGACTCCATTTTGTTGGCGTGGTTGTCCAAGTAACCTCTAAACCTGAAGTGATGGCATCAGTGCCTTTGCCAGATTTGTAATCACTTTTCCAACCAAATCCTTGTTCTTCAATTGATGCCGCTTCCGGATTCGCACCAACGTGACTTGCTGGTCCAGCACCATGCGTTTTTCCAAACGAGTGTCCTCCAGCAATTAACGCCACCGTTTCTTCGTCGTTCATACCCATTCTTCCAAATGTTTCACGTATGTCTTTTGCCGCAGCCAGTGGGTCGGGGTTGCCGTTAGGCCCCTCCGGATTCACATAAATCAATCCCATTTGCACAGCAGCCAATGGATTTTCTAGCTTGCGGTCTTCTGTATAGCGTTTATCGTCTAGCCATTTGGTTTCTGAACCCCAATACACATTGTTTTCTGGTTCCCAAACATCTTCACGGCCAGCACTAAATCCAATTGTAGGGAAACCCATTGATTCCATCGCCACGTTTCCTGCGAGAATCATCAAATCGGCCCAAGAAATCTTGCTGCCATATTTTTGTTTAATTGGCCAAATCAATCGTCTTGCTTTATCCAAATTGCCATTGTCGGGCCAACTGTTTAAGGGTGCAAAACGTTGTTGCCCGTCGCGAGAACCTCCACGACCATCGCCAGTTCTGTAAGTTCCAGCACTGTGCCAAGCCATACGAATGAATAGCGGACCATAATTGCCATAATCGGCAGGCCACCAATCTTGCGATTCGGTTAACACTTTTTTAATGTCGTTTTTTAATGCTGCATAATCCAAACTTGAAAATGCCAATTTGTAATTGAAATTGCTTCCCATTGGATTAGAAAGACTTGAGTTCAAACGCAATACCGACAAATCGAGTTGGTTTGGCCACCAATCTTTGTTGTTTGGTCCTTTTTGAGGCTTATCCATTGATTTGGATGTTGTTTGTGCCGTAGGTTCTGATCCATCAAAGTGGAAAGGACATTGTCCCATGCTTGGATCTACAGAATGTGGTTGCGCACTTACACTGAGTGTCGTGAAAATAAACGCAGCAAAAAAAGTTTTTTTCATTGGTGTAATTAATAATTGATTTTAGTTTGTTTTTTCAAAATTACCCCGTTACTTTGTTTTACAAAAACTATATTTTCAATAGCAATATTGATAAAATCGATGAATATACATCAGTTTAAATACATATTGGCATTGGCGGAAAGCCGGCATTTTGAAAATGCAGCCGACAAATGTTGTATCACACAATCAACACTAAGCACCATGATTTCAAAGTTTGAAGATGAGGTAGGGATAATGGTGTTTGACAGAAAGAAAAAACCTGTTGAAATTACTTCAGAAGGTGTGATTATTATAGAGCAGTTAAAAAAGATAACCAAAGAAATTGAGCAATTGTCTGAAATTACCAAGGAAATAAAGGGTGAGGTTTCAGGGAATTTGACCTTGTCGGTTATTCCCACAGTTGCCCCTGGTTTGTTGCCTTTGTTTTTAACAGATTTTGCCAAGAAATTCCCCAATTTGAATATCGATATTCAGGAGCAAACCACGGAAGAAATTATGCGTCAAATCAAATCCCGTGATTTGGATATTGGCATTGTTTCGATTCCATTAAACGACAAAGATTTGCGAGAAATTCATTTGTATGATGAACCTTTTGTTTTTTACGACACCACATCCCTCAATACCAACAAAGTGAATGCCAACGAATTGGATGTGAGTAATATTTGTTTGTTAGATGAGGGACATTGCATGCGCGCACAAATTTTGGAACTTTGTAATTTGCACAAAAAACGTTTGAATTACGGCGCAAATTTCAAGTACAATGCGGGATCGATTGACAGTTTGATGCGGTTTGTGAAGGCAAATAAAGCATCTACGTTGTTGCCGTATTTGTCGGCCACTGATTTGTCGGAAACCGAAACGCTACACATCCACGAATTCGAAAATCCGATGCCATTTCGATCAATCGGCATCGTTGTACATAGACATTTCGTAAAGCAGCAGGTATTGGAGGCCTTGAAAAAGGAGATTTTGAATAAAGTGTCGCCTTTGTTGTTGCAAACAGAGTTGGAGGGGCAGAAGTTGAATCCAATATAGGGTTAGACGGATTAGACAGATTAGACGGGTTAGACGGATTGGGTTTAAGGGTTCTTGGGGTTGAAAAAAATAGTTTAGTAGCACTTTGTACGTTTAGTGAAAATTTACTCAAATGAGTAATTATTTTTATTATTCCAATTACTATATTGCGCAACATGAGCAATATTAGTTTAACAGAAGCGGTAAACCTTACCCACAATTATCAAAATTCACCTGTAAGTAACAATCAACCAATTAGTTTTATAGTAGATAGAAATGAAATTTTGAGTGTTCTTAATCAATTAAACTGCAATGATTTTAGAATTTATATGGGTTTAACTAATGGAAATCAATTTTCGCTAGTCGTAGTTGGTGTAGATAATGATGGAAATGACTTGACAAATGGTATTATCTTAGATGAATTTAGGCGTTGTCCTACAGTTTGTCCGACAAGTGCGTCCCCTTTAATGTAGGAAACTTTTGAATTGGCTAATTTATTTAAACGATTTATCTTCAATTATTGCGATACTTATAAATATAAAACTATACAGATTATTAGATAAACCAATAACAAGTGAAAATGATTTGGTAGAAATATACAAACCAATTCTTCTGATTATTTTAACGAGTTGTATATTTGATTTGTTAATTGAACTTTTATTTTTATTTGGTTTAAATGATCGTTTGGTTCGTGATTTGTATTCCTTAATTTTTCCAATAGGATGTTTCCTTTATTTTTTAAAAGAAAAATTTGGATTTGCGAAAAATAAAAATGCTCTAATTCTTTTACTTTTACTGGCATCTGGTAGTAGTTTTTTTGGGAATTATCTTTATCAAACACTAAGTTTTGGTATTATCGGTTTTTCAATGATAAGTTTTGTGTTGGTGGTTTATTTGAAAAATAAAAAAAGCATGGTCCTTAATGATTATTTTATATTTTGGGTTGGTTTAATTTTAGTGGTGCAATACATCATAAGATATTTTATTGATCCCAATTTTTTTAAAAGTAATAAATTAATTTCATTTGCTATTTCGATATTGAATTTTTATTTGCAAAATTTATTTAGATTTTTTCCAGCTTTTTATTTTTATGCTATTCGAAAATATAATAATTAATTTTTTATTAATCATAATTCCCTTGTTGGCAATTACGATTGCATTGTTTTTTTATGATGTTTTTAGTTTTTTAAATCATAGAAAACAAATCAATAAAATGCGGGTAAATGCTTTTGATGCAATTGAGTTGGAAAGAAAACGAATAGCCAATGAGTTACACGATATTTCAGCTTTTTCATTATTGAAAATCAAACAAAAAATCTCAAAGGGTCAGCATTTAACAGTTAATGATTTGGGAAATGAATTAATGAATTCAATTCATCTGTTTCAAGATGAAATAAATTTTTCAATAGAAAATTTGTATCCTCGAGATTTACTCATAAACGATTGGGTTAGTAGTATAAAAAACTTATGTAAAAGTTTTGATGGTATAGTAAATGTTGAATGTGCAATTCAAGTAAGCGCAAAATTAGAAAATACAGTTGCTATTCAATTTTATAGAATTATACAAGAACATTTAACAAATATTGTCAAACATGCAGGGCCATCCTTCGTTCAAATTTTCATAGATGAAATCGAAAAGGAAATATTCGTGGAGTTTTTATATCCCAAAAGTGAAGATAGTATTTTAAATAATCGTAAAGTTGGAAAAGGAAGAGGCAAATTAATTTTAAACGAAAGGTATCTCATGTTGAATATGAAACATAGTAAAAGTGAAAAATCAAATATGCAATTTGAAAAGCTAAACTTTAAAATAAAATGAAAATCGTTGTTTTAGAAGATCACAAAGGGATTGTCAATGAAATTTTAGAAAATTTCAATTTAATATTTGACAATGTACATTTTGAAGTATTTAGTAATTCAATGCTTTGCTTAAATTATTTGTGTAATAATATCAAACCAGATTTCTTTATTATGGATTTAAGGACGGACGATTCATTTCAATTTGATATTTTGTCAACGGCAGTTAATCTTGAAATTCAATGTGTAATTTATTCAGGATTTTCTAATAGGGGTTTTATTGAAGAAATTAAAAATTCAGGAGCAATTGGATATGTGAATAAATCAAGCGGAATTTCTGAATTAGTAAAAGCAATAGAAGGGACCTCTCGCAATACCTTTTATATGTGTCCATCTGTTGAATTTACTTACAAAAATGAAATTTATGTACAAAAACAATTAGCAAAACCAACATTAACAAAAAGGGAAATTGAGATTTTAGAATTGTTAATGTTGGGACTAGATAATGATCAAATTTCGGATAAACTGAATTGTGGCTTTCATACGGTTCGGGCGGACAGAAGAAATATGCTAATTAATAATCATTGCACATTGCCAATTTTAATAAAACGATATCTAAAATGGTTTAAGTAATTAAATTTTACTCATTTGGGTAAGAGATTTACTCTTTTGAGATTTTTGTGTTTAATATAATTGCGCATGAAAAAAATTATATTAAACTTACCCAAATTCAAGCGCGAAAATTCTTTGATTTTCCCAGTATTGTTATTGTTTACAATGTTTCATTTTGTGAATAATGTTGATGGTCAAAGTAAAATTGATAAACTTTATTCTTTTAACGATAGTGCTACAGGCAATAATATTGATTATCAATGTAAGGTAGACTTTTCAACTTGTAAATCTAACTGCGACACTGCCACTGGGCATTATATAGCGGCAACGAGTTTTAAAGATATTTTCATGGGTAATAATTTATATCAAATAAAATTAATTGAATTTAATAAAAACGGTTCCATAATTCAATCCAAAGTAATTCGATCGATTGCAATTTTAGATTTTGTTGTTACTGATATAAAACAATTGGTTGACAAATCAGGGTATATTTTGGTTGGTTATATTGACCCATTATCTGCAAATCAACCGATTCATCCTTTTTCAATGATTGTCAATAATAATTTTCAACCTCAAGCTCGTAAAATTTACGAACAATCCGGAATGTTTTCAAGGGTTGGAGTTTTACAGAATAACAGTTTCGTGTTTGTTGGTTTTTCTGGAGATTCTACAGATGCGAAATCAGATAAAAGTGGATTACTAGTTTATTCGAATTCAAGTTTTACTCTTTTAAATTCATGGGTTATTCCAACTTCTTATATTTCACAGTCTTTTACAAATATTAATGATATTTATTGCTTAAACAATAGTGAATCAATAATTGCATGTTCATTAATGCAATTGAATAATGGTAATGGCTGTGTTGATATTGTTACATCAATAATGAAGATCAATCATACTAATGGAAATATAATTTGGCAAAACAACAATGTTGGCAATGCATTTACAAAATTCACAAGTCCTAAATTAGATATTGCAAATGATCGTATATATGTAACAGTAAATAGCGAAGTCTCGCAAACTGGAGCAATTTTAAAATACAATTTGTTAACAGGAAACTATATTGGAGGTGCATATTTTGAAGGAGTTAAATTTTTTAATTGCGCAGATATTTCAACGTTGATACATATTCCTTATTTCCAAAACATAAAACATCTTGTAGGCGATACAGTCCTAGTTACTGGTAAATTTGTTTTATCAGATGAATTTATGTTTGATTTTAAAGTTTATATGCCTGATTTTTTGCCTTCTGTTAATTATAATACTCCCCAGTTGTTGGACCAAAGTTTAGTGGTGCTAAGTTAATATTTTGTTTTGAATTATGCAGCATTTTGGTTTAAAGATATTGAATATGCTTCATTGGGTTTCATTCCAATAGTTTGGTGTTTCTTGTTGTGATAATACTCGATATAGGTCTGAACTCCTTCAAATAGTTCAAGACCTGTATCGCAAGGGTTCAGATAAATATGGTTGTATTTAATGGTTTTCCAGAATCTTTCAATCCAAATATTATCTGTGGCTCTACCTTTTCCATCCATCGATATTTTGATTTTCTTTGTATTAAGATAGTGTATCCATGTGGGATTCGTATACTGTCCTCCTTGGTCGGTGTTTATGATTTCAGGCACTCCGTTTTCTGCTATGGCGGCTTCTAATACGTTCAAGCACCATTGTTTTGTCATGGAGTTACTAATGCCCCAACCCATGATTTTGCGGCTAAATACATCTATGATTGCTGTCATGTACATAAATCCTTTTTCCATAGGGATATAGGTAATATCGGTACACCATACTTGGTTCGCACGTTCAATCTTTAAACCCCTCAGTAAATAGGGTTTTATATATTCTCTAAGTGCACCTTTTGTTAGGTTCTTCCTACGATATATGGTGTCATGCCCCATCAATTTAAACATCCTTCTAATTCGTTTTGGACCCACTGGATATCCTTGCTCTTGCAACCAATCTACCATTGATACCACGCCCTCCGTAGGATGCACTGTGAGGTGTTTATCCATAAGAGACATCATTTTTAAATTCTCAGGCTTTTCTGGTATTGGCGCATAGTAAAGAGAGCTCCTGGGAACACTCAGTAACTCACATTGTTTACGCAATGATAATGTACATCTTTTTAATTTGATGGCTTCCATTCGCTCTCGGGTATCCCCAATTTCTTTGCACTTTTTTTTAAAAAGTCGAGTTCAACTTTTAGCTTGCCAATTTGGGCGTAAAGCTTCTCCACAGGAACATCTTGATCATCGCTTTGAGTTTCCTTTGCATTAGAAAATGCAGCAGACATGTTAGTCAAGAACTCTGTTTTCCATTTAGAAATGGTTACAGCATTCACTTCGAATTTTTGAGATAATTGTGCCAAGGTTAGTTGTTCTTTAGCGGCTTCTAGGGCAACTTTGGCCTTGAATTCAGGCGTAAATTTGCGGCGGGTTTGTTTTGTCATATTGTTTAGTCAAATTAAGTGATTTTTTAACTAAACTTTTGGTCCAAGTTTTAGGGAGTATTATAAATTGGGTCCCATTTAATGCGCATGTTAACTATACAAATTATCAAAGTGTGAATACAGATTTAACTGGTTATTACCCAACTGTTGGTAAAGATACTTGCTTAAAACGAATGTTGATTTTACCTATTTATTCAACAAATAATACTTATTTTGATACAGATTCAAATTCGGCTATATCTGTTACATATAGCCATTTACTAAATTCTAATCCAGGCCAAGTTTTTAAAACTTGGACATTTACTCATGGATATTCAAATGCTTATGGTTACAATAGTATTAATATAACTAACACCGGGTCATTATATTCTATTACTCGACCAAGCTTTTATACATTACCTAAATTTATTTCAGCAAGTCCCATGTATCTAAAAAGCACAAAAATTATTAAAGATCTAAATCCATGTAATTCAAGGAAAAACAATATGTGCTGTCATTGATTTTTATTTGTGAATTATTTATTTGCTTTACAGTTAATTAATTACGTTATTTGTTCTGGTATTTAAATAAAATATAATTTTAATGAAACATCCGCATATCCATAAAGTATTTTTAGCAACTATTTGTTGCTTTGGATTTGTGTATGCTTCGGCTCAAATTAAATCAATTTCAAAGGCGAAAAGTGATTTTCAAACTCAAGGATTTATTGAGAATAAAGGGCAAATTAATAGTCTTGATTCCAATTTGAAATCAAATCAAATTTATTTTCAATGCAACATTGGAAATAGAATTGTGTTTGTAACCGCAAACGGTTTGATTTACCAAAAAATGAGTTATCCAACTCAGAAAATTGAACTGAGTGAAAATTCTCATTTTCAACAAAAAAATGCTCAAATGAATGGGCGCCAATTTAAGAATGATTCGGTGTTGATTTCAGTAAATCGACTCGATATGAATTTGATTGGTGCCCATATCTCTAATAATATTGAACCCATCAACCGGAGTAACGATTATACCCATTATTACAATTGTGGAATTACCGAAAAAGTATATGCTTACAAAGCAATAAAAGTTTTGAATATTTATCCTGGAATTGATTGGTTGCTGGAAATCAATGCCGCGGGTATCAAACATTCATTCATTGTGCATCCAAATGCAAACCCAAATATTATCAAATGGCAATATGACAATCAAACTTTTCAGAAAGTTGATAAAAATGGAAATTTGATTTTTGGCAATAATAAGGATACAATCAAAGAACTAGCGCCGGTTAGTTTTCAAGAGCTGAAAACAAAAGTCAAAACAAAATTTGAATCAAGAAATGGTATTTGGAATTATAGATTAGATAAGTATAATAAAGAGAAAGAAATTATAATTGACCCAGAATTAGATCTGCATTGGTCAACTTATTATGGTGGTAAATCTGTTGATTATTGTCAAGCAATTGATTGTGATGATGATGGCAATGTGTATTCAATTGGTTCAACAAATACAATTAGTACATTAGTTACAAAGTATGCTTCTGTTTACGCTGGAAATAAAGAGATTTTCATTGTGAAATTCGACACAGCAGGAAATAGAATTTGGGGTGTTTTTTATGGAGGTACAGGTTATGACATAGGAAATTCTTTGGCAATCAATTCCAAATTAAACACAATACTCATAACAGGGTATACCAATTCTTCAAATGGAATTTACAACGGCATTTTTTCTGATTCTTTTGCAAAATATTACTCATCAAATGGAAATAAAGTGATAATAGCAAAATTTGATTTAAGTGGTAATTTTAAATGGGGTAGATATATTAATTCATCAGTTAGTTCAAATTTGAATATTGGTGAAGACATCGTTTGTATGAGTTCTGGTGTATTTTATGTTGGGGGTACAACTACAAATTCAGGTTTAGGTACTTCTGGTGTATTTAAGGACACCATAGAGCCTTTAACTTTGGGGACTTATGACTCATATTTGGCAAAATTTTCAATTAATGGAAACTTGCTTTGGTATACTTATTATGGTGGTAAAAAAGATGAAGAATTGAGTTCAATTGATATTGATGATAACGGAAACGTTTATGCATTGGGTTACACAAATTCATCGAATAATAAAAAATGTATAGCTACCGATTCAGCATTTCGAACTACATTATGGGAAGATGATTTATTTTTAGTGAAATTTAATTCTAATGGTCAAAGAATATGGGGTACTTATTTTGGTTCAACAGGCCAAGAATACGCACCAGCCAGTGGACACGGTAAAAAATTAAAAATTTACAAAAATAATTTAATCATTACGGCGAGTTCAGATTACAATTGTTATAATTCTTCTTGTACATTAACTGGAATTGGCACAAAGGGTGCGTACTTAGAAACGCCGACTAACATGGCAACCAATATGCCCTATTTGGCCTCATTTGATTTGTCTGGGCACTTAAATTGGGGGACTTATATTACTAATAAAACTGGTTTTGGAGATGGTTTGGGACTAACCATTAATGCTAAGGAAGAAATATTTGTAACGGGTGAAACACATGAAATTTCACAAATCACTAAAGGCAATGTATTTCAAAATATAAATACCGGGAATAATGCTTTTATTTCTAGATTTTCAAAAGATGGGAAACTGATTTCTGGTACTTATTTTGGTAGTGGCAGCCCTACTACTCGAGGAATGGGAATTTTCATACACAAGAAAGGGTATTTGTATTTATGCGGCTCAACGGGAAGTATACCTTTGAAAAATCCATTTCAAAAAACAACCGATAGTATTCGTGATGGCTTTATTGCAAAGTTTTGCTATTCTGTAGATACCACCTTTGAAAAACGTGCTATCAAAAAATACTATTGGGCCCAAACCAAAAAAACGTATACCAAATCGGGTAACTATTACGATACCCTCAGAAAACGCGATGGATGTGACTCTTTTGTTGTGCTTAAATTGCAAATTGATTCGTTTGTTAAAATCATTGATACGGCTAAAATTTGTGACCAGTACAAATGGAAAGTTTCAAATCAAACCTATTCCAAAACTTCAACCTATTACGATACTTTTTTTAGCAACAATATCAATACCCTCG
>Ga0209597_1001045_pt1 | contig 18234 bp, 13 predicted proteins | sample M_140625_MF_Meta_FD_187316 | JGI IMG/M metagenome (GOLD analysis project Ga0209597, IMG submission 187316) | Freshwater microbial communities from Lake Montjoie, Canada to study carbon cycling - M_140625_MF_MetaG (SPAdes) (version 2) | ecosystem: Environmental > Aquatic > Freshwater > Lake... | reverse complement strand
TCCCATGAACTACCGCGCAAAATGATTGTATTACGACACGCAATATGATTCAGAATTGTACTCATGCGGACAAGGATAACTGAACATTCGGTCCGATGCCTGTTCAACGGCCACTGCTCAGGAAGGGCCAAGTCTGAAAACTTTCGATATCCTCGAGAGATTTTGAAGTTTTGCTCGAATAAGAAGTAACGCCCCTCACTAAACCCAATTCCTTGCGCCACCAATGAGCCTGCTCTTTCTTTTCCCAATCGTGTCTGCAAGGCCTGTCCGGAATCAGACCGCCACGGTGTCAGCTTGCAAACTATGAAAACGTACCTTGCCTCCAGAATCTCTGACGGGAACACCTTGTTTCCGCCGAGTATCACGCTGACTCCGCTAGGCGTAACCCTGAAGGTGCCGGGTTTGTTTAATTCATCGGAGAAGACTATCCCATTCTCGGGCATCTCGATGGTTGATGTGGAATGTCCGTTGGTTGGTTACTCGGACATTATCATCGAAACCACAGGAGAGGGCAGAATTCAGGTCCACGGATTCACCGAGTCTGAAGTTAATGAGATTAAAAATATTATCTTAGCGAGTCTATAGTTTGAAAGGATCTAAATGATGAACCAATTAGACGAAATCAAGCGGGTAACTAATATTCATACCATTAAACTAATCTCGACAGCAGTTTTAGTGGGAGTCGCGACCGTCCTTGCCTGCAAGTCCGTAGTGGAGGCGGTAAGGGATTATCAAATCGATTTTCTCTAGGTTATACCGGTGGGAAAAGCGTTAAAATCTCTCCTCTTGCGGTAACAAGAACTTTATTCGCTTTCAGGTCCAATACCTCGAAGCTCGCTTCGTTCGTTTAGGCGTTCAAATCCGCCAGCATACTTAAATGCCTCGGGGCTTGCATGATCTGGCCTCGAAATGTACCTTCCGAAGCACCATTTTCCTGCGGCTCCGGAATCCATGGAAGGATTCATTCGCATTGGGTCTGATACCTCGAAGCTTGCTTCGACTTCAGGGAGTTTGAGACTGAGGAATGGAAAGTCGTTATATCCACAAGAGTCACAACGTATCGGTTCTTATGTACCATGTGGTGTGTAGTGCGAAGTACCGGAGAGTTGTGATGGATAAGAAAGTGGATGGAGTTCTAAGGGATACATGTCTTGAAATAGAAAAGAGGTGGGAGATATATTTTCTAGAAGTGGGACTGGACAGGGATCACGCACATTTTCTGATTCAGTCAGTTCCGACTTACAGCGTGACTCAGATTGTGACGAAGGTGAAAAGTTTGATAGCGCGCGAGGTGTTTGCAAAAGTGCCAGAGGTCAAAAAAAAGCTGTGGGGAGGTGAGTTTTGGGGAAAAGGATATTTTGTGAATACGGTGGGGCAGCATGGTAGTGAACAGGTGATTGCTGCTTACGTGGCGGGGCAGGGAGGAGAAAAGAAATATGAAAGATTACACAAGGCGCAGCTCACGCTAGGGTTGTTCTGAGCAATGCCTCGGGGCTTGCCCCGAGGATTTTTACTTCACGCGCGGCGGTGCCAGGGGACTGCTTTCAGTAGTAAAAATCCAGTTTACCGGCATCAGGGCACTGGATGTGCAAATCGTCACATCATCGGCAGATTCTGTCAGTGATGAGATGCTGAAAAACTGATACTTTGCAAAATGGGCTGCACATGACGAAAGAAACTCATCTCCATCATTCAATCGAATCCAATCGATGATGGTCTTGGAATCTGCGCCGTTTTTGGTAATTTCTTCGCCGATCTTACAAAGGTCGGATTTGCTGAGCACTATGGCAACAGGCTTCTTCCACAGTGCGCCTGTTTGTAGGCCAAAGTAATCACGCAGGCCGGAAATGAAGATGCTGAGCAGCATCCGAGGTTCTTCCCGAGCTACCTGATTGACTTTTCCGATACCGTCAAGTTGCGAGCGATATCGGTCAAGTACTTTTGGAAATGAAAACGGATCGATAATCAGGATCGTTCCCATACTGTTTAAAAACTGAGAATGAAGCCCGAGACGATCCGACTGATCGCGAAAGGTTTCGCCAGCAATGTCGCACAGAAAAAGCTGGGTGCGTTTGCTGACCTTGGAAACACCGTCGATGTCAAACTTGTAGGCAGGATGTGATACATAGGCGGTCTTTACTGTTCCCTTAAACTTGTGAATATCAGTCATGAGCGTGTCGTAACGCCTTTTATCCTCAGAGTCGGAAAAGTTGACTGTCCATTCGCGTCGGGGGGCTTCGATGGTCAGCAGGGCACGTGCTGCAGCTGTGAGAAACGCCGACTTTCCACTGGAAGGTGATCCTACAAAAGCAATTACGGTGTTCGATGATTGCAGATCCGCTGCCGAAACGGATTCATTGCAATTTGGGTTCGGGCAGAATCCGGCTATTTTCAACCTTCCCGAAAAGAAACAACAAGGTAACTTCTCCCCACAGTTACACTGGCGATGAAGGATGCCGTATCGCGAGGGCACAAGATTTCGATGCGCCTCCCCGCAGCTTGGGCATTTATAAACCGGAATAGGCATGAGATTCTTGCAGGCTTTGCAGTAGGCGCGCCAACCCCTAGTCCGGAGGTACGTGGATTCCATCAAACGAACAATGACAAAGCTTGCGCCGACAAGCAGTGCAATAACCGCAACGATCATGATGTGGACGGGCACGAGGATCAACCAGAAAGCAGTCCCAAAGAGTAGAACCATCCCGGCGCTCATGGCAAAAAAAATGCGCTTAACCCAAGTTTTAACTTCGGTGTCTTCTTTAATCGAGGTCTTGGCCCAATAATCCTTTGCTGTGTCTAGGTTAAGCGTCCCACTGACGCGTATAACAGCCCAGAGATCACGATAAGCCTTACCAAACCAATAATGCTCAATCGCTGGATCAGGTGTACTTGGTAAAACGGGCGAGCTCATCGTGCATGAATCCGAGGTTTTTCAAACGAAACATTGTCGCGAAACGCCTTGAAATAATTAATAGCGGCTTGGCCACCGCCCCAAATCGTTCCAGCTGCGATAATGATGACTGTTCCCGGTAGGACTAAATATACAAAAGCATACCATACAACTGCCAATCCCACAAACAATCCCACCAACCCAAAAATTATTGTGCCGCAACCTTCTTCCATAAATGTGCTGATATTATTGAGTTTTTTAAAGTTAAAATCTGGTTTGTAACTGCACAAAGACAATGACGATTTGGAGTGGGGAGAGTAGGATGTCCAGCACTCTCAGAAGTGGCGAGCTAAGGCACAGTTGCTCGGTTTTGATTGTCGTCTACGTGATTTCTAGGGCATTACCTTCGCGCGTCGAGGTTATTGATCCAATGAAAAATTTTGCTCTAGGCCTTTTTGTGCAATTGAAAATGCCGCACTGAGCAGGGGGGGTGAACAGGCACTTCAGGGAATTGTTCAAACACACTCTTAATTTCAGAGTACGGCTATGGGGGTGGTGCACTGATCTTCCAAATGCGAGTATTGTAATTCGGGTGCAGTTTATTCTAGAGATTTGTCCAACTGCGTGATTCATTTGTCACTCTTCTTAACGAAGCGAGTGAACATTCTTCCTGCGTATGAGAAAGCAGATCCAAATAAGCGGGTGACGGATTTGCGGGTTTTATCAACTTCATCGGTGGTTCTTTTCCAACAGTCGCGCTTGTCCTTTGGATCACTCTTCTTTATGATAGCGACAGAGTTTTTGAGACCCTCCCATGTCGGTTTCGGCAAAAGGCTCAAGTACTTGGGGAATCTTGAGCAGAGCAAAACGTGAATTTCCCGAGGCCATGTTTGAGGGGATTGTTTGGCCAATAGCCAAGCGCGAGTCAGTTGGATAGCCGTTTCCTTGCTGAACTCGGCTGTAACTTTTGTGGCAAGCAAATGGTCGAGCATTCTGGCGAATTCTTTGATCAATCCGATTTTTAGGCAGCAATGGCAAAGACCGCTGAATGTAGGCATGTCCTTGGCTCCGCAGTTATCCAGCAAGCGCGAGATCACTGGCTCAGCGATCCTCGGTATCTGTTTTGGATCCGTGTATTCAGCAACTTTATCGCACCAGAGTTCCAGAGATTTGTCATCGTCGATGGTCTCTGCTTCATCTATGGTCTGTAGTGAATTCAGGTTACGTAGATAAGCGAGTGGGGCGTATTTTGATTTGCTCAACCATTCACGAAGGTCGTGATCCTGAGGTGAGGAAAACTCCTTTAGACGCAGTGTTGCATCGGCAGTTTGCAAAATCGTGACGGCAGTCTGCTGGTCGAACTGGTCGAGGAAATCAGTTTTGCTGACCAGCTCACGGGCTGCATTATTGCGGTCGTTAGCTGGAACCTTAGCCCATAGGTTTGTAAGTGCACTGCGCGATTTACTTCCTCCCCGTCTAGATGCCAGTAGAACTTCTGGTAGTTGAAAATTTCGGGCGCCATCAATGTGTGTGGCAACTTCGGCATCGACGAGATCGTGGTGTCCAAACTTGTCGAGTTCGGTGCGGGTCTCCACTGCCTTAGCGGAGCTCGGATTGTCCGAGAACATAGCCGCCAGAACCGCAGGCAGATTTCCGGGATGTTTTTCAGGTCTTTTTCTAACCTCCGCGCAGACCATTGCCAGTGCAGATGAACCCTTGCTCTGTAGAATACTATGAGCGACGGAGTTTCGAACCGATGGCACGTCTTGGAAAATTTGGTACGCAAGAAGAACAAAGTCCTCGGTTTCCCATGGTTTCTTTCCCGAGATGGCAATGATATGCTCTAAATAATCCAAACTCGCGACTGCAGGGGATTGTCCAAGGGCGTGTTGTAGTCCGGTGTTGGTTTCGAGTACACTCTTTACAAATTCATTGATTCCCGCTGTCGCTAAGCTGTTCCAAATTAAATTGGATTTTTCGGCTGGTTGATTTGGGATCAAAGACTCAAGGGCCGAAGCGAAGTCCCTCCAATTTCCACCGGTTGCAACCGAATTCCAACTGCTGCGGTATACGGTGGCGCGAACAGATTCGATCAGCTTGAAATTGCTGACGTGATTTGCCATCACAGCAAGAGCCTGACAGACATCAGGATCGCCGAGGAGCTGATTAGTGTTCGAATTTGAGCTAGGTTGAGCCTGCGGGCTGTGCGAACGGAGTTTATTGATCGCACTTTCTAATACCCTTGGAGCAGTTTTGGAATTCGGTTTGATCTTCGCGCAAATAAAGTTGGCGAGTGCGATTAGCGCAGCCGTATTTGCTGGGATCAGCCTTTCTTTTTCAATTTCAAGCCAATCTAGAATGTATTTCCATTCGGAGGCGGCCGGCGTTAGTTCGAAGTCATCTGCGAAGGCATTAAGGTTGTTAAAATCTTCGTTTGCGTTCAGAAAAGACTCAACTAGGTAGCGGGCGTATTCTGGCGCATTGCTCGCCTGCTTCACTGTCACATCAACGATCGGTCTCGACTGCGTCACCAATCCGCCGGCTGTTTCAGGAAGCGTGCCTCGGACATCGGCAGAGGGCGTCAGGCCTGTGATGTACGAGCAAAAAGTCAGCGGTTTACTGGCGTTGCTCGGTACTGCCGCCATGGCGACAGCAATGACCCAGTAGTTGAGTTCAGGGGCAGGAGCACGAAGAATAACGCCTTTGGCGGAGTCCTTATCTCGATCGACCAAGGCGGCATCAACTAGCACAGCGAGAAGTTTTTTACCTGCGTCAACTCCGTATGGATAATTTAAAATTAGCTCGCGAACCTTTTTGGAAGCGGGAACTTTGAATTGGAAATGAGATTCGTCCAGTGATTCTAGCGTGGGCGGACTGGTTTGCACATGGTTGTGCCATCCGGACCAGTCAAACAATTCGCCGAGGTGGAAATCAGGAACAGAGGCAAAGATCAGGGTATGCGCTAGGTAATTACCTGGCCGTCCTGAGTAATCAAATCCGATATAAATTGTTCTGGTTACAGCGATTTTGCCGCTGGCGAGCAGTCTGCAAAAAAGCATGGGGGGGCATAATTCCCGAATCTGTTCCAACGTAGGTTGTAATGGCAGATCTGAAGGGGGAACATACGGATTGCTGGATTCTAATTCTCGTTTATCACTACGATCGAGTCCGGTAGAGATGGCTTGGACCATGAATCCGGGGTTGGCACTCAACCCCTGTTCGCAGCTTGTATAAAGTAATTGTTCAACTTTCATGCTATAGCTCCAGATCGGGCAAGATTTTAGTTTTATTTGGGTCCGGAGGAAAGTTTCCCAAGCGAAGACATTGAAACTCTCGCTAGCAGTAATTTATTACCTGAGCGAAATGTTTATTTCCTTTTTGAAGGAAGGAATTCAAGTTTGTTGAGAATCCAAAGGAGCGGATCTTCCACTCGGCGCGGGGCGACTTTTGGGAATCGACCTCCTTCCGGACGGCAACCAGTTGCCGTGATGCCAAAGAAGGAGTGGTGCTCAACGTTATTTTTTAATTGGCTCACGATTTCGTCGCAATTGTAGAAGTTCAACAGCGATTCGACTTCGCCACTGATGTTGTTTGCGCCTTCAACATCAAATTCGCGAGATGGTTCTGAATGCTCAAATACTTTGAGTCCGCGCACATGGGACGCCGCGAGTTCCACCTCATCAAATTTGGAAATTGCGAGAGCGACTGGTACTTTAATCTTCTTCGTAATTGAAATATTATGATCAGAGCGAATGTTTTCTATAATCCGGCTGAGGATTTCTCTGGTGCTAGGAACTTTTTGTAATGCAGTTGGATTTGGATGTTTTTCGCGAATTCCAGGTTCCTGCATCGGGTCCATCAGCAGAATTATACCACTGGATTTGTTTATGTAGCGCGTGATGCTGTCCATCGAGTCGGCGTTGACGAAATCTTCACCGGCGCCGTCAAACAGGGCCAGAGTGATTGCCCGCAATTTGGCGTGGTTTCTTGTGCTATTCTGGGTGAGCGTGTAAAGTAATGGCAGGCGGTTGAATGCCGACAGATTGGCGGCGCTGTTGGTCACATCTAGGGTTTCTTTACGTGTGTAAAGTTTGGCTTCGTAGTCGTTGGCGTAGCGATTGCGTGTCTGATCATCGCGACTCGAGAGCAACAATCCGGTGCTTTTGCTAAGCGTCGCGTTGATTTCGTGAATCATGCTGGCAATAACGTGGCTCTTGCCTGAAAACTTTGACCCAACCAGCGCAATGATTTCGTGTTGCGCTTCCTCGAATCCATTGATCAGACGATGGTGGCAATGGGGACATATGCGGATTTTTAGTGGGTATTTGCAACTGGCGCATGCCGCATTCTTGGCGTATTCCACAATGAGTCCGCGTTCTTCGTCTACCAGCATCGGCCAGTTGGAATTTATCACCGGATCATCTGGTTGGAGTTTTGAGCAAGCAAGATTATGACATCGAAAGGGGGCCTTTGCGGACCAAAACTCCTGAAAGCAGTAGGTGCACAGAACAGCGCTTCCCGATCTATTCCACAGTTCCGTAAGTATTTTCTTGCTGGATTGAAGCCAGTTGCGTTTCATATTCATTTTTTTAGTCGGACTGTCTCCATCCCGCCACGCGGGCGCAGGTCAATCAAATTGGCGACGTGAGGATCTGTTAGAAAGAGCTTGAGCACCAAGCTGCCTTTGATCTCTTCGGCATTAAGCGGGATACTGTGTTTCCCGTCTCGAAACCGAATTATTGGAATGGACAAAATTTCTGTACCGTCTTCAGCATTAAGCGGAAATCTATCTCGAGCACCGATTACTTTGATGTTCGATAGCTCGGGACAATTTTCAGATAGTAAAACCAGTTGCGTTTGCTTGGATCCGAAAAGCCTAGAAAAAAATCCTGGCTTGCTGACATGGTAGAATACCCTGCCGCTGAGGTCTTTGTTTCCACGAGTGACGCTGCCAGTGGAGCGGACCACCCCATCGGAAGAGAGCGTTTGAACACAGATCGCGGCGGGCGAAGTGTTAGCGTCAACGAGAATTTCGGAGTTTGCTCTCACAAATTCATTCGCCTCAATGAATTGCGTCTGAACGGGTGACAACATGGCAATGTCTGAAAAGCTTGTAATCACTACTTTTTTGACGCCTGGCGGCCAGTCCCACGTCAGGCGAAGCCGAGAATTACTGGCAGAGCGGACTTTCAGATTATTTACTTCGGGGAGATCAATGAATTCAGCGAATTTCCCGACGATTGCGATAGAATCGCTGACAGAGAAGGGGATGGCTACAGTGTGCCCAGACGAAAGCGGAGTGGTCAAAATCGTTGCGATAGACGGACCTGGGATAATTACCGGTGTGCCTACTTTTCGCATGGTGTCGATGCTAACGGAGGCTCCTTCCACGATGCCAATGGGTTTGCTAGAGACTAGGTAGATTTCCACTTGTCCGACCGTTGGCAATGTCCATTTGAGTTCGATCTGCGTTCCATTTTTCTCGATCCTCAGATCTCGAATCTGAGTTGGCAATGGTTGTGGAATTAGTTCGATGTGAACCCATTGTTGGTGACCTTCGATTTCCTTGCCTGAGAGTGGGTCGCTATAGATAGCACGCAGTTCGTATTTGTATTTGGTACCGTTGGTGAGTCCGCGATCCCGTAACTCATTTCCACTTACTGGTGCCGGATTCCCAGGGTTGCGGCGGACCACAACGCGCAGGCAGCCTGGCGGCGGTGCCCAATGCAGATTGACCACGCCATCACCAGCTTTGGCTTCAATTATAGTGGGAATTCCAAGACGTTGAAAGGGGCCAGCAGTGCAGAGCACGTTGTTGTTAGCACCTCCGAGCGAACGAACTGAGAAGATCGCGTAATACCATATGGTCCCGATGTCAGCGGTGTTGTCATCGAAAGTGCAGGCGACCACCTTGCCAACGGTCTCGCCGTCGGAAATTGAAGCCGGCTTCCCGCCTGATTTTCGGATGATTTGGTACGTGAGCCCTTTTTCGCCCACCGCTGCATCCCAAGTCATTCGAATGCAGGTGCTAGTGATTTCACCCTTGGCGTTAGTAGCTGGTGGAGTGGGAAGACTGTGCAGCAGTTTCGCTGCGTTGGGGTGGTCGTCGCAGCACGAGATGGCCGATTGCAAGTTCTCGATAGCCTCCTTCGGCCTCCCGCCACCGATGGCGGTTTGCGCTTTGCGCACAAAATCATCTGCCTCCTGAATACCACGGCGAATCTTGTCCATCAGATCCGGCGGAATGGGAGGTTCTCCAATGCCCAGATGGTCTGCAGAGGTTTGTGCGGCGTTCAGTTTCTGCGACTGAATCAACTGCCTGATTCGGGCGATCTCCTCAACTCGATGCTTCTGCGCGTTTTGGCGTTCTATACGCTTATCGCTGATATTCTTTTTCAGCACGGCTACCGACTTGTAAGTGGGCCAATCGCGGCTAATTTCATTGAGGATCCGGTCGGCATCGTCAAGTTTGCCCCCATCCGTTGCTTCCCGAGTCAATTTTATTTTGGATTCGATCAGGGGCAGATCACCGATGGGGAATCCACAGCTGTCGTGCGGACAGCATTTGATCGAGCTGGCTACTGCCTTGCCGCAGCCTAGACAACCAATAATTAGCGGTTTACCGCAGTGTGTGCAGCTCTTCGAGGCTGCCGTAGAGAACTCAAAACAGTATCCGCACTGGGGCAGTGGCTCGATTTTTCGATCCGAAACATCGTCGAGAATCTCCCATGGATTGGGCTTCTTGTTCTGTAAATAATTTCGAATGTAAGCATCACCAATGGACGGCGAGGCACCAAGTTTTTGTGCCTTATCTAGCAGGAACATAAACTCCTGATAGGTGAGTGATTTTTTTTGGCTGCCAGCAGTTTCAATCAGGCCAACGAGGTCTTTGAGAGGGTGCAGTTCGAGATAGTTGTTGTACAAATCTCGTTTTGCGACATCTAGGAGATGGGTCTTCACCATTCCAAGAATCGCATTGTCGCGACTATGCTCAGGGGTACCCTTAATAAGTCGACTTACCGCAGCGAGAATCTGGTTGTAGCGGTCTTCTAGCAGTTTGGAACTCGTTTTAGCGGTGTACTTTACCTTGCTGACCGTCGTCGGATTTTGGCCAGATGGCACAAAGTTCGACAAAAAATCGTAAAGGGTTCCCGAACCTGCAACCTTCAATGCGGATTCGATGGAGGCGGCAACTGCCGGATCAGTTTGAGGCGGTAGTGGTACAGCGGGGGGGGTCTTGCCAGATGCGGGCTTGAGGCCGGCTTTTTTTAGGCGCGCTTCAACTTCGTTTTCGGAAACATCGCACAGGGCGGCGATTCGTTTAACGTCGGCTGGCGCAAAGCCGCTGCGCAACCCGAGTATTTCAATGTGATCTTTGAGTAAGTTATCCTTAGCGCGACGTCTTTCCTTATTTTGCTTGCGATGATCGTCTAGTGTGCGTTGGTCTCGCGAGCTCTGGTAACCGGGTCCGCTGCACAATTCGGTCATCTCACTTTCGTGCAGCTTAGTGATATTTGCTCGGTTTCGGTCTCTTTCGGGTGCTGTGTTTGAAACGGTGTTTGCCCAGCTCCGCTTCGACGCGATTGCCGAAAGGATAATCGTGGTATTGGCGCTCGGATCAAGATCTAGGATCTCAAAGAGATTGAATTCTGCGGAGTCGGCCATTGGGTGCTACGTTAGATACTGATACAAGCCCGGTCAGAGACAGCTGTGAAATTGGAAAAACAACTTGGATTACACTGGTCCGAGCTGTCATCGCTGAATGAAAGAGCACTTCGCTATTCTGCTGAGATCACCTGCGCGATGCTTGAGAATGCGTCTCCTAGATGGCTTTGCGAACTGAGAATTCCATGTTCATCACTGCTGGCGATACGACGCAGGAATGCTTGATCTGCTCCACCGAATCCCAATGCAATAACTTCCACTCCATCAGAGTGTAGTGTCTTTGCAGATTTAATCGCCTGTTCCTGGTCTGACCAGACACCGTCAGTCAAGCTTACGACAAAGCGCAGATCCTCTACGCTGCGCAACATCCGGGACGCTTCGTCGAACGGGTGCTGGGCATTGCCGTATCCGAGTCCTTCGGTAATTGCCATGCTATTGATGGCATTGCGAATTTCGCGGGCTTCTGATGTGGCTTTTAAGATTGTTTTAACACGGTCGGAATGGACGATGACCCCGATTGATGTGTGAAGCAGGTCGAGCGCGTCAAGGAATGACTGAATCGCGCTGTCCTTCGCATCTTCCAAAGGAGATCCGCTCATCGATCCAGAAAGATCGAAAGTCAGATAAATAGTGATGTGTTTTCTAGTCGGTTTGGGCGGCGGACGCATAAATCTGCTAGGTACATCTTCCGGCAGTGTCTCGACTTTCACTGGCAGCAGTTGTCCCGAGGCAGTGGATGCTGTAACCTCAATTGAGCCGCTGCGATTGTAGCTGTAAATAGCTTCAACCGTTGCGGTTCCGCTAGGATCATGAGGTACATCGGCGACGGTATATCGGCCGAGATACTTTACGTTAGCAGGGGAGCTGTCTTCTCCCTGGGTGAGAAAGATTTCCCAGAGATTCTGCCCCTTTAATTTAGTGCGAAGCTTGTAAGATTTCTTATCTGCGCGGGGAATGGCCTTGTCCTTGGCAAGGATGATGTCGTTGACGTAAGCGCTATTCTCGGTATTGGTGGCGATGACACCCAGACTGTGTGTGGAGACGTCGCGCACGGATTTTCCAGAAGGTAATGTAAATGTATGGGTGGCCTCTTTTTTGCCCGAGGCCAGCATGTACACCGGCTGTGATTTCGCTTCGTGTCCGGCGGCACAGAGTGCAGCGCCCAGAGCGACCGCCTGATCCGGATTGACGCCGCTGTGCGGCTTTTTGCCGGTCAGTTTTTCCAGTGCACTTTGAACCATCGGCATGCGCGTTGATCCGCCGACGAGCAAAACCATGTCCAAGTTGCGCGCGTGGACATTACCACGGCTCAGAGCGGTCTCCATAATGTCCATGGTGCGGGCAGTCAGGTCGCCGGTGAGCATTTCAAAAAACTCGCGCGTGAGATCAGATTCAAATTTTTCTCCAGCGTGACTGATTCTTACTGGTACACTTGATCGAGCCGACAAATCCTTTTTCACTTTCTCCGCAGTGACCCACAGGTCCCCGATTACACTGCGCTCTGAGTACAGATCCATGCCTGTCTGAGAGCGGAACTGCTCGGCGATGAAATCGACGATGCGCGCATCCCAGTCTTTTCCACCAAGTTGTGCATCGCCGTCGCTGGTGATGACGTGGATGTCATCTCCGAACACTTGGAGCAAAGTGACATCGAAAGTTCCGCCGCCGAGATCGAAGACCAAAACGTGTCCGCCTGTGGGGACATGGGCTGATGCTCCAAATGCAACCGCAGCGGCGGTGGGTTCATTGATCAGCTGCAGGATGTTGAGCCCAGCCAACGCTGCTGCTTCTTCAGTCGCCTTGCGCTCAGCGTCGTAAAAATATGCAGGTACGGTAACAACGGCATTTTTGATCTCGCGGATGTTGAGAGCGAACTGGGCATCTTGTTTTAAGCGCTTGAGCACTTCGGCAGAGAGCTCGATAGCGGACATTTCCCGACCTGGAACCGAGAATCGCCAGTTGCGATCACCCATCTGCCGCTTGAAAAATGAGGCAACTCTGTCCCCCTCGTGGGACAATTGTTCTTTTGCTTCATTGCCAACTACAGTGCGTAAAGCATTGTCCAGATAAACCACTGATGGAACGATTGGTGATGTTTCATCTCTGCCTCGCAATGCAACAGGTTGCCCTGATGCGTTGAGAGCAGCGACAACCGAATTTGTGGTTCCGAGATCAATTCCTACGCTCGACATACTGCTCCTATTTTCTGGCTGATTGGTGTTCAGTTCGGGAGCCCTTTCGCGGCTCTTCCATCAGCGGATAAAAAGCTGAGAGAGCACCTTGGCTGGACTGGGTTTCCTATGGTTGCCTAGTTCGCCAGAGTCAGACTCCCGACTTTCTTTTCCGATTGCTTAAACTGAACATCATCCATGACACCTTCGACCTTGATATTTAATGGTAGTTTTCTGCCGGTGCGGAGATGCATGGCTTCAATGGCTAGGGTGCCATCCTTGGATAATCCGAAGGTCACCTCAATGGGCTCACCAGCCGGAAAACCATTACCCAAATCGAGTTCGCCCACAGCTAGTTGTTTGCAACTGTTTTCATCCACCAGTGGCGAAGCATCGGTTGTCCGCTGTTCGGTTTCGAAAATTGCAATTTCCACACTCGACTGTCCTTCATCTATGGTGCTAAACGGTTTCGTTGTGTCTACTGGCACCTGGTTGTCGAGGTGCACGAGATTAGAAATCCGAAAGGTCTTGTCGGGCATCTGAACACGGATGCCAAACCCGCGCGACGTGACATTTGTGACCTCACGAGTGGCGACCGCTTGTACAAGCGAAGGTGCCATGCCCAACTTAGCACTGAGTTGCTTGGCTGCGTCGGCAATTTCAGAGGGTTTGGCATTGGCGATTTCATCAATTTTGCCGCCTGAATTTTTTTCGACCAACTCTAGAACAGCATCCTGTACCATGGTGATGAATCCAAACTGTGCGGCACCCTTGGCAACGATTTGATTTGGATCTTCTAGGTTAATCTCAAGATCCGGGAACTCCTGTTGTAATCGCAGTTTGACCTGCTTCATAAATGACGACCCGCCCACTAAGCAAATGCGAGTGGGCTTGGGATGGCCTGCTTTCTCAGCAGCATCGAGTGTTTCGTTCGTCAGTGTGATGGTGCGTTCTAGGAGCGCTGCGGTTATGCTGTTGAATTCTTCGCGCGTGATTTCCAGCGTAGCACGTTCGCCTCCAAAAGTTTCAGATTGCTTGGTTGATTCGCGGCTTGTCAGGGAGCGCTTGGTTTTTTCAGCGTCCTGTAATAGCTGTGGATAAAACTCCTTGTCACTTTCAATGGCTTCAGCAGGTTGGCCGATTTGATCGCTAAGGCGCTGTGCCATCAGTCGGGCCAGTTCGACGTCCCAGAGTCCGCCGCCTAATTTGGCGTCACCGCCGGTGGTCAAGACCGTGAGCTTGTTCTTCTTGATGTCGATTAGGGTTACGTCAAATGTTCCACCTCCTAGGTCAAATACTAGTACAACCTCTTCGTTGTCCGAACGCATACCATAGGCGACTGCCGCAGCTGTCGGTTCGGGGATGACCGCACGCACCTTGAGCCCAGCGAGAATGCCAGCCTGTTCCGTCGCCGCTTTCTGCCCGACACCGAAATACGCAGGGCAAGTTATGACAACTTCCTCGACATCGATTCCAGTTGCCACTTTGGCATCGGCCGCCAGTTTCTTGAGTACCATGCTGCTTAGTTCGATGGCGTTGTACTCCTTTTCTCCAAACTTAAATCGCCAGTGCTCATCCCCCATCGATTGCTTAAACAGCGAAACCACGCGATCGGGAAACAGAGGAAATGATTCCTTCGCAATTTCTCCGACAACGAAGTTGGAATCGCTTTCAAAGTAGACAACCGACGGAGTTGTCATCTGCCCCTCGATGTTTTGTAGAACAACGGGTTGGCCAAATTCGTCTACGCGAGCGATGCACGAGTAGCAAGTGCCTAAATCAATTCCAAAAATTACTTTATTCATAAAGGGGTTGAGTCTGAAATTATAACTGCGGAACTGTTTCCGTATTCAGTTCGGAAGTGGTTTTCGCTGTCGGTTGGGTTTGTGGATCAGGCGAAACGACGGACTCACTCAGCACAGGAGTTGGGTGTGAGTGTGCAGCGTTGTCGTCTGCCGATGACGCAGGTTCCTGGAGAGCTTGAGGTTCGGGTTTCGCTCCTTCGTCAAAAACATACACCTTCACACGCTCCCGTTTAAGAATTTTCTCACCTTGAAGATATCCAAGGAAAACTCGTTCGGCCACCTTTCCATGAAGTGCCCGGTCGGGAGTTTGCTTCTGTCCACAAATTTCGTGGCGGGCGGGATTGTAGTTTTCGTCGGGTTCAAGAAATTCAGAAATCCCCGCTTTATCCAACACGATCATCAACTCTTCGGAAATCCCGTCCAGCTCCTTGAATACCTGATCAGGACCGAGGAGGTCGGCATTTTGCAATAGTGCTTTTTTACGTTTCGCAGCATCATCGCGTACCCGAATGATCTCCAGAAGTGTTGGCCTTGTCGCCATGCTTAATTGATCGTTCTTGTATTTCTGGAGCTCTTCGTGAAGTGCTTTGATCACGCCCCCTTTGTAAATGTCGTCTGCAATTTTGTTGTGAAATAACTGAGCTAATTCATTTAATTTATCCTCAACCTGGGATAAATTAAAATTTTGCGCTTTTGATGATTGCCTAGCTTCATGATTACCGAAGTCCTCCGCAGGGATTTGAGAAGCATTGCTGGGAGGTTGCACGTTTTGAGAATCTTCTGGGGTGTTCACAGCGGGTGGGGAATTGCTTTTTGTGTTTAAGTGCCTTTCTTCCCAGTTTAAGCGGAGGAGTGGGAGAAGGAGGTTTTGTTTGCCCAATCGTCAATGGGCCGTCGAGCCATTTTTGTACATAATTCTAAATAGGGTGAAAGAATAAAGTCAGCTCGACATGACGCTCGTCTGCAGGCGGCCCGCCGATTTGATAGTCGGGGACTGCTCCATCCTCGGGGAGTTCCTCGCTGTAATACAGCGCTCCGTAACCACAGTCCACGAACGCCGGTGATTCCTGCTCCATCGCGAAGTTAATGGCGAGAAGCACTGTAAGCATCGTGATCTTCATGTGTATTGGGATGGGTTTGAGGTCGGGAGGTGGCTGGCACAATCGTCTTGAAAATCAGCGAGCGGACTCACTCGGCTGAGCAAGAATTCTCTGGGGAAAACACGTCGGCGCCTCCATTACACACAATGTCGTGAATCGCCCACAGACAGCAGGAAAATAGATTAATCGTGTAGGCCTCCGGCGCAACTTCACACAAATCTTCCGGAGCCATCTCTCCGCTGCAAAGTTCTTCAAACAAATGCCAGTCCGTCAGTTCGTTGGAGCGTTCGTAGGTATAAAAAATTAACGCGGCAAATGCCCAAGCCAACCGAGGAACGGCCAATGCTTCATCCACATCAGGCGTGAGAGTGAAGCTGTGAAGCTGGATTGAGCAGTATGCTGAGTAGGCCTGCTTCCATTCGTCACAATATCCCCGCGTCTCGACTTCAAGGTCGATCAGGTCCGCTAGGTAGCAGGCCGATAGGGTGACAGCCTCCCGTAGATCTCTTGCGTTTGTGATGCTATCGCGGACTTCATCAATCCAATCATCCCCAAAGACAGCCCCTTTGGAGTCCTCGCTCAGAGCGTCTTTGCGATATTCCCCGCGCCCCTCGATACGCGTTTCTGATTCAGTTGTTACTGATTTAGCATACGAGGATGCCTTCCGCCTTCTGCGCTTCTTTGGGGGAACCGTGGTGTTGGTCGCCGCAAACTCGAACTCAATTTGCTCTCCGCAGGGAACTTGCTTTTTTTCACGGAGGACATCGTCAAGTTGGCTCGCCGGAGTAGTTGAATTTGTTGCGTTCATTGAGTGGTGCCGTCTGGTGCTCTCGACTAATTATTGCATATTTACGGGCAGACTAGTGCTTGGGATTAAGGTTGAGCCAATCGCCCTTAACCCTTATTCGAGGGATTCATCTAAATCTCTCGCCAAACTTTCACAAAGAAGCGCGAATCGCTCAGCGCACGTGCAGAGTCCTTCGGACGCGTCAGCGCAGAACTCCCGAGTGGCGCAGTGCCTTCAAAAAGGTTTGGGACACACGCGTCCCAAACCGCATCAGTTTTACGATGAGTAAAAGACCTCTGCACTTGGGAGCGGGGAGCCCCAGATCCGCAATGACTAACTGAGTTTTTGGAGCGTCAAAGCGGAGCTGGGGCTCCGCGGTCTCAGGAGAGAGGGACCAGTTTTCTCCAAGATTTGGTGTTACTTCAACGTCTGCAGGAAGGCCTGCACGTCTTCTAATTCCTGAGCGCCTAGTATCAGCCCCATGGCGGGCATCGGGGAGATTTTGAGGTACTCAAAGCCCTGTGCCAACACGGCGTTGGGTTCCAAGAGGCTCTGCTTTATGTACGCCGCGTCTTTGCGGGCCGCGATCCCATCGAGCGCCGGTCCCACGTTGCTGCCCTGTCCTTGCAGTGCGTGGCATAATACACAGGCGGCGGTGGGGTGATGCTTGAAAATGGCTTCACCGCGAACCGAATCACCAGCTAGGACTTTCGCTTCGGTCACAGGGGTTAGCTCCACCAGACTGATATCATCAAACGTCGCCTCGCCCTTGCCCACGAATAGCAGGTTGATACTCGCCTTTGTTTTGTTGCCGCTATTGAAGATGGTCTCCACCTCCGTCCAGTCGTTGTTTTTGTTCAATCCATTCGTTTGGGCGCGCCCGACGTGATCATTCAGACTCACGCTGCCATCCACTCCCTTGGTTCGAATCCACGCGCTAAGTTTGTATTGGGTGGCCTCCTTGACTGGCACATCCAGGTGGAAGCTAGTGTCTACTCTGTCCTTGGCGATTACGCGCAACGCCTTTTCGCCGGAATGCGCGTCCTTTCCAGACACAACCTTCCATGTCGCAAAATCCGGCCCCGAATTCGGGTTGTAGTCGCGACGTGCCCAGTTCTGAGGCAGGCCCTCAGGGGAAATCGATTCTAGCCCAGCATTGGTTAGCAGATTCGGCCCCTCGGTGTAGATGGACGTGTTGTGCCGTTTCGACAACATGCGGATGGCTTCCTGTAGCCATTCGTCACGGGTTCCGGCGGTGTCCGGAGTGAGCCCGCGCACGAGTTGCTGAATTTGCGGCGTGGTGGGGAACTCCGCCAACTTGACCCAAGCGGCGAGCTTGGTGTGCGGTTCGCGATCCGTCACAACGCCTGAGCCGAAGAACAGCGCTTGCGAGGGTTCGTCGTTGCCGAGGGCGCGAATGGCGTTACGACGCAGCTTATCGTCGTTGGCGTAGAGTGCGGCGCGGTGGGTTTCGGTGTCGAGAGCGCCGAGACCTTGCAGGGCGTGAAGCGCGTGAATGGCTGCGATTTGGCCGTTGTTAGCGGTGACGAGGGCCTTGAGCGCTGGCACGGCATCCCGTTTCCCGCCTTCCACTAGAAGGCGTTGCGCTTGAAGTCGAGTGTATTGCACGTCGTTTCCGAGAGTGTCTACGAGCGTTTGCGTACTCGCTTTTTCCAGCGAGACCGCCCGACGTGCGGTGGCGTTGTTAGCCACGACGCGGTAAATCCGGCCACGTTCGTGATCGCGCAGATCGTTCTCATGCGCTCCACCGGGGCCGACGCTGGCCTTGTAACCGCCGCGTTCCACACTCGGAGTA
>Ga0209597_1001042_pt1 | contig 18243 bp, 16 predicted proteins | sample M_140625_MF_Meta_FD_187316 | JGI IMG/M metagenome (GOLD analysis project Ga0209597, IMG submission 187316) | Freshwater microbial communities from Lake Montjoie, Canada to study carbon cycling - M_140625_MF_MetaG (SPAdes) (version 2) | ecosystem: Environmental > Aquatic > Freshwater > Lake... | reverse complement strand
CCTTCTCGCATGCTCCATTCGGTGCCACACCGCTCGGGAACGGCGCTCGCGGGCATCGTCAACGTCCGCGGGCAGTTGCAGCTCTGCGTGTCCCTCCATGCGGTCCTCGGGCTGCCGGGTGGCCCGCAGGCGGCACCGCCTCAGGCCGGCAGCCCCGCGGACGGTGCCGGCCGACTGATCGTGCTGGAGCGTGCGTCTGGCCCGACGGCGGAGCGGTTGGTCGTGGGCGTCGACGAGGTCGCTGGTGTGCACCGGGTCGGCAAGGCCGATCTCCGGCCCGTGCCATCGACGGTGAGTCAGGCGGCGGCCCGCTGCTCGTCGGCGCTCTTCGAGTGGCAGGATCGCACGGTCGCGCTCCTCGACGAGGTTCGCCTCTTTGAGGCCTTGCGCGAGGCGGTGTCGTCATGAGCGGAGGCTGCCGTGGCTGACGACCTGAGCGGATTCTCGATGCTCGAACTCTTCCGGCTGGAGGCTGAGAGCCAGACGGCGGTCCTCTCCGCGGGCGTGCTCGCCATCGAGGAGCTGGAGCGGTCACCCGAGACCGTGGAGTCGATGATGCGGGCGGCGCACTCGCTCAAGGGTGCGGCCCGCATCGTGGGACTCGACCCCGCCGTTCGCGTCGCCCATGCGCTGGAAGACGTGTTCGTCGGCGCAGGGAAGGGAACCTTCCGTGTGAAGCCGGAGCACGCCGACCGCATCCTGGCGGGGATTGACTTTCTGTCAGCGATCGCCAAATCAGACGACGCCCTCTCACCGGCGAGCGAGTGGCCAATCCGGGCCGAGCGGCTCGTCGATGATCTCGGGACGATGGTCGCCGATCAGGCTGCGGTGCGAACGCCGGTGCCGGCACCCGAACCGGCCAGCATGCAGGGCGGGACATCCATGGCCGATGCGGTCGCCGCCCCGGCGACGCCCACAAAACCGGCCGACACGCCCTCTCCGGCCACGCGGCCGGCCGAGCAGGCCGACCGCGTGGTCCGAGTCTCGGCCGACAGCCTGACGCGTCTCGTCGGCCTCGCCGGTGAGTCACTGGTGGAAACGCGGCAGCTGAGGCCGTTCGTCGACTCGCTCCTGCAACTCCGCGCATCCGAAGTGGACATCTGCGATGCCATCGCCGCCCTCGACGAGAAACTCAAGGCCGGTGACATCGCCGTGCCCGGCACGATCACCGCGATGCTGACGACCATCCGCGAGCGTTCCGATGCCGCCCTCGCGGCGCTCACGCGGCACGTCGAGGACTTCGAGAGCTTTGCCCGCCGCAACGAGGACCTTTCCAACCGGCTCCACCACGAGGTGATCGTCAGCCGCATGCGGCCGCTCGCCGACGGCATCCGCGGATTTCCCCGGCTCGTCCGCGACGTGGCCCGCACGCTCGGCAAGCAGGTCCGGTTCGAGGTCCGCGGCGAGCAGACGGGCGTCGACCGTGACATCCTCGACAAGCTCGAGGCCCCGCTCTCCCACCTGATCCGCAACTCGCTCGACCACGGCATCGAGCTTCCAGCCGACCGTGAGACGGCGGGGAAGCCCCCGGCCGGCACGATCCGTCTGGAGGCTCGTCACCGCGCCGGCATGCTCCAGATCACACTGACCGACGACGGCCGGGGAATCGACGTCGAACACCTCCGCGGGAAGGCGGTGGCCCGCGGCCTCGTCGCCCGCCAGGTCGCCGATCAGCTCACCGAACTCGAGTTGCTGGAGTTCCTCTTCCTGCCCGGCTTCTCCACCAAAGACCAGGTCACCGAGATCTCGGGCCGCGGCGTGGGGCTGGACGTCGTGCAGAGCATGGTCAAGAACGTGGGGGGCAGCGTTCGCGTGGCCACCCAGACCGGCCGCCAGACCACGTTCACGCTCCAGCTTCCGATCACCATGTCGGTGATCCGTGCGCTTCTCGTGCAGATCGGCGGCGAGCCCTACGCCTTCCCGTTGACGCGAATCGACCAGATCTTGTTCTGTCCGGCCGCCAGCATCCGCACGGTGGAGGGCCGCCAGTACTTCGACCGAGACGGTGTCTCCATCGGCCTGGTGATGGCCGCCCAGATCCTCGAGACGACGGGGCAGCCTCCGGCCGATCCGATGCCCGTGGTGGTGATCAGCGACCGGGGACAGCAGTTCGGCATGATCGTCGACTCCTTCCTGGGCGAGCGCGACCTCGAAGTGCGACCCCTCGACCCCCGGCTCGGCAAGGTGCCCGACGTCAACAGCGCGTCGCTCCTGGAGAACGGCGACCCGGTGCTGATCGTCGACGTCGAGGATCTCGTCCGCTCGATCGACAACGTGCTGATGGGCCGCCGACTCTCGAGGGTCGAGTTCGAGCGGATGGCGGAACAGGCCCGCCAGCGAAAGCGGATCCTCGTGGTGGACGACTCGATCACGGTCCGCGAACTCGAGCGACAACTGCTCCAGGCCCGTGGCTTCACGGTCGACGTCGCCGTCGACGGCATGGACGGCTGGAACGCGATCCGCGGCACCCATTACGACCTCGTCGTGACCGACGTCGACATGCCTCGAATGGACGGGATCGGGCTGGTTTCACTCATCAAGGCCGACCCGGCCCGCCGGGAAACGCCCGTCGTGATCGTCTCCTACAAGGACCGGGAGGAAGACCGGCTCCGCGGGCTCGATGCCGGGGCGAACCGCTATCTCACGAAAAGCAGTTTCCACGATGAGACCTTCGTCGATACGATCATCGATCTGATCGGCGAGGCAACGGCGTAGGAACGGCCCATGCGAATCGGGATCGTCAACGACCTGAAGGCGGCGTGCGAAGCTCTGCGGCGCGTGGTTGACAGCCTGCCCGACCACGAGGTGGTCTGGACGGCGAGCGACGGCGTCGAGGCGATCGCGATGGCGAAGCGCGACCGTCCCGACCTGATCCTGATGGACCTACTGATGCCGCACATGGACGGCTCGCAGGCCACCCGCCAGATCATGGCCACCGCCCCGTGTGCGATTTTGGTGGTGACGGCGACCGTGAGCGGCAACATCTCCCTGGTGTACGACGCGATGGGCTACGGAGCCCTCGACGCGGTCGATACGCCGATGCTTGGCCCCGCAGGCGAGGTTTCCGGGGCCGGTGCGCTCGTGGAAAAGATCGGCACGATCGCCAAACTCGTGGGGGCGACCGCCGACCCCCGGCGGGCCCGCCGAGCCGCGGCCTCGACGTCGCCTCCCCGGCTGCTGGTGGTGGGGGCTTCCACCGGAGGGCCCAAGGCGATCTCCGACCTTCTGTTCCCGCTACCCCACGATTGGAACGTCGCGGTCGTCATCGTGCAGCATGTCGATGTGGCTTTTGCACCGGGGCTCGCCAAGTGGCTCGGCGACCGCACGGGCCGAGCGGTCCGCGTGGCGGAGCACGGCCAGCAGCCGCTGGCTGGCGACGTGCTGCTCGCCGGCACGAACGACCACCTCGTGCTCACCAAGGCCCGCACGCTGGAATACCGCCAGGAACCCCGCGACGTCTTCTTCCGCCCCAGTGTCGACGTGTTCTTTGAGAGCGTCGCTGATTACTGGCCGCAGACTGGCACTGCCGTCCTGTTGACGGGCATGGGCCGCGACGGAGCCAGGGGGCTGATGAAGCTCCGCACGCGCGGCTGGCACACGATCGCGCAGAACGAGGCGACGAGCGTCGTGTTCAGCATGCCGAAGGCGGCGATCGACGCGGGCGCAGCCTGCGAGGTGCTCGCCATCGACCGAATGTCGAGCGTTATCGCGGCCCGCATGAACGCGTAGGCTGCTCACGGCCGGCCTCGATCAGCCGCATGACCTGGAGCACGGTGGTCTCGTCGCGTCCCGGGCAGCCAACCACCTGCACGCCGACGGGAAGACCGGCGCTGCCGCGATCGGTGGCGGCGGCGGCACGGAGCACTGGGTCGAGGCTCCACGGGCGGTGCCGCTGCTCGTCAGTCCGAACGGTCGTGACCGGCACGGCACCGGCTGGCAGGTCAAACAGGTTGGCCAGCAGGCATGGCGCCGCAGCGAGCACGAGCCGGGCCGCGCTCCCCTGGCGAAGCGCCGGCACCGCCGACACGGGGCAGACCGCCGCATCACAGCCAGTGACGGCCGCAGAGAACCGCGTCACCAGCGTGTCGCGGGCGGCGATCAGGCCCGCACGTTCCGCCGGTGTGCGCCGGCCTGTCCGCAGCACGCCTTCCGCCTCGCTCCTGTTGCCCGTGAGCCGGAGCAAGGCCGCCACAAGCGGCCGCCAGCGACGCGGCAGGCGGGCGATGGCGAGGAGTTTCCCGACGCCCTTCGTAGGGCGACTTCCAGCGAACAGCCTCCGCACGTCGTCGCCACCGTCGGCGGCCACGATCCCGAGCAGTAGCCAGGCCGCCTCAGTGGCGATGTCACCGGTCACGTGGACAACCTCGAGCCCGTGAGACTCGAGCCGTGCCACCGCCTCATGCACGGCGCGAGAGACGGCGGGTGACGGTGGGATTGGGCCGGTGTCATCCCACCACGCGACCCGCCGCGGTTTTGACGGGACCGCGGCCGCCGGACCGGCGGCGCCAACCGCGGCAACGGCGAGTCCGAGGTCGTCGACAGTCCGGGCGAGAAAGCCGGCGCGGGGGCGGACTGCCTGCAGGCCAGGAAGCGTGTCGAATCCTCCCCCTTCGCCAAGCGCGGCGGTCCGCGGCATGATCGCGGCGATGCCGCATGCGTTCGCAGGCTGCCGCAGGCTGCCGGCGAGATCGTTGCCGATACCAAGCGGCACCACCCCAGCCGCCACCAGGGCGGCATCTCCGCCGCTCGAGCCGCCGGGACCACGCGACGCGTCGAGCGGATGCCGTGTCAGGCCCCACACGGGGTTATCCGTCTCGTGGAGATACATCGCCTGCGGAACGTTGGCCTTGCCGATCACGACGGCCCCAGCGGCCCGAACGCGGCGAACGATGTCGGCGTCTTCACGGTCCACGAGACCGCGTCGGCTGAGAATACCGAGCGTCGTCGCGAGCCCACGCACGGCGAAGCACTCTTTCACGCTCACCGGCACGCCCGCCAGGGGCCCGGCGCCCGACGCCCTCTTCGCGATCGTGTCGTCGATCGCAGTCGCCTCAGCCTCCGCTTCGCGGCGCCGCAGCTGCACGAGCCCGTTGAGCCGCGAAGCCCATTCCTCATGCAGTCGCAGCGATGCCGCCAGCACATCGGCCGCCAGCACCCGCCCAGCGGCCACCTGCCGCGCGATGTCGGCAGCCGAGGCAGGAGGTTCCGGCGACGGAAGCACAGACGGGCTCACGGGCCCGGCTGACTGAACGGCTCGGGCTCAGCGACCGCGGCCGGCTTGGAGGCCGCCGATGCCGACAGCAACTCCGACGCCCAGAGCACGCCTCCGTCCATCACCAGGCCCATGACGATGACCGCATCGCCCGGCCCGGCGACCGGTTCGATCCGCGAGATCACGGAGAGTTCGCGGGACGCACCCCCCGCCTCTGCGATCGATACACGGGAGCACCAGTAAGGCCCGACGCGACGCGCGCCGGAGAACGTGGCCGGCATCACGACACCGTCACCATCGCGGCGGGAGTAGGTAAGCCAGTTCCGCGCCAGCCGTGCGAGGTCGTCGGCGACGTCTGGTGTGGCGAGGATGTGACCGCCGAGTTCGGCCGCCACGGCGGGAGTCGCCGAGAGAGGCCGGCCCGAATCGGCCGCGAGATGCTCGAGCGTGGTGAGTTCCTGCGCGACCCGCGCGAGACGCTTGTACCAGTCCACGAGCAGCGTCTTACGGACCGGGTCGGCGGGATCGGCCACCGCCTCCACAGCGTCGAGAGCGGCCGTGGCTTCCGCAACCGCTGCCTCGAGGCTGCCGAGATCGAGCGGTTCCGGCTCCGGCACGACGGGGACCGCAGCAGCGGGCGGCGCCACGGCCGTCGCTGGAGCGACATCTTCGGTCGCGGGCGGGGAGATCGCGGCGAGGTCGTCGAAGGACGGCTTAGCGAGAACGGCGACGGGCTGATCGGCGGCGGACGGGTCGGCGGCGGGCGACGGGTCGCTGGTCACCGCTCCGTCGTCGGCAACCAGCGCTCCTGGCTCTTCCGTCAGCGCCGGCTCGGCGGACACCGCGGCGAGCGGATCCGACGACGATGCCGTCTCGGTCGAGGCTGGCTCCCCGGTCACGACCGGCTCTTCGGTCACGACCGGCTCCTCGGTCACGACCGGCGGTACGACTGCGTCAGCCGCAGGCTCCGAGTCCGGCAACGACGACGGTGACTCATCCGCGACAGCTCCAGTCTCATCAGCCACGACCGGAAGTTCGTTGAGCGAAGCCGCCGCACCAAGGTCTGGCCCGCCCATGGTGCCCATCGCGACGGGGTTTCTCGCCTGGGGCAGAAGGAAGGCGAGTTGCTCGGGGATCAGCCTGCGAATCCCGGCTGTGTCACTCCATCCCATCCACATCAGGCCGATCAGAATGCCAAGTACGACCGGGATCGCCAGCAAGCCCCCAAGCACCACGCCGAGCAGTTGCCGGAGCGGCCCACGCTTTCGCGGCCTGCCGTTGGCTGCTGGACCGGGCTGTGTGGCAACGGCCACGCTGTCGCCGTCCGCGGCTGCTGCGGCCAGCGTGGCAGCGGCGGCGGCGGTGCCAAAGTCGATGATGGTTTCCTCGGCCGGTTCGTCGCCTTCTATCGCTGCGAAGGCGACCGCTTCGACACCCTCCGAGTCCGTATCGTCCACCGAGGCCGTGTCGAAAACAGGCTCCTCGCCAGTCGGTTCCGAAAGGAGAGCGTCGGCGACCCCGAACCCAATCCCGTCGATGTCACTCGCCGACGTTACGCCCGACTGCCCGGTGCCGATCTCGATTGCCGAAGGATCGCCGGGCCAGTCCGATTCAGCTGCATCGCCGCCGACCGCCCCGCCGACATCCGAGAGATCATCCGGAGCGAACACGGAGAGCGGGGTCGAGTGGGCTGCTTCCTCGGTCGGCTCGTTGAGCCATGCGTTCACGAAGGCGTCGTCCTCCACCGCCTCACCATCCGCCGAGACCTCGGTGACGAAGGCTTCGTCGGCCGTGCCGCTCTCTGCTGCCAGTTCGTCGGCCGGAACATCGAGCCCCGCATCCAGCGAGGCATCGTCAAAGGAGAGCGAAGACCCCTCCCCCAGATCGGCAGCCCCCTCCGCCTCGAGGTCGGCCCAGGGATCAAAGCCTTCGCTCTTCGTCTCGTGGTCGTCGCCGTGGTCCTTGCCGTCGTCAGCCATCGCTCGCGCTCCGGGATCTCGTCTTCAGAGAAATCGCACGCCAGAAAGGAGGGGCCTCCCACTCCACGGCCCCGATTGTACCAGCGGGATTCCCGCGGGGCGCCGCCCGCGGGCGGGCAGCGGTCAGAGGCCGTAGGCGGGTCCATAGCGGTCGCGGAGGCTCCGCACGAGCCAGTCTCCCGAGACGCAGCCACCCGTCGCCCGCTCCACCAGCGGCTCTGATTCCAGGGTGCGGCCGAACGCATGCACCTCCCGGCGAAGCCACTCCAGCAGGTCAACGAACCGGCCGGCGGCCATCTGGTCATCGAGATCGGGAACCGCCCGCCGCGCCGCCTCCATGAGCTGCGCGGCGAAGAGGTTGCCGAGCGTATAGGTCGGGAAGTAGCCGATCAGGCCCGCGCTCCAGTGGATGTCCTGGAGCACACCGTGGGCGTCGTCCGGCGGCGGGGTGCCAAAGTCTCGCTCGAACCGGTCGTTCCATGCGGCCGGCAGGTCGTCCACTGCCAGGTCGCCATGCATGACGGCGCGTTCGAGATCAAACCTGAGCAACACGTGCAGGTTGTAGGTGACCTCGTCGGCCTCGACCCGAATGAATGACGGTCGTACCGCCAGAAGTGCCTCACGAAACCGGTCAACATCAACATCGCCGAGCGCGGCAGGGAACGCCTTTCGTGCCAACGGAAAGCACCATTCCCAGAATGGCCGCGACCGTCCCACGAGGTTCTCCCAGAGCCGTGACTGCGACTCGTGGATACCGAGCGAGGCGGCCTCGCCGGGAGGCAGCCCATACCACTCGCGGGAGAGGCCCTGTTCGTAGAGCCCATGACCAGCCTCGTGGAGCACTCCAAACAGTGCGGTGGGCAGCGACCGCTCGTTCCACCGCGTGGTGATCCGGCAGTCGTCGGGGCCGAGCGTGGTGCAGAAGGGATGCTCCGTCGTGTCGAGCCGGCCGCGGCCGAAATCAAATCCGATCCGTCCCGCCACCTCGCGAACGAAATCCCGCTGGGACTCCACGGGATAGAGTCGCTCGGTAAGGATCGACTCATCCGGCCGGCGGATGGCGGTGCCGCATTCTCCGACGAGATCCACGACGGCGGCGCGGAGCGGCGCGAACCGTTCCGCGAGACGCCGCCAGCGGGCCCCAGGCTCGTAGTCGTCGAGCAGGGCGTCGTACGGATCCAGGTCGGGCCGTTGGCAGGCCGCCTGCTCCCGCTTGAGCGCGAACATCCGCACGAGATGCGGCCGGAGCGCGGACCATGTCGATGAGGCCCGCGCCTCGACCCAGGCTTGCTGGGCCTCGACGGCGGCCCTGGCCAACTCCTCAACAAGCCTCACGGGCAGCCGAGACTGCTTGTCGGCGTCGTGCTTCAGCAGGCGGATCGCGGCCCGCTCCTGTGGCGTTCCCCGGGTCGCCATCGGTGAAGCGGCGAGGGCCGCAAGCCGCTCGGCCTGGGTCGGGTCGGTCCGCAGCCCATGGACGACCGCGGCCATGGCGGTGGCCTGGTCGGCGCGATGAGGACCGCCGGCCCTGGGCAGCATGGTCTGCTCGTCCCAGCCGAGCAGCGACTCAACGCTGCAAAGCACGGCCGTGCGCCGCGCGTGACTGCAGGCGGCGGCGAACAGGTCGGCCGTCGAGGACGAGGCGGGGGATCTGTGTGGGGGCGCAGTCATCGGCGGCGAAAGTATGATCATCCTTCCGAGCCGCCCGCAAGGTTTGCGGCTCCACCCACACGGAGCCCCGGCATGCTCGATGCCCTCGTGATCGCCCCGCATCCCGACGACGCCGAACTCGGCATGGGTGGCACCATCTCACTCATGCTCCGCGAGGGCATGTCGGTGGGCATCCTGGACCTGACCGACGGCGAGCCGACGCCGCGGGGGTCGGTCGACATCCGGAGCCGCGAGACGGCCGCCGCGTCGGCCGCCCTCGGAGTGACGTGGCGGGAGAACCTGGGACTGCCCAACCGCCGACTGCGGGCCACGCTCGCCGCCCGCGGACAGCTTGCAGGGGCCATCCGCATGGCTCGGCCACGCTGGCTGTTCGCCCCGCATTGGGTTGACGCGCACCCCGACCACGTCGCCGCCACGAAGCTGGTGGAGGCCGCGCGATTCTGGGCAAAACTCACCAAGTGCGATCTTCCCGGCGAGCCATGGCACCCCGAGCGGGTCTATCACTACGGCTGCGTGCACCTCAAGGCGGTCCGGCAGCCATCCTTTGTGGTCGACATCTCGGCCACGTGGGAGAGCAAGTGCCGGAGCCTCGACTGCTATGCGAGCCAGTTTCCTCCGCGGGGCGAGGGCCTTGGCACACTCGACCGCGTGGCGGCCGCCGATGCCTGGTGGGGCAGCATGATCGGTACCCGCTACGGCGAGCCCTTCTGGAGCCGGGAGCCAGTCTCGCTCAAAAGCTTCGCCAGCTTGTTTTGAGGTCGAGGGCCCCGGCAGTTGCTGCGGCCCTCACATCCTTCCCAGAGTTGTGCGGAGAAGCCCCACATCGCCCCATTTTCGCGGGCGGTTGGCCCGATCGCGGAGACTTGGGGATCGCGCCGCGGAACCCTGCGGTCGCTGCCAGGAACGGACCGATACCCTAACGGGTGGCCAGTCGTCCGGCCACGGCGTTCTGCCCGGGGACTCTCATGGCCTCCCGTGACATCAATGTGATCGCACTCGTCAAAGGGGGCGAACGCTACGTCTTCCTGTACGACGATGACAGCCGCGACCAGGCCCTTGAGGCTCTGGCGCGGCATGCCGCCAACCCGGACCTGAGTTTCTCGTGGTACGACGCCGCGGTCCTCGGCCAGAAGGTGCGGCAGAATACACCGCGTCCGACCCGGCTGCCGTTCGGCCGGCGTGCCGACCGGTTGGCCTGAGCCGACGGGCCCGATGCCCATGGCCAGCGCCGCACCGAACCGCACGGCCTTCGGCGACGCGGCCGAGCGTTTTCTTCGGCACATGGTGGCGGAACGTGGCGGTTCGCCCCTCACGGTGAAGAGCTACCGCGAGGACCTCCTCCAACTGGAAGAGTTTCTCGCCTCGGCCGGCTGCCGGGCGCCCGGCGACGCCTCCAGCGTGCTCTTGCGACGGTTTGCCGCGGGCCTGCATGCCGCGGGCTACGCGGCTTCCACCGTGGCCCGCAAGCTCGCCAGCATGCGGAGCTTCTATGCGTTTGGGCAGCGGGAGGGCTGGGTGCGGGGCAATCCCGCCAAGCCGCTTCGTAGCCCGAGGAAGCCGCGGAAACTCCCCAAGTTTCTCACCGGCGACGAGATCTCTCAGCTGCTGGCGGCCCCACGACCGGGCCAGGTGGGAGGCCTGCGGGACCGTGCGATCCTGGAACTGATGTACTCGTCGGGATGCCGCGTCCGGGAACTCGTCAGCCTCGACGACGGCGACCTCGACCTTCGCAATGCCACAGTGCGCATCCGGGGAAAGGGGCGACGCGAGCGCCTGGGCATCGTGGGATCACATGCCCAGGCGGCCCTGAGAAGCTGGCTCGCGGCGCGGCCCACAGCCGCCGGCGGCCGCGTCACGAGCCGCCCGCTGTTCACCAACAAATTCGGCGGACGGCTGTCCGTGCGGGGCGTCGCCCGGCTCCTGGAAAAGCACCTGGCTGTGGCAGGCCTGGCCGGCAAGGCGAGCCCGCACACCCTGCGGCACAGCTTTGCAACACACCTGCTCGACGCCGGCGCCGACATCCGGAGCGTCCAGGAACTCCTTGGACACAAGAGTCTGGTCACCACGCAGATCTACACCCACGTGACGACCAGCCGCCTTCTCGACGCCTTCGACAAGGCCCATCCTCGCGCTCGTTGAGCACGTGCCTCGCTCCAGCAAGCCCCGAGCCTCGTGAACGCGAGAGCATCAACGCGACTCGTATCAGACCGCGACTCGTATCAGACAAGGCCCCGTCGCACGGCCCAGACGGCGGCCTGCGTGCGGTCGCTCACGGCGAGTTTGCGGAGGATGTTTTGGACGTGCTCCTTGACGGTCTCGACGCTGATCGTCAGCGACTGGGCGATCTCCTTGTTGGAAAGCCCGAGTGCCATGTGGCGGAGCACCTGCGTTTCTCGCTGCGTGAGGGGGATGTCGGGGTCGGCTGTGGCCACGCGGTTGGCCATCGTGGTGGCAACCCGCCGCAACTCGCCCGCCCGCATCGGCAACTGACCGGCCGCGGCGCCGGTGATCGAGTTGATCAGTTCGCTGCGGGTACAACCCTTGAGAATGTAGTCGTGCGCTCCGGCGGCGACGGCACGGGCGACGTAGGTGGGATTGTCGAACGTGGAGAGCATCACGCACCGTACGCTCGGCATGTCGGCACGGATCTTCTCGAGAGCCGCGAGACCGTCCTTGCCCTGCATACGGATGTCGAGCAGGATGACGTCCGGCTTCGTCTTTTTGGTGAGCTTCACAGCCTCGTCGCCCGTCGTCGCCTCGCCGACGATCTTGACCTCAGAACCGGCGAGCAGGCTCGCAAGCCCGCGCCGGACCACCTCGTGGTCATCCGCAATCACTACCTTGATCGCCATATGGCCTAACCTTCCGCGAGACGGTACCGGGTCGCTCACGCAACTGCCGAAACTCAAACCGGGTGTACCGTACCGGCTTCCCTCCGACTCACAACGCCCCTTCTGGGGAGTCACCGAAGCCCTCTTGGGGGTGCGAAGAACTTCGTGAACGAAGATTCTATGCATCTCGACAAAGCCTCATACCCTCCACCTGAGCGGTGTCAAACAGCCACAGAAGGCTCACCTTCGTGAGGCCAGTCAGGCAATTTTCGTGCGCATGTGAGTCAGCATGGTCTCGGCCCCTTGGGCGATGAGCCGCCGCGCCACGACCGCGCCGAGCGCCGCCGCCTCAGTTCGTAACGCCTCCCGTGGCGATGACTCCTCGGCGGTGATGCTGGCCACCACCCCGCTCCTCGCATCGACATCGAGCACGCAGCCGCCGAGCGTGAGGCCGCCATGGTCGCCGATCCTCGCCCAGCCCCCGATCGGCGCAAGACAGCCCCCCGCCAGCGAACTGAGCATGCTTCGCTCGGCCAGCGCAGCGGCGTGCGTCGCGTCATCGTCGATGAAAGAGACGGCGTTGATCGCGGTGGCATCGACAGCCCGGACCTGCACCGCCAGCGCCCCCTGCGCGACGGCCGGCCAGAACACCGGCGGCTCAAGCAGTTGCGTGATCCGCTGTTCGAGCCCCAGTCGCTCGAGCCCGGCGGCAGCGAGAATCAGGGCGTCGTACTCGCCCGCATCGAGTTTTCGCAGTCGCGTGTCGACGTTGCCGCGAAGCGGGACCACCTCGACGTCAGGCCGCAGGGACTTGAGTTGCACGACCCGCCGGATGCTCGACGTGCCCACACGGGCTCCGGACGGCAGATCCTCGAGACGGCCGGCGGTGCGACCGACCAACGCGTCGAATGGGGTCGCCCGGGCTGGGATACCAGCCAGCACCAGCCCGGACGTCTCGGCCGTCGGCATGTCCTTGAGGCTGTGCACGGCCGCGTCGATCCTGCCATCGAGCAGCGCCTGTTCGAGTTCGCGAACGAACACGCCGTCGCCGCCGATGGCGGCGATCGGTACATCGCGACGTTCGTCACCGCGAGTACCGATGACCTCGATGCTCACCTCGACGCCGTGCGCCCGCAGCTGCTCGGCAACCCAGCCTGTCTGGGTGCGGGCAAGCATGCTGGCCCTCGTGCCGATGCGAAAGGGAACGCTGGTGGTCATCGAAGCCGGGCCTGGCGGCCCCCTCTGGATGTGTCGAACGCAGTGAGTGTCGGAGCAGTCTGACACAGCGGCCGCAGGAGCCTCAGCGGCCGGCCGTTCAGGGCCGCCCTCCTTCGGCACCGCCACGATCGGCCCGGGCCACCACCGCAGCGTAGACGGCGGAGGCCCCCGCCTCCACCAGGGCCCGCCGACACTCGGCCAGCGTAGCTCCCGTGGTGGTGACATCGTCGACGAGCAGGACCCGGCGGCCGGCCGCACGGCGGGACGCCACAAAGGCGCCGCGAACGTTGCCGCGGCGGTCATCGAAGGGAAGTTCGTTCTGCATCGGGGTGGCCCGCCGACGACTGAGCAGATGGCGGTGAGGCAGCCGCAGGCGCCGGGCGATTCCGGCCGCCAGCACATCGGCCGCGCTCGTCCCCCGGGCCAGCCGCCTCCTCCAGTGCATCGGCACGGGGACGACCGTCTCAATCCGCCAAGCGGTGAACGTCTCTTGGTGTTTCGCGACCAGGAGTCCGGCAAGTGCGGCAGCCACAGACTCGCCAGCAGGGCGCTTCGCGCGCAGCACCTGCCCGCGGACGTCGTCACCGTACGACGCCAGCACGGCGATGCCGTCCCAGTCGCCGCGCCGGCTCCGGCACCCGCATTCCAATGACGACACGGGCTTGCCACAGGATCCACAGCGGATCGAGTCGCTCGAGATCGCGTCGGCGCACGACTCGCACGCCATTGGCCCGCCAGCGGCCGTCGCGGGCAGGTCGGCACCGCAGAAGGCACACCGCGGCGGGCAGACGATGTCGATCAGGGGTGCCAGTCCAGGCAGGTTCCACCATGCCATTCGCGAGGTTTCCCAGATTGACGGTGCCGCCCGCGCTCCCTACCCTCCGCGACCCGCCCTCGGCCGGCCCCGGACGAGCGTCCATCGTCCGCAGGCCGGCGGTCCAGTCAAGCACCCATGCTGATCGACCGCTATCTCACCCGCGCCCAACTGCACGCGTTTGTCGTCGTGTTTGTGAGCCTCGCCGGGCTGTACTTCGTGTTCGACGCCTTCACGAACATGGAGGAGTTCCTCTCGCACGCCGCAGAGACCGGCGGACTGGCGAAGGTGCTGGCGTCGTACTATGGCTGCAGGCTGATCTGGTTCTTCGATGCCACGAGCCCGGTGATCTCCCTCGCAAGTGCCATGTTCGCCCTCTCCTGGCTTGAGCGGCACAACGAACTTACCGCACTCCTCGCGGCCGGCACCACCCGCTGGCGGATCGCCCGGCCGGTCCTCGTGTTCTCGGCCGCGGTGGCACTCCTCGCCGCCACCAACCGCGAGTTCGTATTGCCCCGGATCCGGCAGGCGTTTGCTCGCAACGCCCAGGACCTCAGGGGCGAGTTTGTCGCGCCGTTCGAGCCGCGGTACGACAACCGCACGGACATTCTCTTCCGAGGCCGCGGTGCGCAGGCGATGAAGGCGCGGATCGATCAGCCGAGCCTGCTGATGCCGCCACAGCTCAGCAGCTACGGACCGCAGATCACGGCCGCGGAGGCGCTCTATAAGCCGGCGGTGGGCGATCGGCCTGCCGGCTATCTGCTCCGAGGCATCCGCGAGCCGGCCGACATCGACGGTCTGCCGGCGCTCGAATGCGGCGGTGCCCCAGTGGTGTTATCGAGGGCGGTTGCATCCTGGCTCGAGCCACGGGAATGCTTTGTGATCAGCGAAGTCACGTTCGAGCAGCTCATCGGCTCCACCAACTGGAGCCAGTATTCCTCGACCCTCGATCTGCTGCGCGCGATCCGTAACCCCAGCCTGGGAGTGCCTGCCGAAATCCCGCTGCGTGTGCACTCACGGCTTGTGGCCCCAGCGCTCGACATGGCCCTGGTGCTGCTGGGAATCCCGCTCGTGCTCGGGCCGAGCCGACGGGGCGTGTTTGTCGCAGTGGGCTTGTGCGTGGGCATGACCGTCATCTTCTTCCTGACGGTGCTGGGCTCGCACTCGCTGGTCACCGGTGATGCGTTCAGCCCTTCCATCGGGGCCTGGATGCCGCTGCTCGTGCTGGCGCCGCTTGCCGCCTGGCGGGCCCAGCCAATGTGGCAGTAACCGCAGGGGTTCAGTTCGCCGGAGCCTCGACTGCGGGCTCCTCCGCCGGAGCCGCCACGGGCTCGACCGTGCGGGCCACCAACTCGATCATCTCCGCCACCGGCACCGGCAGCTGGTTGGCCACGTCGTCGGGCACGCGAAGCGCGAGCACGGTGCAAGCCTCCTGCTTCGGGTCGGCCGACACCCAGATCTCGCAGCGACCTGGCCACATCTTGTACTCGGGATTGCCGGCGACCAGGCTCTCGAACTCCTGCTGGCCGCTCAGCGAGAGCACGTCCCACATGGCCGGGCCACCCGCCACGGGCTCGACGGTTTTGCCCCGCTCCCAGTCGGCCTTCGGAAAGGCTTCGTCGCGACGCACCTGCTCCAGAATCGCCCTTTCCACGTCGCCGTGACGTCGTTCGACAGCGGGCACAACGCCGACGGTCAGAACCGCGGGAAGCTGCATGGTGTTCATCGCGAGCAACTTCTCGTAGGCGGCGGCGTATCCGGGAAAATCACGCACGAACGGCGGCCGCGCCCGAATCTTGGTGCCGTCGTCTTCTTGCGGCAGCCCCAGGATGGAGGGAAGCCGAAGCCTCAGCCGGCCGCCGGCAAACTCCGTTGGATCAGTCGAGAGCGTGGCGAAGACCGCTTGGCCGCGGTAATCCGCGACCCTCTTCTGATAGTCCTGCTCGTACGGCCGAGATGCACAGCCCACAACGAGGAACACCATACCGACGATCGCTAGACGAATCACTGCTGTCTCACGCATGACGCTTCCCGTGGAGCCGTAGGCTGATCGAACCATCGCATCGATTGTGAGGAGTTTAGGGGCGGGTCAAGCCGGCGGCAAAAAGCCCGCGACCACCCGGAAACCCGCCGTCGTCACCCCCTGCTGCACCGGCTTCTCTTCGCCAGACCTTTTTTCTTAACCCCAACTGCCTCTCCTGCCGATCTCAAGGGGGCGAACGGGAGTTCGACCGGCCCGCGGCAGACAGCCGTCGGGAAACGGCCAAGTCCGCGTCGGAAACCAGCCCCGGCGGGCGGATCCGAGCGGAACGGATCGGGCAAGGAGTGCCAGTACCATGCGAATCACCACCACACGATTTGGTTGCATCGACGTCGAGGCGAGCGACCTCATCCGCTTCCCCAGCGGGATGCCGGGCCTCGAGGATTGCCGCGAATGGGCTCTGCTCGCCGACGCGTCGAACGACGCCCTCGGCTGGCTCCAGAGCACCACCCGGGGCGACATCGCCTTGGCCGTCGTGAGCCCGAGGCGGTTCGTTCCCGAGTACCAGGTGCGAATCCCCCGCAGCGAACTCAGCCCTCTGGCGCTTGCCGATATGCGGCAGGCACAGGTCGTCGTCGTCGTCGGACAAACCGGCACAGGCCTCACGCTCAATCTCAAAGCGCCGATCGTTATCAACCTCGAAGCCCGCACGGGCCGTCAAGTCGTTGCGAGCGGCGACCTCCCACTGCAATACGAACTTTCCCACGAACGACCTTCACTCAAAAAGAGTGCATAATCATGAGTGGCTGGCGGCAACGGAGCGCCGCCTCCACGACGGATCAGGAAGGAACCAGCCATGCTCGTACTCTCCAGGCAACGCGACGAAAGCATCATGATCGGCGACAACATCGTTGTCACGATCGTCGACATCCGGGGAGACAAGGTCCGGCTGGGCATCAACGCCCCTTCCGAGATCCCTGTCCATCGCCAGGAGGTCTATGAGGCCATCCAGCGCGAGAATCTCCGCGCCTCGCGGCTCGAACCGGGTGACACGCAGGACATCGGCAAGTTTGCCAATCGCGGCGCCTCGCGGCCCGGTGGCGACAAGCCCCGGTGATGCAGGTGGCCCACGTCGTCAGGGGCTGAAGTAGGGTGGGTGGTTGCCCGGCTTCCACTTGATGTTGCAGCCGAGGCTGGGAACCTGCGCTGCGACCGGCGGCTTCCCGGCGAGGAGCGTGTCGAGGGCGGCACGCAGATCGTGACCACTCACCGGCACGTCGCTCCCCGGCCGACTGGGATCGAGTTGGCCGCGGTACACGAGTTTCCGATCGGCGTCGAACACGTAGAAGTCGGGCGTGCAGGCGGCGTGATAGGCCTTCGCCACCTCCTGCGTTTCGTCGTAGAGATACGGGAACACGTACCCTCGATCCTCGGCCTCGCGGACCATCTGCTCCGGCGAATCGGCCGGGTGGGCAGAGACGTCGTTGGAACTGATGGCGGCGAAACCGACGCCCCTGGACACGTACTCGCGGCCGAGCATGGCGAGCTGATCGGCGACATGCTTCACGAATGGGCAGTGGTTGCAGATGAACATCACGACCGTACCCTTCGGGCCTGCGGCGGCGGCGTAGTCCACCATCTGGCCATCCACGTTCGGCAGGTCGAAGTCGGGGGCGGTCGTGCCAAGCGGCAGCATCGTACTGGGGGTGCGGACCATGGGCGGGCTCCTGGGATTGGGAGACGCCATCTTATCCGCTCGGGGCGCGCCTGCGGGAGGCTCGGGGCTCCCACGTAGGTGCAGGTTGTCAACATGCACAGGCATTCCACATTGGGTCGGGCTCCCGCGGGGGCTCGGGGCTACCCATGCCCCGTCGCCACGTGGCATAGGTTTTCAACCTGTGCGCCGCGCCGCCCGGGGTCGCCCAAGCCCCGTCGCCGGACGTTCGCGGATGCCATCGTGGCATCCACTCACTCCGCGCTGGTCTCGCTTCGCCATCCTGGCTGCGCTCGGCCAGCGAGGCCGGCTCCCGGGGCATGGGCGACCCCGAGCTGGGTTTTTTGCACGTGTGTCATCATCACAAGCGCGTAGGCGATCAGGCCGAGGCAGATCAGGTGAAAGAGGTTCAGGGGGCCGAGCAGCGGAGCGTAGGGCTTGAGAAACTCCCAGCAGAATCGCTGCGCCGCATACCAGAGCACCATCAGGTAGAAGCCGTTGCGCAGGAAGAAGGGGTCGCGGCGGGCGAGCATCGCGAGGGCGTAGACGAGAAACGCGGCCATGGCGGCCGACTCGTAGAGCTGCACCGGGTGGCGGAGCACGCCGTCGCCGAAGTCGTGGCCCCAATCGCCTGCCGTCGGCGCGCCGTGGGTGTGGTCGGTGAGCCCGGAATAAAAGCAGCCCCAGCGGCCGATGGCCACGCTCGTGCAGAAGGCGGGCACGAAGATGATGCCCGTCGAGCCGCTGATCCCGCGGGCCCGCTTGAAGAGCTCGATCGCGGTGATTCCGCCGGCGAGCGTCCCCACGATACTCCGGGCCACGC
>Ga0209597_1001041_pt1 | contig 18243 bp, 18 predicted proteins | sample M_140625_MF_Meta_FD_187316 | JGI IMG/M metagenome (GOLD analysis project Ga0209597, IMG submission 187316) | Freshwater microbial communities from Lake Montjoie, Canada to study carbon cycling - M_140625_MF_MetaG (SPAdes) (version 2) | ecosystem: Environmental > Aquatic > Freshwater > Lake... | reverse complement strand
CTCAGGCGGTCCGCATCGGCATGATCACGTAGAGAAAAGGTTTGTTGTAGCGGATGACTCCGGGGCTGAGCTCGTCGATAAAATCAAAATGGATTGTGTCGCTATCAATGTTTTTCAGCGGATCCGCCAAAAACTCCGGATTAAAGGCCATGGTAAACTCTTTTCCCTTATACTGAACGGGAATCGACTCATGGGCCTCACCCACATCGGGGGTATTCGCCGCAATTTCCAAGTTGTGTTTGCCAAAGGTCAGCTTCACCGAGTTGGTTTTCTCACTTGAGAGCAAGGCCACCCGCCGAACGGAGTTAAGAAACAACTCCCGCTCTAAAGTAACCCGCTCTTTCGCTTCGGCGGGGATGACTTGCCGATAGTTAGGATAATTACCCTCAACCATTTTGGCCGCGATCACGGTGTGCCCGAAAGAAAAGAGTATCTGATTTTCTAAAATGGCAAAGGAGACGTCATCCTTGTCCCCCAGAAGCCTCTGGAGCTCGTGCACCGCCTTGGCAGGCAGAATGAACTCCCGTTCGCCTGATTTCGGAAAATCGAGCTCCTGATCCGCCAAGGCAAGTCGCCGTCCGTCGGTCGCGACCACCGTTAGCTTCCCCTCTTTCAAACAGATGAGCAGACCATTGAGGACATAGCGCTTCTCGTCGGCCGACATCGCGTAGGAAACCCGCTTCATCAGCTCCTTCAGCCCCTTTTGCTCTATCTTGTAGATCGGGTTTTTTTCTCCGCCCTTTGAGGGGAACTCAGGAATAGCGGGGAATTCATCCGAGGGCATACCCATGATCTTAAAGAAGGCTGAACCGCACCGCATGGTTGCACCAAGCTTCCCGTCTACATCCAAAGTAAGCTCTTCTGAGGGTAGCTCCCGGATAATGCTGAAAAGCCTTTTGGCAGGGAGCGTGACTGCCCCCTCTTTTTCAACGCCTGCTTCACAAGCCGTCCGAATGCCGATGTCCAGATCGGTCGCCGAGATCATCAGCTGGTTTTTATCTGCCTTGAGCAAAAGATTGTTCAAGATGCCGATTGGTGTTCGGGTGCCTACGACGTTTTGGACTGCGGCTAGCGCGCCAAGGAATTTTTGCTTTTGGAGGATGAGTTTCATAAAGGTTCGTGAGTCAGAAGTTTGGGATAGATAGATATAGATTCAATACAACCATAATCATAAGCGAGTGGATAAGTCACGCATTTTTGCCTAAGACACAGCAGACAAGAGCCTTGTGCCAAGAATAAGCTACGAATAAAAAGTGTTTTAAGTGCGCTTGTTGATTTGGAGAATTCCTTTTCACATGGATTCCACATTGGTTATGCCCCTATTCACAAGAGAAACGAATCTCCCTCTGTACTGGTGAGCAAGATGGGGTGAACCCGAGATTTCCACAGGAATAACTCGGAAAAAGTTTCCAGTAAGCGCCGAAAAAAAAGATCGGACGCGATAGCGTTGGTTTGAGCGGCGCGCAGGTTTGCATTGATAAAAAGAGGCCAATTGCACTGGGACACACCTCAAGCCACACGAAAGTGGTTCGAGCCAAGGCGAGGCGGAAGAAGTTGCGCAGTTAGCGATCAGCAGGCTCTTCGAGCTTGTGGGTGAGTAGGCCCACCATCTGGTGAAGACGGTCATCGCCCTGCATCTTGGAGGTGATCGTCTTGCACGCATGCAGGACGGTCCCGTGATCGCGACCCCCGAAGGATTCGCCGATTTCTTGCAGGCTCTTCCCAGTCATTTTGCGGCTGAGATACATCGCAACCATCCGTGGGAGGGCAATGTGAGCGGGACGACGCTTGCTCGTCATATCTGCGATTCTCAAATCGTAGCCCTCGGCCACCCGACGCTGGATCAACTCGATCGTTACGATCGGCTTGGTCTCCTGCTGGATGAAATCCTTGAGGAGTTCTTCCACTTGTACGGGAGTGATGTGACGATCGTGGAGTGCCGCCCAGGCAGCTACCCGATTCAAGGCGCCTTCGAGACGTCGGACGTTTGTCTTTACGCGTTCGGCGATGAAATGGAGCACTGATTCCCCCAGGCGAACCTGCATGGTGGAGGTTTTCTTGCGCAAAATAGCCAAACGGGTCTCGATATCTGGCGATTGCAACTCTGCACTCAGCCCCCACTCAAAGCGGGACACGAGACGCTTCTGCAGATTGGCCACATCTCCGGGAGGACTGTCACTGGTCAGGACGATCTGGCGATTGCCATCAAAGAGGGTGTTAAAGGTGTGGAAAAACTCCTCTTGGGAGCGATCCTTACCCGAGAAGAACTGCACGTCGTCGATCAGAAGACAGTCGGCCTGACGGAAGCGACGGCGAAATTTGACCAATTCCCCATGTTGGATGGCGGAAATGAACTCATTGGTGAACTGTTCCGAGGTCACGTAAACGATTTTGGCACCTTTTTTCTTTTGCATGACCCGATGGCCGATCGCGTGGAGCAAGTGGGTCTTCCCGAGGCCAACAGAGCCGTGAATGAAAAGAGGATTGTAGGTGCGGGCAGGCGCATCCGCCACAGCGGTGGCGGCGGCGTGGGCAAACTGGCTGTTCACTCCTGCGACAAAGGACTCGAAGGTGTAGCGACTGACCAACTCTCCAGATAGAGGCTTGGACTTTTCTTTTCCTTCTGCTTGCAAGAGATGGTCTTCTGCGGTGGGGGTAGGACGATCCTTCGAGCCGACCACATCAAAACTGATCTTCACCTCACGGCCAATGGCCAAGGTGGCGCACTCGCGGAGCTGATTGAGGTAGTTTTCTTCGATCCAGTACTGATAGATGGCGTTTTCCACTCCGAGAACCAGGCGGCCGGCCTCATAGCTCAAGGGGACAATGGAGGAGAACCAGCGGTGAAGAGCGTCAGGGGTGATTACTTTTTCAAGTTCGCGACAGACTTTGACCCAGATTTCCGGAGGATTGTTCATTCGTTTTTATTTTCCTTTTTGGTTTCGGGGATGAATCATTCGCGCCAAAAAATAATGGTGCAAGCGGAATTTTATTTTTTCTCGAAAATTTATTTTAACAACTTCGCTTGACAACTTGCTTGAACATAAAAAAGCAGATTTTACGAGGAGGGAAAAAAAGATCACGCCTTTGCGCGTGCGGTCTTCTTCGCGCTGCGCTAAAAAAAAGAATGCTGCGCGCGCCCGCCCTCGTTTGGTTTCGGCGGGATTTGCGTGTTTCTGATCATGTTGCGCTCCATCGCGCCGCCGCACTCGACGTGCCGATCGTGCCAGTTTTTATCTTTGATGACGCGCTTTTGCACTCCTCCAGCGCCAGTATTCGCAGGGTCGCCTTTCTTCTCTCCTGCCTCGAGAGTCTCTCCGCGAATCTTCAGGCCCTTGGCCCCAAACTTATCACTCGAAGGGGCCATCCCGAGGTCGAGTTACGCGCCTTGCTGAAGAGTACGGGAGCCAAACACCTGTTCTTCAACAAGGATGTTGAGCCCTACGCACGGCAACGCGATGAGAAGGTCATGGCGATGGCTTCTGAGGAGGGCGTTGAGGTGGTGGCCTGCGATGATTTGATGATTCATCAACCTGGTCTCATTGAAAAAGGTACGGGTGGCCCCTACACCGTCTTCACTCCTTACTCGAAGACCTGGTTGGCTCGACCACCTCATGATCCTCTGCCGAGACCCAAGAAGTTGACCGAATTTTCTCAGGCTAAAGCGACTCCTCTCCCCTCCCTCGCCGATCTCGGCTTAGCCAAGTTGGATGTTTCTATCCCTTTAGGGGGAGAAAAAGCGGCCCAAGAGCTTTTGCGTTCCTTTGTCTCCAAAAATATCCGCCACTACGAGTCCACCCGAAATTTTCCTTTGGCGGACTCGACCTCTCGCCTTTCTCCACACCTGCGTTTCGGCACGATTTCCCCGCGCACGGTCTTGGCGGCGGCACGAAGGGTTAAAGTGGAGGATCCCTCGAGCAAGAAACAGGTGGACGTCTTTATCTCCGAGCTGATCTGGCGGGATTTTTACAAACAGATCCTCTGGGAGTTTCCCCACGTCGCGAAGGGAGCCTTTCGGCCAGTTTATGACCAACTCGATTGGGAAAATAATCAGCAGCTCTTCCAAGCGTGGTGTGAAGGCCAAACGGGCTACCCCATTATTGATGCGGCTATGCGCCAACTGAATCAAACGGGGTGGATGCACAACCGCCTACGCATGATCGTGGCCTCTTTCCTCACCAAAGACCTGCTTATCTCTTGGCAGTGGGGTGAGCGCTACTTTATGAAACAACTTTTGGATGGCGATTTAGCCGCGAACAACGGGGGCTGGCAGTGGGCTGCGAGCACAGGGACCGATGCCCAGCCCTATTTTCGTATTTTCAATCCCTCCAGCCAAGCGGAGCGGTTCGACCCAGAGGGAAAGTTTATCGCGCAGTATGTGCCAGAGGCGGAACTACTCACCTACCCTGCTCCAATTGTGGATCACGCCCGCCAACGCGTCCGCGCGCTTGCCATGTACCAAAAAGCTCGCGACTAAGTCGGACTAGAGCGTCTGCAAGAAGCGGACGAGCTGCTCGCGGTTCGGGCTGTTGCCGTGACGCACGTAGAAGCCCGAGGCCGCGACGGCCAACTGAAGCGAGTGGGGCAAGCCCAAGCCCAGCAAGCGCGCAATAGAGAAGCCCGCATTGAAGTGGTCTCCTGCTCCTGTGCTGATCTTCGGTTTTGAGGTGTAGGGACCGGTGACGAACACCTCCCCTTCCGCATCCGCCGCGCAGGCGTACTGGATGGGATGAATGACCACCACTTGAACGCCCATCTTCTCGCGGATGGCGCCCGCCAAGGAAGCACAAGCCTTTGGAGTTTTCGCCCCGCCGCGGAGACGGAGAACTTTGGCCACATGCATCGCCTCGCTCTCGTTCATGCCCAAGGTTACATCGTTATCGACCTGGAACTCGCCGATGATTTTTAAGGCGGCCAAGAGATCCGCCTCAATCCGCTTGGCAGGATCAGCCAGATCAAAGAAAAGGTGCTTCCGCTTGTCGGGTTTCACTGGCTTGTATTCGGTCAGCAATTTTTTCCAAATGGCGGACATGTGGGGCAGCATGGTCCAGTTAACCATTCCCACGAAAGCGGCCGAGGACCAAAGCTTCTGCATCACCTTATCGCCGAGACGCGCCTGCATCGTTTCCCAGTTGGCGTCTTGCACCGAAGCCAATTGGCCGAGCATAATTTTCCCGTCATTGAACTCGAGGGCGGAAGTCTGTGCAGGCTCAGCAAAGGAGTGAACCTTGGCCCGTTTAGCAAATTCGGTAAAAACGGGGTGGAGCTTTGGATAGCCACACATTCCCATGTACTCCACGGGAGCGCCGAGGGTGGACATGGCGAAAGCCATCAAAGGTCCATTCCCACCAATCTTCTCCATCGTCGGTACCACTTCGAAATTAGCGCTCTTACCTGCCGCCTCGCCCAGCTTCTTGGCGAAGGGTTTTATCGAGGTGTAAGGGAGGTACTTGGTAGCCGTTTGACGCTGGTCCGAGTCGATAAAGCCATCGAAACCCAGCAAACAGCTGAATTTTAGGAGTTGGGCCCTTGAGCCGATCAATCGTTCCGCCGTTTGTCGTGCCAGTCTGGAGTCAGTCATAACCTGTCGTTATACGCCGTGGGAGCAAAATTAACAAGTCAAACTCGCGGAAAGAAAAGCGGTTGCCTTTCTTACTCTTTGTGCGATTTCCATTAGCGACATGACCAACATTGTTTACTTCGACCTCGAAACCCAAAAAATTGCCACAGAAGTCGGTGGTTGGGGCCATATTGATAAGATGGGCCTGGCCGTTGCCGTGCTTTATCACACCGACAAGAACGAATATTCTGTTTATTTGGAAAAGGATGCGGACCAGCTTGTGGCCGACCTGCGCCGAGCCGATCTGGTGGTCGGGTTCAACGTTCTCCGTTTCGACTACACCGTTCTCTCCGCCTATTCGGTCTTTGATTTCTCCAGCGTGCCCACCCTCGACCTCATGGTCAGCCTGGAGGAAAAGATTGGTCACCGCGTCGGGCTAGATGCTGTGGCCAGCGCCACATGCGGAATCAAAAAAACTGCCTCGGGGCTAGAATCCATTCAGTGGTGGCGCGAGGGCAAGCATCAGCAGGTCGCCGAATACTGCTGCTACGACGTCAAGGCAACTCGCATGGTTCACGAACACGGGGTTCGTACGGGACAAGTTGCCTACATGAGCTTTAAAACCAAGCTGAAGCAATTTGCCAAGGTCGATTGGGCGACCATCGGCCCTGTGGGGTATCTCTTAGAAAAACCAGCAACCGTCGCGGCCTAGCTTGGTAGCAGTACGAGACCCGACCCAAGGGTGCTCACGACTCAAAGATCTTTCGGGTGGCTTCATGTCGTGCCCGGAACATTTTCGTGAAAACTTTACGAATCAAGGGAAGAAGCAAAACTCCCAACAAACCACCTGGAGGGAGAAACTCTACTCGGTCCACCAGCCCCGTTGTTCCATCGGGAGCCGCCCAGAATTCATGCAGGTGCCGCCAATATTGAAACGGTCCCCGCTGCGCCACATCCAAAATATGGGCGCGGCCCGGAGTCCCTGAAAAATCTTCTACTTCTTGGACGGTAACTTCCCAAGTCTGAGGAAGCCCCATCGAGCGGACGTTGAGGCGAATTTGGGCGCCTGCCACGATCTGTTCGGGAGACTGGATTGAAACTACGCGGATCCACCAAGGGTTAACCCGTGAAATGTTTTTGGGCTGAAGATGAAATTCAAATACTTTCCGCGGGTCAGCCTTAAGATTGCTGGCGTATTCAAAGACATAAGGAAGAGGATCGGGTCGCATTCCGCCATCTTGTTCGATTTTGTGCCTTCGGCCAAGACGGCGTTTCGGGTTGGCCATTCCCCATCTCTGACGGAAACTCCCCCCATGGCACTTCCTTCCTGGAAAAAGGTACTCGTGGTGGATCTGGGTTTTTTAGGAGACACCGTTCACTCGATTCCTGCTCTGCGCGCCCTTGCGCAATCTGGAGCCCAAGTCGATGTCATGACCACCTCTGTTGGAGCTGAATTGCTCGCCCTTGTTCCCGAAGTAAGTCGCTCTTGGATTGTTCCTTTAGCGAAGCCAAGTCCCCCCCCGTGGCGTCATCTTGGAACTCTGCGCGCCATCCGCGCCGAAAAGTACTGCGCAGCCCTTACCTTTTCGGGTTCTGATCGCAATCTTTTTTGTGCTGCGTTAAGCGGGGCAGGCGAGAGGATCGCGGTAATTTCAAGGCAGCGGTGGTGGCTCCCAATCCTTCGGCTAACAAGAAAGTTGTCACCAGGCTCGCGCATCTCACCCCTTTTTGAGCAAAGGCTAGATACCCTACGTAAACTGGGGTGGTCGGGATGTGCCCCTGGGTGGTCTTGGTCATATCCCCGTGGCGTGAATTCAGCCCTGCCTTCCAACGCCGTCTACCTATCGGTCAGTGCTTTCGGGTCTATCCATAAAGAATGGCCCCTTAAATTCTGGGCGGAAGCCATTCGCCTTGTGCTGAAGGTTCGGCCCGCCACTAATTTTATTGTTGGCTTTGCGAATTCCTCTCGGGAAAAAATCCGAGCTCAAAATTTAGCCGAATGCGCAGGATCGTCACAGCTTCACATTCTGAATCAAGCGATAAGCCTTACCGAGCTAGCTTCTCTTTTGCATAAGGTTGATTTGTTTGCCGGTTTAGACTCGGGCGTTCTGCATCTTGCCATGGCAATGGGGAAGCCCACCGTTTCTGTTTTCCGGGACTATCAAAGGAGTCAAGAGTGGGTCCCCAGAGGAATTGACCATAAAGTGGTAAAACGCCCTTGTGAGTGTGATATTCAAAAGCGCAATCTATGTGGCCAGGAGGCAAAGTGCTTGGCCGCTATTCCGCCGCAAGAAGTAGCTGATGCTATGCTTGCGCTTTTGCCTTCTACACAAGCGATCCTATGAATTCTCTCCCATCTTACTACTCAGGGCTTGGGTCGTTTCGCGAAATGTTTATTTCTGGAGGAGCCCTTCTTTGTTTTCACAAGATTGAAACCCCGCCACCCCGGGCTCGGATCAAAGGGCTTTACCTCGCCCCGGCTATTTTTCGTCGGCAAATTCAAGAGCTTAAAGAGGAAGGCTTCCAGTTTGTGTTGCCACGGCTACCCAAGCTCGAGCCTTCTCTCCGCCAAGTTTCCATCACCTTCGACGACGGCTTTGTTAGCAACTGGGAGAAGGCCCTGCCCTGCATGACAGAGTTTGGATGCCGCGCGATTAACTATCTTGTGGCCGACCGGATTGGCCAAACCAGCGATTGGGAAGCCCGCGAGGGGGGCGAGGCCGATCCGCTGATGAATGAATCCCAGATCAGGGATTGGCTCGCCGCTGGTCACTGGATCGGCGCCCACACCTGCACCCACCCCCGTTTGTCCCTCCTCTCCCGCAAGGAGGCTAAGGAGGAAATTTTCAGCGGCAAAAAAAAGCTGGAGGATCGCTTCGGCACACCCATCGAGCACTTTGCCTATCCTTACGGGGATTATAACGAAACAACCGTGGAGCTAGTTCAAGAGGCAGGATTTCAAACAGCCTGCACGATGCATCGAGGAATTAATCGTTCCGATACTTCCCCGTTCGAGCTCAAGCGCTGGACCGCTCGTTACCCGAGCCGAACCCTTAAGAACTTTTTCCGGCGTTTTTTCTAAAGCCGTCGACCCTGTCGAAACTGGGTGGCATTCAGCGATAGGAGCACGGGCGATTCGTGTTCGTAACTCAAGACTCCCATCGTTCCCGTTTGAATCACAAAATGTCTGCCATCCTCTGGGGGCAATTCCAGCCAGCGTGCGATCAAAACTCGCAAGATATGGCTGTGGGCAAATAGGAGACTATCGCCAGAGGTGGCCCGTATTTTTGCAATCAACCGATCGCAACGAATCGCGACCTCGGCGGCGGACTCCCCGCTAGGCGGGGTCTTCCCAAAGACAGTCCATCCTGGATCTGTTTTCCTAATCTCTGCGGTGGTCATTCCCTCGTAAGCCCCGTAGTTCCATTCGGACAAGTCGGAGTTCTCGATCGCGCACCCCTTGAATCCTGCCAACTCCGCTGTTCTTACTGCCCGCTTCCGCGGACTGGTTTCGACTAGTGTAAATTTCCAGCTCTTCAGAGATTCACAAAGAGACTTGGCCTGCTTTTCTCCCGCGGGTGTCAGAGGCAGGTCGGTGAAGGAGGTGTGCTGTCCGCTTTGGCTCCATTCGGTCTCCCCGTGGCGAACAAGGACAACTTGGGGGCCAGAAGAGCGCATACTTTACCTAAGCATCTGGAGCGAGTTCGTCGAGAAATCGGATTTGCCAAGAAAAACGATTTTGGATAGTCAATAGAGCTTCTGACTAATAAAAGGCATTCGACGAACAAGCGGACCCTCTTGGTTCTTCCTGTTTATAATGAAGCGCATCTCGCGCCCAAAGTTTGCCACGACCTTCGAAGTTTTCTTAGAAAAAACCGATTAATATCTGCGCTGGTAGTCGACGATGGCTCTGCCGATGGTACCGCCGAGGCCTTTCAGCGGGGACTTTCGAATGTCGGGAAAGCTTCTCTTTTGGCCTTGCCCACGAACGGGGGAAAAGCGAGAGCGGTCCGAGTGGCTTTCCTTTCCGCTAAAGCTGATTTCTTAATATTTATTGATGGGGACCTTGCGTACTCCTTCGATCACATTGCCCCACTTTTGGATTCTCTAAAACAGCACGATGTTGTCATCGGCTCTCGATCGTTAGCTCCACAACCTCAGGGAGGGGCGCCCGCGCGCCGCGTTTTTTTAGGCTGGGGATTCAATCACTTGGTCTGTCTTCTCTGTGGCCTCGACTATCCCGATACCCAGGCAGGGCTGAAGGGATTTACCGCGGAGGCAGCCCAAAAACTTTTTTCTAGGCAAAAGCTGGATGGCTTTGCCTTCGACGCGGAGCTTCTTTATCTGGCAAAGAAACTAGGGCTTTGCGTGGGGCAAATCCCGGCCCAAGTTTCTGGCGAGCACACCTATAAGACTTCACAGGTGAAGCTGATCTTTGATTCTTTGCGGTGCCTTAAAGATCTATTGCTTATCCGTTGGTGGTCGGCAGTCGGGTCCTACAAGCTACCCTAATGCGCTCCATTCTACTGACCTGGGACATCGAAGAGTACGATGCCCCAGCAGATTTCGGAGCTGCCCCCTTTCCCGATGGAGGCCTTTCTCGTGGAGTTGATATTTGGCGCGATTGGCTTGCGCTTACGCGGACTTGGGTTTGGCCTAGCACCGCTTTTTTTACATCCCTTATTGCTAACGCCGCGCCCGAACTCCTGCGTGAAACGGCCGCGAGGGGTTATGAAATTGCCTCCCATGGTTGGGCACATGCCCCGAGCGCAGATCTACGATTGAGAGTCTCTCGGGAGGCTCTCGAAAAAATTGCAGGAGAATCTGTTTTAGGCTTTCGCTCTCCGCGCCTGCGCAAGGTCAACCCCAGCGAAGTGAGTGGTGCCGGTTACGCCTACGACGCCTCCGTAAACCCTGCTTGGGTCCCGGGCCGATATAATCATCGAGCTCAACCACGCACTCCTCATCGCATAGGCTCTTTATGGGAGGTGCCTTCCTCGGTTATGCCCATAATTCGCTTTCCCCTTTTCTGGGCCAGCTTTCATCTTCTTCCCCTTCCCCTTTATTTGGCCGCATGTCGTCTCGTTCTAGCCAAAGACAGCCTGCTCTCACTCTATTTTCATCCGTGGGAACTTTCCGACCTATCCGAGGTGGACCTACCGTCTTGGCTGACAAGGAGAACAAAAGCCCAAAGAGTTGAGCGAATGGGAAAACTATGCCAATGGCTTGGCCAGCAGGGTACTTTCCGGACGATCGCCGACTACTTAGCTCTGGGCAAACGCGTTACCTGCCCGTGACTGTCGCGAGAGGATTTAATGTAAAATACCTTAGGTCCCGGAGTCTCGGCGCACTCCTTCGGGTTGGCGTATTCTGGGTTGGCATCCCAGGCATCGTTCATCACATTGGCCACAGGCACATTCAAAGGATTCATCATCTTCTGCATTCTCTGATGACGTGCGGTGTAGTCCGCATAGCTCTCAGCCCAGACCACGCCCGTCACCACCCAGGCCAGCAAAGATAAAAAAATTATGCGTGGCACTATTTCTTTGCCCCAATGATTTCTTCGATTTTCTTTAAAACCCCTTGGGGAGGCTGCCACTCGTTCCCTGGCTGACCCGTCAGGTCCTTACCGTTTTCATCCACCAGCACGAGGTAGGGGATTCCGCTTGCGGCATACTTGGCTGCGGCTGTTTCTTTTTTCTCTCCAAACTTCAGCGCGGGCCACGGCATTTTCATTTCGGTCATGTATCCGAGCATCGCCGCCTCGTCCTTGTCGGAGCTGACGAAAACCAACTGAAAATCTTTGTGTTTTGGCTGAAACTCATTGTACCACTTAACCAGCTCGGGCGTAAAAGCACGGCAGGGTGGACACCAGTGGGCGGAGTAGTAAATGGCCGTGTATTTTGGACTCGCCCCCTCATTTTTAAATGGAACCGCCTTGTCCCCTTTTGCGGAAATGAGTTTGGGCTGGAGATCTCCAAAGAAATCCGCGCGACCGGCGCTGGTCAACATAGCAGCCAAGGTTACAGATAGTAGGGCAATTCGGTGGTGGATGAGCATCCAATGATGTTCCCCCATATTTTGGTCTCCGCAATCCGTTTTTGACCTATGCCCCCGCCTCCGCCACCCTCTTGCCATGGTCGCCATCAACGGAATGATATCCAAAACATTTGCCCAGCTCTCGCCCATTTACCATCAACCGCTGTTTTCCCTTCTCGACCAGTCTCGCAGGCTCCATTGCCAGCACTGGGGCGAAAAAGAAGGAGTTCAGCTTTGCCGCCTGCTCAGTATCAAAACCGGCGGTTGCAGTGAAGATTGCGGGTACTGCGCTCAAAGCGCTCGCTACAATACCGGGGTAAAGGCCGAGCGACTGATGGAGCGCGAGGACGTCCTTTCGGAAGCGCGGCAGGCCAAAGCTGCGGGTGCAGGGCGCTTCTGCATGGGAGCCGCTTGGAAGGGAGTCAAAGAAGGGGAGGCCAAGTTTGAGTCGGTCCTGAATATCGTCCGCGACGTCAAGCAGCTCGGGATGGAAGTCTGCGTCACTCTCGGCCAACTCACCGATGAGGCGGCCCGCCAACTCAAAGAAGCGGGCGTTACCGCCTATAACCATAATCTCGATACCTCTCCCGAACACTATCGGAACATCGTCACTACCCATTCGTTCGAAGACCGACTTCGCACTATCCGCTCTGTGCAAAAAGCAGGTATGGCCGTTTGTTGCGGAGCGATTCTTGGAATGGGTGAGTCCGAGGATGATCGACTCAAGATGCTCGAAGTTCTTTGCGGTTTTGATCCCGCACCCGAAAGTGTTCCCATCAACTGTCTGATGCCACAAGAGGGAACCCCTCTCGCCGACCAAAAACCAGTCGACGTTTTCGAGTTGGTCCGTCTCATCGCCACTACTCGAATCGCCCTGCCCCGCGCCCGCGTTCGACTGAGCGCGGGCCGAACCATCCTAAGCCGAGAGGCCCAAGCCCTCTGTTTTTATGCTGGCGCCAACTCGATCTTTTTCGGAGACAAGTTGCTCACGGCGCCGAATCCCGACGAGTCGGATGACCGCGCCCTTCTACGGACTCTCGGGCTGGTTCAGGCTTCCTAATTTTTCATCAACCATTGGCCGCCCGAGCGGTTGGGGCTACTCTGTCATTCCCATGCCTACGGCCCTTCGCATTGCAGCTTACCTTCGCAAATATCCTGGCTTTGCCGTTGGCACGATTACCGCCGCCCTTCTCTCTACTCTGCTCGGCCTGGTTTATCCTCGGCTTACGGGAGTTCTGATCGACGACGTCATTGCCAAGGGCCAAGCGGATCGCCTTCCTTGGCTGGTTGGCCTTCTGCTGCTGGTTTTTCTTGGGCGCGACGGCCTCAACGCCGTGCGAATCCTTCTCAACAATCTTTTTGAACAAAAGGTCATCCTGGATCTTCGACGGGACCTCTACCTTGCTTTCCAGCGTCTTTCTAGCTCCTGGTACGACCATCGTTCCAGCGGGGATCTTCTCACCCGAGTCAGCGAAGATGTCATGAACATGGAGAGGATGCTGATCGATGGCATTGAACAGGGGCTCATCGCCATTCTTCAACTTGTCGGGGTCGGATTTATTCTCTTTCGAATCGACCCCATTCTTGCCGCTTGGTCTCTCGCCCCCATTCCCTTTCTTGCAGCTGGAGCCCTCTACTACACCCTGACTGCCCACCCGCGTTACCGAGTTCAGCGCAAAGCTTCCTCGGCCATGAATTCTCTTTTGATGGACCATTTACAAGGGATGCGGCAGATCAAAACCTACGGCTGGCTTGAAGAAGGAGCGCGACGATTTGAAAAAGTCGCCCAAGAAGTTCGCACCGCCTCTTTGGGGATTATGAAGGCTTGGGCTTTTTACTCCCCTGCCATGGCTTGGTTTGCCGCAGCGGGAACCTGCCTAGTCCTTTGGGTGGGCGGAAGGTCGGTTCTGGAGGGAAAAATGGCAGTCGGAGAGCTGGTCGCCTTTCTTCTTTATGTCGGGATGTTTTACGAACCCGTGGGTCGGTTGCACAGCTTGAACCAGCTGATCCAAGCAGGTCGCGCCGCTGGCGAGAGAGTTTTCTCTATTTTGGATGCTGAGCCCGAGCCGGGGCACGTTCCCACTACTTCTATCCGTCACCTATCACCGCGACGGAGTTCCGCTCGAGAGGTTCTCTTCCAAAACATCCACTTCTCCTACAAGACTGGCCGAGAGGTTCTTCACGGGATCAACCTGACCATTCCTGCGGGCACTTCCCTCGCCCTTGTTGGCCCAACGGGAGCGGGCAAAACCACTTTGGCCTCTCTCCTGGCTCGATTTCATGATCCCAGCCAAGGGCAGGTTATGCTTGATGGCACACCCCTTCCCCAGATCTCTCTCGATGAGTTGCGTCGGGAAGTGGGAGTTGTCACGCAGGAACCGTTTTTATTCCAGGCGACCATTCGCGAAAATCTCGAGCTTGGTAAGCCGGGCGCAAGTGATCAGGAAATTGAGAAGGTTCTTCACGCAGCATGTGCACTGGATTTTGTTCGACTGCTTTCTGATGGATGGGACTCGAAAGTTGGGGAACGCGGGGTGCGCCTAAGCGCTGGCGAACGGCAGCGCCTGTCGATTGCCCGTGCCCTTCTAAAAGATCCGCCGGTGCTTGTCTTGGATGAGGCAACCGCCAGCGTCGATACCGCTACAGAAAAGCAGATTCAACTTGCTCTGGACCATCTTTTGGCAGGAAGAACTAGCATCGTTGTGGCTCATAGGCTTTCCACCGTGCGCAAGGCGGACGCGATTGCCGTCGTGGAAGCTGGCCGAATTATTGAAATGGGCAAACACGACGAGCTTGTCCGTAAAGGAGGCCTCTACAGCCGGCTCTGGTCGATCCAATCGGAACACACAGAGCTTCAAACCATCGAAGAACTCTTCACCGCAAGCTAGTAGCCCCGCCCCCCACCTCTCCCTTCCCTCCCCCGTGCTCGCAGCATGCTGCGAGCACATCCAAGCGCCTTTTCATTTATGCTTTTTTCTATATCATTTTTAGATGAATAAAAATGGTCAGACAGTTGCCGAAGCTATTCGTGCTAGGCGTAGTATTAAATCCTTCAAGAGCGACTCCATCCCAGAGCCAGTCCTTCAAGAGCTGCTTTCCCTCATGCAAGACGCGCCGTCCTCTTGGAATTTTCAACCTACCCGAGTGGTCTTGATCCTCTCGAAGGAGCAGAAAGAAGCCCTTGCAGCAGCAGCGTGGGGCCAGAAGCAGATTCTCGAAGCTCCCGTAACTTTTGTTTTCGCCGTCTCTATCCGTGGTTGGGACAAGCACATGGACGAGATTCTAAAAACGGGAGTCTCATCAGAAGCGTGGCCCCAGAAATTTGCGGACTGGATTCGCGAGAACGCACCAGGCTTCCAAAAAGGCCTCGGGGAAAAAGAGCGAGAGTACGCCATCAAAGACGCTATGATCATGGCAACTACCCTTGCGCTCGCTGCCCAAGAAAAAGGCTATGGCAACTGCTATATCAACGGATGGGATGAGGCTAAAGTAAAGCAAATAATTGGTGTAGAAGGAGATAAAAATATAGGCATAGCCCTTCTTTTGCCAATCGGTATCCCTGCTAGTCACCCCAAACATCCTGGTAGGTTGCACCCTTCGAAGACTATTTTCACCGATCGGATCCCCTCACCCGCCATTTAAGCCTAGTATGAGCGCGAGTGGCTATTTTACCTTCCCCAAGAATTATGACGTCATCGTCATAGGGGCTGGGCATGCCGGAATCGAGGCGGCGCTAGCGTCTGCTAGGATGGGCGCTGAAACCATGCTTCTCACCATGAATCTCGATAGTGTCGGCCAGATGAGTTGTAACCCTGCCATCGGGGGTCTTGCCAAGGGGCACATCGTTCGTGAAATCGATGCTCTTGGTGGCGAGATGGGAATAAATACCGACGCTACCGCCATCCAGGTCCGAATGCTTAATGCCAGCAAAGGCCCGAGCGTTCGCGGCCCACGAGCACAGTGCGATAAAAAGGCTTACCAGTTTAGAATGAAATACGCCCTTGAACAGCAGGCGCATCTCGACCTCAAGCAGGGCCAAATAAGCGAGCTCATCGTCGAGAGTGGAGAGGTTTGCGGAATCGTCACCAATCTCGGGGTTCGCTACAACACGAAGAAAACAGTCATTACAACAGGAACATTTCTCAAGGCCCTAATGCATGTCGGCGACAGGAACGTTGCTGGGGGCAGAATGGGCGACGGATCAAGTGGCTTTTCCGACGAACTCAAGCGGCTCGGATTCCAGGTGGAGAGGCTCAAAACCGGAACCCCGCCCCGCCTCAATAAACGAAGTATCGATTTCACAAAAATGGAGCCGCAACACGGAGATAACCCCCCGCCCAATTTCAGCTATATGGTCGATACCATCGATAAAACAGGCGATCAGATCTTCACCCTCAACCACTGGAAAGGCGGACTGTTCCACGTGGAACAAATTCCATGCTGGGTAACCCATACCACCGCAATAACCGCCCAAATTATCAGGAAAAATCTGCATAGATCTCCATTGTATAGTGGTGTCATACAAGGAGTTGGACCAAGATACTGCCCGTCGATAGAGGACAAAATTGTTAAGTTTCCAGAGAAGGAAGGTCACCAGATCTTTCTCGAGCCAGAGGGTCGGCACACCAACGAGTACTACGTTAACGGCTGTTCCACTAGTCTTCCTTTCGATGTTCAGGTGGAAATGATCCGCTCTATTCCTGGGCTTGGAGCAGCGGAATTTTTGCGACCAGGCTACGCGGTAGAGTACGACTACTGCCCGCCGACTCAGCTCTGGCCCAGCCTTGAAACTAAGCAGGTCAGGGGACTTTATTTTGCGGGGCAACTTAACGGCACCTCTGGGTATGAAGAAGCCGCGGGGCAGGGACTCTTGGCTGGAATCAATGCGGCCCTCGCCTCACGAGGTGCAGATCCATGGAAATTGGGACGACACGAATCATACATCGGAGTGATGGTTGACGATCTCGTTACCAAAGGAACTCGCGAGCCCTACCGAATGTTTACTTCCCGCGCAGAGTATCGCCTCCTTCTTCGCCAGGATAATGCCGATCTACGCCTGACGGAAAGGGGAGGGGAGTTGGGCCTAGCTTCCGCCGAGCGAGTTCGTCGGGTGCGCGAGAAGCGTGCACAAATCGAAAATTGTCGCGCAGGCCTAGCTTCGACCCGCCGCGACGGGAAAACGCTCGAAGAGTGGCTCCGTCGCCCAGAAACAACTTGGGACGATCTGCCCGAAGCCTTCCAGCGCGTACCCGGAGAAGTAGCCGAATCGGTGGAAGCCGATATCAAATATTCCGGCTACATCACTCGCGATCTTGAGAGAATTGGCACAATGAAAGAGATGGAGAGCCGAGAAATCCCCGAGGGATTTAACTACGAAAAAGTCTTGGGGATTAAAAAAGAGGCGAGGCAAAAACTTTCAGAAATTAGGCCCCGCACCTTCGGTCAGGCCGCAAGGATTGCGGGGGTCAATCCCTCGGATATCGCGGCGCTGGCGGTCTGGGCGACGCGGGGGTGAAATTCAGGAGGGGGACAATACATCCGTTCTCCTTGAGAAACAGGAGTACGGAGAGCCTAGATTAGGGGTGATGTTGGGATTAGAGCTCGCGGTTGAGCTTTTTGGCAGTCTGACTTTTGATCGCACTATAAAGAATAGCCTGTTCCCCATACTCGATCCACGGTCCGTAGGGGACTTGATCATCTTCTACAAATTTCCAATCGGTTTTATCTAGCCCGCTCAAACCAAGGTAATCGCGCACCGTGGGGGAGACATCCAGCCCAGCTCGGGAGTAGCGCGTCGGGCGTTCATCACCAAAAACATACTCGGCATGGTCATAGCGGAGAGGACCGACATCTTCCCACTGGGCAAAGCAGACTCTATTTTGAAACTTAATCATTACCCATCGTCCCTTGCACTGGGATTCGAGGTGGTCCTTTTGAAAATCTTTCTCGTTCCACCAAGGAACAAAGGCACGCGCTTTTTTTGGGAAGGCAATATCGTTGAAGGGAAGTGCCACGTAAAAGGGGTTTAAGGTGGGGGCAAACTTCTCGGGTAGACTCGCTTCCCTGAACTTTTTTGCGTCCTTCCGGTCCTCTGGGCAATCGATCCCACCGAAGTTCTTTTTCCAAAACTCATCCCACGCACTTTTTATGTTTGTTGTGGAACTGATGCTGGTGCCACCCTGCCCAATCCAAAAATAGGTGGTGATAATATTACGCTTGGTCGGGAAACTATCGGTAGTGGTTGAGGTGGGCGCCTTCCTCGGGTCAGCTTTTGGCTTAATCGTTTCAACCCCAATGGCTTGTGAAGCAAGAAAACAAGTTAAAACAAGAGCCAAGAGGCTACGAATTATCTGCATTAAGCCCACCATGAATGACTTAACACGCTTTGTCAATAGAATAATGTAAAAACTTTGGGGTCTGACCCCACGTCTGACCCTACGTCTGACCCCGAAAAACAAAAGGGAAGCTTGGCTGCGCGGAGAAAATCCCTATGTTGATGATGCTTCATTTTACTTTTTCGATTGAAGAGGTGAGACGAAGCCTGGAATCCACGTTCGCTTTTGCGGACAACGAAACTGAAACCCTATTCCCTAGAAAGGGAAGCCCCGACTCGTCGGGGTCATAGACGAACAGGAGACACCATT
>Ga0209597_1001040_pt1 | contig 18252 bp, 12 predicted proteins | sample M_140625_MF_Meta_FD_187316 | JGI IMG/M metagenome (GOLD analysis project Ga0209597, IMG submission 187316) | Freshwater microbial communities from Lake Montjoie, Canada to study carbon cycling - M_140625_MF_MetaG (SPAdes) (version 2) | ecosystem: Environmental > Aquatic > Freshwater > Lake... | reverse complement strand
CAAAGCCGACCGGCAGGAACATGAGCATCGCGGGAAACGCAGAGTCATGACCGATGAGATTGGGATCCGCATTCGGGAAGGCCGACTTGATCGCCGCGAGGTCGGGGTAGACGATGATGGAGCACAGTGCGGTGATGATCCACGGCCACGGACGCAGCACGTAGTGGGCGATATTGAAGAAGAGCGTGCCGCCGAGGGAGTCCTTCTCGGACTTCGAGGCCAGCATGCGCTGGGCGATGTAGGAGCCCCCACCAGGTTCGGCGCCAGGATACCAATTGGCCCACCAGCTGATGGCGATCGGCAGGATGAAGATCATCAGCGCCAGCTCCTTCATCGAGAAGTTCGGTAGCATGTCCAGGATCGGCTGCCCCTTGCCATCTGAGACCGACATCACTGGCACGCCGGCGGTCGTCACGACCTGCTGGGTGGAAAGCTGGGCGACGAGCACCTTCAGGCCGGTCCAGCCGCTCGCGTCGCCCGCTAGGCGGCGACCCACCTCGACGAGCGAGAACCAGGCTGCAGCGAAGACGGCGGTCATCTTGATGAAGAACTGCACCATATCGATGACGAGCACGCCCCAGAGTCCGGAGTGGGCGGCGAAGACGACGTTCAGGACACCGCAGACGACGATGGTCTGCCAGGCGGGCATGCCGAAGAGGATGTTGGCGATTTTGCACGCGGCGAGCGTCACCATGCCCATGATGAAGCAGTTGAAGAAAAGCCCGAGGTAGATGGCACGGAAGCCGCGCACGACCGAAGCGGCGGTGCCGGAGTAGCGGTGCTCGTAGAACTCGAGGTCGGTCATCACGCCGGAGCGGCGCCACAGGCGAGCGAAGAAGAAGACCGTCGCCACGCCGGTGAGCACGAAAGCCCACCACTGCCAGTTGCCAGCGACGCCATATTTGCGGACCTGCTCGGTCACCCAGTTCGGGGTATCGGACGAGAACGTCGTCGCCACCATCGAGAGGCCGGCGAGCCACCACGGCACCGAGCGACCAGAGGCGAAGAACTCGGCGGTACTGCCGCTGGAGCGCTTGGCGAGGAAGAGCGCGGGGACGAAGCAGATCAGGATCGAAGCCGCGACGATGACCCAATCAATCCAGGTAATATGCATGGCGGGGTAAGGGGTTACCTATTTCTCTTTCACCCTGCCCTGCGTGGCAACCGCGTTCCCCTTACTGATATGACCACTTCGGAGCATTAGGGTGCCGTCATGATTGTCCGGGGTAGGGTCAGCACTGCGTGCTGACCTAGTTCCCCAGACCCTAGGTTGGCACGCAGTGCCAACCCTACCTCGTGACTGGCGGATGCGATGTCATCGCATCCCTACCTTCTGCTTCGCAGCAGTTCACCATGCCAGCAGTTCCCCCGCGAGACCTTCGGTCTCGCTTACTTCTTCAGTAACTCCCCCTCCGTCCACGCGTCGGTCCGGCCCTTGGTCTCGGCGCGGATCTTCTGGACGAGGTCGAGGGGCACAGGCGCGGCCTCGTGGTCCCACTCGCGGCGGATGTAGGTCAGGACTCCGGCGATCTGCTCGTCGGACAGGAACCCGGCGGCAGGCATGTCGTAGCTATAAGCCACGCCCTTCACCTTGATGGGTCCACGCAGGCCGTGCATGACGACCTTGACGATGCGTTCGGGGTCGCCGTTGACCCATTCGGAATCGGCCAGGGGCGGGGCGAGGCCGTCGAGGCCCTTGCCGGTCGGCTGGTGGCACGCGGCGCACAGGCCGGCGAAGGTCTGCTTGCCGGAATCAAAGAGGAGCTGCTGCTCGTTGGTGAGCGCCTTCACCACGGGGACGACGACGCCGGGCTTACCGGGCCAGACGACGGTGCTCTTAAACCAGGCGAGGGCCTTCACCATCGCGGCATCCTTGCTCTTGGAAAGTTTGGCCAGCGAAGCGGGCTCGGCACTGAGTTTCACCGGTCGCTTAGCGGTAATCGTCGGGTGCGTGGCGAGCGAGCCGAGCAGCGTCAGCTGCTGCGACTTGAGCGGCAGCGCGGCGATGATTGCGAGGGCCTTCTCGACCTGCGCGGGCTTACGCGTCGAGAACACGCAGCGAAGCAAGGCGGCGGGCAAGCTCTTGGAATAATCGGCCGGCTTCTTCATCACGACCTCGAAGAGGCCGACCTCGCGGCCTTCGAGTCCGCTGATGAACGCGTCTTGGATGAAGGCGACTTCACCCGCACGCGTGATCAGCGCGGCACCGGCAAGGTCGGCCGCGAGGGACTTGGCTTCGCCGAGCGATAACGCGAGCTGCTGCTGGACTTCGGTGACGGCTTCGGTCGCGGCGAGTTCGGTCCAGCGGGCGACGATGACGTCACGCTCCGGCGAAGCCATCAGGGCCTCGGAGACACGGATTGCGGCGGCGCGTACGCGCGGATCGGCGTGGGCCATACCGGCGAGGACGGCCTCGGCCTTCACGGTACCGCGGCCTTCGAGCGTCCACAGGGCGTGCATCCGGCCCATCGGGACGGCGGAATCCTTGGCGAGCACGACGAGCGCGGCGTCGAGCGCGGCGTCCGGAGCGGCTTCGACGAGCAGACGCTGGGCGGTCTCGCGGCGCCAGGAATTACCGCTGGCGAGTTCGGCGACGAGTTCAGCCGGGGTCATCGCGGAAAGTTTCTTGGCCGGCGCGACAGCGGCGCCTTCAGGGGCGATGCGCCAGACGCGTCCAAGCGCGAGCGGCTTATCGAGGCCACGCTTCACGATCTGCTCACGCAGGTAGGTAGTCAGCGAAATGCGGTGCTGGATGATACCGCGATAGAGGTCGATGACGTAGAGCGCACCGTCGGGGCCCGTGAGCAGGTTGACCGGACGGAAGCGCTCGTCGGTCGAGGCCAGGAACTCCGTCTGGTCGTAGTAAGGCGTGCCCACTAGGGCGCCGCCTTCGGACTTCACCACGTTGCGCTTGATGAGGTTGCCGGCGGGCTCGCACACGAACGCATTGCCATAGGCATCAGCCGGGAAGAGGTCGGCGCGGTAGATCCAGGGCGCGCAGGCGGCCGTGAACTCCTTGAGCTTGAACTCACGAAGCATTTCGGGGCGATAGCCGCGGTTGATGCCGGGGTTGACGCGGATCGGCCAGACCAGCTGTTCCTTCGCGACCTTCCAGTTGAGGCCCGTGGTACGGCCGAGATTCGGGTTACGATTGAGATAGGACGACGGAATGACGTCGGCGCGCATCTGGTCGCTGTTGCTATTATGGAAGAGGTGGCCGAAGTCGTCCTGCGACAGGCCCCACTGCCCGCGGAAATTGCTCAGCCCGCGGAGCCAGCGCCCGTCCTTGAACTTGAAGCGGGCCGTATAGGCACCGATGTACAGCCAGTTATCATGGCCCCAGAGCATCGCATTCGGGGCGCGTTCGGGATTGGCGAGTTGCGGACGGGAAGGATCGACGCGCACGCCGAAGTCCGTCGCCACCTCAATCTTCTCGTCGGCCTTGCCGTCGCCGTTCGTATCGCGGCAGAACCAGAGATGGGGCGGGGCGCCGACGAGCACGCCATCGCGATGGAGGGCGATTGCGCGGGGCATCACGATTTTATCGAGGAAGACCGTAGACGTCTCGAAGACGCCGTCGCCATCCTTGTCCTCGAGCACCACCACGCGGCCGTGCGGTTGGTCTTCTGTCGTGCCATCGAGGTTAGGCATGTAGCCCTGCATCTCGACGACCCAGAGGCGGCCATCTGGGCCGAACTGCGCCGCCACCGGGTCGCCGATCTGCGGGTCGCTGGCGGCGAGCGAGATCTGGTAGCCCTTCGCGATTTGGAAAGTCTTCAGCTCTTCCCGGGGGGTACGCGCCGGCGAAGGCGGAATCAGGTTATCGGGCACCAGCGGCACCATCGGTTCGCCAGCCTTGTCGCCGATCTGGCCGAACGCGGCGGCCGCCAAGCAAAGGGCGGACAGGGTCAGGGTGCGGCGGGGCATACGCATAAGACACTAGATAACCCGCTAGGTTACCGGGTCAACCGACCCTATCACTTTCCTCCGCCTTTAAACGACAGGTCGCGGACATATAGCCAGTCCGGACTCACCCTGGAAACGGCCCCAGCTCTTTGCTCATCATAAAATCCCCATGCTGCACGTATTGTTTTTCCGTCCGGCTCATTATTCTAAATCGGGCCATGCTTATCCGACTCGGCCTTTTCTGGATTCTGTCTACCTGCCTCTGCCCTGGAGCCTTCCGCGCCTCGTCAAACGTCTTTGTCTCCATCGAAGCAGACGCGGACGAAGATGGCCTAGACGACGAAATGGAGGAATTGCTCGGCACTAATCCCAACGATGTCGATACCGATGGCGACGGTTGGGATGACCTGACCGAAATCATCCAGGGAACCGACCCCTGCAATCCGCATGACTTCCCGGAAACATTTATCACCTCGGACGCCGGCCCACTGCCATCTAATCCGGCTCTACGGCTGAAAGTGCAGGAGCTGCTGGCATCGAGACGCCAAGGGGGCACCGTTAGTGCACCCGGCACACATAAGGAGATAGCCGCCTTCTCTTTACGCTATTTCTACCAAGGCGGAAACCTGCCTAATCTCGCCGTCGAAGTCATCCGGTCTGACCTCAAGGCCGGCACCCACCTTCTCATCTGGCGCCACCATGTTCGCTGGAATCCTTTGGAGATCGAACAACGTTATACCGTCTCGGTCCGAAGCGAGGATGGCAGGACACTTTCCGAATGGAAGACACCCATCCCGGTTGACACTGATTGGCGCTACGTGGGCCTACCCTTCTCACTACAGCCGTCCGATGCGGGAAAGCTACTCACGCTAAGCCTCATTCCCGAAGACGACGGTCATCTGGAATATTCCCTGGCCGATTTCGTGGCTGAGCCTGCGGGACTTGAAGGGGATATCGATAATGACGGAGCTATCAGCGAAAACGAGCGGCCGCTAGGCAGTAAGCCCTTCCGTCATTGGATCAATGATGACGACGACCAGGGCGAGTACCTGAAGCATTCTGATATGCCAGGCCGCCCGGCGGGCCAAGCTGACTACGGGCAACCAGGCATCGATGGAATGAGCGACCTCGTCGACTTCCTACCAATAAACCTAAACCTGTCGCACGTCAGCGGGCTGCTCCGTCCGTCCGACGGATTCCGCTACTACGTGACCCATCCCGAGCGAGCCGTTCAAATCGCGCTTACCAGCCTGACTCCTTCGACGGTAGGGGCCATTCACCGCGAGATAAACTTAAAGGTCTTTGGGCCAAGGCTGAATGGCGACGTGGCATCGGCTGAAATCCTTACGCCTGACGCCGATGGCCGCATCGAGATTCCGTCCTTGTTCATCGACCGCATCACCGCCTTCGGACACGGCGTCATCCTCATGGAGGGAGCAAGGGCCAGCCGACAATCCCTACGACTTGAGATACGTCGAGCCGGCAAGGCCGTCGCGACCATCGAACAACCCCTGTCAATCGTGCCCGTCGAGACGATGTACCGGCACGTGAACCTCACGCGCGTGCCTTGCGATTATTCCGGGCTTCCCGCCGTGGTCAAAAAAGTCCCGCGACCTCAACAGGTCGACGAGCCCAAAGGCCTGCCCGACAGTGAGACCAATGGCAGCTGGGTTGTATTGATCCATGGGTACAACGTGCCAGCCGACGGTGCGCGCGGATGGCATGCCGAAACCTTCAAACGCCTCCACGTGCTCGGCAGCAAGGCTCGGTTCGTCGGCGTCACCTGGAACGGCGATACCGGGTTGGATTACCACAAGGCGGTCTACCACGCGTTTCAGACCGGGGACGAAGTGCCCAAGGCACTGGGGTTCCTCGACGCCTCTCGCACGCTCCTCATCGGCCATAGCCTAGGCAACATCGTCGGCAGCCAGGCGGTGCAAGCTGGCTTCACCCCGGCACGCTACTTCCTGCTCAACGCCGCGCTTCCGATCGAAGCACTCGCCGGGAGAGATAATGCTCAGCAGCAAGCTACGGAAATGACCGAGGAGTATTGGCGGCCCTACGGACGAAAGCTCTACGCAGCCGATTGGGCGAAGCTCTTCGCGCCTGGCGACTTTCGGCGGACCATCACCTGGGAGCATTGCTTCTCGCGCGTGCGCATGCTCGGTATCGCGACGAGTTTCTATTCTCCGGGAGAAGACGTCACCAACTCCCCAAAGAGCATGGTCTCAGCCTCGGTCCTCGCGACTCTCTGGTCAGGCCGCGCTATCGACTATGGCGCATGGAAGACCCAAGAGCTGCTCAAAGGTGTAGGCTGGGGTCGCTCTGTCGCAGCGGTCGCCATGGAAAGAACTCAGGGCGGGTGGGGATTTAATCCGGCGTGGCGGGGTCGCTACGTGCCCAGCGGGCCAACCAAGAGCACGGGGGGATATTACGAGCGGATGGATCCTACTTCCGCCGGGCGCATCACATCGGATCAACTGGCCCAGGATCCGTTCTTCCGACCGCTGCATGAAGGGTGCCTACGCGGATCCCGCGTACTCGCGCCATCTCCTATCTTGGATTGCTCCAACATGCGCTACGACCTGCTCGCTCGGGCGATTCCCGCGATGACGTTTGCCGCCGGCGCCTCGCCAGTACCCCCGACGGGCTCCGGCGCCCAAATCGCGAATTTTGACCTGGAGACCTTCGGCCGCACCAACCCCAGTCGGTGGCCGACCGAGGGCCACGCCGCCACTCGGCTAGCCGGCCGTTGGCTGCACAGCGACTTCAAGAACGTCGCCCTGCCTTACGTCACCCCGCTCTACACACACATAATCAAAACTGCCGCGCTCCGATGAGAATCCGTCTATGCCTCCTACCCTTTCTGACACTCCCGCTGCTGGCCCGGGATTATACGCTGACTGTCCTAGACGAATCAAACCACCCGATGCGTGACGTGGCCATCTCCGCGCTGTTCGGCCGGATGAACGATCCGCGGCTCTCCAGCATGCGGACGTTTGAAGGAAAGACGGACGACCAGGGGGTGTTCCGATTTAAGGCCGGCGATGAGATGTGCCTAGAACGCCTACGGGCGGCGAAGCCCGGCTACTTCGCCGCTGACGTGACTGAAATCCACGGCATGGGGAAGGTGCCTTCGGATCTTTCGCACCTCATCACCCTGCCGAATGAAACCAAAGAAATCCCTCTTCACTACAAAGAGGTGCAACTCCGCACGCTGAAAGGTACTTTGCCGAGGAAGACTTGGGTCGGCTTTGATTTCGCCATCGGGGATATCGTCGGACCCTGGGGTCGAGGCCAGACATCTGATATCCGCTTCTGGAACGACGGAGAGCAGATTGGGTGGATACACCCCGAGGAGACCGTCGAGAGATTCCGAAAGGACAAAGACCATGCCCGACTCTCCGAAGCCGAGTTCAACGGGATGTATGGTTCCTTTCGCGGCATCACCAAGGTCAGCTGCGCTCAACCCGGCGACGGCATTATGCGCTCTCCTGCCTTCTGGCCTTATTGCCGGCTGAAGATGCCCGCCCTCGCGCCCGCCGAGGGATACGCCGACGCGCTCGAAATCCCCTACGCGACCCTGCCCTATCCGAGCTATCAGGATGACTACGTCGGTTACTATCTCCGCGTGCGCACCAAGCTCGGGCCGGATGGACGAGTGATCTCCGCGCACTATGCCAAGATCCAAGGGGCGATCTGGTCCGGCTACGGGGCGATCAACTTCCGCTATTATTACAATCCAGTGGCGGATGACCGACGACTAGTCCTCGACCGGCAGCATAACCTGCTGCAGCCGCCTCCGGGCACGGTCGGAGTGGAGCTGACCCGCTACGACCCTTATGAGCGCTGATGACGAGGGCTTCCGGCTTGCCCGTCTCCTGGAACAGCAAAGAATGTCTCCAACCCTGATATTATTTTCATAATCGCCAACCGCTCACCGCCAATCGCTCACCGCCCTCCCCTTCCTTTCCTTTCATGCGCACCCTCTCGAAACTCACCCTCCTCGCCGCGGCCACCGCCGCCCTTCACGCCGCCGGCTTCACCGACGCCCATACGGGTGCCAGCGTGGTCTCCTCCCGCACCTACACGCAGGGCGTCTCGTCCGACGGCACGACCTCAGTCGGCTTCACCAATACCGACCAAGCGTATAAGATCGTGGGTACGACCTACACGGCCCTGGCCAATCTTTCCAGCGGCACCACCGGATTTGCCCTCTCGGCCTCAAGCAATGGCTCCAAGATCGTCGGCTACGCCGATGATGGAACCGTCTACCAGGCCGTGCTTTGGAACGGGGCCAGCGCACCAACCCTCGTCGACGGCACGGCCTCGTTCGCGAGCTCGCGCGCGACTGGCATCTCCTCGAACGGCACCACGATCGTCGGCTACGGATTCAACACGACGAGCACGTTCGACGACGCCTTCTATTACCGCACAGGGACCATCACCTCGCTGTACAGCTTCTTCGCCGGCCAGGCCAGTCACGCCGCTGGCGTCTCGGCCGACGGCAACTTGATCGTGGGGACGGCTGGAGATTACCTGCCAGGGCCCTCTGTGGCCAATGGCTTCATTTTTAATATCACAACCTCGGCCCTGACCACCGTCGATGCCAGCGCCCACCTCCCCGCCTTCGCGACGGCTGGACTCACGCTGACGCAGCTCAATGCGATTTCGGGTAACGGCCTGGTCACGGTCGGTTATGCCTATAGCGATACGGTGAGTTCCACGCCCACTGATGCGCTGGCCTTCAGCCGCACCTCCACCGGCACATATACCGCCCTCGGCAAACTCGGCGGCGCCTTCAGCTGGTCCGTCGCCCGCGCGGTCAATAGCACCGGCTCGGTGATCGTCGGTCAGAGCCTCAACGCCGCCAACAAGCCCGAGGCCTTCGTCTACCAGACCGGCGCGATGGCGGGCCTAGGCTTCCTCGGCACGGGCGATGAATCCGATGCCACCGGCGTCTCCGCCGACGGTACGGTGATCGTGGGCTACTCGCGCACCACCGCCGGCGGCGCCGTCCGCCACGCCTTCGTCTACACGAACGTCATGCTCGATGAGACGGAGTGGATGAGCTCCCTCAACGGCCCGGGCAGCCTCGTCGCGATGACGACCAGCCTCAACCAGCAGCCGCTCGAAGGCGCCCACCACCGCCCGCTGATGTCCTACGACCGCATGGGCAAGCAGAGCCAAGCCTGGGCGACCGGTGATTTCGGCACTTCCTCCCGCCAGTCCGACCGTCATACGACCTCGGGTGAGATCGGCGTGAGCCAGACCTACGGCGACTTCGTCCTCGGCGTCGCCGCGGGCCATGCCTCGATCAACCAAGACCTGCTCTTCGGCGGCAACGCCAGCATCTCGGGAAATTACCTCCTCGCCGAAGCCGACTATCGCCTGCCTGACCGAGAAAGCATCGTGTCGCTCGTGCTCCTACGGGGCGATTACGACGCTACCGCCTCCCGCGGCTACGTCCTCGGTGGCGGCGTCCTCGACGCCTCCCGCGGCAGTACCGGCCTGAAGACCAGCAGCGCCCGCCTCCGTCTCGACGGCCCGGCCCAACAGTTCACAGGGAGTTTCTCGATCACGCCTTTCGCCTCGTACACGGCGACCCGCACCACCGCCGACGCCTATACGGAAACCGGCGGCTCCTTCCCCGCGAGCTTCGCGGCCCAGGAACACACCGCGCAGGAAGGACGTCTCGGCGTCACCGCGAAGGTCGTCGCTACGCCCAGCACCTCCCTGCTCTTCACCGCCGAGTGGATCCACCGCTTCGACGACGCCGGCAACGGCCTCAGTGGCACCAACCTGGCGACGTCTTCCGCCTTCGCCGTCGGCGGTATCGCGCCTACCGTCAACCAGGCCCGCTTCGGCTTCGACGTGGATCACAGGCTCTCGGCCGACACCCTCGTGAACTTCTCCGTCCACGCCGCGGGCATCGGCCCGTCCTCGGACGTCTCCGCCGCCCTCAGCATCCGTCGGGCATTCTAAGCGGCGCTCCGCGCCGCGGGGGTCTGCTGGCATGGTGAACTGCTGCGAAGCATCAGGATCAAGACAGGCCGCCCATCCGGGCGGCTTTTTGTTGGGGCGCGTTTCAAGGTAGGGACGTGATTGCCATCACGTCCGTTCGCGGACGGATAGAGAACATCGTCGAGGTTAACTAAGCGCCGACGACGCCCCTGCCTTCGGTCTCGAACGGCGGTGATGGCAATCACCGCCCTACCCGATGCAGACGGATGCGATGTCCTCGCATCCCACCCTTCTGCTTCGCAGCATGCCAGCGTGCCAGCAGTTCCCCCACCGCACGCATCAGCGTGCGGTGGCATCCACCAACAACCAAGCCCAGGTCGCGACGACGCCGTCAGGGCGGGCATTGAGGCGGTCGTAGTCACGGAGGAGAGACTTGAGCTCGCTCGGCGAGAGCCGCGGATCACCGGTCACGCCGCTGCGATGGAGATGGCGGAAGAAATCGATGGCGCTCGGGTAAATCTCCTCGGACTCAAGCACGCCATGCGCATGGACGTCGAAGTTCGCGGCTTTAAGCAAGGCGAGCCACTGGGGTTCGTCGCGCCAACGCACGGGGCCTTCGCCGATGAGGTCGCGTAGTTCATTGAGGCAAGGGTCGCAGGGGACGCCGAGGAGGAGTCGGCCGCCGGCCGGTAACGCCGCGCGCCAATGACGCAGCACCGCCGCGGGATCGGCCGCCCAATGCAGGAGGCCGGTCGAGGCGAGCGCTCCCGCCTTCTCGATGGGTCCGAACGCATTGTGCACCGACCAGTTGGCGGCGGGCACAGCCTGACGGCCAAGCTCGACCATCGCGGGCGAGGCATCGGTGGCGTCGACGTTCACGCCTTGGGCGAGCAACGCGGACGTCAGGAAGCCGGTGCCAGCTCCGAGTTCAGTGACCCGGACGCCGCGACGGAACGGCGCGAACGCGGCCAACGCTTCGGCGAAGCGCTTCTGCGGCGCGGCATGAGCGTCGTAGCTGTCGGCTCGTTCTTCGAAACGCATGAGGTCAGGGGGCGAGGAACTCGCGCAGGTCGTGCCCGAGTCCTTCAATAATATGACAACCTACGATGGCTTGGCAAACGCCCGCGGCATCCAGGAGCGTATCCTGGTCGCCGACATAGGCTTCCCAGCCGGGAGCGAGCCCCTGGCGTCCGAAAGTGATTAGCGAAATCCCCGCGGGCTGGGACAGGAGATCGAGGCCGGCCTGCAGGTATTCCTTCTCGTAGGGCAAGGCGTCGCCGGCCATCGGAGCCAGTCCGGCGCGCTGACGGAAATCGGCCAAGGCCGCCGGGGCGTCGGTCTCTATCCAGCGGCGCAACCACTTCACCTGGGTCTCGGAATGCTTCCCGCACTTCCCATGTTCGGAGCAGAACGACGTGAATGGGGCGAAGAGCAGCACCTTGGCCGGGAACTGGACGCCGCGGGCGCCAGCCTCGAGCACGAGGTGCGCGCCGAGCGACCACGCGATGACGGCGTCGCAGCCGGAAAGATTCTCCGCTGCGCCCACGACGGGTGGGTAGATCAGGTGCTCGGCGTCGGGCGCATGGGCCACGGCGATGGCCTTCATCTCCTCGAGCGAGACGCCCCAGCCGCCGATCCAGCCGATCCTCATGCGGTGACGCCCTTCAAGGCGGAGACAAAGGAGGACAGTACGGCGGGCGAAAGGCCTCGACGAAGCGAGATGCGGATCCGTCCGGTACGCACGGGCACCGTGGGCGGACGGATGGCGGACACCATGAATCCAGCGGCGCGCAGCGCGGTGGCGTATTTCAGGGTGACGTCGGAATCGCCCAGGATGAGCGGAATGATCGGGGAGTCACCCGACGGTACGGCGAAACCGGCTTCGAGGAGTCCATCCCGCCAAGCATGCGAAAGCGCGTGGAGTTCGGCGCGTTCGGCCGACAACCCCTTCACGCGTTCGACCGCGGCGAGGGCGGCGGCGGCGCAGGAAGGGGCGAGGTAGGTCGAGTAAACGAACTCGCCGGCGAAGTTGATCAGGGCATCGCGGACTTCGGGCGCATGTGAGAGCACGTAGGCGCCTTGCGAGCCGAGGCCTTTGCCGAGCGTGCCGACCACGATGTCCGCGGCGGCGAAGGCGCCCTGCGATTCCTGTAAGCCGGAACCCGTGGCGCCATACCAGCCCGTGGCGTGGGCTTCGTCGAGCACCCAGCAGAAGCCAAAACGCTTCCGCAGCGAAGCCAGGCGCTTCAGGTCGGGGCTGTCACCGTCCATCGAATAGACGCTCTCCGTCACGACGAAGATCACGCCATCCAAGGCAGGCTCCTCGTGGAGCATCAGCTCGAGCGCATCGAGGTCATTATGGGCGAAGCGACGCAGGCGGGCACCCGAGGCCATGATACCGTCGAGCATACTGGCGTGGACGAGTCGGTCGGCGAGGATGAGGTCGCCCTTCTTCGGTAGGCCACCGAGGACGGCAGAGTTCGCGGAGAAGCCGGTATTCATCACCAGCCCATGCTCGTAGCCCTGCCAAGCGGCGAGGGTCTGCTCGAGCTTCTGGTGGATCTCGGTGTAGCCTGTAACGAGCGGCGAAGCGGAGGAAGAAGCGCCCCACTCATGGAGCGCGGCCACGCCGGCAGCGACGACCGCTGGATCCTGGGATAGGCCGAGGTAATCGTTATCAGCCAGATTGACGCGGGTGTCGGCCGAAGCACGGGCGGTCAGCTTACGGCGCAGCGACGATCCCTCGCGCTGGACGAGGGACTGACGCAGGCGCTTCAGCAGGGCTTCGTTCACCGCGGCAGGAAATGGAAGCGGGCGGACTTTTCGCCTTTGCCCGATTCACCAAGCAGCGGGATCCAAGACTCGGCCAGGCCGGCGCGGTTCGCGGCAGCGACTTCCTTCGAAGGCTTCTTAATGGCGTTGAGCCAGACGCCGATCGGGCCGTCGTAACGGCGACGCAGATAGGAGATCGCGAGACGGGCCTGGTTGATCGCGCCGAGGCGATCTTCGACGACCACGATGGCGACCGTCGGCTTGATGGCTGCGGCGAAGTCGGCCCAGTCCTTGCCCTTAGGGTCGATCGGCACGGCCACGCCACCGGCACCTTCGACGACGCGACACGGCGCATGCGGGACGGCCTTGTAAAGCTTCAGCAGCAGCGCGAGGTCGAGTGGCTTGCGGGCCTTCTTCGCCGCGGCGAGCGGGGCAATGGGAGCCGGGAGCGTTAGCAGCGTGTGCGCTTCAGCCCACTTCCCCGCCGCCTTCTTGGCGTCGGCCGGACGACCGGCGCCCGCGCCCGACTCTACCGGCTTGATGACCTGCGTGAAGCCATCACGAGAGAGACGACGCGCAAGCAGACCGGCGACGTGGGTCTTGCCCACGCCGGTGTCGCTGCCAGTGACGAAGATGAGGGCCATATTATTTGCAGCCGCAACCGCCGTTACCGCAGGATTCTTCGGAGGCGTTGGCCGCGGCGAATTCCGCGACGTTCGGCCATTCAGCCGGCTTGGCATCCGCCGGGGCGAGATCGCCTCGGTGGATGCGACGGGCTTCGTCCGGGTGCATCGGGTGCAGACCGAGACGCTTCATCAGATTCATGTCCTCTTCGATATCCGGGTTACCCGTCGTGAGGAGTTTCTCGCCGAGGAAGATCGAGTTGGCGCCGGCGAGGTAGCAGAGGGCCTGCGTCTCGTCGTTCATATTGGCGCGACCAGCGGAGAGGCGGACCATCGCCTTCGGCATCAGGATACGGGCGACGGCGATTGTGCGGACGAACTCAATGGTATCGACGAACTTGCGGCCGGCGAGCGGCGTGCCTTCGACGGCCACCAGGGCGTTGATTGGCACAGAGTCGGGCTGAGGGTCGAGCTGCGCGAGCTCGATGAGCATCTTGAGACGGTCATCGACCGTCTCGCCCATCCCGAGGATACCGCCGGAGCAGACCTCGAGGCCGGCCTTGCGGACGTTCGAGAGCGTCTGAAGACGATCGTCGTAGGTGCGGGTCGTGATGATCTTCGAGTAGTGCTCGCGGGAGGTGTCGAGGTTGTGGTTATACACGTCGCAACCGGCCTGCTTGAGGCGACCAGCCTGCGCTTCGCTGACCATGCCGAGCGTGCAGCAGACTTCGAGGCCGAGCTCCTTCACACCGGAGACGGTGTTCAGGACGCTGTCGAACTGCTTACCGTCGTTCACGCGGCGCCAGGCGGCGCCCATGCAGAAGCGCGTGGCGCCGCCGGCCTTAGCCTTACGGGCATCGGCGAGGATCGCCTGCGTCTCCATGAGGGCTTCGGTCTCGAGGCCAGTCTGGTTGTGCACCGACTGCGGGCAATAGGCGCAGTCTTCGGGGCAGGCGCCGGTCTTGATCGACTTCAACGTGCAGAGCTGCACGCCGGCCGGATCCTGGTTAGCCTGGTGGACTTGCTGAGCCTTGAAGATCAGCGTGTTGAGCGGCAGGTCGTAGAGCGCTCGGGCTTCGGTGAGGTTGGGCATGTGTTTAGAAGGTGTTAGCGGTTGGCGGTTAGCGGTTGGCGGTTGGAAGAGAGGAAAGGGTGTCGTCCATGGCGAGGCGGACGGCGCGGACGAGGTGCTTCACTTCGTCGGCTTGGATGGAAATCGGCGGCACGAACAGGATCGAGTCGCCGAGGGGACGGATGACGAGACCGTGGCGGCGAGCGGCCAGGGCGACGCGATAACCCGCACGGGTATCAGTCGGCCAGCGCTCCACGGCGGCCGGCTTAAATTCGACGGACCCCGTGAGGCCGAGCTGACGGAACGTCTTTACGTGCGTGTGGCCGGCGAAGGCGGCTTGCATCTCGCGTCCGAGCAACGCGGTACGTTCAGCGACCTGACCCGAGGCCAGCATCGGCTTCAGTTTGCGTAGCGACTCACGGGCGACCGCGCAGCCGAGCGGGTTACCGGAGAAAGTATGGCCATGGAAGAAGGTCTTTCCCTCGGAGAACGCGCCGAGGAACACCTCGTAAATCTTTTCGGACGTCAGCGTGGCGGCCAGCGGCAGGTAGCCGGCGGCGAGGCCTTTCGCGAGGCAGAGGAAATCCGGAACAACGCCTTCGAGTTCCGAAACCGTGAGCGCACCTACGCGACCAAAGCCCGTGAAGACCTCGTCCAGAATCAGGTGCACTCCATGCTGGCGGCAAAGGGCCGCGACGGCCTTCACGAAGCCTGCAGGCTGCTGGACCATACCGGCGGCGCCCTGGACACGCGGCTCAAGGATCAGGCAGGACGTCGTGGCGGCATCGCGTTCGAGAATGGCCTTCAACGCGGCCAGCGAAGCGGAGGCGTCGGAGTGGCCGACCTGACCAGCACATTCGGAATGGACCGGGGACGGAAAAGTCTGGGCGGCAAAGAGCCACGGATTAAAGCGACGATGAAACTCCGAGCGCTCGCCGACGGCCATCGTGCCGAAGGTGTCGCCATGGTAGGCGCCTTCCATCGAGATGACCCCGCGCTTGGCTTCCTGGCCGACGAGCTGCCAATACTGGAACGAAAGCTTCAGGGCGACCTCGATGGCGTTGCTGCCGTTGTCGGTGTAGAAGCAGCGCGGCAAGGCGCCGCCGGTCAGGCCGGCGAGATCCTCGGCCAGTTCCGTTGCGATCGGGTGGTTAAGGCCGAGGAGCGTCACGTGCGCGATCTTCTCGGACTGCTCGCGCAGGGCGCGATTCAGGTCCGGGTCGTTGTGGCCGTGGACGTTCGTCCAGACCGAGGCGTTGCCGTCGAGGTAACGCTGCCCTTCCCCGTCGATCAGCCAGCAGCCCTCGCCGCGGACCAAGTGCAGCCGGGGGTTGTCCTGATATTCCCGCATCTGGGTAAACGGGTGCCACCCGAAGCGCCGGTCGGCGGCATCGAGGGCGTCCTGGGCGGACGAAGCTGCTGCAGGGGCAGTCGGCACACCCCTTATCTAGGGCCCCCGGGGGCCATTGTTAAGCCCGAAGTGTAGCTAGGTTTACAATGACCCTAACCCCAAGGTGGAGGCGGTTGGCGGTTAGAAATCTTGCCTCGAGGTAGGGTCAGCACTGCGTGCTGACCTAGTTGTAACGTGGTAGGGCTGACCACCTGAAGCCGATTGCCGACGGCTGAAATGCCGGCTCCCGAATGGCTGATACCCCGATGGCCGTCACCCGACACCAGGAGTGAGCGCCTAGGTCAGCACGCAGTGCGGCCTCTACCCTGCAGAGGCCTTAAAGCGTCACGCAGATAAAACTATAGATGAAGGCGCCGTCCGTCTCTGCCAGCTTCCGCTCGAGGGCGTCATCCCGGTGACCGCGGTTCAAGGTCTGATGTTTGACCAAGAACTGCCGCTCGCAGACCCGCGCACCCGGTCGGGCCGATTGCTCCACGCCTCGCCAGATCCTTTTATGGAAAGCCGGCGAAGCATACGAAGAGAAATCGGAGACCGAAAAAGCGTCGTACGCCCCGCGCGACTCCGGCTCCTCCAATAACGCGGCCAGGTCCTGCGTGACGACGGTGATCCGGTCTAGGCGTGCCTTTATCGTCTCATAATATTCCGGCGCGAGATGCAACGGCAACCCGCCCGCAGGGTCGTAGCTCCCCCGCAGCATCAGCGAGAGATAAGGCGTGTCCCGGAATAATCGCGTCTGCGCGACGTGGGCGAAGCGCGCATGGAGGTAACCCGCGACGTCAAAGTCCGCAGGCACGTTGACGACTCCGGGTTCGCGCAGCACATAGCGCCATAGCCAGCGCACCGAAATCGCCCCGAGAAACCCGCGCCACACACCGTTATCCCACTCGCGTCTCCAAAGCTCCGCCTGTTCCGGCAACGTCTGGCAGGCGAAAAGGCGGCGCAATAAGTCCCGTCGGCTGAACGTAAGCCGGGCGAACAGCCGCATGAACGATTCCCAGCGTCCGCAATAGAGGATTCCTTGGGCGAGCTTGGAGGCTTGGGCATCCCAGTAAATCCGAGCGGGCGGAGAAAGCTGGGGGGCGAGGCGGACGTAAGTATCCCGGCGGCCGGCCGCATCGCCCGAGCGGAGACCGATGAATGCGGCGAACGCGGCGTAATCCAACGTGCGGTAGGCCGCCATCTTCAGCTCAAGGAGATGGTTCTGCGTCGCATTGAAATCGACCGCCACGACGGCCTCGGGGTCGCCCAGCAAGAGCTCCAAGGGACGCGCGCCGCTCGCGGTGATGCAGAGGACCCGCGAGCGCGCGTCGAGGCGCAGGGCCGCCAACTCCGAAGCCCCATCCTCGTTAGCCGCCGAATAGTTTATGTCGCCGAAGAAGGATTTAATATTCGTGGAGGGCTGGCTGGACATGGATCCGTGGGTCAATCACGCCCGCCGGCGGCGACGAAGCGGTTAGCCGCCAATCGGCAGTGCGTCGGCAGCACATAAAGGTCACGCTCCATACCGCAGGCCTTGGCCGCCGCGCATAAGCGACGGAGCAGCCGGGTGGTTTTCGCCGCCTCGCTCAGGGAATGGAATCCGAACAGCGCCGCCGGGCCACGCGTCCAGCCCGCGGTCAGTTCTCGCTCATCCCAGACCGCATCGCCACAGAGCAAGACCAGCACCGGCCGGCCGGCCAGCTGGGTCTGGAACAAGGCGCCGTAATGACCGAGGGCATGGCCGGGAAGATCGACCGCCGCCAGCGAGCCATCCCCGAAGACATCTCGGCAGGAGCCATCCAGCACGGAAAGGAAAGGCCAGCGGCCCACGGGCAAAGCCATGAGAGGCGCCGCCTCCACGTCGTGAAGTCGCGCGGAAAATGGCTCGCCCGGCCGGCCGAGGAGATCTGCGGGAAATTGGCCGGCCAAGATACCCTTGAGCGGAGCCCATGCGGAAAGGGCTTCTTGCCGGACCGCCTCATGCGAAGAAAACGGCCGCCAGACCGTGGCCTCCGGAATATCGAGCAATCCACCCGTGTGATCCGCATGCCAATGCGAAAGCAGCAGCTGATAGACCTTACGACCCGCGAGCCGTTCGCGCACGGAACTACCAGGTGGAATCGTGGCGGGCGTGGCCCAGCGATAGACCGCCGCCAGCCGCGGCGCGGCGCAGTCATGGAAACGCGGAGCGTAACCGACATCGAAAAGCACGCTTCGTCCGGGCAGCTCGAGCCATCCGACATGGGCGCGATGTTCGGCCTTAGCCCAACCGGCCTGCAGGTGTGAGAAGAAGCCGCGGGCCCAGAAGGATCCGGTATTCCACCATTCAAAATCCCAACTGACGTCCAAGGCCTCGCGGCCGGGCGCGAGACTCATCGGGTGCCTCCTTGGGGCCGCATGATCGAAAGTTCGGGCAAGGTGCCATGCTGGGTGAACTCCGCCAAAGAGGCGAAGGCTTTCTCGACCGAAAGGAGCGGCACGTAGCCGAGATCCCGCCGAATGGCGTCGATGCAAAGCGTCCGGCT
>Ga0209597_1001039_pt1 | contig 18262 bp, 16 predicted proteins | sample M_140625_MF_Meta_FD_187316 | JGI IMG/M metagenome (GOLD analysis project Ga0209597, IMG submission 187316) | Freshwater microbial communities from Lake Montjoie, Canada to study carbon cycling - M_140625_MF_MetaG (SPAdes) (version 2) | ecosystem: Environmental > Aquatic > Freshwater > Lake... | reverse complement strand
CGTCACAGACGAGCGAGCGTGAAGCGGACGGCTCACTCCTCTGGCGCGCACGTGTCTCCGGACTTCTAGAGGTGCGTTCATGGATCCTAGGTTGGGGCGAAGGGGCCGAAGTGTTGAAGCCGCAGGCGCTTCGCGACGATGTTGCCCAGACACTGCGTGCCGCGGCGGCGCGCTACACCGGCGCATGAGCAGCAACGCATGAGCGGCAGCGGTTCGGGTGAGGCGGCACGCTTTAAGGCGGTCAACCTGATCAGCGATCCGATCCACGGCTATATCGAGCTGACGAAGCGACTCACACCAGAGGGTGCGGCAGCACTCGGCTATCTCACGGAGGAGGCGGCTGAAGAGGATCTGTTGGACACACCGTGGCTGCAGCGACTCCGCCGCATCAGCCAGTTGCAGAGCGCACGTTGGGTCTTCCCCACCGCCGAACATAGTCGCTTCGCGCACGGCCTTGGGGTGATGCACGAGGCGGGCCTCTGGGCACGCCATCTTTACAGCTCGCTCGCCGAACAGTTGCGCGCCAGTGGTGATCCCGTCCCAAGTGAGGGTCTGGTTGTAGAGACGCTCCGCGTTGCTGGGCTGCTGCACGACGTGGGTCACGGCCCATTCGCTCACTTCTTTGACCACGAGGTGCTGGAGAAGTTCCCAGCCCCCGATGACGCGCGCCGCGCACCAGGGAAGCGCCTCGCGCACGAAGATCTCTCGGCGTTGATCATTGAACACGAGGTGGGCGAGATTATCGGCAGACTCCGCCGCGCACCCGGCGAACACGCCGAACGCGATCGCTTCAACGAGGGCGAATCAATTGATCCAACCTGGGTGAGCTTCCTGATCTCTAAGCCGCCACTCGAAGATGCAGCAGCGCCGAAGTGGCTGCGCATCATGCAGCCGCTACTGTCGGGCGTCTTCACTGTAGACAACCTCGACTACGTCCGCCGCGACGCGTACATGAGCGGTGTGCAGATTGGCGCTGTAGATGTGGAGCGACTCCGTCGCTACAGCTTCATTGGGCCACGCGGTCTCACTCTCTACGAACCGGCGGTCGGCGCACTAGAGAGCTTCCTGAATGCGCGCCACTTCATGTATCAGCAGGTCTATCTGCATCGCACTGTGCGCGGAATTGACCTTGACATGCAAGAGGCGTTCGCGCCAGGGATTCGCGCCATCTTTGGTGAGAAGTCTCCGGCAGAGGACCTCGCCGCATACCTCGAGCTTGACGAGTACACGCTTCTCCACCAGGCGGCGCGATGGGCGCGCGGCAAGGATCTCTCCGCGTCGCCAAAGCCAGGCGACGGCACCGTCACACCCGCGGTTGCGGAGGCGTGGCGCGCCGTCCTCTTCCGCAAGCCGCGCTGGCATCTTGAAGAGGAGCTGCGCGCCGAGTTCGGTGACGAAGGGATTCCCGCCAACCTGCTCGATCAGCTCGGCACGCCGATTCCAGGCGAAGTGGCGATTGATCTCGCCACCTGCGACCCACGTCACGTTGAGGGCGACGCCGCCGACCGCCTCCTCGCCGTTGAGGGGCGTGAGGGTCGCGAAGCGCGACCAATCTCTGAACTGCTCACGAAGCTCCCGCTCTCTAGCGTGATTGCACGGCGCTATCGCCGTCGCTAGCAGCCAAGTTGCCCCTCGCGTTAGCGGTTGGCGCGGAGCCAGCTCACCACTTCGGACATCGCTCGGCAGTCGACCTGGTTGTATTCGGCGACCGCCTGCATGAAGTCAAAGTCGCTCATTGCGCCGCCGCTCAGCGCCGCGCGCCGCTCCGCCTCGTAGGCGGCGGCCATCGCACCGAGCCCATCGGCGGGACCGTCGCCCCAGACCGTCTTGATGAGCCCCGCCTTGTGCATCCCCTTCGCAATCTGCTTCAGCCCGAAGCCCCATGCGCCATAGACGCCAACTGGGACGCGGTGGACAAGTTCATCCAGCGCGTCAAACCAGCCGAGCTCATCGGGGAGCGACCAGTCGGGGTGTCGGTCAGCGGCGCAGTTGTAGGAGTTCTTCAGCAGGTTCGGTTCGGCTGGCGACCAGTGCATGATGCGCGCGTCGCTCCAGCCCACGTTCAGGGCGGCGCGCCACGCGTCCATGAAGACGCGCCACGCGTCCAGCACTTCGCGCTCACCAGCGAGTGAGAGGCGCTTCGCCGTCCACTGGCCGAACTCACTCGGCACACCAGCGGCAGCGCACTCCGCCACGGTTGGGACGCGCCCGTCAATTTGCACAAGACAGCCAACCTGGAAGATGCAGACGTTGCCACCAACTTCGGGGAGTCGGCTGAAGTCATCATCAAGGTTCTGCGTGTTCTCAAAGTCAACGCAGAACTCGATTCGCCATGGCGTGCGCCAGTGTCGCTCAAGGTCTGGGAGTAACTCAATCTTCTCCGGGATCACGGCGAAGCCAGGGCTCGCCGCGATGCGGGCCACCTGATCAGGGTGATTCGCCGCCAGGACAAGGGCGAGCCGCTTGGGCCGCGTATCACCGGTGACGCCGAGCAGCTCTGGTGAGAGGTTCGGCTCATCACGACGCAGGATGCCGCGCGCGATCGCCGCGTCGCGCAGATCGGGATTGACTCCTGGAAGGACGGTCAGCTCACCAATGGCGTCTGCGATCTTCTTCTTCGCGCCGCTCCACGGCTGATCTTCGTTCGCGCCAGTGTTCGGGTAGAGCTCCAGTCGCGTCGGTCGTGGCAGCGCATCCCAACTCGCGCCGTCGCGGCGCACGCTGCGAATCCACTCAATTGCGCGGCCAACCTCTATTGCAAGTGGTGTTGCTGAATCGCGCGTCTCTTCGCGCTCCACCAGCACGCGACCGAGACGATCAAGTGCTCCGCGGCCGCGACCCTTCGTGCTCGTCCAGGTGCGACCGAGCAGATACGCCTCGGCGGCGCAGTAGCCCTGCAGTCGCGCCACCGCGGCGGTGTAGACGAGCACCTGGCCGGCATAGTGTCGATGCGAGCTGCTCACCAGTCCGTTGACGCTGAGATCCAGCGTGGAGAACTTCACGTCCACCACCACGTAGTGCCATGGTGGCGGAACGCCGTCGTCACCAGCGAGCGCGGGTGCTGGGTGCGCCGCCTCGCCCGCATCCACGATGCCAGGGAAGAGTCTCGACAGCACATCGCTGCGCGCAAGGAGGTCAATAGCGCCGTAGGTCTGATCCTCTGGGTTGCGCACCACCGCCTGAGCGATCAGCTCCACACCGCTGCGCATCGCCTCAAAGGTGCGCTGCGCCGCCTCAACGCTGCGCGTCTCTTCCCACCCGTTCGCGATCTTTACCCATGTACTTACCTTCGGCTCGAGGAGTTTGAAGATCCCCTCTTCAAAGGCGTTCCCCTTCGCAAAGAGGAGTCTGCGCAGGTCGTAGGGGCTCGGCGGATCGGCGTCCACCTCCGCATCCTTGATGAAACCCTTCGCCTCGCCGTGCACCTCAAGCCAGTCAAGAAGTGGATCGCGACGGAGCCAGTTGCGCGTCTTAGAGGCGGAGACCCACGACTTCCATGCGGCGCGATCGCCGTCCGCAGGGCTCTGTTCAACGCCGCGATCGTCGTGCGTGATGGAGGCGAGTCCGGTGACGGGTGGTGTCTCGCTCCGATAGCGGCGTAGATCCTGCATCAGCACTCCGACTCGCTGCGCGAGATCAGTGCTACGCCGCCAAGGAGGAGCGCCGCGCCGGCCAAGAGTGCAGGATCGGCCGCCTCACCAAGGAGTCCAACTCCGAGAAGCGCAGCAACGAGTGGCTGAAGGAAGAGTGCCGCGGCGGCAACGCGTGGTGCTGCGGCAGCATAGCCGCGATACCAGAGCGACCATCCGATCGCGGTTGCGGCGATCGCGAGATACACAACAGCACCGAGTGCGGCGGGGGTGGTGGCGGCGGCAAGATCGATCCCGCCGAGCAGCAGCTCAACTACAGCAACAGGCGTGATGAAGACGAGCGCGAGCGCGGCGGTAAGGCCAATGGCGCGGCTCGCACCGATCGCCGCAACGAGTGGCCGTCCGAGTGACGAATAGAGCGCCCAGGTTGCGCCGGCACCGATCAGCGCCAGCATGCCAAGAAGTCGCGACGGGTCGCTCACGTTCAGACTGCCGCCACTCCCGCGCAGTGAGAGGAGCAGCACACCCGAAACGGCGAGCGCGATGCCGCCCCACGCGCGTCGTGGGATTTGCACACCATCAAGGAGTCGACCGAAGAGTAGAACGAAGATCGGCGTCGCCATCGTCACCACTGAACCCTCAACGCCGGAGGTGAGCGCAGTCCCACCGAACTGCAGCAGCATGCTCGTTGCGGCAACGAGCGCCGCAATCCATGCGGCGCGATGCGGCACTTCGGACCAGCCGATGCTCGCGCCTCGCAGTCGACCAAAAGCGAGCAGCACGGCAACGCCAAGCGCGAGTCGGACGAGGGTGAGTGTGGCGGGAGGGATCGCATTAAAGGTGGCGGCGGAGATGACGTAGAGGCCACCCCAGAGTGCTGCGGCGGCGGAGAGGTCAAGGGCGGGCGCGCTAGGTGCGGGGGTCTGCTTCGCGCTGCCAAGAGTCATTCGCCGCAGTGTAGCGGAGTAGGTACCATAGAACGATGGAACTGCGCTTAGATGAACGGCTCGCCGCACCCTACTTCTCGCCATCGGCGGATGTGCGTGCGCCGTATGAGACGCACGGCACCACCTTCCTGCAGTACCTCGCCAGGCGCGCCGCGAAGACCCGTATCCTCCTCCCACTCGCCACGCTGTTGCACGAGCGACGCGCAGGTGGCCCGGAATATGCTGGCGCACTCGCCTGCTTCGCCTACTACGTTGCTGCAGCAGCCACATCGTACGGAGTGGGCTACCAGCAACCAAACTTCACCAACGAGCGAACAGCCGAAGAGCGCGACAGGGAGACGAACGCGCTCATCAGCGCAACGAACACTGGGGCGAACCGCGAGATTGCGGCGACGCTTCGCGCATCACTCCCAAAGATCGGCGTATACGAATCAAGTGAGCGTATCCTCGGGACAACGGTCGGCCTTCGCGGTCTCGGCATGCCCGCCCCATCAGTATTCTCGTTCGAGGTTGACGCGAGTGGTCGCCGCGCAGGGCTCGCCGCCTGGCGCGGGACGGCGCGGGGGACGATCACCACGGAGCTCGCCCCCTCCTTCAGCGGAAGTCGCGTCCGCGCCTACGGCTCCCTCGACCTGCACGGCAGCGATGAGAGCCGCGGCCGTGCGGAGATCACGCGGGACGGCAGGGTGAAGATCGAGGTTCGGGACCCGTTCGGCGCCCTCTTGCGCCTCAACGGCCTGCTCAAATAGAGGCACGGCGTGAGAGAATCAGGGGCATGTTGAAGGCATCGCGACCGGCACCTCTGGACCCCACGCGGATTGCCGCCGTTCGCCGCCCATTTGATGAGGCGGACATGTTCCCGCCGAGCGTCTATCACGACCCGGCGATCTTCGACTGGGAGGCGCAGGAGATCTTCACGCATGAGTGGCGCTGCGTTGGCCGCGAAGAGGAGACGCCGAACGTTGGTTCATATCGCCTCCTAGAGTTCGCAGGCGAGCAGCTGATTATTTCGCGCGGCGAAGACAACACGCTGCACGCCTTCATCAACGCCTGCCGCCACCGCGGCGCTACACTCATTGAAGGCCCGGCTGATGGGAAGCCGGACTGCGGCGAGGTGCAGAAGATCGTCTGCCCATATCACGCCTGGGTCTACGCACCAGACGGGACGCTACTCAAGGCAAAGCACACCGACGACCTGAAGCGCTTTGATCCTACAGACTACGGGCTCAGCAAGGTGCGCTGTGAGACCTGGCAGGGCTTCGTCTTCCTCACCCTTGATAACAGCGCCGAGCCGCTCCTCACCTACCTCGACGATCTTGTTGAGGTCTTCGCGCGATTTGACTTTGCGCCGCTCCGCCTCGCAAAGCGCGAGACCTACGACGTCGCGGCGAACTGGAAGATCTTGGTGGAGAACTTCTCCGAGTGCTACCACTGCCCAGGTGTCCACCCACAACTGAACGCGCTGACGCCGTACGACCTCGGTGAAGACATTCCGGCGCGCGGCATGTGGAAGGGTGGCTGGCAGCCACTCGTTGGCGAAGCGCTGACGATGGGACTCGACAAGGGTTCGCACGAGCGCCCGTGGTTGACCGGCATGACGGAGACAGATGCAAAGCGCATCCAGTACTTCGCCGTCTGGCCGAACCTCCTCCTCTCGTTGCATCCGGACTACCTGATGGTGCACATGATCGAGCCGCTTGGCCCTGGTCGCTCACGCATTGTCTGTGACTGGTACCTCCATCCAGAGACGATGAAGGCACCGAACTACGACTTCTCTGACGCACACGGCTTCTGGGATATGACGAACCGCCAGGACTGGCACGTCTGCGAACTTCAGCAGCGCGGCACCGCCTCAAAGCGGCTAAAGCCTGGCCGGTACAGCGAGCTTGAGGCGAGCGTCCAGGCGTTCGACCTGATGGTCGCCGACCGCTACGCAGCAGACGGGAAGCGCACCGCTCGCGGCTGGGCGGCAGGATTGTCGCCAGGCGACATGGACGGGGTGGACTTTAGTGACCGCAACGCGGCGCGCGCCGCGATCGCCGCAAAGCTCAACGCCTCCGCAGAACCATCACTCACTCGCACCAAGCAGAAATGAGCGCGCCGCTCGGCGGGGAAGATCCGCGCGCAGCTCAACTCATTGAACCTACGGCGAGCGCCCACACACTCAGCGCAGACGAATACCTCTCGCCAGTAATCTACGAGAAGGAGCGTGAGGCGATCTTCTCTCGCACCTGGCAGGTGGTTGCGCGCACAGCAGATCTGACCCGACCTGGCGACTTTGTTCCAGCAACGATCCTTGATGAACCGATCGTGATCGTCCATGACCAAGAGGGGAAGATCGCTGGATTCCATAACGTCTGCCGTCATCGCGCTGGACAAGTCGCCCTCTCCAAAGGGAACCGTAAGAGCCTGCAGTGCCGCTATCACGGCTGGACCTATGGGCTTGATGGTGCGCTGAAGGCCTGCCCTGAGATGGAGCTCACCGAGAACTTTAAGAAGGAGGATTTCGGCCTGATCCCCGTCCGCACCGCCGTCTTCGGCCCGTTCGTATTTGCCAATCTGGATGCTGACGCGCCGCCCCTTGAAGAGGTGCTTGGCGCGATTCCGGATGAGATCGCCGCTGCTGGCTTCCCGATGGAACAGATGCAACTTGCAGAGCGGCGTGACTACATTGTGGAGTGCAACTGGAAGGTCTACGTCGACAACTACCTTGAGGGATACCACATTCCAATTGCTCACCCCGAACTTTTCAAAGAGTTGGATTACGACGCCTACAGGGTGGAACCATTCCGCTACTACTCAAAGTCGTATGCCCCGATTCGCGAATTGAAGGAGGGAGAGGTGCACGGTGTTGATCGCCGCTTCATACGATCAGCCGACGGGGAAAGTGATGCACTCTACTATTGGGTCTTCCCGAACATGATGCTCAACCTCTACCCGGACAACCTCTCGCTGAACTTGGTGATTCCTCTCGGCCCAGAAAAGACGCTCACGATCTTCGAATGGTACTTTGCGTCGCCTGGAACGGGGCCCGGATGGGAATCAATGCAGCAAGGGATCGCCTTCAGCGACCAGGTGCAACAGGAAGACATCGTGATCTGCGAACAGGTGCAGCGTGGCCTGAAGTCACGTGCGTACACCTCTGGTCGCTTCTCCGCGCTCAGAGAGAACGGGGTGCATCACTTCCAGTCGCTCGTGCGCGAGTTTCTCGCCAAGAAGTAGCTCCGCGCCGCTTCGCGCGACTAGATCTCGTCGGTCGGCTCCCCCGCCGGGCTTCCTGGACCCTGTTCGCGCTCCAGGATCTTGAACCTGCGGTCCGCCAACGCGACTGGTGAGCGATCCAGCGCAGCACGCGCGAGCGCCTCGCCCACCGCGGGCGCCTGCTTGTAACCGTGACCCGATCCACCGCCAGCAAGCCAGACCTTCGGATTGGCGGGGTGGTGATCTAGGACGTAGTGCCAGGTGAGGGTGCGCTCATGCTGGCAGGCGCGACTCTCTTGCAGTGGTGCATCCAACAGTGCAGGGAAGCGAATCCCAGCACGCTGCCGCGAGACCTGAATTGACTCTTCTGTTGCCTCCTGTGGCCATGGTGCATTCGGGTCAAACGAGCCAGCGTCAAAATCAGGACCAACTTTGGCGCCATGTCCGCTCTCATCGGGAATTCCCCAGACGCCAACGCCAGCATCAATCCAGGTTGGGATCTCACCAACCGTCATCCCCTTCGCCGCAAAGTAGGTCACGTCGCGTCGCACTGGCGTGATCTCCGCCGGAGTGTCGGCACCGACAAGTTCTGGGAAGAGGCCAGGGAGCGATGAGCCCGTTGCCCAGACCACAGCACCAGCACTAATTGGCGCGCCGCTCGCATCGAGCGCACTTCCGTCTGCCGCAGGGTGCGCGCGACCCTGCGTGATGAGGCCGCCCGCCTTGGTGAAGGCGCGCGCCGCTGCACGCACACCGTTCGCCGCGCGCAGGAAGCCGGCGGTTGGTTCGTAGAGCACAGAGGCGAGTGCGGCGGGGCTCATCGCCGGCCAGCGCTTCACCGCCTCATCGGCGGTGATCCGTTCGCACGGCACACCAGCTGCGCGCATGCGGCGCTCGGATTCGGCCTCCCAGAGGCCAAGGTCGGAGACACACCAGGCAACGCCACTCTCCACAAAGAGCTCTTCGCCGCTCATGGTGCCGAGCGCCTTCCATGCGGCGAGCGACTTGCGCGCCCAACCGAGCAGCAGCTCATCTTCACCGTGCGCGTGGCGGAAGATGCGGCTGTGATCACCAGAGGTTGCGTCGCGATGGCCAGGCACCAGCGCCTCCATCAGTGTGACGCTGGCGCCAAGCTTCTTTGCAAGGAGCGCCGTCCATGTGCCCCAGATACCGCCGCCGACAACAAGAAGATCAGGGCTCCCGCCCACAACGCCGCGTGCGGCCACGGTTACTTCTTTGAGCCGAGGGTGCGGAATCGCGAGAGGAACTCCTTGGTGCGCGGATCCTTCGGCGCATCAATCACCTGCTCCGGTGGCCCTACCTCGGCGAACTCACCCTGGTCCATGTAATAAACGCGATCTGCCGCCTCATGCGCAAAGTCCATCTCGTGAGTGACCACGATCATGGTGCGCCCCTCATGCGCAAGGTCCGCCATCACCTTCAGCACCTCGCCCACCAGCGTTGGATCGAGCGCGCTCGTAGGCTCGTCGAAGAGGAGCACCTTCGGCTGCATCGTCAACGCACGCGCAATCGCCACGCGCTGTCGCTGTCCACCAGAGAGTCGCGAAGGATACTCGTCGCGCTTATCACTGAGGCCAACCTTCTCCAGATACTTCTCGGCGATCGCCTCGGCCTCTTTACGGTCCATCCCCTTCACGTGCACTGGCGCTTCAACGCAGTTTCCAATCACGCTGAGATGCGGGAAGAGATTGAACTCTTGGAAGACCATGCCAGCGCGCAAACGCGCCTGCTGGATCTGCGCCTGACGCGCTTCGCCCTGCGTGTGGAATGGATCCGCCTCCACCACCACGCCGTCAATCTCCACGCGACCGTCCGTTGGCTCTTCGAGGAAGTTGAGGCTGCGCAAGAAGGTGCTCTTCCCAGAACCGGATCGCCCCAAGATGCAGATCGTCTCGCCCGGCCAGACGGTGATTGAGGCGCCGCGCAACACATGGTTATCACCGAACCACTTAGCGATGCGTGTTGCCTTCAAGACAGGCTCAGCCCCCGCCTTAACGAGGTGACCTGGCGTCTCGGCAGGATGGATGTCGTGTGGCGCAGCTGCGGCGCGTGGATCAACGGTGGCGCTCATCCCTTCACCTCCTTATTGCGGTCGCCGGCTGCAAGGCGCGACTCAATTCGATTCTGCACAGCGGTGAAGACGATGGTGAGGACCCAATAGACCACCGCCGCGATCATGAAGGTCTGTAGCGTCTTGAACTTTTGGGCGCCAATGTTCTGCGCGCGCCAGAGGATCTCATGTAGCGAGACGGTGGAGGCGAGTGCCGAGTCCTTCAACATGGCAACGAAGTCGTTGCCGATGGCGGGAACAATGATGCGAAACGCCTGTGGCGCAATGATGCGGATGAATGCGGTCCGCGATGACATCCCAAGCGCCGCCGCCGCCTCACGCTGACCGAGTGGTACCGCCTGGATCCCGGCGCGGAAGATCTCCGTCATGTAGGCGCCGTAGTTCATGCCGAGGGCGAAGATGGCGCAGAGGACCGGGTCGAGCACGATCCCCACCTGCGGGAGGGCTAGGTACCAGAAGAGAAGCTGCAGGATCAGCGGCGTGCCGCGGAAGAAGCTGACGTAGAAGGAGGCGATGGCGTTCAGCAGGGCACTCTTGGAGAGGCGGCCGAGCGCGCCAACTGCGGCGAGGATGGTGGCAAGCACGATAGAGACCGAGGAGACGAGCAGTGTCAGCCCAATCCCTTGGAGAATAAATGGCGCGGCGGTGGAGATGAAGCCGATCTCTACGTTGAGTGAGACCCCAATGAAGAGGATGAGGAGGGCAACAATGGAGCCCCAGACAATACGGAAGCGGAGCTGCCAGCGGCCAGAACGACGCGCCTCGTCAGCCGCTACTGCGACTGCGAGCTGCTTCGCATCACTCTGCATCGTTTCCTCCGCTCCTACTCTCATGTGGTAATTGTCGTCCCTAATGTTCAGGGGAGCCGTGGTCCCCCACGACTCCCCTAGACACTGCAGCCAACGCTGGCTGCGTTATGCGATTACGGCTTGGTGACGTCGCGACCGAGGTGCGTCATCGAGAAGCCCGAAAGCGTCCCGTCTTCATGCATCGCGGCGACGATCTCGTTGAGCGCGCTCAACATCGAAGCGTCGCTTGGACCGCTCATGTCGAGTGCGAACGAGATCTGCCCGGCGAAGTTTGCCTCGCCGAGAATCTTGAACTTTCCACCGGACTCTTCTATGGCAGACTCAAGGAACTCCTTGCTCTGTGCCATGAAGTCCCAGTCGTTCGTTCGACCCGAGAGATAGGCCTCAATGCACATGTGGTCGGTCTTGTAGGTCTTCAGCTTGGCTCCAACTGGAGGCGCATTGAACTGCACAACCGTGGCGCTCTCTGCATAGCCCTTCTCAATCCACATGGAGTGCGTCGTGCTCTCGCCCGCGCAACCCGTCTTGCCAGCAAGGTCAGCGACCGTTGTGGCCGTTGAGTCAACCGGAACAATGACGTAGCCCGACTCGTAGAAGTACGGGTCAACAAAGTCGACCACGAGCGCGCGATCGTCCGTCTGAGTCATGGAGCCAACGGAGAGGTCCCATCGACCGCCCCAGCTACCGGCGGTGATGGCTGCCCAGTCTGGCGTGGCCCACTCAACATCGACGCCGAGTCGCTTCGCCGTCTCGCGTGCAGTGTCAGAGTCAAAGCCAACATACTCGCCGCTGGCGTCAAGTGACGAATACGGTGGGTAGGCAGGATCCGTTGAAATAACGATCTTGCCTGCGTCGCAGACCTTCCAGAGGAGGGTCTTCGTGATGTCTTCGCCCAAGGCAAGCGCCTTGGCGCAGTAGGAGCCGTCAGGGAAGCGGGCTTCGACGCTCGCCACAGGCGTTGCGCCACCGCAGGCGCTCGCCACCACGGCGGCCCCAGCGATCAGCGCGAGGAGTGCTGACTTCATTCGCATCTTGTGCACCTCTTTATTCATTCCGGCCCAGGCGCCCTGCGGGCGCCCGTGCACCGTGAGGAGATCATCGCACCCCCAACACGCGGCGACCACCCCAGTTGCGGAGCGCGCTGCCCTAGGATGCAGGCGTGAGCAAGCGTGCTGCGCCAGGGGAGATCCAGACGGTCCGTGGGGCCATCTCCCCCGCCGACCTGGGCTTCACCCTCCCGCACGAGCACACCAAGGTCAGCCTCTGGTATATCCAGGGTCGATGGGACTACTGGGAGCTGATCGGCGAAGAGCCCCGGATCGTCGACGAGCTCGGCGCCTATGCCGCCGCGGGCGGGCGGGCTCTCGTCGACCTCACACTGGACGGGATCGGTCGCGACCTCCCCCGTCTCGCCCACCTCTCCGAGGCGACGAAGCTTCACATCATCGGCGGCGCCGGCTGGTATCGCACGGCGTACTACCCGCCAGAGGCGCGGATCGACCGCCGCACCACCGACGACCTTGCTAACGAGATTGTGCGCGAGTTTGTTGACGGCGTCCCTGGGCCGAACGGTCCGGTGCGACCGGGAATCATCGGCGAGATCGGCACCGACAAGCCGTGGGTCACGGCACAAGAGGAGCGCGTCTTCCGCGCCGCGGCACGCGCCGCCACACGCACTGGCGCCGCCGTCACCACGCACGCCGTGCAGAGTGATGTTGGCCTTGCGCAACTCACCATCCTTGAAGACGAAGGGCTCGACCCTGCGCGCATCGTCATTGGCCACTGCGATTCGTATCCGCACATTGAGCACTGGCGTGAGATCGTGCGTCGCGGTGCAACGGTGGAGGCCGACTTCCTCGGGATGAGCTTCACGCCACTCGAACGTGCGGGAGAGCCGAAGGTCATTGAGCTACTCAAGCAACTCATTGACGAAGGGTTCGCCTCCCAGATCATGCTGAGCCAAGATGTCTGCCACGACTCGCAGCTCCTCTCGTACGGCGGCAACGGCTACACCTATCTACAGAAGACCTTCTTGCCGCGACTGCTCGCGGCGGGGGTAGACCAGAAGACGATTGATCAGATCACCGTAAAGAATCCTGCGCGCGTCTTTACGCTGGTGAAACCGAGCGCGTAACGCGCTACTTCCGCGCCGCCACCAACACGCCAGAGAAGAGGATCAGCGCGCCGAGCAGCTGGCCGGGCGTAGGGATCTCGCCAAAGATCACCACGCCGGCGATCAGCGTCATGATCGGCTGCACAAAGAGCAGCACCGAGCCGACAATGCTTGGGAGGTGTGGAATTGAGGCGCTGATCAACGGATAGCCGAGCACCTGTGACATGAGCGCCAAGAGGACGAGCCAGCCAACACCCGGCCAGATTTGCGGCGGGAGTAGGACTCCATCAACCGCTGCCAACAGGAGCGCAACGGCGATCATGCCAATTGAGGAGTCACGTAACATGCCGAACGGCCCAACGGCGGTAGAGCCGCTGGCGCCAGTGGAGATTCGGCGGGTGATGATCAGATAGAGGCCGTAGAAGGTGGCGGCGCCGAGTCCCCACAGAACGCCGAGTGCTGGGTCCGATCCGGCCGAGAGCGCCACAGAATCTGCCGCGCCATTTGTGCGGAACGGGTCGACCACCCGAGCGAGCATGAGCAGCCCAATGAATGCGAATGGGATGGCGGCGAGTGCGCGACCTGGAGTGCGCTCTCCAGTGAGTGCGGCGAAGAGGCCAACAATAAAGACCTGCGCGTTCGGCACTACGGTTGCGAGTGCAACGCCAAGGAGCGGGATCGCCGTGTGGAAGCACTGCAGGTCGAGGGCAAAGAGTGCGCCGGCGAGTAGGGCGAAGGCTCGGTCACGGCGCGACGAGTGGTGCCCTTCACGTCGTGCGATCAGCGCGAGGAACGGGAGTGCCACAACGCCGCGGAAGAGTGTCACCACTGCGGGTGAGCCGCCGGAGAGCTTAGCGAGTGACGAAGATTGCGAAATGGCGATTGCGCCGAGCGCCGCGCCGAGGCGCGGATGTCGCGAGGCGAAGGCGAGCGGTGCAGAGCGCATCGCTGCAGTCTAGCGGCTCATTACTAGCGGCTGGTGGTCACCGTTCCGGCAAGGTAGCGCTCCATGCGCGGCGTCCAGGCGAGGCGACCATCGCGATGTACGGCAAACGCGGCGGCGTCAGGGTCTCGATCAATCCAGGCGAGGGCGTCTTCGCCCATCAGGAGGGCGATCGTTGCAACGGCGTCGGCACGCGCAGCGGATGGGTGCACCACGGTGATGGAGGCCCACTCCGTTGCTGCCACACCGTCTCGCGCATCAATCACATGCTCACCGCGCTCGGCGAGTCCGGAGGTTGCCACGCCGCGATCACGCACCGCGAGCGGTGCAACGATCGCGCCACGATCTGACGGATCAACGATGCCGATCCCCCATCCGCGCGCGGGTTCTGGCCCGCCGGCGGCGAATACATCGCCGCCAATATCCAGGATGAAGTCACGTAGGCCTGCGGCGCGTAGGATCTCGGCCGCCTCGCCGATCGCCCAGCCCTTCACGTAGCCAGAGGGATCGAGCCGTCCATCGGCGCGGAAGCCCCATGCGGAGAATCGGCCGCCGCTCTCCACGCGAAGCGCCTCGCACGCCTCCAGCACGGTGGTGACCTCTGGGTGTGCGTCGGGAACGGTCAACTCGCCGCGGCTAATGCGCGAAATCTCGCTCTCTTCTTTATATGGCGAGAAGCGTCGATCAATCTCATGCAGCCGCTCAAACGCGGCGCTAACGGCGGATTGCGCGCGTGCGCCGTCAACGGCGCGCAGCGTAATCGTGGCGATCGTCCCCATCAGTTCGCGCCACTCACGGTGCAGGCATGGCTCAAGCGGCGGGAGGCTCATCGGCGAGAGGCTCATCGGCACTCCAGAGGACACGTTGATCAGCCCGCTTTGCTGATCGCCGACTGCAGGCTCTGTGAGTAGGCGCGGCTGGTATAGGTTGCACCGCCAACATTGGAGATCTTCCAACCTTGGTCAGCAACGATGCGAGAAGGAATCTGCGTCTGGAAGTAGGTGGTGACGCGCTTCGAATACCCGCCGCCCGTTGGGAGTTGGAGCGCTTTCACCTCAGTGATCACACCGCCCTTCACTACGATCTCCACCTGCGCAGTGCCGTATTTGAAATTCACCGCATCGCCGTCATAGGTCCCGTCCTTCAGCGTCCCTGTTGGCGCCTTCGTCGGCTTCGGCGTCTTTGTTGGAGTTGGCGTTGAGGATGCAGCCGGGGAGTCAGTTGGGGAATTAGTAGGCGCGGCCGAAGGGTCAACCGAACCGATGTCGCTGCCAGGCGGCGAGTAGGCAACGATCAGTCGTAGACCTGCGAGGGTGAGGACGAGAGCGATGAGTCCGCGCTTTGGCATTGAACCTCCTACCAGCTAAATCGTTCGAGGTGGATTTGTGATTTCGGCAGGCCGAGCTCGTTGAGGCTCTCCTCCACACGCTTCATCATGCGCGGCGAACCACAGAGGTAGACGTCACGGTCGGCAATATCGCGATAAGCCGCCTGTAAGCCACCTGCGGAGAGCAGATCGTCAGAGAAGGCGTACTTGTCGCGGCTCCCGGTGACAAAGTCAACGCGTGCACCGCGCGCATCGCCGATGCGCGTCAGTTCTTGCTTGAAGACAAGGTCATCCTTGCTGCCAGCTCGGTAGAGCAGCGCAAGGTCGCCACGGCGCGCAGGGAGCACCTCAAGCAGCGCGCGAAGCGGCGTGATGCCGATCCCGCCAGCGATTAGAAGGACCTTCTCGCGCGTGCGCACCGCGCCGGTGAGAACGCCGTACGGCCCCTCAAGGAAGACGCGGGTACCTGGCTTCACACGCTGCAGGCGCCGACTCCCATCACCGAGCGCTTCAACAGTAAAGCGAAGTCGTCGTGCATCGGGACCCGCGGAGAGCGAGTATGGATTTGATCGCCACCAGCCGTCGGAGGTGAGGAGGCGAATGCCGAACCACTGCCCAGCGCGCATCGGGAGCTTCTCCAGTGCGCTACCAGAGATCCAGATGGATGCAACGCCCGGTCGCTCCATCACCACTTCGTCTACGTAGTAGCGATGGCGCAGGTTGCGCACCAGCGGCTCACCAAATCGATAGATCAGCAGTGGGATGAAGGCGATCAGATAGAGGGCAATCCAGGTGTTGCGCGCAAGCGCGTCGTCAATAAAGTCGCTTCCGATTGCAAGCTGATGTAGGAAGCCGAGCGCCACGGCGATGTAGACGTAGAGATGGATCCCGTACCAGGTCTCATACGAGAGTCGCGCTCGAGCGGCGCGCATGGAGACCACGGCGACCAGGATGAAGAGGACGATCGCAACGCTGGCGCCGAGCCCACCCTCCTGCTTAAGCGTGAAGTCAACGATGCCGTTCCAAATCTGCGCCAGACTCGGGATCCCGCCATCTGAAACAAGCGCGGCGGTGGAGGCGACCGTGTGCGCAACAAGAAGCCAGACAGCGGCGAAACCACTGAGGCGGTGCAGTCGCGCCGCTTCGTCACTCCCAACCACTTGATCAATCCATGGAGCGCGGGAGAGGAGCAGGATGCCGACGAGTGCCAAGAATGTGCCGTAAAGCGCGGTGAGCTGACCGATCACGGCGATCACCCCAATCTGATCGCTCAGCAGTGACGCACCACCGTGACGAATCCACATGCCGCCAATTAGTACGGCAACGCCGGCAATGAGAAGTTGAAGATCGAATGGAGTGAGCGACCAGCGGCGCGGGAGTGGAGGCGTGACGGGGCCCGGCCCTTGGGCGCGGGAGCTCTTCCCCTCGGTCCTACGCGTCAACACACTCACTGCCATGCGGTAAGAGTGGGGTCGCGAAGGGGCTGGCGTCTTGTCCCTGGGCAAAGAAACGGGTCCCGAAGATGTGAATCTGCTCAGGTTGCCTCGTGGATCGGTGTGAGCGTGGCGCCAGCCAGACGCTGGAGGTCTGCGGAGGCGAGCTCGATGGAGAGGCCACGCTGGCCGGCGGAGACGAAGATGCTCTCGTGGCGAGAGGCGCTCGCATCAATCACCGTGTGGAGCGGGCGGCGTGATCCGAGCGGCGAAACGCCACCAAGAACGTATCCCGTGACGCGTTGCACGGTGGCGGCGTCCGCGAGTGCGGCACGCTTTGCGCCGAGCGCCTGCGCAACCAGTTTCATTGACGCGCTGGAGGCGCTCGGCAGCACCGCAACGCCGAGTGAAGGCCCGGCGCCAGGTGCAGCGTTCGCCCCTTCGAGCGTCACCACCAGCGTCTTGAAGAGTCGCGCCGGATCCACGCCGAGCGCCGCGGCGGCGGCGGTGCCGTACGCAACCTTTGCGCCGCGATGCGCATCTGGACCAGAGGGTGCCTCAATCTCATAGCTGTGCACCGTGTGTGGAACGCCGTCTCGCAGGAGGAGTGCGATTGCGGGGGTGGCGCTCATCGCACGTGTGACTCGACTATCGACCGCTTCGCTTCGGCAGTTCGAGCTGCAGGCGCGCACCACCGCTTGGTGCATCAAGGACGTTGAGCGTGCCGCCGTGACCAGTTGCGATGGCGCGTGCAATCGCAAGGCCGAGACCAGATCCTTCGCTGTTCATCGCGCGGCTTGCGGGGCTGCGATACAAGGCATCAAACACCACCTCGCGCTCTTCCGCGGGAATCCCAAGTCCCTCGTCATCTACCCAGAGCTGCACTCCATTAGCGCTGGCGCGACCACCAATGGTGATTGTCCCCTCTGGCGGCGAGTGGCGAATCGCGTTCTCAACCAAGTTGAGCAACAACTGCAGGAGTCGATCCGCGTCACCGCGAATCTTCAACGGCGCGTCGCCAAGGTCGGTAGCAACGGAAAGTCCAGCCTTTGAGGCCATCGGCGTGGCGCGCTCAATTGCGCGCTGCACCAACTCAGCGGCGTCCATCGGCTCAAGCGTCAACTCGTCCGGCGCGTTGCCGCGCGCACCAGAGGTGCCACGCGAAAGGGTGAGAAGATCGGCGCTGAGGCGGCCAAGTCGCTGCGACTCTTCGGCGATCCCGCGCAGCAGGTCACGACCGGCTGGCTTAATCAAACCTTCGCGTTCGAGGATCTCCGCGCTGGAGAGGATCACCGATGCGGGGGTGCGCAACTCATGCGACGCCTTCGCCACCATCGCACGTTCACGTGAGGCGGCGGCTGCAATTGGAGCGATCACGCGTCGCGTCACAAAGTAGGCAACAAGGAGCGCTGCGCCAAGGGCAACGAGTCCAACAATGATCAGCGAACCGAAGAGGCTCTGGCGCTGCGCATCCGTCACGTCCAACCGACCGGCAACCTGAACGTAGGCGAGCACGCGCCCTCCTGGCTCCTGGGGGTGACGTACGGGGAGGGTCATGATGCGGTATTCAATCTGGCCAATCATGACCGTTCGGACATCTCCAACCTCGCCGGCATATGCGAGTGCCTCACGCACGGGGAATTCACTACTTCCAAGGAGCGACGAGGCGAGTGCTGTTCCGTCTGGTCCAAGGATCGCCCACGGCCCACCCGCACCAAACTCTGCGCTGTCAATTCCCGGCGGAACGACTGGAGGATCATCTTGCACGGCTGCACGCGGCGCTGGCGCCACAGTCACTGGCGCCACA
>Ga0209597_1001038_pt1 | contig 18265 bp, 13 predicted proteins | sample M_140625_MF_Meta_FD_187316 | JGI IMG/M metagenome (GOLD analysis project Ga0209597, IMG submission 187316) | Freshwater microbial communities from Lake Montjoie, Canada to study carbon cycling - M_140625_MF_MetaG (SPAdes) (version 2) | ecosystem: Environmental > Aquatic > Freshwater > Lake... | reverse complement strand
GTCAGAGTTGTTGGAGTTGATGGCTATCAATCAATTTACCAATGTAGTGGAAGAGCAAGTGCGGGATGTATTTGTATTGGGTTGCTTTACCGGGATGCGTTTTTCAGATTATTCTACGCTTGACACCAAAGCCATCCGCAATAATCGTTTGGAGTTTGTGCAGAAGAAGACCGGAAATAAGGTGACCATTCCCATTCACCCCACGGTGCGGCAGATTTTAGAGAAATACAATTACGAACTTCCCGAGGTGCCCGCAAACAATGAATTTAATCGAATCATCAAATTGGTGGGTGAGAAACTTCCGTCGTTGCATGTGAGTTTTGTAAAACAAATCACCTACAAACGCGAACGCAAACAGGTGAAGATGATGAAGTTCGAATTCTTGCAGACTCATACGGCCCGTCGTTCCTTTTGCTCCAACGAATACCTGCGCGGTACGGACCCTATGGTGATTATGGCCATTAGTGGCCACAAGAGCCACAAGTCGTTTATGCGATACATCAAAGTTTCGGGCGAACAGTTTGCCGACAAGTTGGAACAGATTTGGGCGGAGCGGGTGTAGACTTCGTGAAACGCCTTCTTTGGTAGAGAGCTCTTGATTAGTGTAAAAAGTGCACAATGAAAAACCTATAAATGTGCACAATAGAGATGATTATTTAATTTGACACTTCCTCAGCGCCTAAAAATCTTTATTATTTGTTTTTTACGCCCGTTATTAATCCTTTACGCTTATTTTTTTCAATTCAGTAAATTTCACTATATTGCGCCTATAATTATTATAAAATGATTTATAGCGCCCATATTTCAAGCCTTGCGCCCATTATTATTGGTATTCAAAAGCCTGTCCCAGGCTACACTGTTGGTTATGTGGCTATTATTCAAAAATTTAGTTTGGAGGTGCCTTTTCCTATTGTTTTGACCATGGTTGCAGAAAAAAACCAGAATCTTGAAAATGAGGTTTGGAGAGTTTTACCTATAAGTTATTTGCCGGAAGATAATAGCAAATTGACTTTAATCTATTCACTCTATAATCACCTAGTATTTGCTTTAAAATATGAAGGAGTAAATCTATTGGTATTTTCAAAACTTGTTGAAATATTATCAGAGAAGGAAATACTTGACTTAGTGAATATTGAACCAACAGGTCAGTATTCGAGGCGAATTTGGTTTTTAATGGAATGGATTACTGGAAAACCAATAAAAGGAAAAAGTGATCTCAGTAAAAAAAGCTATGTTCCTGTTGTTGATTCAACATTACAATATGCTGTATCTGGAATTAAATCTCCACGTCATTTAGTATTAAATAATCTACCTGGAACTAATAAATTTTGTCCGTTAATAGCTAAGTCCAAAAAATTAGAGGGCCATATCCAAAAAAAATATCAACACATTAACAAAAATAAACTCTCCATTGTTGGAAAAGATATACTACAAAGAGCATCAGCATTTCTATTGCTAAAAGATTCAAAGGCTTCTTTTACAATTGAAGGAGAAAGTCCAAAAAGTAAAAGAGCGGCTAGATGGGGAAATGCGATAGGGCAAGCTGGTCTTAATGAACTTACGAAAGATGAATTAGTTAGACTTCAGGATCTAGTAATCGAGAATGGTAGATTTATTCATATGGGATTGAGAGTTCAAGGCGGATTTGTTGGAGAGCATGATAGGATCACAGGCGAACCTATTCCCGACCATATTTCTGCTAAATACGAAGATCTTGATGAACTTATTGATGGGTTAATTGAAGCAAATAAAATACTGATTAACGATGATTTTGATGCTGTTTTGGCAGCTACAATAATTGCCTTTGGGTTTGTTTTTATACACCCATTTGAAGATGGAAACGGAAGAATCCATCGTTACCTAATACACCACCTATTAGCAAAAAAGAAGTTTGTAGATCAAGGAATAATATTTCCTGTTTCGGCTTCAATTCTAGATCATATAACTGACTATCGATTAGTATTAGAATCTTATTCTAAGCCTTTGTTGGAATTTATTGAATGGAAAGAAACTTCCAATCATAATGTAAGTGTAGTCAATAATACGAAAGATTTTTACAAATTTTTTGATGCAACGAAGCAGGCTGAATTTCTATTTGATTGTGTAGAAGATACAGTCGTGAATATAATACCTGATGAGATAAAATATCTTTCAAATTACGATGCCTTTAAGAGGTATTTAGAGGAAGAATTTGAGATGCCAGATAAACTAATTGCAACGTTGGTTAGATTTTTAGAACAAAATAATGGCGTAATTTCAAAAAGGGCAAGAGAAAAGGAATTTAGTATGCTAGAGCTAAAAGAGATTAAAGTCATTGAAGATGAGTTTAAATCTATTTTTATGTAAAATAGGTAATTTGCCTAGTGCGCAATTTGGTGCGCAGTTGAAACCTAACTCACTGATAATCAATAGAAAAATACCCTATAATTAGTGTGGTCCACTTTAGTAAGATTTTAATAGCAGCGAATCGTACCTTGTTCATTGCTTGATTAGTCCAAAATGGGCTTTTTTTAATAAACAACATTCATTCTTTGGTTGAATGTCGTTTTTGGGTCTTACCTTTATTTATCTTTGCAATGAATATGTCGAAATTGCTTAAAACATCCTATTTCCACCGCTGGGTGGTTTTTTTATTGGATATGGGCATATGTGTTTCTTCGGTAGCGCTATCAACAGTATTATTCTATTACCATAAGCCCAGTGATTATATTCTTGACCAGATAGGGATTCACACCCAATTGATTTTAGTATTGTCGTTTTTTATTCATTTGCTGTTGCGTCCGCACATGGGCATCGTGAGGCAAACGGCGCTTTATGATTTGGTAAAAATTCTGGTTGTGCGGTTTTTGGTATTGGTTTTGGGGTTGATCTTTGTTTTTGAATTACACCAAAGAGGTCAGGTAGCGTATTTATATTCCATCTTGGTGGTCGATTTTCTGTTGAGTTCTTTGTTATTGATTTCTTTGCGTTTGATTGTGAAATGGATTTTTGGATTGATCAATCAAAACGGAATTGAACAGACGGCTGTTTTGATCTATGGGGTGGGGGAGTCGGCCAATCTTACCTACAACGCCGTCCAAAACAAATACAAGGTATTGGCTTTTGTTGATGATGATAGAAACAAACAGGGCAAACGGTTTCAGGGCAAACGCATCATTTCATTGGAACAAGCGCAGTCAGATTATATAGATACAGGAAAAATCGCGGCACTGATTTTAGCAATTCATTCCATTTCGGCGAAGCGGAAAAAGCAAATTGCAGAGTTATGTTTATCTCAGGGGATAAAGTTGCAATTGATACCTAAGTTAGAAGACATGTTGAATCAAGGTGTTTCAGCGGTGAATTTACGCGCATTGGATATTCACGAATTGTTGGGGAGAGACCCTATTCAGTTGGACCATAAAAATGTGAATTCGGCTTTGTTTGGGAAAACGATCCTCATTACGGGGGCAGCTGGAAGCATTGGATCAGAAATTGGGCGGCAGGTATTGCATTATTGGCCGGCCAAGGTATTGTATTTGGATCAAGCCGAAACGCCACTATTTCACCTGGAACGGGGATTTGATGCCTTGGCACAATATCAAGGGATTGCCAAGGAATATTTGGTGGCAGATATTTGTCAGACCTCTGTGATGCGCCAAATTTTTAGCTCTCACAGCGTGGATGTTGTGTTTCATGCGGCGGCCTACAAGCACGTACCCTTGATGGAGGGCAATCCATTGCAGGCCTTGTTTGTGAATACTTGGGGTTCGGCCCAATTGGCGGAGTTGGCGGTGGAATTTGGGGTAAGTAGATTTGTGCAGATCAGTACAGACAAGGCGGTGAATCCCACCAATGTCATGGGGGCGAGTAAGAGAGCTGCCGAGCGTTATATTCAGTCTTTAAAAACCCTAGGCAAGACGCAGTTTATCACCACAAGGTTTGGCAATGTATTGGGCAGCAATGGGTCTGTGATCCCTCTGTTCCAAGAACAAATCAACCAAGGGGGCCCATTAACAGTAACTCACCCAGAAATCACACGGTATTTCATGACCATTCCCGAGGCTTGCTCTTTGGTATTGGAGGCTGGGGCCATGGGTGAGGGCGGTGAAATTTATGTGTTTGACATGGGTTCTCCGGTAAAAATTAGGGATTTGGCAGAAAACATGATTCGTTTGGTGGGTTTGAGGCCTTATTTGGATATTAACATTGTGTATTCTGGCCTAAGGCCGGGAGAGAAATTGTACGAAGAATTGTTAAGCGATGCTGAAACCACCATTCCTACGCGTCATCCCAAGATTATGATTGCAAAAGTTATGGAATCAGAACTGTCATTTTTTCAAGAAGAATGGCGTAATTTGTGGGAACTAATTCAATCGGGTCAGTCGTCTGATGTGTTGGTGTCGTGGCTCAAGCGTATGGTTCCAGAATATATCAGCGAAAACTCCCCTTTTGAATTCATTGATGAGGCAAAATCTGTGAATCATGCAAAGTCCGCCATCGTCTTGGAGCCTTTGGTATTGTCGTGGTATGTAAATAGCCATACCAAGCGTTGGTTTGATTTGGCATTCAGTTTTATCGTGACGCCTATTGCTTTGTTGTTGCTGCTGCCTGTTTGCGTTGTGTATCCATTGTTTTCGGGGTGGGACCTCTTTTTTAGGCACTACAGGGTTGGGAAGAATGGGCGACGTTTTTACTTGTACAAGATTCGAAGTTTAAAGAAGAACCACAACAACCCTAGGGCTGGCATGGTGAAAGGCGATGGCACGGTGATTCCCATATTGGGCAATTTTATTCGTCAGACCCGCATAGATGAGTTGCCACAGATTTGGAATATATTCAAGGGTGATATGAGTTGGGTAGGACCCCGCCCGGAACAATTGGATTTTGTAACCCAATGCATTGAAAAATACCCGGCCTACGATGCACGTCATGCCGTAAAACCCGGTATCACCGGTTTGGCCCAAATCCACAACCCCAACGCCACCATAGACGACCACCAAGAAAAGCTGGTTGATGATTTGGAGTACATGCGCACCGCAACGTTGTGGTTGGATATTAAGATCCTTTGGCGCAGTGTGGGCATCATCCTGAAAAAGTAGGGTTGATTTCATTTTTGTTGTAATTTTGATTTAACATGCAAATAAAAAAGTACCTCGTATTATTGATTTGTTTGGTAAGTCAATGGGTATTGGCCCAAGGTTGGTTGGGTAAAGACTTGAGCAATATCAACGTGAAAGAGTTAACCGCTGCACAGCGTGATGAGGTGATGCGGGAGGCAAAGAAGCAGGGTTTAAATGAAGCAGATATGGAGGCGTTGGCGCGCTCCAAGGGTTTGAATTTGGCCGACCTTAAACGGATCAATGCTGAGGCAGATGAACGAAAAGGAAAGCCTGCGGATACCGCACAGAACAAGAAGAGTCGGGTTGAGGAAAATGTATTGCAATCTACGGTGGCAATCTACGGACAGGAATTGTTTGAGAACAATCAGTTGGGTTTTGCACCCAGTTTAAATTTAGCCCCTACGGCAGGTTATATTTTGGGTCCAAACGACAGGATTTCGATTCGTATTTATGGATTGCAGGAGCAAAAAATGGAGGTGGTTATTGGAAACAATGGCGCCATTGTTATTCCGTATGGGGGAAAGGTGATGTTGAGCGGACTTACGTTGGCCGAAGCGGAACGTAATTTAATCAATCAACTGAAAAAACATGGTTTTGCTTCTTTGGGTACCGGCGAGAGTCAATTGAAAATTCAAATCACTGAGTTTCGCACAATACAGGTGATGGTATGGGGAGCGAAACAGTCGGGTTCTTATTATTTACCGAGTTTGGGAACGGCATTTCATGCATTGTTTGCCGCTGGGGGGCCTGGAATCAATAGGAGTTATCGGAATATTCACTTGATTAGAAATGGCAAAACAATTCGTGTGATTGATTTATATGAGTTCTTATCTAAGGGTTCAAGAAATTCTGATATCACATTACAAGACAACGATATCCTGTTTATTCCTTATTATGAGCGGAGAGTGCGATTGCGTGGTGAGGTAAAAACACCTGCCGTGTATGAATTGTTACCCAACGAGCATTTGTTGGATGCCTTTCAATATGCTGGAGGGTATACGGAAATTGCTTACCGTGATGTGGTAGAGGTAATTAGATACGGGGGGGAACAAAGGGAAGTATTTTCGGTAAGAGAGGCTGCAATGAAAGATTTTCAACTGTTGGGCTCGGAGATTGTAACGGTCTCTTCAATATTAGAGATCATTAAAAATCGTGTCCAAGTTACGGGCGCGGTGGAGAGACCTGGGTATTACTCTATGGCATCTGGGGGAGATCTAAAACAAGCCATCGAAAATGCCGGTGGATTAAAGCCCAGCGCGGTAAAGTCTTATGTGTTGTTGTATCACAATGCAAGGAGTGGTAACCGAAGCTATATTTCTTATCGTTTGGATTCTGTAATGTCGGGCAAAACAAGGGTTTCCTTAGAAGAGGATGATGTGGTCTACGTGGGAGACAGTGTTCAAATGAATGTGAAAGAGCAAGTGTTTGTTTTTGGAGATGTAATTAAGCAAGGCAGTTTTGAATATGGGAAGGGTTTAACGGTCAGTCGTTTGTTGTTCTTGGCGGGGGGATTTGAGCAGGAAGCCTTAACCAGCAAAATAATAATTTCAAGAAAGGTAGAAGATGAAAGTCAGTTGGCTACGGTAATTACAATGAGTGCGCGACGGGATTTTTGGAATGATGTAGAATTGAGTCGCTATGTGTTGATGCCAGGGGATATAATTTCGGTAAGTAGAAATCCCTATTTCAGAAATCAAGTGTATGTGAGCTGTGAAGGGGAGTTTAAGGTTCCTGGCGTATATCCCATGTCGTCTAGAAAACAAACATTATTTGATATTTATACATTGGCTGGGGGAGTAACATTGTTCGGAAATCTATCTGGGAGTTTAATTATTCGAACCAGAAAAATTGAAAGTGCGGAACTAATTAGCGCAACGCAAAAGAAAAAAATTAGCAATGAATTATACAAGGATGACGGTTCGGCGGAAAAGAAAAATGCATCGCCGTTAACGGACAGTGTTCAGTTTGATACAATTGTCATTGGGAGTAATACTCAAAAATTTGAATCCGTTGCAAAAGCTTTTTATTTAATGCCGGGAGATAGATTTATCATTCCAATCCTTGAGAGTACGGTAAGAATTTCTGGCGAAGTGTATAATCCCAATGTGATTATGTATGATCGAAAGTTGAACGTAAAACAGTATATTTCCCTGGCGGGAGGGGCTTCTGAGCTTGCATACAAACGGGGGATATATGTTATTTATCAAAACGGAAGAAGTGCCAAATCTAGAAAGTTTTTAGGTATCATCCCGCGTTACCCCACAGTTCATCCGGGCTGTGAGATTGTTATACCAACGAAACTCGACAACGAGGATAAGAATTCTAAGTTGAGTACCACCGAGAGGGTAGCATTGATTTCTGTGATGACTTCGGCTATGTCGTCTCTAGGGTTTGTGATAAGTCAGGTCCTGAAATAATTTTCAGTGATTGTGAACGGTCAAAAATCACCCCTTTCCAAAAACGTATTCTGGGTATTGTTGGGAACAGGCTTGCCTTTGTTGGTGGGCCTTTTTGCTGTTCCCACCATTATGTCTGGTCTGGGTCAGTCGGCTTTTGGCATTCTCACCCTTATCTGGACAGCCATTGGGTATTTTGGACTTTTCGACTTTGGACTGGGAAGGGCATTAACGCAAAAGGTGGCTGCCGAACGGTCCCAGGGAATTGAAGCAATTAATTCTTGGATAAAAACTGGTTTGTTGTCGCTGCTTATTCCGGGTCTACTGGGTGCAGTGATTATGCATGTTGCGTCTATGTATTACGTAGACCATGTATTGCATTTGGATCAAGACTTGGCAACGGACGCGAAGCAGGCATTTGTTTGTGCTGCCTGGGCCATTCCCTTGGTTACGCTGGGATCTGGATTGCGGGGTGTATTGGAGGGGTTTGAATTGTTTAAGAAGGCATCTTTTTTACGCGGCACATTGGGCGTGTTGAATTTTGCGCCGCCCATGTTTTTGGTATTGTCTGCGGATTACTCATTATTGCATTTGGTATTGAGTCTTGTGATTGCACGGTGCTTGGTGTTGTTTTTAAATATTTGGTGGTTGCGTTCCATCTTGTGGGCTCCAAAAAGTGTTGGTTCTTCTGCTGAAGTAAATAGCATCAAGTCGTTGTTGAATTTTGGCGTTTGGATGACGGTTTCCAATGTGGTGGGTCCTTTTATGGTAGCGGCAGATCGCTTTGTTGTGGCTTCATTTGTTGCCACTTCGGTGCTGGCTTTTTATACGGTACCCCAGGACTTTGTGTTGCGTTTGTTGGTTATTCCGGCAGCCATTGCCACGGCTTGGTTTCCAAGGATTGCCTTGATCAATGCATCGGAAAGTAAAACTTCTTTGCGTCCGTTATTGTCAAGAGGCTATAAAATTACGGGTTGGGTGATGGGGCCGTTGTGCCTATTGCTAATGATTGGCTCTAGGCAATTGTTGGGTATATGGTTAAGGCCAGAATTTGCCGATGGTGCCTGGCAGGTGTCGATTGTTTTATTGTTGGGTATATTTTTTAATGCCATGGCTCATATTCCATTGGCGGCATTGCAGGCCACGGGTCATGTAAAGCAAACCGCCTTATTACACGTATTTGAATTGGTTTTGTTTATTCCTATCTTGTGGTATGTATTGCCAACATGGGGTATCATGGGCGCGGCTATTGTATGGACAATGCGTACGCTTATGGATTTGTTATTTTTATTTGGACTCAATCAATATTATTTAAATGAAGACACAAAATTACGCGGGTAAAGAATTGGAATATTTTGGTCGTGTGAGACATGATATTTTGCCGCTGATGCCAGAATTTTCTGAATCGGTGTTGGAAATTGGGTGTGGAAATGGAGCCACCTTGAAATATTTAAAGGAGTCGGGTTTATGCAATCAGGTTCACGGTATGGAACTCACAGAGGCAATGGCATTGGAGGCCAAACCGCATTTGGATCAATTGTGGGTAGGCGACGCAGAATCACTCATTTTTTCTGTGGAGTCACAAAAATATGATGTCGTTTTGTGTTTGGATGTATTGGAACATTTGATAGATCCCTGGAGTTTAGTGACGGAAATATCTCGGATATTAAAACCCGGTGGGATTTTAATTGCAAGTATTCCAAACCTCAGGACGTTTACGGTGATTTGGAATTTGCTTATGTTGGGTCGTTTCGACTATGCATCACAGGGAATCATGGATCAGACCCATTTGCGATTTTTTACTAAGAAATCGGCCATTGAATTATTGAATACAGGAGAATTGGCTGTAGCACGATGGGAGTATAGTCCCTTTGCCCCTTGGAGTAAGTCGATGATTTTGAATCTGTGCACTTTTGGTGCGTTTCGACATTTACTGACGGAGCAATATCTCGTTCGGTCGGTTAAAATAAGTTAACATGTTTTTGACCCCGGCAATATCTTTTGTAACGTATTATCCAGACCGGGGTGTTTTGGACCGAATGGGGATTGCGCGCGATGCGGGGTTTACGGTGTATGTTTTCGACAACACGCCGGGGGGTTCGGAGATATTGAGAAACGGTGAAAGAGAAAATATCAATCTCATAGGTACGGGTGAGAATTTGGGGCTGGGTACCGCGTTGCATTTGATGATGCAGGCAGTAGCGGAGGATGGGTTTTCCCACGTATTTTATTTTGATCAAGATACGGTATTCACAAAGGATACCATGCAATGGTTGAGGGCTTGGCTTGATTTGAATGAATCGAAATTAGATACCAAGGGTGCAATATGGAATTTCACCGATTCTACAGTTCCTTTATCGCCCGCCGAAGCTATTATTCAGCCCGGCTATTTGTTGGTGAGTTCTGGGTCGTTGTATAGTCTCAAGGCATTGAAGCAATTGGGGTGGCACAATCCAAAGATTTTTTTAGAGTGTATAGACTATGAGTTGTGTTCTAGGGCCCTTTGTGCTGGATTTTCCATTGCTAAAGTTGATGGTTGTGTAGGCATTGACCACCTTAGTTTGCAGCCTAGAGAATCTCTGAGATTATTGGGTCGTGAATTTCAGTATCGCATCTATAGCCTTGCGCGGACAGGTGGTTTTTTGCGGGGATTGTTAATTCTGGCTCTTGGATCAATTTATAGGGGCCAATGGGTATTTGGCGTGAAATGTTTGAGGAATATACTGACTCATGTGGCGATGCAAATCAGGGCCCTTGGATTTTATTTTTTACGCATAATTTTGGGTAGACCATGAAGATAGGAATTGTAACATATGGTTCTTTGACAGGCTTGGATTTGGGAATAAATGCAATGAAACGCAAATTCCCAACGGCGGATGTATCGGTTATTAACAACAAGCCTGGAGATGCAACGGTAAATCAGATTCAAGGCAACAACAACAATTTTGAATTTGGGGCGTATTTGGACCTGGTAAAATTGTGGTCGTCTCCGGAGCAGAATTCAGGTGTCACGCCCGGCGGAATCGGCCCATTTTTAATAGTAAACGACACCCTTTTTCAGACACATTATACCAAGGGTTGGCTGGATATGGTTGGTCGATCCGTCGCAAATTGTCCCACAGAGAAGGTGGCGGTTTATGGGGATATCAGAAGGGATGGCAGTTCGTTGGAAGAACGGCCCGACCCCTTCTTGGCATCATGGTTTTTTTTATTGCCCAATCAATTGGCGTTAAGTCAATTTGGACTGTCGTTGGAACATTTATTGGCAGAATCACCACCGCAACTGAGTCCAGGATATTTAGATTTCATTCAAAACTGGCTACAACCCAAGAGTATGTGGCGGGGGTGGCAGGGTGTTTTGAATCCATCGGAGAAAGACAGAAAAACGCGTTGCATTTATTTGGAGCACAGATTGAGTAAGCTAATGCCTATCAACAATTTGCCGATCACGAGCATTGGAGAATTTGGGGTAAACCAATACAGAACATTGAGGGTTATGGATCGCATTCGCACTCGAATCAAAGCGTGGATGGGTTATTTTAATAGAATAGATTAATTTTGATTGCGTGAAAACGAAAATATGGAACAAAAAAATTTGAAAATATTGAACCGAGATGCTTCAGTAGCAGACATTATGCATCAATTGAAAAAGTTGTTTGCATTGATGGGAGCCCATTGGAAACCGTTGTTGTTGTTCCCGTTGGTATTTGGATTGCTAGGAATGGGTGTGGGTGTTTTTTTGCATACAGACAAGAAGAAGGCTGAGTTTATTATAGCGGCGGAGGAACAAGGCGCCTCGGGCATGGATGGGTTGTTGGCACAATTTGGTCTTGATGTGGGTGGTTCCAATCCTGGGGGCGTATTTGAGGGGGAGAGTTTGGTTAGACTATTTCAAATTCGTTCTTTGATCGAAAGATCGTTGCTCACGGAAGTGAATTATGGTGGCAAGAAGGTGGTATTGGCAGATTTGGTGTGGAAGGACATGAAGCAGCAGAAATACAAGCAATTTAGTCAGGTGCATTTTTCTGTAGATCGCACAAAAAGCGATGCCATTACAGACAGCGCATTGTATTTGGCTTATAAACATGTGAATCATGAAATTTTAACTGTGAGTAGGCCAGATAAAAAGCAGAGTTTTATTACCGTGAGCTGCTCCCATAAAGATCCAGGGGTGGCTATGGCTTTGAGTAAGACGATGATCGAAACGGTAACCGATTATTATATCGAAACATTAACGAAGAAAGCCCGTTACAATTTAAATGTCTTGCGTTTGGAAGCGGATTCTGTCCAGAAGGTTTTGAATACCAATTTGCGTAACAATGCCAGCATTAGCGATCAAAATTTGAATCCACTGATGCAGAGTGCAAGGGTGGGACAAAACCGATCGATGATAGATTTGCAAATCAGCATCTCTTTGTATGGGGAATTGATCAAGAATTTAAAATTGGCGGAGATTGGCTTAAGGAAACAAACGCCATTGATACAAATCATTGAATCACCGCACTATCCATTGGAGAATGTGGGTTTGCGTTGGTGGGAATATGTATTGGCGGGTATAGTGCTGGGATTTTCGGTAGCGGGGTATTGGATTTATTTGGGATGGCAAAAAAACCGACATGATTTGGGTGTATGACCCGGCTTAGACGAATATTGGGGGCATTGATTTTTTTGCCCAATATTATGCCATTGAAGGCATTGTTTTCCTCTGAAATTTTTCCTTGGGCGTTTTTGTATGCTCTGCGCAAAGATTTGAGGTTGACTTTAGGCTATGGGCTGTTTTTGGGATATATCATATTGTCGGCCCTGCTAATGCTGGGCTCTTTCAACTCTGTTTTGATTCCAGCGCGTGCGCTTTTTGCGCTGATAAATGCTTCCATGATTTTCTTCTTGTTGGTTCACATCAAGAATGAAGAGTATAGGGTTCTGGTGAATATTTTCCATGGCGTATTTTTGGCCAATGTGGTACTTTGTACCTTACAGTATTTGGGATTACTGCCTTCATTTTTGGAGCCGATATTTAGACTATTTATTGATCGTTTTATCAATGAATTCAATGGCGGTGGCAGAGGTGTGGCGGGATTGTTTGCCGAGCCATCTTATGCGAGTATGGCGATGCACTATTATTTTGCCTTTTTTATGCTTAGTCGTAAGGTCAATCCCCGTTCTATGATTGGGATTGCGGCCATTGTGGCTATGGTATTGTTTGATTTGTTCATTATTCGCTCGGTAACCGGGGTGGTGATGATTCTGATCTATTTGGCGAGTTTGCAACGCGCCAAGTATTTGTTAAAGGCAGGACTGGTGATTGTAGTATTATTGGGTGCGGTAATCTATCAATTTGGCCGTTCTCCCAATGCCCCGAGATCAGTGGAAACAGCCTATGATTTCTTTAAATACGGCGCCTACCAAGATCCAACACCGTGGTTGTTAGAGCAATCCGGATTTCGGTTTGTAAGTGTCTGGGCTGCCTATAAATATGGATTTACGCATCCACTGGGTTCCGGGGTTGGCGGCTGGGGTCAGGCGAGTATTCAGGCCATGGACGACATTGGCATCAAGGCATCGGCGATGAGTTTTTTTGCAACAGCCATGGGATCGGAATACCAGGGTGTAAGACCCACTTCCTTTGCGGCGGGTCTGATGTTGGAGACGGGGATTGTAGGACTCATTTTGTTTTTCGTGGCTTTTTGGCCCTTTTTAAGTCGAAAGGAGTTGTATAACGACATCCATACCCGTTCAATTAGTATCTTTTTCATATTCAATACGTTTGCCCTCGGAAGCATTGGTGATCCGTTGCCTTTTATTTTCCTTGCGCTAGCCTATCGGTCGGTGATAGCACCAGTGGAGGTTGTGCAGGATGAATAACGTATTGGTGAGTGTGGTGATGCCTTGCTACAAGGCAGAACAAACGCTAGAAAAAAGTGTGAATGGGGTATTGAATCAGACGCATGCCACATTGGAGTTGTTGTTGGTTTTGGATGGCATGGAAGATGCTACATGGGAATTGGCCACACGATTGGCATCCAAAGATCCAAGGATTAGGGTAATTGCATCAAAAAGTAATCGTGGGGTCTCACGGAGTAGAAATCTGGGGATTCGTTTGGCAAAGGGCGGATGGATTGCATTCTGCGATGCCGACGATTGTTGGGTTGAAAACAAATTGACCTGTCAATTGGAGTTGGCGTCAACGAAAGGAGCCAATTTGGTGTGTTCGGCGTTTTTCTTTTTTTATCCGGAAACCCAAAAAATTTTGGAGGTACAAACCCAAAAGGATATCACCTATCATACTTTATTACATACCAATGCCATTCCATTGAGTACGGCAATGTTTCGTTTGGGTGGGCAGCAAAGGCATTATTTCCCTGTGATGCCGTGGCCTTATATTCATGAGGATTATTCATTTTGGTTGTTGATGTTTCAGCGTTTTGAGATGCGTGTAGCTTATTCGGACATACCCACAACTTATATTGCCCAGGTGGACGGCTCTCGATCGGCCAACAAATGGCTTTCCATGCGTTCGCATGGCTATATATTGAGGACTGTGGCCGGGGTTAATTTTGTTCGCTGTGGATGGCTATTGCTCAGTTATTTTTGGCATGGGGCCAGTAAACGATTGCAAAAGAGATTTGTAGGCAAACGTTAAAGGTATGTTCATATAGTCCTTATTGTTATTATTCATGGATTAGATTAGTTTTGATTTACTTACAATCACTTACAGACAGCTCCGCTATGATAGTTAAATACAGTTTCACCCGTTACCCATTTTTCAAATTTTTGGGTACCCTCATTTTGTTTTTGGGGTTAATGGGAACGAGTTCCGCCCAAACCATTCCGGTGGGGATGCCATTCTTTGACGATGCATTGCGCCGGGCTCAGTTGATGGGTCAGGTAGATGAGAATGTCTCATTTATGATCAGGCCGGTTCATCCGCAGCTGGCATTGAAACGCAGTTGGACATGGGACAAGGATTCGTTGTTTTTTCCCACCGATACGAACCAATATGGCCAGTATACGAGCTATACCCACAAGAAAAAGAAAATCCGTGTAGAGCTGTTGCCTGTCTATTTACACACGCGGTACAATGGCCACCATCCCTATGGTTGGGCCGATGGGTCAATGGTTCCTTCCAAGGGTTTTCAGCGGTTCTTTTCTGGCGGTGTATATGCACGTGCCGGAATCTTGGAAGTTCAGTTCAGGCCAGAATGGGTGAATGCACAGAATAAGCCTTTTCAAAATCCTCCTTTCAGAGCAAGGGACATAGACAATCCTGAAAGGATGGGACAAGGTTCTTACCAGCAGAGATTTATGGGTCAGTCCTATGTGAAAATTAATGTATTGAAATATACCGTTGGGTATTCAACGGAGAATATTTGGTGGGGTGCGGGTCAGAAAAATGCGATTGTAATGAGTAATAATGCGCCGGGGTTTGGGCATTTTACCATTCATACAAATCAGCCCCTAAAAACACGTTGGGGAACCATTGAAGGGCAAATGGTGGGTGGCAAACTCAAACCTTCGGGATTTAAATACCCTTTGCGTTACGTTGGGGGTACTTGGCCTCCCATTGCGGGAGATGTTGTGGTGGATAGTGCAGCCCCAGAATTTTATGGATACTTCAATGGCATGATGGGTACGTTTCAACCCAAGTGGTTTCCGGGTTTCTTTTTGGGTGTTACGCGCATTGTACAATCCACAGGCACGCCTGCGAGTTTCAAGAGTTATTTCACTTTGTTGGGTTTGAGTGCAAATGGTGAAAATACGGGATCGGGCAGTGCAACCGGAGTCAATAGGAATCAGATCGTTTCGGCAAGTTTTCGATATCTTTTTGTAAAATCCCATGCGGAGTTGTATGGTGAAGTAGGTCGTGAAGATTGGGCCTGGGATTTTCAAGATTTCATGACGCGTCCTGCGGCCACCACGGCCTGGATGGCGGGCTTTAGGAAATTGCAACAGGCATCCAAAAAAGGTGCACTGTTTCAGATTATGGCGGAATTAACGAAGATACAAGCGCCTATAGACAATTACGCCCAGCCCGGCGCTACATCGGGATATAGTTTTTATACCAATGGAGGTGTGCGCAATGGTTGGACAAATAGCGGGCAGGTTTTGGGCGCTGGGATTGGCCCGGGAAGCAACATGTTTACCACAGGGGTTACTTACATTGATGGACTTAAAACAATGGGGGTACATTTTGAAAGGGTTGCATACAATGAAGATTTGTATTGGGGGACTATTGATTATCTCTATTTGGGTGGAGCAAATCCTTATTTCAAAGATATTAGCAAGCACTATGTAGATTGGGGCTTTTTGTTAAGTCGACATACCACCTACGGAAAGTTGTTTGTAGGGTACAATCTACATATTCTACGTACCTATAATTTTCAATGGAATTACGATCCCAATGGCAAGGCAGGAGATTTCCGTTTCCCTGGAATTAACGTCTGGTCGTTGAACGCAGAGGTGAGTGCAGTGTATCGTTTTTGATCGAAAAATCCCACTGTTTTTGGGCGTTGGGAGATTATTTTGTTGTCAACTTCCGCTAACTCGCTTTTGTTGAGCTTTTTGTGGGATTGTATTAAATTTTTGTAAACATCACCTTTTCACGGCCTTGTTTTTAACTTTGTGGCGTGAGAAAGAAGTTGAAGACAACACTGTTTGTTTTGGGTGGTTTTGTCAGTAAAGTGAATGGGCAAGAGAGTGTTTCTATGTCTAATTTGTTGCCAAAATTACGGACGTCCGTTACCCGAAATTCTGTACTGCAAGATTTAAGTCAATTGGGATTACAAAGACAGTTGAGTCCGCGCGCCAAGGAGGATTGTTTTTTTGGTATGATCGATTCTCAGTCTGTAGTTCTTAATGTGAGAAAAACATCCAAAAATGGCACCGTCACTGGATATGAAATCATATTTCAAGACACAAAGGATGCCTGGTTAAAAAAGAAAGAATCTATAGATAGAATTGTATTGGCCCTTACTGCGTATTATGAGCAGGGTCCGTTAAATACAACCAAAGTGCTGCCAATCTATTGTAGGGGTAAAGAGGCACTTTGTTTTCAAGACGGCGTGGCTAAATACCAAAATATTTGGTTCTGGAATGATGCGACACGCAGAATTAAAAGTGTTGATGTACAAATCGACAATCAATACCGGTCTGTCATTGAAATTACTGACAACCGATTTGAGGTAACGTCGGACTAATTAATAGTCTGGCTTGATTTACTTGGTGGATTCTTGAATTCTAATTCCGAACTCCACACAACGGTTCAATGCACGCTCTTCTTCCGTTTCACCTTTGGCTTTTACTTCGCCATAGGCAACCGTTTTAATGCGGCTTGCTTGAATCCCTTGAGACATCAAATAATCTTTCACCTTTTTGGCACGCGCCGCACTCAAGCTAAGGTTGTAGCCTTCCGAGCCAAGTCGATCCGCATTTCCAAAAACGGTAATTTTAGCATTTGGATTTGCGCTAACGTAGGCAATCAGGGCTTGAAGATTGTCCTTGTTGGATTGGCTTAGCGTATCGATATTGAATGGGTAGTAGGTAGTGCTTTGTTTGGCCAATGCAGCGATATCCACCTCAGGAACAGTTTCCACGGGTTCAACCTTTTCCGGCTTGGTTTCCACATAAACAACTTTCTCAACTACTGTGTCGATGACTTTGGGTTGTTCTACCACCACTTCAGGTTTGGTTTCCACCACAACTGGCACATCATACACTGGAATGCTTTTGAGAGGCGCATTGCCCAATTTCTTTTGCTTCATTGGGATAATGTATCCAAAGGTGGCAGTTGGGCCAACCCAGGTAGAATAACACAAATCTACAGAAATGGGATATTGAGGAATGCGGAAGGTTAAGCCAACTTCTTTGCGCAAACGTCCAAATTGTGCATTGTTATAAAAAAACTCACCGCCACGGGCATCACCACTTTGTAGGATTCCTTTGCGTAGCACGCCCATACCCCCGTGAATTGAAAGACTCTTGTTGATTGAATAATTCAATCCCAATAAGTCACGGAAATAAAAATTGGTACCATCTTCTTGAAATTTGATACCCCCACGGTATTCCAGGATGTAATAAATTCCCACACGGTTTTTTACCAAAAGATTTCTTGTTCCTAGGAATAAGCGGGCGGCACTAAATTTTTCGTGATGACGGAAGACCATACCCAATCCAGGTTCCCAAGAAGCTACATTCCATTTTTCTTTGGATGATTGAGAACGACCTGTCTGCGGTGTGAAAACAGTCATCAAAAGAAGGATAATCAGTGAAAAAGTAAAATGTCTCATGGTTGTAATTACTAACTCAAAGATACGAAGGCTATAATTTAATTGGATAATTTAATGTTAAGATTAAAAAAAAAATTTGGTGAATGATCTTTTTTTCCGAATCGAGGTAAAGTTAAAGTTTAAAATCCCCTCGGATCATCAATGATTGCTTGGTGAATCGTCATGAAATTTTTGTGCAATGGGATTTGAAAACCAATATTTCCAGTAAAGCCTATGCTGAAAGAATAGCCAATGGCCAAGCTCAATCCGCTGTTGCTATGATTGTATTGAAGGCCAATTTCTTTGCGCAATCCAACGGGCTTCACAATCCAAGGAATGCCGCTTCCTTTGGAATTAAATTGGTTGCTAAAAATACCATTTTGAAATGCACCCAAGGCGCCATAAAAAGTAAGACAGGGGATAATTTTGACGTTGATACCCAATAAATCTTTTTTATAAGACTGGGCCTCGGTATAGGTGTGATTATCAAAAGGCATGTTCT
>Ga0209597_1001036_pt1 | contig 18283 bp, 14 predicted proteins | sample M_140625_MF_Meta_FD_187316 | JGI IMG/M metagenome (GOLD analysis project Ga0209597, IMG submission 187316) | Freshwater microbial communities from Lake Montjoie, Canada to study carbon cycling - M_140625_MF_MetaG (SPAdes) (version 2) | ecosystem: Environmental > Aquatic > Freshwater > Lake... | reverse complement strand
TTTGGCGTTTGGGACAATTAATGGACAAAGGATTGGCTACTCCTGCTCAGATTTCAATGGCAAAACGCAACAATGTTGAAATTGCATTGAATGTTGCCAGAGAAGCCAGACAAATGCTTGGCGGCATGGGAATTACAGGTGAGTTTCCAATCATGCGACACATGATGAATTTAGAGTCGGTGGTTACTTATGAAGGAACGCACGACATTCACTTATTGATTTTAGGAATGGAAATAACAGGCGAAAACGCCTTTAATTAAAATATTAGAAATGTATCAAATTAAATTTGGAACGGACGGTTGGAGAGAAATTATTGGTGATAATTTTACTACCGCAAATGTAAAAAGAGTTGCTTTGGCAACTGCGAAATGGTTAAATAACTCAGATTTAGATAAATCTTGTGCTGTTGGATACGATTGTCGTTTCGGTGGTGAAATGTTTGCCAAAGAAACAGCCATTCAATTGGCTTCTAATGGAATAAAAGTATTGTTATCAACAGGATATGTTTCTACCCCAATGATTTCGTTGGCAGCAAACAGATTGAAAATGGGTGCCGGTATTATTTTAACTGCGTCTCACAATCCCCCATCGTATAACGGCTATAAAATCAAAGCCAATTATGGTGGACCAGCAATTCCTTCCGAAGTATCGAAGGTTGAGGAACTTATTTTAGATGAAGAAATCGAGAATAAAGTTACGTTCGATGAATTGGTAAATACCGGAATGATTGTTTATTCTGATTTTGAAGAATTGTACTTAAACCATTGCAAACAATCTTTTGATATGGATGCATTGGAAAAAGAATCAGAGAAATTGATTTACGATGCCATGTTTGGTGCGGGTAAAAACATTGTTAAAAGACTATTGCCAAAAAGCACAATCTTACATGGTGATAATAACCCTGGTTTTTTAGGACGTGCTCCAGAGCCTATTCTTAAAAACCTACCTGAAATAGCTGAGGAAATCAAAGTATCTAAGAAATACTCTTGTGGTTTGGCAACTGACGGTGATGCCGATAGAATTGGATTTTTTGATGAAAAAGGAAATTTTGTTGATAGCCATCATTTGATATTGTTATTGATTGAATACCTAACCACCTTTAAAGGTTATTCAGGCAAAGTGGTGAAAAGCTTTTCTGTGAGTGATAAAGTTCAAAAATTGTGCGAACTAAAAGGCATTGAATCTATTACCACCAAAATTGGTTTCAAATATATTTGTGAATACATGGTTACAGATGATGTATTGATCGGTGCTGAAGAAAGCGGTGGAATTGCAATCAAAGGTCATATTCCTGAAAGAGATGGTGTTTGGATGGGATTGGTATTGATGGAATACATGGCAAAAACGGGCAAGTCAATTTCTCAATTGATTTCCGAGCTTTATGAAAAAGTAGGAACTTTTGCCGTTGAGCGCTATGATTTACACATGAACAATGAGTTGAAGGAATTGATTATTTCAAATTGTAAATCAAATAGTTATACTAATTTTGGAAAGTATACTGTTGTTTCAACAGAAGATACAGACGGATTTAAATTCAGACTAGACAATGGAAGCTGGGTAATGATTAGACCTAGCGGAACTGAACCAGTTTTAAGGGTTTATTCAGAATCTAGCAGCTCTGAAGCAGCATTTGAAATACTAGAAGCAACTAAAAAAGCAATTTTAGAAACAAAATGAAGGATGTCTTGCAAATAGATATTGATAAAATTTTGCAAGAAAAGAGTCCAAAACTCAAATTTTGGATACCTAAATTTATAGTAACGTGGTTCAAGAATTTCATTCATCAAGATGAGATGAACCGCGTTTTGAGGGAAGGAAATGACCTTAATGGAGTTGATTTTGCTCAGTATACTATTGATGTGATGGGTGCTAAAATTACTTTTGAGGGATTAGAGAACATACCCAAAACTGGTGGTTGTATTGTAGCTTCTAATCATCCGTTGGGTGGATTGGATGGCATGGCCTTGATGGTTGGTGTATCAAAAGTGCGAGACGATTTTAAATTCTTGGCAAACGATATCCTCATGCATATTGCTCCGTTGAAGGATCATTTTATTCCGGTTAACAAACTGAGCAAAAATAGCAAAAATCATTTATCGTTAATTTCGAATGAATACAAATCAAATAAAGCGATATTGGTGTTTCCTGCAGGTTTGTGCTCAAGAAAAATAAATGGCAAAATAACGGATTTGCCATGGCAAAAAAGCGTCATTAGCAAGAGTATTGAGCACCAATTACCCATTGTGCCTACTTTTATAGAGGGCGAGAACTCTAAAATGTTCTATAATGTGGCAAATTTTCGTAAATTCTTATCTTTAAAATTTAATATTGAAATGCTTTTATTGCCCGATGAGCTATATAAACAAAAAGGTAAAGCAATCACTGTATATTTTGGTAAACCAATTGAATACACAAAATTCTCTAAGAAAAAATTGTGGGCAGATGCACAGCAATTGAAAAATTTTGTTTATCAAATAAAAAACAATTTAACAAGAGAATTCGTTTCTAATTCCTAACTTCCCGAAGTTTATAAAACTATGGAAAAAATCATTGATAAGATAGATAGGCAGATTTTAAAATCTGAACTTACCAAAGATATTTTTGTTAGACCAACGAATAACGTTGGTAATCATATATTTATATTCAATGGCAACGACAAACCCAACTTATTGAAAGAAGTTGGTCGTTTGCGCGAAGTATCCTTCAGATTAGCTGGTGGTGGCACCGGGAAATCTATAGATCTGGATGAATTCGACACTGGCAAATACGCTTATAATCAACTCATTGTATGGAATCCAGTAGATGAAGAAATTGTTGGTGGATATCGATTTATACTTTGCCGAGATGCCAAGGATGAATCAGGAAACTATCATTTATCTACAACTGAAATATTTACATATTCGGAGAAGTTAAAGCAAGACTACTTTCCTTCAACCATTGAATTAGGTAGAAGCTTTGTTCAGCCTGAATATCAACCAAGTGCAGAAAGTAGAAAAGGATTATTTTCATTAGATAATTTATGGGATGGCTTGGGAGCTTTGGTTACTGACAATCCAGAAATGAATTATTTTTTCGGAAAAATTACCATGTACACAGATTTTCATATTGAAGCTCGAGATACAATTCTTGCATTTATGGAAACAATCTTCCCAGATACTGAAGAATTGGCTCGACCATTAAAGCCAATAAATCGACAGTTTGAATGTGCTGAATTTATTGAGGAAATAAAAGGCCTAACCTATAAAGAGGCTCATCAGATATTAAATCTAAGAGTCAGGGCTATGGGAGAAAACATCCCACCCCTCTTTAATTCTTACATGAATCTAAGTCCTACCATGAAAACCTTTGGTACAGCTATAAACGATCACTTTGGTGATGTTGAGGAAACTGGAATCATGGTTACCATCTCTGACATCTACGACAACAAAAAGACTAGACACGTTCAATCGTATATTGATTGGAAAAACGCCAATTAGTTTTCGATAATAATTCTGCCTTTGGCGAATCTTGATGCTCCTTGAATTCGGTAATAATAAATACCGTCTGAAAAGTTTGAATTACAGTTCCAAGTGTTATTTGATGAAATACCTTTAAATATTTCTCTCCCTAGAGCATCATAAATACTTAAATTAAATGTTTCGGTAATTCCATTTAAATCGCTCAATTTAAAGCAATTGTCTTTTTTATATAGTACTGGTTTAAAATCATTTTCAATAGAGCTAACTGAATTTAAATTAAGTACATATTTCACTGCATTCAATGCGTCTACTTTGCCATAACCATAATTATTATTCGAATCTTGGGTTGTAAAACTATCTCTTTGGGCTGTAATTCTAAAAATTTCTGCAATCTGCGCTGAATTTAATGTACTTGAAACTTGAAGAACCAAAGCTGCAATGCCATTCACATGAGGGGCTGCCATACTTGTTCCACTAAACAATGCCCAAACCACATCATTGCCATTATATTTGGTTTTATAGATAATTTCATCAGTCATCCAGCCTGGAACTTGTCTGAAATTAACAGCTGAAGCCACTAATTGACCAGGCGCTGTTACGTCGGGCTTCATTCTTCCATCTATTCTTGGACCACGGCTACTAAACGATGCCAACTCTCCTACTTTTAAGTTATTGTCGGACTTAGCTTTTCCCTCAAAATTAACCCACTCTTTTCTGTTTGTATAGGCTCCTGCACTGGTAACCCAATTACCTGTCCCTCCATTTTCACCCATTGATGAATTCTCATCACCCTCTACGAAATTTAAAGGATAAAGTGATCCTATATAACTTCTAAATGTTCCCGATGTCCATTGATAAGTTCTGCCTGAATTCCAACCATTTACATAACCGACTCCAGTAAAGGAAACTTTTATAAATCTTTTATGTCCTGCGCTTTGCGCTACTAGCAAACAATTCGATTTCCCATTGTTTATATATGCTTTTTGAAAAGACAGTACATAACCAAAAGTATCAATTCCAGAAATAAGATTATTACTTAATACATTGTTTTGATGAAAATCTACAAATCCAGAACTTACAATTTCTTGATTGTTAGAATCAACCAAGCTCACTTGAATTTTCAATTTAGAACCAGTTTCGGCCCAAAAATCGCAGTATATATTCTCATCTTTATAATTGGTTCTGCTTCTATCCATTGCCAAAGTATGAAAAGTATCGTTATTCAACGATAAACCCAAATGCATATTGCTTCTTCCATCGTTTCCATTGGCGCCAATTATGGCTCTGCCGTAGGGTTTCGTCCCCCATTTGCTCTTTTGATTTACAATATTTTTAACCGCCAAATCAAATATTGAGGTTCCGTCATGCGGGCCAGTGTGCATCCCCCAACTCAAATTACATGTAACCGGCATTTTTATAGAGTCTGCATATTTAATCAAGTAATCGAAACCATCTAAAATGGTTGAATTAGCAACCAAATAATCACCTTTGGCGCTTCCACCAAGGGTATCGTTGGCGTATTTGATAGATACAAATGCCATATTTGACTCTGGTGCCATTCCTTGATACATATTATTGGGTGATTGAAAGCCAGATCCGGCTGAAATTCCAGCCACGTGGGTGCCGTGTGTTCCATCATTGTCGTATTCAGCCAATATTGCTGATTGATTCGACAATAAGCGACCATAGCCATAGTTTCCTGGGCTTTTACCTGAAGTACCATTTTGTTGCCAAAATCTCAAAACCCTATATTGATTTCCATTCCCATCATAAAAAGTTGGATGATCCAATTGAAATCCGATATCTACAATCCCAACCAAAACCCCCTTCCCTTTTATTGCGTTGCTGGATTGGGAACCCAATAAAACCTGAGCCTCAGGTACATGAGAATGAATCCTACCTTTGTCATTTTGAAACCTAGGAGCATTGAATCTACTTGCTACATCAATATATTGAAATCTTGTATCGAGGGACAATGACTGTAATTCAAATTTTGAAACATTCAAATGGATGATATCGCCATATGATGATATAACATTAGACGATAAATCAGAAATGTCGCCTATTTCAAGTCCTGCTTTGAGTTGAGCAATTACAAAATATTTGTTATCATTGGTTAATGGAAATATGTTTTGAAAACCACTGTTGTTAAATACCAGTTTTGCGGATGGCGACAATATTGGTGATTTAGTTGGATTTTCACTTATTTGAGACTGTGCATTCAAATTGAATGTATATGTAAATATTGAAATGAATAATAAAATTCTAGCTTTAATGGATTTCACAAGTCAATGTTAATGAAAAAATGGAATAATATGAACAAAACTATGAAAATCTGACATTATTTTTGCAAACATGGCAGATTTTTCATGGTTAGAAAGAACTGAACTTCTATTGGGAGAAGATCAATTAGGCAAGTTAATCAATTCCAATGTATTGGTTGTTGGATTGGGTGGTGTTGGCAGCTTTGCTGCTGAATTCGTTTGCAGAGCGGGTGTAGGTAAAATGACAATCGTTGACGGAGATATTGTAGACAACACCAATAAAAACAGACAATTGCCTGCACTTACTTCAACCGTTGGAATGGGCAAAGCGGAGGTAATGGCAAATAGATTAAAGGATATCAATCCTAACATATCATTGACAGTAATTGACAAGTTTCAACGTCCAGACGATACAATTGCATTGATTAGAAACAACAAATTCGATTATGTAATGGATTGTATTGATTCGGTTTCTCCGAAGTTATTTTTGATAATTACCTGCGTTGAAGAAAACCAAAGGTTTATCAGCAGCATGGGCGCAGGAGGCAAAACTGATGCAAGCGCTGTAAAGGTTGTAGATATTTCAAAAACTTATAATTGTCCTTTTGCTAAAATCGTAAGAAAAAGACTGCATAAACATAAGATTTACAGCGGATTTAAAACGGTTTTCAATTATGGCCCATTGCATAGGCAAAGCCTACGACTTACAGACGGTTCTAATTTTAAGAAGTCATTTTACGGTACAATTTCTTTTATGCCGGCATTATTTGGCTTACAAATGGCTGCTGAAGTAATCAATGATTTAAGACAAGGAAATTAGATTTTAGTTTAAAATTGGTACAAGTTTTTTTTAGAAACGTTGAATTTACTTTGAATATACTATATATTTGAAATTAACAATATGAGAAAAGTATTTTTAGGATTGGCGCTAGTGGCAGTAGGATTTATTGCTTCATGCGGAAAAGACAGCACAACGGCTGACGCAAATGACATCACCGGTAAAAACAACCAACAAATATTCCAAATGCACACTTGGAGAGGTATTTCATTTACAGATAGTTCCGGAAAAAGTGGAGTGCAAGAAACATACACTGCTTGCGACAAAGATGATGTTTACACATTTACATCTGCTACATCTTACAATTGGAATCCAGGTGCAAACAAGTGCGACCCTACTTCTACTCCTGTGGATGCAGCGTGGAACATGTCAGATCCTGCTGGAAAAAATGTAAATTTCATGAATTATGATTGGGTAATTGAAAATATCTCAGCTACAAACGTGGTGTTAAGAAGAAGATGGATAAACAACCAAGGTGACGAAATCACTTGGAGATTGAGTTTAGCTAAATAATATTAAAAAAATATTAAACTACATAAAATGAAAAAGGCCCAATTCGGGCCTTTTTTTTGTGCTGTTTGAAATTTATTATTTATGAATCTGATTCAAATACTCTTTGGTTATGGCTGAATTTGGATTCAATTTCAATGCCTTATTGAAATTGTCGATTGCATCCACGTTTTTATGCTGCGACATCTTTGCATAACCTCTCAAGGTGTATGCTTTGTCGAACATTGGATTCAATTCTGTGCATTTATCGCAATATTTGATAACATCATCGTAGTTTTCAAATAAATTCTCTACAACTGCTCTATTGTAATAGGCTAACACATGGAAAGGGTTGATTTTGTTTACTTTTTCGTACAGCTTAACTGCATCTTTATAATTTCCCATTCGCTGCATTAATAATCCTTTGGTATAGATTGCTTCATCGCTAAATTCATTTAAAACAATGGCTTTGTCTATGTACTTAAGGGCCATACTCGGATCTTTTTCCAATATAAACATGGCCTTTTGCATGGTTGCATCAAAGTTATTGGGATTAATCACCAAAACCTTATCAATAATTTGAATGGCTTTTATGGTGTCTTTCTGCTCTTTTAAAGCAACAGATTTAAGAACAAGTACCTTTTCTTTATAATCTGGCATTTCGATAATTCTATCTAACAACTTCTCAGCCTCGGCATATTGTTGACGCGCAACATTCAATTTAGCCAATAGAAATATGGCTTCATCGTATTTGGGGTTTAATTGAATGGCTTCATTCAAATGTTTGTTTGCGCCTTCATAATTTGCTGAGTCAAGTGACAAGTAACTTTCGCCAATACGCAAGTGGTACAATGGATTTTGGGGAGAGATGGCGATTGCAGTATTCAAATCAACAATGGCATCCTTGAATTTGTTAGAAAAGTAAAAAGAATTCCCTCTCAGGTAATAATTTTCAGCATTACCCGGTTCAAGATTGATTTTCGCAGAGATTGAACGAATATCGGCAGAGAAAGTAGTATCGGTGTCTGATATATACCTTGCACCATTAGGCAAGGACTTCCCACATGCAAAAATTATTAGGGGAATTAATATCGGAAAAAGAGATTTCCGCATGGTGCTCGGGACGGGAATCGAACCCGTACTGACATTACTGCCAACAGGATTTTAAGTCCTGCGCGTCTACCTATTCCGCCACCCGAGCGTCGTTTTAGGGAGTGCAAAAATAGGATAAATATTTTTACAATCCAAAAACTATTACAACATTTCTTTTACTGTTTTCTCAATAATATCGCAAGCTTCGTTAATTTGAGCTTCATTAATTACCAACGGAGGTGCAAAACGTATAATATGGGTATGTGTTTGTTTTGCCAATAATCCGTTGTTTTTTAACGCAATACAGATATCGTATGCTGTTTTTCCATTGCCAAAAGGCTTTACAACAACTGCATTTAATAATCCTTTGCCACGAACCAATTCGAAAATAGGAAAATTCATATTTTCTAATCTTTCCCTAAATAACGCGCCCATTTTGGTTGCGTTTTCAATCAATTTTTCATCTTCTATCACTTTTAAAGATGCCATAGCAACGGCACAAGCCAGAGGATTTCCTCCAAAAGTGCTACCATGTTGGCCGGGTTTTAGGGTTAACATCACTTCGTCGTTTCCTAACACACAACTTACAGGAAGTACCCCACCTCCCAAAGCTTTACCCAATATCAATAAATCAGGCTTCACATTTTCATGCTGGCAACAAAATAATTTACCTGTTCTACCTATTCCGGTTTGAACTTCATCGGCAATCCAAAGTACATTGTATTTATCACATAAGTCCCTCACTCCTTTTAAATATCCATTATCTGGAACTACTACGCCCGCTTCGCCTTGAATGGGTTCAACCATAAATGCGCAGACATTTTTATTCTGGAATTTTTCTTCCAAAGCAGCCAAATCATTGTAAGCTACTATTGAAAATCCTGGAACAAAAGGACCAAAGTTATTGTAACTGTCGCTATCTGTACTTGAGCTAATGGCAGCAATGGTTCTACCCCAAAAATTTCCCTCAGCAAAAACTATCTCAGCTTGATTTTCTGAAATGCCTTTCACTTCATAGGCCCACTTACGTGCAAGCTTAATTGCTGTTTCACCGCCTTCTACACCTGTATTCATCGGCAATACCCTATTATAACCAAACAACTCGGTAATGTATTTTTCGTACTCACCCAATATATTGTTGTGAAATGCTCGGCTCGTAAGCGTTAACTTTTGAGACTGATCATTCAACGCTTTGATGATAGCTGGATGACAATGTCCTTGGTTAACAGCAGAATATGCCGATAAGAAATCAAAATATTGTTTTCCCTCAACATCCCAAACAAAAACACCTTCCCCTTTTTCAATAACAACAGGAATCGGATGATAGTTGTGAGCGCCGAATTGATCTTCTAAGTCGATATAATATTGTGAATTTTCCATAGACATATAATTTATTACAAAATTACAAACAAACTTTCGAATTTCGTTTTTTAAGTATTCACACCTTTAATTACACTTCAAATATTTCAAATGCCAAATTATAGTACTATTTTTGAGCATAGTCAATAATGTTCAAGCACAAGTCCATTTTAAAAGGCATTATATTCATATTGGGAACGATTTTCTCAATGGATTTTGCTGTAGGACAAATCATTACTAACAATGCCAAAGCCATATCGCAAGGACAAATTGAAATCATTACAGGTAAGGATATTGATTATAAAGCAATTGAATACAGAAGCAAAATGGACACAATCTTTAAGATTGCCCAGTCAACGGTATTGGAATTGGAAAAGAATTTACTTTATAAAATGACTGATAAAGTTCACCTCATCATATTTAATGAATTAGGTGAATATCAAAATTATCAAAAAGGGCATTTCACTGGGAATTTCGAGCAGAACTTAAACGCTCACGAAGTAAATGCTATTTACTTTCCTGTATTTTTTGTAGGGAATTTATTGGATTTGAAAGTTCAATTGAGGTATGGCATTGCCAAACAGTTTATTGATGAATATTTATTTGGGTTGACGCTTAAAGAAAAATCGGATAATGCCTATGCCGAGCGCATTCCAGATTGGCTGTTGTATGGATTTGTCAATTATTTTGCCAATGGCATTCATTTGAATGATTTCCAGAAATTCGAAATGTATAACAACCAAGGCAAATTCAATAATATCAACAATATTCCACAGGCAGAGCAGCATATTTTTGGAACAGTGTTGTGGTATTTGTTTGAAAAAGAAAAAGGGAAATCGTTTAACAGTGCGTTTTGGAATTTGATTAAATCTGCCAATAGTTTTGAGAATTCATTTGGATTCCAATTTGGAATCAGCTTTGGCGATTGGTTGTTTGAAAGGAAATTAGAAATTGAAAATTTCAAGTCGAAACGAAAAATCAATTTCGATCATGAAATAAGTAAATCTCAATACAATGGTGGAATTGTGACTGCAGTTCAAACCGAGAATCTTGAAGCACAAGCCCTATTGAAAATAGATTTTCCGTTATATCAGAGAATTGTATTCAAACAGTTAGACAAGTATCAATCTGTATTCCAAAATAATTTTGTGGGTATCTATCCTTCTCTTAGATTTAATTCAACATCAATCTATCATAACAATAAGGTTCAAGCCCTCATTTATTTCGAAAATGAGAATTGGTTTTTCAAATTGAATAACAAAACACTTTCTTTAGGTAAGAAAGGATATTTTCATGATTTAAAAATATTTAGAGATAGTTTTTACACCATTTATGAATTGGATGGACATAGTTATTTGATGAATTTATCGGGCAAAACGCTTGAAAAAAGATTGATTGGCAATTCAAACGAAAAAATCGTAGATTTTGTATATAGTGGACAAGATACGCTCACATATTCCAGTATTTTGGCAACAGGAATCTCTGAAATTCAAGTTTCTAAAATCAACCATCTTTCAAATCGTATTTCAACAACGTTATACATTGATAAAGAAACGAACTTTCCCGTAGTTTTGGAGAACTTAATCATTGAAAACAACGTTAGACTAAGTTTTATAAGAAGTTGTGAGTCTAAACAAAGTTTAATTTTCCTTGAAAACAATGTGGTTAAGGCTTTGGATACCAAAGGATTGTTTTACCATCAAACATTATCCAATGGCAAATCATCTATTTTAGATTGTTTTTACTCAGATGAAAGGTTTTACATAAACGAATTGGGTGTTGGAGATGAATTTGTACTTTCAGATACTTTTAGGCCAAAATCTTATTCCTTTGACACCCTAAAGTCAAAGAAAATCGAGACCAAGTCAACAATATCTGATACTTCGTATGGTTATTTTTTGAGCAACTTTAAAATTTCGCTGAATAAAAAACGCAAACATTATTCAATTATTGAGAATATCAAAGACCCCATTCAATTGCCTTACGAAAATTGGTTTTATGCAAGCAAAGCAAATTTTGTTTTGAGCAATCAAGAAATGAATTTGCCTTACAGCATTGATGTACCAATAAAATCGCTCTTCAATTCCTTTTACACTTTATTCTTCAATGGGAAATTGGCAAGCTCTAACAACAAGCACATCTTCGATTTTACCGCGTTTAGTAATCCAAATCGACGTAGGATTGGATTTTCATTTGCACATAATTATTTAATCAATTCCAAACTTGAATATAATACCCAATTTGATTACAGATTAAGGGAATACGTTACAGAGAACAATTTATCGTCAAATAGGAATAGAACCTTTATTATAAAGCAAAAAATTACCAAAAAATATCCTTTTATTGCTTTATCAGCGAGTGGTACGTATCAATTTCAGCAAATTATCTATTTAAATAGCAGTCCTGGATTATCTGAATTCCAAAACAAAAATCAGCATTTTACAGGTTTGGAATTTTGCGCCAACATAAATAGCAAGCAAATTTTACATAGAAATTCAAATTTCACTTTTCAAATGAGCGCTACTTATGTCCCTCAAATCACAATTTATAACAACGAAATTAAGAATAGTAGTTATTTGAAATTGAATGGCTTGGCGGAGTACAATGCAAAATATTTCAAGCTACGAAGCGTATTAAATGCAAAATATGCCTTGGGTGAATCGTATATTTTAAATTTTATTGGGGGAAGCAAGGGCTGGATCAATGAAAACCAATTCAATGCCAGTCAAATTAGCTTAATTAACAGAAATGATTTCCTTCAAATTCAAAGTGCCGGTTACGTTCGAGGATTTTACGCTGGAGATAGAATTGGAAGCAGCAGTATTTGTAGCCAAACAGAATTTACAATATGCCCAGTTCAATTCTTACCCATAGGGGTAATTGAATCGCGATTTTTCAAAACATTAACGCTTGTTGCATTTTGCGATGTGGGTACCGCTTTTATTGGCAAAACACCGCAAGAATCTAACAATCCTTTCAATACCTACATTTTTACCAATCCGAATTACCAAATATCGGTAACCGCAGCCCGAAATCCCTATTTGATTGGAATGGGTTATGGTTTAAACGTAGAAATATTTGGGTATGATGTTCGGCTAGAATATGGGTATGGTTATAAAGAAAATAATTGGCAAAAACCCATTTTACACATTGGTTTTGGAAAGAATTTTTAAAAAAAATACATCATTCGTAAATATTGCTGTACTTTTGTAATTATTTAGTATAATAAACAAATTTTTAATGGGAATCTTTAGTTTTCTGACACAAGAATTAGCCATCGATTTAGGGACGGCCAATACCTTAATTATTCACAAGGATAAGGTCGTTGTTGACGAGCCTTCTATCATTGCAATTGAGCGCAATACAGGCAATGTAATTGCCATTGGTAGAGATGCAATGCAAATGTTTGGTAAAGAAAATGAAGGGATTCGCACAATTCGTCCATTGAAAGATGGGGTAATTGCAGATTTCCAAGCGGCTGAGCATATGATTCGCGGTATGATCAAAATGATGAATCAACGCCAACATTGGATTAGTCCCCAATTAAAAATGGTTATTTGTATTCCATCTGGAATTACTGAAGTTGAAAAACGTGCGGTAAAAGACAGTGCTGAAAGAAGCGGTGCAAAAGAAGTTTATTTGATTCACGAACCAATGGCAGCTGCCGTAGGTATTGGAATTGATGTAACGCAACCTTCTGGTAATATGATTATTGATATTGGAGGTGGAACTACTGAAATCGCAATTATTGCACTTGGTGGTATTGTTTGCGACGAAAGTATCCGTGTTGCTGGAGATGAATTCAACTTAGACATTGTTGAATACATGAGAAGAGAGCACAACTTGCTTATTGGCGAAAGAACTGCAGAAAAAATCAAAATCAATATTGGTAGTGCATTGCAAGAATTGGAAAATCCACCAGAAGATTACGCCGTATTTGGCCGTGATTTGATGACAGGTATTCCAAAATCTATCCATGTATCTTATAATGAAATTGCCCGTTCTTTAGACAAGAGCATCATGAAAGTTGAAGAAGCAATTCTAAGAGCGCTTGAACAAGCTCCACCAGAATTAAGTGCCGATATTTTAACAAATGGTATTTGGTTAACTGGCGGTGGTGCGTTATTAAGAGGTTTAGATAAAAGAATTGCTGCCAAAACAAAATTAAAAGTGAGTATTGCTGAAGATCCTTTGCGTGCGGTTGTTCGCGGAACCGGTACTGCTTTGAAAAATATTGGCAAATTCAAGTTCTTAATGACAGCTTAATACAGTAACGTATGTTTATTGTTCTGCAATGGCTTAAGAGAAACTCCTACCCTTTGCTTGCATTCTTTTTGTTCGGTTTTGCCGTAAACCAAATAATGCGTTTTCAAATTTATCAGCATAGTTACTATTACAATTCAAGTATTTCCTTTTTCAGAACCATTGACCAATGGAGAAACAACGTTTCATCCTATTTGAATCTGAAAAACGAAAATGAAGGCTTGCGACAAGAAAACTTGCGGTTAAGAAGTCAATTACCCATCAATAAAACCGCTGTCAATGTATTTAAAGACACTACCTATTTTGATTCTATTTCAAAATCACTCAGCAATTACAAAGTAGTTTACACGTATATTAGGGCCAACATTGTAAAAAACACTGTAAATAGCCGAAACAATTATTTCATTATTGACCAAGGTAAAAACCAAGGTATTTTAGAGGGAATGGCGGTAATTTCACCAACGGGAGTTGTGGGGGTAATTATCAATACTGCAGAGAACTTTTCACGCGGTATGTCTGTTTTAAATAGCAAATTTGAAATCACTCCTTATATCCCTAAAATCGAATTGCGTCAAGGTGTAATTGGATGGAGCGGAATGGATTATACCGTGGCTGATTTAAAGGAAGTAAATAGAACTGAAGTTTTAAAAAAGGGAATGGAAGTGGTTACCAGTAACTACTCCTCTATTTTCCCTCCAAATATTCCTATTGGAACTATCAAAGAAGTATCACAAAAAAACAATTCTAATTTCCATCAAATTACCATTAAGCTGTCAACAGATTTCAGTAGATTACAAACCGTGTATTGCATTAAAAACAATTACCACTTAGAAATTGATTCTCTGTCTAACCCTATAATCGATGAAGTAAAATGATCGCTTTTTTAAGATTATTCCTGATTGCGGCCGTTCTTGCTTTCTTGCAAGCTTTTATCATTCAACAGGTTGATATGGGTGTTTGGCTTAGGCCAATGCCATACCTACTTTTGTTTTTCATTACGCCTATCAATATTAACAAATATGGTATTTTGGTGGGTGGATTTTTCTTCGGTTTATTCATTGATATATTGGCCGGAAATTTTGGAATACATGCCGCAAGTATTGTAGTGGTTTTATATGCTAAAAACTTTATTGATCAACGATTTATAGATTTTGACTCACTTAAATTACAAGGTGAAACTTATGTTACCGTAAATACCAAAGGTTGGCTATTTTTTACTTATTACGCTTTATCTATTATTGCAATTCATCATTTAACATTTTTTATGTTGGATTATTTTGAATTCGTGAGCTTCTTTAGAATGTTACTTTCTACGGTTGTCAGTGCAATTGGTTCGTTTTTATTAATTTTATTGTTCAAATCAATAATTAAAAGCTAAAAATCGATGCAAGACTTAAACAAAGACCGCTCGAAAGTCTTCGTTATTATTTTCCTAGTTGTTTTATCGGCTTTTATCTATAAAGTTGGTTCTCTCCAATTGATGGACGACCACTACGAGCAAAAAGCTGTCAATAATGCCTTAAATAAAATTACCCTTTACCCTGCCAGAAGTATACTTTACGACAGATTCGGCAAAGTAATTGTAAGTAACTCTGCCATGTATGACCTTTTGGTATTTCCAAAAGAGGTAAAAAATACCAATCCCGCGTTTTTATGCCAAGTCTTACAAATAGATACCGCAGAATTTAGAAAGAGAATTAGTGATGCCCTTCTAAAATCTAAAAAACGCCAGAAAAACAATTCATTCAACCGATCTGCTATATTTTATTCCGATTTAACCATTCAACAATACACCGTTATTCGTGAGAATTTGTTTCGTTTGAAGGGATTTTACATTGAACCCAAAACTGACCGCCGTTATGAAATAACCGGTGGTGCCCATGCTTTGGGTTATTTGGGAGAAGTTACCGAATCGGTAATGAAGGAAGATGTTTACTATCAACCGGGTGATTTGGTGGGAATTACTGGTATCGAAAAATATTACGAAAACGTTTTCAGGGGAATTAAGGGTGTTAAAACAGTTTGGCAAGATAGAACCTATGCCGAAAGAGGCGTTGTAAACAACGATGCCTTTAACTTTCCAGCTACCGCCGGTCCAAATGTAACCTGTGCCATTGATATTGAACTTCAAAAATATGCCGAAGCTTTATTAACTGGCAAAAGAGGTTCGGTTGTTGCCATTGAACCAAGTTCTGGTGAAATTTTAACCTTTGTAAACAAACCCGATTTTGATCCCAATGAACTTATTGGCCAAGAACGTGGAAAGGCATTCCGACGAATGCTCATTGATCCAAAGAAACCCCTCTATAACAGGGCTGTAAAAGGAACTTATCCTCCTGGAAGTACTGTAAAAACGGTACTTGCCTTGATTGCCATGCAAGAAGGTGTTTTGTTTCCTGAAACAACCCATGGATGTAACCGTGGTTATCATTTGGGAAGCATTACTGTTGGCTGTCACCCTCACGGCGGTCCCTTAGATTTAGTAGGCTCTTTAAGAATCTCTTGCAACAGCTATTACTGTCAGGTATTTAGAGATGTAATTGACAATCCCAAATACGGAGATGTTAAATTGGGCTATGCCGCTTTGGAAAGACATTGGCGCAGTTTCGGATTGGGATCTCCTACCGGTATTGATTTACTCGGTGAATCTGGAGGAAATATTCCCTCAGTAAAACAATTAGACCGACGTCACGGTGGCCGATGGAAAAGCAGCATGATTATTTCTTTGGGTATTGGACAAGGTGAAATTCTGCTTACACCATTACAGTTGGCCAATGTGGCTGCAATACTTGCAAATAGAGGCTATTATTACCCGCCTCACTTAATCAAAAGCATCAACGGGACTGGATTTCTCGACGCGAATTGGATAACCAAATTCAAATCTAAACATACCACAACCATTGATCCTGCTCATTTTGAAACAGTTATTGAGGGAATGTCGCAGGTTACCAAACCCGGAGGTACAGCAGGTGGCACAGGGGTTGGCGATATTGAACTATGTGCCAAAACAGGTACCGCTCAAAACCCGCATGGAAAAGACCATTCGCTGTATATTGCATTTTCACCAAGGGTAAACCCAAAAATTGCCATCGCAGTAATTGTTGAAAATGGTGGTTTCGGTGCTACATGGGCAGCCCCTATTGCCAATTTATTGATAGAGAAATATTTAAAACCTACTGCGGAACCATTCAATGTGGCTATGCGCGAGAGAATGTTGAAAGGAGTCATTAACCAATGAGCAGTAATTCTTATAAATACAACTCAGGAAGTGAAGGTAAAATCGACTTTATCGCTTTCGTGCTTTACTTGATTTTGGTAACCATTGGATTGGTAAATATTTACTCGGTAACATCTGATGTAAATCAAACCGGATTTCATTTGAGTGCCATTGCCACAAAGCAAATCATTTGGATTGCTGGTGCGGCATTGATCATTCTCACTGTGATTTTCGCAAACGTTACCATCATCGATTATTTCTCCTATTATGCCTATATCATTGCCTTTCTGCTAAATGTGGCCGTTTTGTTTATAGGGAGGGACGTAAATGGTGCCAAATCTTGGTTTGGATTTGGTGGATTTGGTATTCAGCCATCGGAATTTGCCAAAGTTGCAACCGCAATGGCGCTAGCTAAATTTCTCGGTACCTATGGAATAAAATTCAAGGGCTGGAAAAATATTGGTATTTCAATTGGAATATTCCTATTGCCAATGATGATCATTTTGGTACAAAATGATACCGGAAGTGCATTGGTATTTATGTCGTTCTTTCTGGTTCTTTACCGAGAAGGAATGCCAGGCTACTTTTTGGTATCCGCTGTTTGGTTGGGACTACTATCTATCATTTCCATCATATTAGAACAAAAACATGTATCGTTGGGATACTTATATGGTACTATTTTGGGCATTTCAAGCTTTATCATTTACTTCTCTCGCAGAAGTAAGCAAATATCTATCCTCGTGGCGTTGATTGCTTTAATCAGCGTTGGTTACAGTGCCGGAATTGGACATGCCTACCAAACCATTTTAAAACCTTACCAAAAAGACCGTATTGAAATTGTACTTGGATTGAAAGAAGATCACCGCGGTATGGGCTATAACTTAGAGCAATCTAAAATTGCCATTGGCGCAGGACGCTTAATTGGAAGGGGATTCCAAAATGGTACACAAACCAAAATGGGATTCGTGCCTGAACAACATACCGACTTTATCTTTTGTACCATTGGCGAAGAATGGGGATTTGTTGGTATACTTTTCTTCTTTGGAATCTATGTAGGATTGTTAATTCGATTGGTGCAATTGGCAGAAAGACAAACCGATACATTTGGACGGGTTTTGGGTTATAGCGTTGCCTGTATCCTGTTTTTCCACTGGTTTGTAAACGTAGGAATGACCATTGGTATAATTCCCGTAATTGGAATTCCACTGCCCTTTATCTCATTTGGTGGATCGAGTTTGTGGGCCTTCACCCTTTTGCTTTTCTTATTTTTAAGGGTTGACCAAGTAAGAAAGTAATTCTACAA
>Ga0209597_1001032_pt1 | contig 18319 bp, 9 predicted proteins | sample M_140625_MF_Meta_FD_187316 | JGI IMG/M metagenome (GOLD analysis project Ga0209597, IMG submission 187316) | Freshwater microbial communities from Lake Montjoie, Canada to study carbon cycling - M_140625_MF_MetaG (SPAdes) (version 2) | ecosystem: Environmental > Aquatic > Freshwater > Lake... | reverse complement strand
CGAACCAAAAGCTGAGCAAAAAGCAGACGCAAAAGCAGAAACCAAGACGCCCGACGCACCAGCACCAGCCGCTCCAGAGAAATCCAAAATCACGCCCGAAGAGCGCTTCAAGAAGATGGACGCCAATGGCGACGGCGCATTGAGTTTGGAAGAGTTCCTCGGCAAGGCGAAGCCCGAGGCAAAAGCCGCGAAAGAAGAAGATTTTAAGAAGCTCGATAAGGACGGGAACGGTTCCCTCTCCCTAGAAGAGTTTGTTGCCGGCGCAACCCGCGGTAAAAAGAATAAGTAATTAGCGCTAAAAGCTTAAAGAGCGAAAAACCCAGGTCTGGCGCGTGACAACGAACCGGCCTGGGTTTTCGTTGCCCCAACCCTCTAGCCCACCGGTTGCGCCTGCCCACAGGCCCAACTCACCGAGCGAGCGGCGCGATCATCCCGTCCAGCGTCGTGCAAAGACTCACCAAGGCGTCGACAAAAGGCGTGCCAGAGGTTGAGACCAGAGGGGCAAGGCTCTCTTTTGCTTCAGAAAGCATACGGCGCCCAGTGGTTACGGCGTGCGAAACCGCTCCCTGCTGCACGGCTTGATCGACGAGCGCTGGAATTTCCTCGTCCTTACCTTCCAAAATAATCCCAGCCAATCGCGTGCGTTCCAGAGGCGTGCTAATCTGCAACAAATGCAGGATGGGAAGAGTGAGTTTGCCACGGCGCAAATCGCTACCCAACGTTTTACCGACTTGCCCCTCGTCTCCGGCGAGATCAAGGCAATCGTCATAAATTTGGTAGGCTGTGCCCAACCGCATGCCGAAAGCGTGCAAGCCTTCCTCCACCTGCGCCGAGGCGCCGTTAAGACGACCGCCCAACTGCGTGGCAACGGCGAAAAGAGCGCCGGTCTTCATTTCCAAAATACGGAAATAATCAGGCACGGAAAGGTTCAGATCAAAACGCCTTTGGGTTTGGATGATTTCTCCAGAGCAAACTTCGCTAGCAGCAGCAGCGAGGGTGCGGCACATGCGGTTGTCTTCGAAGCCGGAAGCGAGCTGCAGCGCGTGGGCGAAAAGACAGTCCCCCAGCAGCACGGCGAGTGAGTTGCCCCACTTGGCGTTAGCGGTGGGCTGACCCCGGCGCAGGTCGGCATGGTCAAGGATATCGTCATGAACCAAGGTCGCAGCGTGGATGAGTTCGACGATGACGGCGAGGTCGGCGTGTTCAGAACGGATGGCACCTGTGGCACCGCCGGAAAGTAAAGCCAAGGCGGGGCGCAACCGCTTTCCGCTACTTTGAATGGCGTAGGCGACGTAATGCTCGACCGCTGGGTCGAAAGCCCGTGCCTGATCCCGAATACGCTCTTCAACGCCAAGCAATTCCTTTGCGATAGGCTCGAAGGCGCGCTTCAGCGGAAGCGTTGTATCCCCAAGATTATCACCCAAATGGGCCTCCGAAGAGTTCATAGGTGCCTTGAGAGGCAGTTGCGTTTCGGTGAGCGAATTCACAAGGTCAAAGATAGAATTGAACGCGTGGAAGTCAATGAAACCGCCTTCTGAAGGCAACCCACTCCCCGCTCAAACAGCCTGCTCTGGCGTTAAAAAGGTTCAAAAGCCTGATTTTCAACGCACATTGCCCCAATCGGACTGAGTGCTTTTCTCCTGCAACCCTCGGTTCCCATTTGCCATCCTGCGTTTGAGGCTTAAATTGACTTTATGTCCATGCTCGACGCCGCGTCGGTACAATACGCGATTGAAAACACTGCCGTGATCCACGCGCCGGAGCGGCGTATCGACACGTTTGGCTCCACCAGTTTCCGTTTTTTTCTGGTCACAGAGTTGATGGATTCTGTCAACGAAGTCCGCATTCGCGACGGGCGCTTGCACGCTGAGCGTCCGCAGATCATCGCGCCGGGGCACTTACAGCGGATGCTTTTGGAGGGTTTTGGAGAACGGGCAGAGCAGTTTATGGAATGGCTACAAGACAACGCAGGGCACTTGGCCATTCTTAAATACGGGTTCCAGTTTCGCAAAACCGACGTCAAGGAAACCATCGTCCACAACTCGATTGAAGAAGTGATCCAGCGCCTCAAAGACCAAGTGGATCATAGCGAGGACCCTCTCAGCGTCATCCTGCAGGGCGTAGATGAAGGCTGGGAAGTGAGCCTGCTCAAGTTTGCCTCAGACATGATTCAAGAATCCTCCAGCAGTAATCTGGGGGACTTTCGCAGGCGCGGCCTTTTGTAGTTTCTCAGAATCAGGAAGCACGAGAAGCGGCGGGGCTACCTCTCTCTTCGATAGCGTAACTACTCGACTCGCCCCCTCTAGCCCACTACTCGCCCCCTATTCCTCGTGAAGTGGTTCCTCAAAGCCCTAGTCGTGGTGGCGCTGACGGCTCTCGTCTTCGGCGGGGGCGGCTATGCAACCTATCTCTACTTCATGGAAACAGAGATTAAGCTGGCCAAAGATAAGGGTGGCCCCGTGCCAGTGATCCCAGAATTGCAGGACCCAACGCTGGTGGAGTACCAAAAATGTCTGCAAATAGATGCCTTTGGCGACCCCCTCGCCACTCGCCGAGCGTATCTGGAGTTCATTGATGCCTACCCGGATTCCAGCAAGTTTGAAGAAGCTCGCAACCGGCTTGGCACTCTCCAAGTTGCGCTCCTACTCTCGCCAAGAGCCACACCAGAAAAAGACGTATACGTGGTCAAATCCGGCGATTCGCTTACCAAAGTCAGCCATCGGTTAAAGACCTCTCAGGAGCTCCTCGCAGAAATTAATCGGCTTGAAGGCGTCAACCTGCGCGTGGGCCAAAGGCTGTACTCCGTCCCCGCGCAGTTCTCCGCAGTCATTGACCGACCAAGCTCGAAAGTCATCGTCCTCAAGGCGGGCGAGTTTTTCGCGCAATACCCCATCGTCGCCACGCAGGGTTCCGCCAAAATTGGAGCGCAGAAAAAGGGCACGCCAACTCCTCTGGCAGCAAAAGTGCATGACAAACCGGCGTGGAACGCGGGGGTGCGTTTGAATTTCGGCGAAAAGGGCTTCCAAGCCGCCTCCCACTGGGTCGTGCTGCAACCTCCCAATCACACGCTGTATGCCGTGCCTGCGGATCCGGCAGAGAACGCGCCTAAACCCACCTCGGGCTACGGACTGGCTCCCGACGCCGTGCGGGAACTGTCGGCATTGCTACAGAAGAATGATACTGTCACCATTCGGTAGATTTTATGAAGCTCCAGCCCTTAGAGTTTGAAAAACCGGTCCTTGAGTTAGAAGCCAAGCTCGCTGATTTGCGCAGCTCCTCCAACGCAAGCGACATCAACTTGGAGGCCGAAGTCCAGCGCATGGAGGAAAAGCTCGAGCAAACGCGGAGGGAAATTTACTCCAATCTCACCGCTTGGCAGCGCGTCCAGCTCGCCCGCCATCCCGCTAGGCCGTTTTCGCTCGACTACATGCAGCTCTCTTTTAACGACTTCACCGAACTGCACGGAGACCGCCTTTTTGGGGACGACTCTGCCATGCCCGGCGGCTTCGCCCTGATGGGCAAGCACAAATGCGCCGTAATCGGCCACCAAAAGGGGCGTGACACCAAGGAAAACCTCCGACGCAACTTCGGCAGCGCCCACCCAGAAGGTTACCGCAAAGCCCTGCGGCTAATGCGCCTGGCAGAGAAGTTTGGCATGTCCTTCGTCTCCCTGATTGACACTCCCGGCGCCTATCCGGGCGTGGGCGCGGAGGAGCGGCATATTTCAGAAGCTATCGGCTTAAACTTAAAAGAAATGATGACCTTGCGTACTCCGACGGTGGCGGTTGTCATCGGGGAAGGTGGTTCAGGCGGCGCTCTGGGCATTGGCGTGGCCGACCGCGTGCTGATGCTTGAAAACGCGTATTACTCTGTGATCAGTCCGGAAGGCTGTGCCGCGATTCTCTGGAAACACCGCAAACACGCGCCAGAAGCAGCCGAGGCGCTCAAGCTCACAGGCGCGGATCTTTTGAATTTGGGCCTCGTGGACGAAGTCATTCCCGAGCCACTCGGTGGTGCCCACCAAGATCAGACTGCCGCGGTACTGAATCTGCGCAAGGCCGTGACGCGTCACCTCGACGAGTTGAGCGTGAAACCCTTGGACGCCTTGCTCGAAGAACGATACGCGAAGTTCCGTAAAGTGGGTGAATTTGCCGAGGCACTTTGATTCCGCTAAACTCCGCTCCCGACGCCCCTAATTGGCGTGGCTTTCCACTGCGCTGAGTTTCGCGGGTCGGGTTTTTCTCATGCGCGCCACCCCGTTTTTCCCATTTGTAAAAAGGCTCCAGCGCCGCTTTTCTCGCCTGAGTTTTTGCGCCGTTCTTTGTGTGGCGTTTACACAAAACCAGAGTTCGGCCGCAAAAGGGCCGGACCTCCCCAACGGCGCCCGAATCACCGTCGTGGGCGGTGCGCTGGCGGATGTTCTGTTACAGGACGGCTTCCTAGAAACGGCTTTCCTCGAGTCATTTCCCGAAAAAAATCTCGCCTTCCGCTCGCTCGCAATCCCTGGAGCGACCGTGCCTCGCGCAGAGTCCGAGTCGGCCGAAGTGCAGCAGGCGACCCTCGCGCAAATCGGCACGCAAATCGTGTGGGCTTTTTACGGGACAACCGAGGCGCTTTGCACAAATCCGGATATCGCCTCTTTCCAGACCGACCTCCGTGCTTTCGCAAACCGCACCCTTTCCACCCCCCCAAACGGCCGCCCGATGCGCTTGATCCTGTTCGGTCCAGCCGCACAGGAGCCGCTCGGCGACGCTATCGGACTAGACACCAATCCCCGCAATGCGCAATTGAAGTCCGCGTCTGAAGCGGTAGCCGCCGTAGCGAGAGAAGTCGGCGTGCCCTTTGTCGACGTTTTCTCTGCGACTGAACGCCTCTTCGCCACGCGCCGCCAACGTGCTGCCTTGGTTCCCAAATTTTTCGGCCTGTTTCAAAGCGCTTTAACCGTCCACGGGTATCTTCCCACAACGGAAGGCAACCGACTGTTGGCGCCCCTTATTTTCGAAGCCCTCACAGGAGCTGCACCAAAAAGAGCGCCTCATTTGGACGTAATTCGAAAAATTACAGCGGAAAAACACTTAGTTTGGAGACGCGCTTTTCAACAAATGTCGTCCGATCCCACGCCCCAAATCTGGCAGCGCTTAGAAGAACGCGCTTCAGTCTTAGACGCCCTCGCTTGGGCCCAAGCAAACGGCGCGCCTGTGGAAAAGGCTCAGCCAAGCCCGCCAAGCGCCACCGCGCCCGCGAAGCCCGTTTTAATAGCCACCGACGCCAACTCCAGCCCATTCGCCAGCAGCGACCGTTTTCCTGAACTGTCCACCCCGATCCGCATGAATTGGGACGCGCAAGGTCGACTCTGGGTGTTGTGCGACAGTCCTAACCAAGAGACTGGTAAACTGCTCGTTCTCGCTGATCTCGACGGTGACGGAGCCGCCGATCGTTGCGCCATTTTCGCAGCGGAACTCGGCGCAGTGACGGACTTCGCTTTCTATTGCAATGGCGTACTTTTGATTGAGGACGGCAACGTCTGGTTCCTGCGCGATCCAAAACAATCCGGCCACGCGACGCAAAAAGAGCGTTTGCTCACCGGTTTGGGCATTTCCACTCCGAGCCCAGCCCGGCAAATCGCTCTGAATGCCAGCGGTAGCGTCCTGCTAAAAGCTGCCGCCTCGCACCGCGCCCGAATCGAAACTCCAGAAGGCGGCCTCCCCGAAGCCGCTGATGCAGTTTACCGGCTGGATCCTCGCAGCGGCCATGTCGAGGAGCTCCACGACTTCCCGTTTCCAGAAGAGTCGCGCCAGAAACCACAATCTCCTACCCGAGACTCCGACGGCGCAGTTTTGACAGGTGACAAAGCGCCGCTATGGACGCCTGCCTTGGGGGAACAGACTGTGGCGCAACTTTTGGAGCACTTAAAAACGCGGGAGCCCGCGCTGCTCAACCAGGTCCGAAACGAACTCGCCTCGCGGCCTCCAAAAGAGATTCAGCCTGCTTTGCTCGCCTGGACCGCTCTGCTAGATGCCAAAGATCCCGCCACCGAATTGCTCCGCCTTGAGGCATTACGACTATTACGCTGGTTTGGCGAGCTTAACGCAGCGTTGCTCACTTCCGCGCTGCATTCACCGGACGACTCGGTGCGAATAGAAGCGGCCCGCATCGTGCGCGAGGCCCGCGACACCCTCCCGGATGCCGTGGCACTGCTCGAACCCCTGGCGCAGGATGCGGACATTCCGGTGCGACTCGAGGTGCTGGATGCCGCAAGTTACTTCGCGCCGCATCAACCCGGTGCTGTCCGGCTAGTGCACCGCGTTTTGGCGCAGCCCCTAAACCCAGTTCTGAAACATCGGGCGCACGAAGTCTTACAACGCTTGGAGCCGAATCCAACGCGGATCCTAATCCCTGAAAACACTCAAGCTCAGCGTTTTGTACTTACTGATCTTTCCAATGAAAGGCTGGCGTTAGCACCCGGCGCGGAGTCGGTATGGATGGAACAAATCCAACGGGAGGGAATGCCAGACTCGATTTTTGATGCCGCTCTGAAAGCGTTGGCAAAACTGCATCAGAGCAGTCGAGCGGCGGAAATCGCGGCAGCGTTGTCACGTTTAGAAGCAGCGGGGGCGCAGGAAAAACCGCCTTTTGAAAAACTTTTGAAGCTGCTCTTGGAGACTCCAGCCGGTGAGCTAGCGCCCGCAGAGCGTGAACTCGAAACGCTCGCATCCACCGCGCACCTCGCCCGTCTGCGGGGCATTGCACACGCAGCGTGGATCAGAGCCAATGGTCGCCCTCAGTTGCTTTGGACGCAATTCGCAACAAAGCCTGCGCGCCAAATCGAATTGCTTGAAGCGCTCCCACTCCTCCCCGAACCAGCCTTGCACGCCGCCTTCCATCCCGTGCTCGCAGCGACGCTCCAGGCGAAAGCGCCCGCTCCAGAACTGCTCGATGCTGCGCTCGCCGCCCTGCATCTCACCGGCACCGAATTCCACGCCGAAAACTTCGCCCTCCTTCAAGCGCTCCTTTTGCAAAACCGCGCTATCCCCCAAACGGCTCTCGCGCTGACTTATTTGCCTTCCGAACTCTGGACCGCCGACATTCCCGAGCCCGACAAGCTCCTAACCGCCCTTCGCCTCTGGCTGGACGCCGTCCCGAAAAATGGCCGGGCCGAGCCTCCCTTCAAAACCACCCTCAAAGTCGCCCGCCAATTCGCCAATTGTTGGAAAGACGCCGCGGCCGCCGCCTCAGAACACCTCGACACCTTGCAGCAAAATCCTTAACGAGCCGTCCACGCTGCATTGAATGTCCCCGCCGCACGCTTGTTTGCAACCCCGCCTCATTACAATTCAAGTTCGTCAAGAGAGGCGCTCGATTGTTTCTCTATTTTTGAATGAGACGTTGAGTCTGAATCAGACACGCAGCCTTAACAGAGTTTTGGCTGTGAAGCCTCTGCGGATTTATTAACTTTAGTCTGCCTGTTTAGCCAACCTCGCTGATTCAGACAAAGACGCTTAATTGCAGCACGACCTCTAACTCATACCAAATCTTGAAGAAAACTGGTCCTTCTCTCCCGGGACCGCGGAGCCCCAGCTCCGCTTTGATGCTCCAAAAACTGAGACAGTCATTGCGGAGCTGGGGCTGCGCGTTCCCAAGTGCTGAGGTCTTTGAATCATCCATAAAACTTAAAGAGATGGTATCATTCCCTATTAATTTTCCTTCATGAAACCGGTCTTTGAGCTGACTTTGCACCACGCGGGTACAAGTCGTTCGTTTCATGCAGAAGAGGGAGCGATGATCGTAGGCAGCGATCCCTCTTGTGAAGTAGTCATCGATTCCACGGATGTCGCCCCACATCATACCTCCCTTTGGCTGGAAGGGACGAAGATTCAAGTGGAGGACCTCACAGGCGCCCATGGAACGCTGGTGAACGGGTACGACATCAGCGGGCGCGTGGAAATCGAATGCCCTGCATCCGTACAAGTCGGACCAGCGACGCTCACCATCCGAGTAGCAGCCACGAATGAGCTGGCCGCAAGCGGTGATGTAGCGGCCGTTTTCCTTGCCGAACCCTCGCTTGCCGACGACGCGCCCAGCATTGAAACTTCAGCGCATGACTTAGTCACTCCCGGCCCCCGCAGCGCGAGTGTTCAAGTTCAGTACGCACTCGGTCCTGAAATTGCACGAGGCGGCATGGGACGCATCTACAAGGGGCAGGATCCGCAATTAAAGCGGGAGGTGGCGATTAAAGTATCCAGCAGCGGCGGCGGACGGGATCCAAGGTTCGCAAGGGAAGCAGAAGTACTCGGTAATTTGCCGCATCCGAACATTGTGCCGATTCATGCCATGGGTGAGGACGACGACGGATTTCCTTTTTACAGCATGAAGCTGGTCAAGGGACAGACGCTCCAGGCCATCATTAAAAGTCTGCGCGAAGGCGACTCGGAAACCAAACGGACCTTCACTCGGGAACGTCTGCTCAGCCTCTTACGCAAGGTATGCGACGCCATTGCCTTCGCGCACTCCAAGGGAATCTTACACCGGGATCTAAAGCCGGAAAACGTTATGGTCGGGGAGTTTGGCGAAGTACTCGTCATGGATTGGGGGCTGGCGAAGCAGTTGGGAGAAAAGGAAACGCTGGAAGACGGCTCACTCGGGTACCGTCCCACTCCAAATGCGCAAGACGAAGACGACTATGGCGCAACCATGGACGGAGAAGTTTTGGGCACCCCTCAATACATGTCACCCGAACAGGCGCAAGGACGACTGACAGAACTGGATGAGCGTTCCGACATCTATTCGCTTGGGGCAATTTTATATTCTATTTTGACGCTACGGCCGCCCGTGGAAGGCACCACTTTAGATGAGCTCCTCACGAAAGTCCGCTCGGGCCAGATCAGCTCAATGGTGACCAAGCGCAGTTGGGTGGCGCAAGGAAACACCGCACCGGAAAAGCCAGCTGAAATGGGCTCCAGCGTTCCGGAGGCTCTGCGCGCCGTCACGCGTAAAGCCATGAGTCTAAAGCGGGAAAACCGCTATCAATCGGTGGAGGAATTTACGACAGACATCGAGGCTTACATGCACGGCTACGCGACACGCGCAGAACATGCGGGAGTGCTGCGCCAACTTTTGTTGATGATGAAACGGCACAAGGCCGTCACGGCTTTGCTATTCCTTATGCTCGCAGGCGCAGCTGCCTTCACGACGAGACTCATTGCTAGCGAGCGTCTTGCACAACGAAATGCGCTTGTGGCAGAGCAAAATGCACAAGCGGCCGCTTTGAACGAAAAAAAGGCGATTGCGCAAAAGGAACACGCCCGCCGTACCGCCGCGCAGGCTCATATCGCTCTTGCCGAGGCAGCTGAGCGCGAGCTCGACGGCGAAGAAATACAACGCACCCTCGCAGAGATTCCCAAAGATTTGCGCGACCAGAAATGGAATTATCTGAATGGTAAACTTGAGTCAGCCGAAATCACTGCCACCGCCAAGAGCAACTCGCCTTGGACCCTTCTGGTTCCCCACCCGCAAAAAATAGGCGTCTTGGTCACGTTACAAGCAGACGGCTGGGTGCGTACGCTAGATCTCAAAAAACAAGACGGCGCCATCACCGACCTCTTTAAGTGCGAGCCAAAAAATCTCGTCGGAGATCTGCTCTCCCTATCCAACGACGCGTCCAAAGCCGCCATGCTCCGCCATGAAAAGGCCGGCAACAACGTCACCGCATCGCACATCGAGATTCTGCAAATCCCCTCGGGTAAAAAGCTCACGGACATTAAAGTGCCTGCCAGCGGCCAGTTCCAACTAAGCTTTAGTCCAGACGGCACTCACCTCTTGTGTCTTTACCGGCAGGCGGAAGGAAATCTGCAACGCGTCCAAATGCGCAACGCCCAAACCGGCGAACTGGAATGGGAGCAGAACGACGAGACGCCGGCCGTCAGCGCAGATTTCACGAGCGACGGAAAAAAACTCCATGTTTTTTCAAATAAAAACGGGCTTGTGGAAGTGGACGCGAAAACTGGAGAAATCCTCCTTACCAAGAGCAAAATTCCGTGGCCCTTCGCATGGGGAACAAACTCGATTGGCGCGCTGATTCCCCTATACGCGGCAACGCAGGATTGGGGTGGACTGATCACCTACACCAGCACCCCTGCGAAGTTTTTGCGAAAGTTCGATACTGCGTCCGGGAAATTATTATTTGAATCCCGCACGCTAGATCTCAAGGCAATGGGCCTGCTACCGGACGCCTCGCTGCTCTCGACTCTTTCGCAGCGCTCGGACCGCTGCGTGGTGCTCCAGTACTGGCACAGTTCGACGGGCTTGCTGGTGAAGTCCATCCCGATTTTAGGCAACTTAAAAGGCGGCTGGAAACTGGCGGTGCAGCCCAAGTCTGGGGATGTCGCCGTGGTGAATGGGACAAAACTGTGGGCCTGGAACTTTCGGGCATCCAAGCCAGAGAAGTCGATTGCAGCGAATGCGCGCTCCTTGGAGTTCGCAGGCGAACCTTGGCGCGTGGTGAGGACCAACGGCAGCTCGGCGTTGGAAATCCTCGACACACGCCTGCCGGACTTTGAAAAGAAACCACTCGCCACTTTAGCCCACGCAGCGAAGGGCGAGAAGCTCGCTTCCACCAAGAACGGCTCGGTCCTCGCGATCAACGGCGCCAGCGGCAGCAGTTTTTTCCAGCTCGCAGGCAACAATTACAAAGAGGTGTTCAAGGGCTTCATTCCCACAGTCGGCCCCCACTGGGCGCTCAGCGCAGACGGCAAGAAGCTCTGGACTGGCGCAGGGATCTACGACACGACAACGGGCAAGGAGATTTGTAAACTGGACCGCTCTGGGATGGATGTGCCGCCCAGTATTTCGGGCATCTCCGACTGGGTCACCGCTAACACCATCGTCGAAATTGCCCTCGTCAAAGCGGACTGGCCCGGTGCTCCAGAAGACGCGGTGGAACGTGCCATGATTCTTTGGGACGCGCAGACGGGCAAACGCCTCGCCAAAGTGGATGCCCCTGATGCCAACGGGTTGTGTATCTCCCCGGATGGCAAGCAAATCGCCGAAGCTGGCAACGATATGCGCCTGCGCCTGCGCAACGGCCAGACCCTTCAAATCGACCGCGAATTCCGCGCGCACGACGCCGCCATTTCAGACGTGGAATGGCACCCCAAACTCCCTCTCCTAGTGAGCTCCTCCGAGGATCTCACCGTCCGGATTTGGAACCTCAAAGATACGCACCTTATCGAGGAACTGCATGGCATTGCATCCCAGCCAGATCAGCGCCCCGAACGTATTGTCATCAGTCCCGATGGCAGTTTGCTCGCCGTAAAAACCGGCGGCGGTACCTTCGGTGTTTTCAGACCTTCCTCTTTCAATCCCGCCCCAGCGCCGCCGAAACCGACGCCACCGCAGATCTCAAATCCAGTCAAACCAACCCCCGCAACTCCTCCCACGCCCGCTAAATAAAAGGCGCCCGTGGCTCTGCCTAACGCCTGACCAGCATCGTGCGATGGATCGGCAAGCCCTGCGCAATAAAGCGCGCCTCAAAATTCGTCAGCGGCAACTCCGGCAACTCCGGCCAGCTCGTCTGCTCCCAGCCCTCACTTTCAGCGATCACTTTTTCCATCCAACGAAAATAAGGAAGATCGTCCGTTTTGAGGCGCAACTCTCCGCCGGGTAGAAGAGTCTCGCGCACGGCCGAGAGAAATTCCGGCTGCACGAGACGCCTGCTTTGATGGGCGCGCTTGGGCCACGGATCAGGAAAAGACACGTAACTGGTAGATACGGCAGCGAGCGGGAGGATAAAACGGGCCACGTACAAGTTCTCTAATCGTAGCACGCGAAGATTAGTCAAGCCCATGCGAGAAGCTGCTTTACACACTTTTTCAACACGGAGCGCCAGCCGTTCCGTGGCGAGAAAATTGTGAGCGGGATAGCGCTTGGCCATAGAAAGCACAAAGGCCCCTTCGCCGCAGCCGTAGTCGACCGTGACCGGCCCTCGGCTCCGGAAGATGTTTTCAAAGTTAACCCGCTCCACGATGGAGGCAGGAATCCAGTGAATGTCATCTGGAGACAGAGTGGAGCTTGTAGTGATAGGCGCTGACATCGATCTCCTATGTTTCGAGAAAAACTTGGGAGGAAGAAAGGCCTAACCGTCGCCCAGCGCAACGTTTTCTTGGTGCCTAAGAGAGGTTGATATTCCTGATACCCCATTGAGCCCTCCCAACGTCCCAAAGACTCGCGAGTCTAAAGAATACAAATGGAGGAATAAAGATGAGCCATTTTTACCATTGGATCATGGCTCTTTATTTTTCATGCTATCAGCCCTCCTTCTGCGCCCTTTTGCTCCCCAGAACTCTACGCTGTATCCCCACAATTACACTGTCATGAAAATACTCCGCCTGCTGTTTCCCTTGTTCATCGTGTTCCTTACCACGGCCGGAGCAGCGGTGCCTTTCGAGGTGCGCTCAGGGGACCGAGTTCTCTTGATGGGCGACACATTGCTCGAGCGAGAAGGCTCCGCTGCTGCACTGGAATTAAGGCTAACCCAACACTTTACAGGAGTGCCTTTCACCGTCCGAAATCTTGCCTTCAGCGCAGATTTGCCCACCGGAGTTTCCCGAGCCAGCTTCGACCCCGCAACCGGGGGGATGGAAAGAGTCCGCGCGCAGGTCTCTTTGGTTAAACCCACCGTGGCCGTCTTGGGCTACGGAATGGCTGCGAGCCTAGAGGAAATCACCGCGCTTGCCAAAGATCCCAACCTCAATGCAGACCCAACCCGTTACGGGACGGATTTTAGCGCAAAAAAATTTAAGGCGGATCTAGCTGCGCTTATGGATGTTATCACAGAGGCATCGGGCGCGCCGGTGCGCTTCGTCCTATTGGCTCCGTTGCGTCATGAAGACCTGCGCTCGGTACGCCCAGGGCTGCCCGACCCTGCGGCACACAACGCGATTCTCACTGGGTACACCCACGCGACCCAGGAGCTCGCAGCCGAACGCGGCGCGCGCTTCGTGGATCAAGCAGCGGTGACGCAATCGGCTTCACAAAAGCCGTTAACGGAGAACGGCATCCATCCCTCCGCAGAGGGTCTGGAGCGTTGGGCTACCGCGTTGGCAAACGAACTGGGCTGGACTGTGCCCTCCACAGCGGAGCCACAGCCGCTGCTGCGCAGAGCGTTGCAGCGTAAAAATGAGCTTTTTTTCCATCGCTGGAGGCCCGCAAACCACACCTACATTTTCGGATTCCGCAAAAAAGAACAGGGGCGCAATGCCGTGGAGATAGAACAATTCGACGCGCTCCTAGAAAAAGCCGACGCAGCCGTGGCAGCTCTGCGCTTGGGAAAGGCGGCGCCTGAAGTGCCAGAGCTTCCCGAAAATGTGCCCGCGGCAGTCCCGCTGGATTCTCCGACGTTCACACTGGATGACGGGTTGGAGATGACTTTGTGGGCGGAAAACCCATTGCTCTCGAAGCCGGTGGAAATGAATTGGGACGCCAAAGGTCGCCTCTGGGTGGCCTCCACTCCCATTTATCCACAAATCCAACCGGGAGCGCTCCCGACGGATAGAATTGTAATCCTCGAAGATTCCAAACACAGCGGCCACGCGGACAAGAGCACTATTTTCGCTGAGGATCTGCTTATCCCTACGGGCGTCGCACCTGCACTCAGCGATGACGGACTTAACCACGCATACGTTGGAGCGTCCACAGAGCTTCTGGAACTTACTGACACTGATGGAGATGAAAAAGCAGACCGCCGCCGTGTGGTCCTCAGTGGTTTTGGAACAGAAGACACGCATCACACGATCCACTCCCTGCACTGGGGTGTCGACGGTCGCTTGTACCTCAGCCAGAGCATCTACATTCATAGCCACATGGAAACGCCTTGGGGCGTCGTGCGTCTCAACTCGGGCGGTGTTTTAGCATACGACCCGCGCACAGAACGTGTGGAGGTTTTTGCCAAGGGCCTCGTCAATAATTGGGGCCATCAAACCGACGCAGAGGGTCAGTCCTTTCTCACGGATGGCGCCGGAAGCAACGGACTGAGCTGGGCCTTTCCCGGCGCCACGTTCGCACCGTCAGAAGGCGCCAAAGGCGTAATGCCTGGCGTGAGCGGGGGCGGTTATCCAAAGTTTTGCAGTCTGGAAATTATTCGCAGTCCGCTTTTCCCAGCGTCTTGGCAGGGGCATGCGATCACTAACGATTTCCGGGCACACCGCATCGTACGCTTCGCCATCAACGATTTAAGCAAAGCCGATTCCCCCAAAAGCGCTTATGCCACCACAGACCAGCCCGATGTGGTTCGCACGCCTGACCAAAGCTTTCGCCCCATCGACGTAAAGCTCGGACCCGACGGAGCGCTTTATATCGGAGATTGGACCAACCCCGTGATCAACCACGGCGAAGTCGATTTCCGCGATCCGCGCCGAGACAAAGTCAGTGGCCGGATTTGGCGTATCGCGCACAAAGACGGAAAGCCAGTGGCTTGGACACCGGTGTTCGGACGCGAAACAGCGAACTTAATGGAGGCGTTATTGTCGGGGAACGGCTGGGAACAAGAGCAAGCGCGGCAGCTATTAAGCCGGCGGTTACGCGGCGGTAGCGTTGACGCGTTGGAGACTTGGCGTGCGACGAAGGGGACGAAGGAGGCAGCCTTGGCAGCGGCTTTCGTGCGCGCCGGAGCCGCTGGGCCGCAGGCCGCTGTGAAGGGATTGCAGGCGCAGGACGGCGCAACGGCGGCGTGGGAGGCGCGCTGGAGAGGGGCGCTGGGAGCGGTTAGCGGAAACGTAGAGCGTTTGGGGGAGCTAGTGAAAAATGCGTCTCCTCGAGTTCGAGTCGAAGCGATGCGCGCGCTGGCTCGGATTTCCAGTTCGGAAGCTGCGGAATTTGTGGCGAGCGCAGCGGAGACGCCAGTGCCGGGAGACGAGCAATTTAGTTTTGCGCTGAAACAGTCCATGCGTGAGGTCGGCAACCTTTGGGTCGCGTCGTTAGTGGACGGGCGTTGGGCGTGGAAAGGCCGCGAGACGCAATTGCGGGACAGATTATTGGCGCTGGACGTGCCGGGGGCCGGAGCGGCTTTGACGGCTGTTCTAAAGAACGTCTCGCTTCCCGTGGACGGTTCCGGGCCGTGGACGCAGCTCATCGGGTACGCGGGCGGTCCCGAGGAGGCAGGAAAATTATGGGCCTTGCTCTTGCAATCCAGTGAAAGTGCAGGAGTGAAAGCCAAAGGGTTGGAAGCACTTCTGGAAGCGGCTGCGCGCGGAGTGCGTCCTGCGGGCGGTTTAAAGGGCCTGAGCGAATTCGTCCTAAGCAAGGAAAGTGGCGTCGCGCGGCCTGCCCTGACCTTGGCGGGATATTGGAAGTTAGACGCTCTTGCCCCGCAACTCGGTGCTGCTGCGGCGAGCACTACGGCTGCACTGCGCAACGCGGCTGGCGAAGGGCTGCGACTGTTGGGAGGTGAGGCGGCGGCGAAGGAAGCACGTGCGTTGCTCTCGCCTGAGCGCCCAGTGGAGGTGCGTCTTTTAGCGTTGGGAATCTTGGCAAGGACGCGTCCCCAAGACGCAAAAAGCGAGGCGGCGGTCTGGCTCAAGGACGTGCAGCAGACGTCGCAGGCGCTCCAGATTTGGCGCGTTCTGGCTGCCGCAAATTTGGGTTTCACCGTGAAAGCTGCTGGGGAGTGGAAGGCGACTCTTACGGCTACCGCGTTGGAAGGCGGCCTTGCAGCGGCACGCGAGTTGGGGCGACGCGACGGCGGTCTGGAGCAGGCGTTGCGTGGCAAGATCGAAGCGGGTGCAAAAGCGGCCGAGCGCTCTTCGCAGGAGTGGGCAAAACTCGTGCAAGAGCGCGGCGATGCACTCAAGGGGGAGCGTCTTTACCACAGCGCAAAATTAAGCTGCGTGCAGTGCCACGTCATCGGCGGTGCCGGCGGCAAGTTGGGGCCCGACATGTCAACTTTGGGGGCCAGTGCGCCTCTAGATTACGTGATTGAAAGTGTGCTCTCGCCTAACGCGAAGGTGAAGGAAGGATATCACGGCGTAAATTACAGCCTCAACGACGGTACCTCCGTCACGGGAATTCCTTTTGAAGAAAACGGCACCGCAATCAAGGTCCGGATTCCGGGCGGTTTGGAATTCGAGGTGGCAAAAGTAAAGATCAAAACCTCGGAAGTCATAGGCTCTTTAATGCCTGCGGGTCTTGTGGATGGATTGAGCGAAGAGGACAAAATAAACGTATTCGCTTTTTTGGGCGCTGTAGGGCGCCCCGGAGCGTTCGACGCAAGCAACGGCGGCGTCGCAAGGGCTTGGCGTATCACCTCAAACGCCGAGGACGCCCACGCTGGGCGCAGCCTGACCGTGGCGCCGACCGCCTACACGCTCACCGACGGGCGCCTCTTGCCCGAACATCTCGAAATGCCGCTCGCTGTCGAATCCGGTGCAAAGGTATACGCGGTGGCAAAGTTTCGCTTGGGAGCGGCCGCAACAGTCGCGCTGCAAGTGGAAGGTGCTGACGCTTTCTGGGTGGATGGAGCACCTGCAAAAAATGGGACGCAAGCATTCAGCTCAGGCGGTGAACACACTCTAGTGGTACCACTCCAAAAAAGCGCCTTGCCAACGGTATTGAGGGCGAGCGCGACTAACGCTCGGTTTGTCGCGCAGTGAGATTAAGTATGTCCGTTTTATGAGTTGGCATTTCATTCAGTGTGGGTTCGTACTTGCATAGCGTCTGAGATGGGCGATTTTTTGAGGAAACACACCCATGAATCCCGCCAACGTTTTTGTCATCGGCTTGCTTTTGTTGACGGCCAATCTCTCTTTAGGAGCACTACTTGCACCGAGCCGACCGAGCCAACGTTTGGCCGATCGCTTAGTATGGCTGTGGTGGTTGCCCGTCCTCGCAGCCTTGCATGTCGCCGTTTGGGCCCTCGTCCTTTCACAGGCGGGCGCAGTCCCGACCTTCAGCGATGCGTTTGTACGCAGCGCCGCCTGTTTGGTTTTCATGGGCGGACGCGATGGCGGTTTCATAGCGCCTTGGGGTGCCGTGGCCCCACTCATCGCACTCAACGGTCTGCTATTTCTTCCCATGGTGTGGCTCCAATTGTCTGCGCGTCGCACTACGTCGGGCGAGCCGCTCGACTCCCACCAGACTTTTGGGGACTTCAAAAGCTTCAAGGGATCTCGAGAGTCCGACGCTGAACGCGCCAGTGCTTTTGAAGCTGTAGAAACCGATTTGACCTATGGGCTTCCGGCGCAAGCGACGCGCATCGTCCTGCCACCTCCACTTCCTGAGGCCCGCCGAGCCGTTGCTCCTGCCGAACCTTTGCCCGCCCCCGAGCCCCAACGTGTGGAAGATCCCAAGGACGAAGCGCCTCCAGAGTCCGCCCCCATCGCGACGCCTCTTCCTGAGCCTGCACCATTAACTGCCGCCCATCCAGCCGCCCCATCTCCACCCCCAACCCCGGTCGTTCCACCTCAGCCCCTCCCGCAAACGGTAACAGCCGCCGCCGAACCTTCGCTTCCAACCCCCGCTGCGAACCGCTGGAATTTTCATCCACCGCTCCCAAAGGTGAAGTATTCCCGCTCTCAAACTACGGCTGAAGACGAGTTGGCGGACCAACTCAAACCGCTGCCCCCGACCCCACCACCCATCCGTTTTGAGTGGGGCACTGAGCGCTGAAGCCTTGGCGGCTTTCGTGCTCGCCTGTCAAAGAAAAACTAAAAACGTCGGGGCGGACCCGAGATTACGGCTTCCACGTAAAATCCCCTCGCCACTGGGAATGGGTTGCCGCTAACACACTGGTGTGCTTAGGCTGCTTTTTCTTGGAGATATTGTTGGGGAACCCGGTCGTAGGGCCGTCATTGAGTCCATCCCTTGGTTCAAGCAGGAACGCGGGGTCGATTTTGTGGTGGCCAACGGTGAGAATTCCGCGGGTGGGCGTGGGATTAGCCCCAAAATTAGCATCGATCTTTTGCGGGCGGGTGTCGCGGTGATCACCACTGGCGATCATATCTGGGACCAAAAAGATTTGTTGCCGTATTTACCAACCGAACCGCGCCTTCTGCGCCCTTTGAACTACCCGCCGGGCACAGTCGGTTCTGGTTCGGTCATTCTGGAAACAGCGAAGGGAAAGGTTGGGGTTATCAATGTCCAAGGCCGCACCTTCATGCAGCCACCTTTGGAAAATCCCTTTCTTGCCATGGATGTGGAAGTTGCTCGGATACGCGAGGAAACTTCCGTGATTTTCGTCGACATCCACGCTGAAACCACGAGCGAAAAAATTGCGATGGGTCGCTTTTTGGACGGCAGAGTTTCAGCAGTTGTCGGCACCCACACCCACACC
>Ga0209597_1001028_pt1 | contig 18344 bp, 16 predicted proteins | sample M_140625_MF_Meta_FD_187316 | JGI IMG/M metagenome (GOLD analysis project Ga0209597, IMG submission 187316) | Freshwater microbial communities from Lake Montjoie, Canada to study carbon cycling - M_140625_MF_MetaG (SPAdes) (version 2) | ecosystem: Environmental > Aquatic > Freshwater > Lake... | reverse complement strand
CGGGGAAATGATCACCAAGGCGGAGCCGGACGTGGGTTTCTTGCATCGCGGCGACGAGAAAATCGCCGAGAACATGACCTACACCCAGTTCATCCCTTATACGGATCGGCTGGACTATCTCGCGCCCCTGGCGAACAACGTGGCCTATGCGCTGGCGGTGGAAAAGCTGCTCGGGATCCACGACCAGCTGCCGCCGCGCTGCCAATACATCCGCGTCATGTGTGCGGAACTGGCCCGGATTTCCTCCCATTTGCTGGGCTTGGGCGCCTTTGCCATGGACATGGGCGCGGTCACCGTTTTCCTGCTGACCTTCACTGAGCGGGAGAAAATCTACAATCTCTGCGAATCCCTCACCGGAGCCCGCTTCACCACGACCTACACCCGCATCGGCGGTTTGTCGCGCGATCTGCCTCCCGGTTGGGCCGACCAATGCCGCAAGTTCCTTGAGGAAGTCGTCCGCAATATCGACGAGTCCGAAACGCTCCTAACCCGGAACCGGATCTGGGTGGACCGTATCCGGGGTCTGGCGGTGGTTTCCAAGGCGGATGCCATCAGCTACGGGTTGAGCGGCCCCAATCTGCGGGGCAGCGGCGTGGAATACGACCTGCGCAAGGCCAAGCCGTATCTGTGCTACCGCGATCTGGAATTCGATATACCGGTGGGGTCCACCGGCGATTGTTACGACCGGTATCTGGTCCGCATCGAGGAGATGCGCCAGAGCGTCCGCATCCTGCACCAGTGCCTCGACCAGATTCCCGGCGGCTCGGACAACCGCTCCAAGGAGCCGATCAACGTTGCCGATGGAAAAGTCGTTTTGCCCCCGAAACAGAAGGTCCTGTCGAGCATGGAAGAGCTGATCCACCAGTTCATGCTGGTCACGGAGGGCGTGAACTGCCCGCCTGGCGAGATTTATTTCGGCCACGAAAACCCCAAAGGCGAACTTGGCTTTTACATTCATAGCAAGGGCGGCGGCACGCCCTATCGGATGAAAATTCGCTCCCCCTCCTTCGTGAACCTGAGCATCATTCCGAAAATTTTCCCCGGCTGCATGATGAGCGATTCGGTGGCGATCCTGGGGTCTCTGGATTTTGTGATGGGAGAATGTGACCGATGAATTTTACTGTGACACCCAGCTTGGAAGCCGAGGTCGATGAACTGATCACGCACTATCCCGTGAAGCGCGCCGCGTCCCTCATGGTGCTGCATGCAATCCAGGCCCAGTACGGATGGGTCTCGCCCGAAGCCGTCCAATGGACGGCCAAGAAGCTCGAGCTCCAGCCGATCAACGTGCTCGAGATCCTGACCTTTTATCCCATGCTGCGGCAGGAGCCCATGGGCCGGCATCAGATCAAGGTCTGCCGCACGTTGAGCTGCGCCTTGGGCGGAGCCCATGAACTGCGGGACCATTTTTGCAAAAAGTTTGGATTGGACGCCCACAAGCACGGGGCTCAGACGACGCCGGACGGCAGGTTCACGGTGGAATTTGTCGAATGCCTGGCGAGCTGTGGCACGGCCCCTGTGATGATGGTCAACGACGAATTTTACGAGGGCGTCACCCACGCCAAGGCCGACGAAATCGTGGGGAAATGCAAATGAAATGGTTGCCCGACATGGATTTGAACCATGACAAACAGATTCAGAGTCTGCTGTGCTACCGTTACACCATCGGGCAAGACGGGACGAAAAGGTTAGAGATTATTTAATAAGAGTCAAGTTGCTGATATGGCGCAAGAATACAAATTAATACTGAAGCATGCCGATGCCCCGGGGTACACGCCCGACATCGAATGCTATCTGCGCCACGGCGGCTACGCCACGCTCCGGAAGGCGCTCGCCCTGACGCCCAAAAATCTGGCCGATGGCAAAACGCTTTCCGCGCCGGAACAGATCCGCGAGGAGGTCAAGGTCTCCGGCCTGCGCGGCCGCGGCGGCGCCGGTTTCTCCTGCGGCCTGAAATGGAGTTTCGTGGACCGCAAGAGCGGAAAGCCGATTTACCTGATCTGCAATGCGGATGAATCCGAGCCCGGCACCTTCAAGGACCGGCAGATCATGCACAAGGATCCCCACCAGCTGGTCGAGGGCATGATTCTCTCCTGCTTCGCCAATGACGTCCATTTGGCCTATATCTATATCCGAGGCGAAATGGTGGAGGGTGCCAAAATCCTTAATCAGGCACTGAAGGAGGCGCGCGCCAAGGGTTTCTTGGGGAAAAATATTTCCGGCAGCGGCTACGATCTGGAGATGCATGTGCACCGCGGCGCGGGCGCCTATATCTGCGGTGAGGAGACCGGCCTCATCGAATCCCTCGAGGGCAAGCGCCCCTATCCCCGCATCAAGCCTCCCTATTTCCCGGCAGTGCTCGGCCTGTGGATGTGCCCGACCATCGTCAATAATGTCGAGACGCTCTGCAATGTGAAGCATATCGTCGAGATGGGCGGGGCGGCCTTTGCCCAGCTCGGCACCCCCAATAACACCGGCACCCGCATCGTCAGCCTCAGCGGCCACGTCCAGCGCCCCGGCTACTACGAGATCGAAATCGGCAAGGCCACCATCGGCGAGCTCATCCACGACCCGAAATTCGGCGGCGGCCTGCGGCCCGGACGCACTTTGAAAGCCGTCATCCCCGGAGGCTCCTCGGCCAAGGTTTTCAAGGCGGGCGAGAAATTTAAGCTCAAGAAGAAAGACGCCGAGGGCAAGGAAATCCTGGTCGAGACCGACATGCTCGATCTGCCCTACGATTTTGATTCGCTCGCCGCCGCCGGCTCGATGAGCGGCTCCAGCGCAATCATCGTCATGGACGACTCGACCGACATCGTCGAGGCGCTGGCGAACATCTCCGAATTTTACGCGCACGAAAGCTGCGGCCAATGCACCCCCTGCCGCGAGGGCTCCCTCTGGATGAGCAAGACGCTCCACCGCCTCACCCACGGCGAGGGCCGCGCCGGTGACGCGGATTATCTGGTGAAGATCGCCGACAACATCCCCGGCGGCCGCACTATCTGCGCGTTTGGTGAGGCCTGCTCCTGGCCCGTGCAAAGTTTCGTCGCCAAATTCAAGGATGAGTTTGTCGCTAAAGGCGCCGCAGACGAAGCGCGTCGCGCACACCAGGCCGCCGCACCCGCCGGACAAATCCCCCTGGCCGCCGCCCACCACTGATTGCCATGTCAACCGCTGCCCTAACTGAAACTAAGTCCGCGCCGCCGGTCGAAAAAATCAAGGTGAAGGTGGACGGGCGTGAAATCGAGGTGCCGAAGACGATGTCAGACCCGATCTCCGGCAAACCGGTGCCGACCACGATGATCCAGGCGTGCGAGATGGCAAAGCAGGAAGTTCCCCATTATTGCTATCATCCTAAGCTGCCGGTTGTCGGTAACTGCCGCATGTGCCTGGTCGAATACGGCACGCCGGCGCTCGGCCCGGACCGCAAGCCGGTCTTCAATCCCGATGGCACGCCGAAAATCGCCAAATCGCCCCGGCCGGCCATTTCCTGCGCGACCCCGATTTCACCGGGCATGGAGATCTACACCTCCACTCCCGGGGTGAAGCAGATGCGCGAAGGCGTCCTCGAATCGCTGCTGATCAATCATCCTCTGGACTGCACGATTTGCGACCAGGCCGGCGAATGCAAGCTGCAGGAATATTCCGTGGACCACGGCCAGAGCGCGAGCCGCTTCGTGGAGGCCAAGGTGCACAAGCCCAAGGCGGTCGATCTCGGCCCGCGCATCATGCTCGATGCCGAACGTTGCATTTTGTGCACGCGCTGCATCCGGTTCACCAAGGATATCGCCGGCGACGACGCGCTCGGCATCATCAACCGCGGGAGCTTCAACACGATTGCGACCTTCCCGGGCATGCCGTTCGACAACAATTACACGCTCAACACGGTGGACCTTTGCCCGGTGGGCGCGCTCACCTCCAAGGATTTCCGCTTCAAGATGCGCGTCTGGTTCCTCAAGGAGACCAAAAGCCTCTGCACGAGCTGCGGCACCGGCTGCAACACGGTGATCGGGTCCCGCGAGGAAAAAATCCAGCGGTACACCCCCCGCGAAAACGACGCCGTCAATGGACCGTGGATGTGCGATGCCGGCCGCTTGAATTACAAGTGGATCGGCCGCGATGACCGCTTGAAGGATGTCCTGGTGCGCGGCCAGAAATCCACTTGGACAGCGGCGCTGACTGAAATTTCGGAAAAGCTAAAAAATGCGCCGGCGGGCTCCGTGGCGATTATCGCCTCGGCGCGGCAGACCAACGAGGAGCTCTGGCTGTTGAGCAAGCTCAAGGCAAAGCTGGGTGCAATCAGCGATTCCATCGCGCGCTCCGGCGCGGAAGACAAGCTGCTCGTCAGCGAGGATAAAAACCCAAACACGAACGGCGCGCGCCTCACCGGCATCTGCTACACCGAGATGGGCATCAACCTTGTGAAGATCGCCGACGGCATCGCCCAAGGCAAAATCAAGACGCTCATCGTTTTTGGCGAGAACATCATCCAGCGCGGGGTCAGCAATGAAAAATTGCGCGAGCGGGAAACCATCAGCGAAGTCGTGGATGAGCATGGCATTACGGCGGAACTGCTCGCCAAGCTGGACGCGCTCATCGTCAGCGACATTTTGCCAAACGAGACGACCCGGCTGGCGCACTACCTCTTGCCCGGATGCGCCCACGCGGAAAAGCGCGGCACCTTCACCAGCGTCAACGGCCGCGTTCAGAAATTCATGAAGGCGGTCGAGGCCCCCGGGGACGCCCGGGCGGAGTGGGAATTCCTGCACGACCTGGTATTCCAAGTCACCGGCCAGAATGGTTTTGCGACGATGGAAGGATTGTTCAACACGATGGCGGCCGACGTTCCAGCCTTCAACGGCCTGGCCTGGGCCTCCCTGGGCGATACCGGCGTGACGGTGGAAATCTAACATGGACTGGAATTTCATCATCTTCAGCGCGGTCAAGATAGCCGTGGTCATCGGTGTGGTGCAGGGCATGGTCGCGTACGCCGTGCTGGCCGAGCGCAAAATCTCCGCCTGGATCCAGGACCGGGTGGGGCCGAATCGCACGGCGCCGCCATTCGCTAAACACATCCCCGTCCTCGGTCGGCTTCTGACCCGATTGGGAATGTTCCAGCCGCTGGCCGATGGATTGAAGTTCATGTTCAAGGAGGATTTCACGCCGGCCGGCGTGAGGAAAATCTATTTCTTTCTGGCCCCTGCCATTGCGGTGATTCCAGCGATGCTGACGGTGGCAGTGATTCCGTTCGGCTCGGTGCTGGGCGGGCAGAAAATGGTCATCGCCGACCTGAACGTGGGGATCCTCTACACCTTCGGCATCGTGTCGCTCGGGGTATACGGCATCGTTCTGGCAGGCTACGCGGCGAATTCAAAATTCCCGTTTCTGGGCGGCATCCGCTCCAGCGCCCAGATGATCTCCTATGAAATCTCAATGGGCTTGAGCGTCATCCCCGTCCTGCTCATCGTGGGCAACCTGAACCTGGGACAGATCATTGGCTGGCAGGCGCAGCACGGCTGGCTGATTCTCTACGCCCCGTTGGCCTTTGTCATTTTCCTGGTCGCTTCTTTCGCGGAGACCAATCGCCTGCCCTTTGATCTGCCGGAGGCGGAAACGGAGCTGGTGGGCGGCTACCACACTGAATACGGCTCGATGAAATTCGCTCTGTTTTTTCTGGGGGAATACTCCAACATGATCGCGTCCTCGGGCATGATGGTCACGCTGTTCTTCGGCGGCTGGACGCTGCCGTTCTGGGGGCTGGATCACCCGGCGGCAACGCTGGTCAGCGGCATCATCCATATCCTGATTTTCCTGGTCAAAATGGCGGCGTTCATCGTGCTCTTCATCTGGGTGCGCTGGATGTTCCCGCGCTTCCGCTACGACCAGTTGATGGATCTGGGCTGGCGCCGGTTCCTGCCGCTGGCGCTAGTCAATATTCTGATCACGGCAATAATTTTGTGGATGAGGGCTTAAATGATTGTTAACCGCAAACCCCTGACGTTTTGGGAAAGACTTTACCTGCCGGCAATTGTCGGCGGATTGAAAGTCACCCTCAAGCACGCCTACGCTACTCTCTTTGAGCGCAAGGTCGTGACGATGGAATATCCCGAACAGAAATGGGCCGTCCCGCCGGATTATCGCGGCGCGCCCTATCTGGTCAAGGATCAGGAGGGCCACACCAAGTGCGTGAGCTGCCAGCTGTGCGAATTCGTCTGCCCGCCCAAAGCCATCCGCATCACTCCGCCCGGGACGGCCGGCCAACCGGCGGACCGCACCAATGCGGAAAAGATGCCGGCCGAATTCGAGATCAATATGCTCCGCTGCATCTTCTGCGGCTTTTGCCAGGAAGTCTGCCCGGAGGAGGCAATCTTTTTGCAGAAGGATTATTCCCTGGTCGGCAGCAGCCGCGCTGAGATGATTTACAACAAGGAAAAACTCCTCGCCCTGGGCGGTACCCACGCGGGCGTCCAGAAATGGAAACTCAAGCTGGAGGAGGCCCAGGCGCAGGAAAACTTCCCGGTTAAATCCTGAACCATGGAATTCCTCCAAAATCTGATCCCTGAGACGATGCTCCCGGACATGATGTTTTATGTCTTCGCAGGGCTGACCCTGGGGTTTGGCATCCTTGTCGTGGCAAACCCCTTCAGCCGCAACCCGGTCACCAGCGCCATGTTCCTGGTGCTGGCCGTCATCTCCATGGCGGGACTATTCGTGCTGCTGCACGCCTTCTTCCTCGCCGCCGTGCAGGTCATTGTCTATGCCGGCGCCGTGATGGTCCTCTTCCTGTTCGTGATCATGTTGCTGGACATCAAAGACGAGCAGAAACGCAAAATCAAAAAAGGATTCCTCCTGGCCGGACTCCTCTCGGTCGGAACCATCGCCGGCCTTTTCCTCAAGGGACTGCACGCTACCCGCCTCGATGCCCACCCCTCGCCCACCACCGAAGGCGACACCGCGCTGCTGGGCAAACTTCTCTTCGGCCAGTACGTGCTGCCGTTTGAAGTGGTCTCCGTCCTACTGCTGGTGGCGATGGTGGGGGTGATTCTGTTGAGCAAAAAGGATCTGAAATAACATGCACGCCGGACTCGAACATTATTTGACGGTCAGTTTCCTCCTGTTTTCGCTGGGGCTGCTGGGCGTTATTCTGCGGCGGAACCTCCTGGTGATCTACATGTCGCTGGAGCTGATGCTTAATGCCGCCAACCTCGCGCTCGTCTCCTTTTCCCGCTTCAATGACAACCTGAACGGCCAAGTCCTGGTGTTCTTCATCATCACCGTGGCGGCCGCAGAGGTCTCGGTCGGCCTCGCCCTCATTGTGGCGCTCTACCGCCGGCGCCAGTCCGCCCATGTGGAGGATTTGACCACCATGAAACTCTGACGGATGAAACTCGAAGCGTTACCCTGGATCATTTTGTTCCTGCCGCTGCTCGCCACGGCGGTCATCACCCTGTTCACCCTGCGCTGCCGCACCAAGAGCAGCCTCATCTCCATCAGCGCCGTGGTCGCCGGCTTCATCCTCTCGCTGGTTTATATCCACGCCAACGGCTGGCATTCCGAGCACACGGAAACTGCCCGGACCTGGCTGTCCATCGGCGACCTGCACGCCGACTTCGGGCTGAAACTGGACGCCTTGAGCCTGATGCTGCTGCTAATCGTCACCGGCGTGGGCGGTGCCATCCATATCTATTCCTTCGGCTACATGCACGAGGACAAGAGCATGGCGCGCTTCTTCGCGTTCCTTAGCCTGTTCACCTTCTCCATGCTCGGCATCGTGCTCTCCAATAATTTCCTCCAGATGTTTATCTTCTGGGAGCTGGTGGGCGTCTCCAGCTACCTGCTCATCGGTTTCTGGTTTGAGAAGCCCAGCGCCGGCGATGCCGCCAAGAAGGCGTTCATCACCAATCGCCTCGGCGACTTCGGATTCCTGCTCGGCATCCTCATGGTGTGGGGCCTGCTCGGCTCACTCAACTTCGGGGTGCTTGAAGCGGTGATGAAAGCCAACCCGGCGGCGCTCGGCTGCTGTGCCACACTGGCCGGCCTGTTGATTTTCTGCGGCGCAATGGGCAAGTCCGCGCAGTTCCCGCTCCACGTCTGGCTGGCTGACGCCATGGAGGGCCCCACCCCCGTGTCCGCCTTGATCCACGCCGCCACCATGGTGGCGGCCGGCGTTTACATGCTGTGCCGGACGCTGTTTTTGTTCGATGCCGACGCGCTCCATGTCATCGCCTATATCGGTGGCTTCACCGCATTGCTCGCCGCCTTGATCGCCGTCCAGCAAAACGATATCAAACGCATCCTCGCCTATTCAACCCTGTCCCAGCTCGGCTACATGGTCATGGCGGTTGGATTGTCGGGCCCTACCCCGGCGATGTTCCATCTGACCACGCACGCGTTTTTCAAGGCGCTGCTGTTCCTAGGCGCCGGCTCCGTCATCCATGGGTTGCATGAGGAACAGAACATCTGGAAAATGGGCGGGCTAAAAAAGAAAATGCCCGTCACCTTCTGGACGTTCATCATCGGTACGCTGGCCCTGAGCGGGGTGCCGCCTTTCAGCGGGTTCTACTCCAAAGATTCGATTTTCGCTCAGGCCCTGCACCAGCATCATTATGTGCTCTTTACGGTAGCCGTACTGGTCGCCGCGCTGACGACGTTCTACATGTTCCGCCTGTTCTTCGTCGCCTTCCTCGGCGAGCCGCGGACGGAGCAAGCCCGCCACGCGCATGAATCGCCGAAAGTGATGACCCTGCCGCTCGTGGCGCTGGCGGTCTTCGCCGTCATCGGAGGCTTCATCGGCATTGCCGGCCTTTACGCCGCCCAGTTTCAGCTGGAAGGGGAAAGCCTGACCCTCGCCCAACAGTTTCTCGAACCGCTCCACGCGCCGTTCGCCTTGGCCTGCGGCCTTGGCGCCGTGATCGTCGGACTGATCGCCGCTTTCATCCTTTATAAAAAAGCCGCCACCGATCCGCTGCCTGCCCGGCTCGGCTGGCTGTCCCGCGCGATGCGCGACCGCTTTTACTTCGACGAGATCTATCAGGCCACCTTTATACGCGCGCATGATTTCATCGCCTCGGTTTGCGATCTGTTCGACCGCTGGATTGTGGAGGGCGCCTGCATCGGTCTTGTGCGGGGGGGGACGGATCTGACCGGCCGCGCTCTGCGCCTGGCCCAGACCGGTAATCTCCAGACCTATGCGCTGCTGTTTGCGCTAGGCGTGGCGCTGGTGCTCTATTTCGCCTTGGGAAAATAAATGACGACGTCCATTTTAACCTACATTTTGGGTCTGCCGCTCCTAGCGGCAGCGCTCCTGGTCTTGGTTCCGGCCAATTACCGCGTGGTCATCCGCGCTATCGCCCTGGCAGCCACCTTCGTGCCCATGCTGCTCGCAGTGAAGATGTTCTCCCAGTTCGTCACCGGCCACGTGGGGTATCAGTTTGAACAGCAAATTCCTTGGGTCGAATCCCTCGGCCTGAGTTACCACGTCGGGGTGGACGGCCTCAATGTCGGCCTCGTCCTCATGGGCGCCATCGTCGCTTTCGCCGCCGCCTGCTGTTCGTGGGAAATCCAGACGCGGGAAAAAGAGTTTTACATCCTGCTGCTGTTCATGACCGGCGGCATCCTGGGCGCGTTTGCATCGCTCGACCTGTTTTTCTTCTACGCTTTCCACGAGTTCGCACTGGTGCCGACCTTCCTGATGATCGGCATCTGGGGCCGCGGCGAGCGCAAGAACTACGCCACTTTCCAAATCACCCTGTACCTGAGCATTGGCGCTCTGCTGGCCCTGCTCGGCCTCATCGCCCTCTACGTCCAATCCGGCGCGCAGACCTTCGATATCCCCAAGCTGACGGCATATCTCGGGGCGCACCCGCTGGCCGCCCACTCGCAGAACTTCATCTTCCCGCTGTTGCTGTTCGGCTTCGGCATCCTGGTCTCTCTCTGGCCGTTCCATTCCTGGGCGGCGCTGGGTTACGGCGCGGCCCCGGCTCCGACCGCCATGCTGCACGCGGGCGTGCTCAAGAAATTCGGACTCTACGGCCTGATCCGCGTCGCCCTGCCGCTGATGCCGCAGGCGGCGCAAAGCTGGATGCATATCCTCGCCTGGCTCTGCCTGGGCAACATCCTCTACGTCGGCTGGGTCGCAATGAAACAGAAGGATTTGAACCTGCTCATCGGTAATTCCAGCGTGGCCCACATGGGATTCATCTTCCTCGGCCTCGCCAGCCTTAACCTTATTGGTATCACCGGCGCGGTGCTGGTGATGATCGCTCACGGTTTTCTGGCCGCGCTGACGTTTGGGTTAAGCGGCTACATCCATCAAAAGACCGGGACGCTTCAGATCAGCCAGCTCGGCGGCCTCTGCCGGCCGTTGCGCTTCATCGGGGTGACCCTGCTCATGGCCGCCATGGCCGGCTGCGGCCTGCCGGGCTTTGCGAATTTCGTGGGGGAAGTCACGGTCTTCTTCGGGGCATGGAAAGTGTTCCCGCTGGTGACCACCCTGGCTCTCTGGGGCGCCCTGGTCATCGGCGCCGTCTACATGACCCGCGCCATCCGCAATATCCTGCACGGACCGGTCCCGGAAAAGTGGAGCCAGCTCGCCGATGCATCGGGGCTCTGGCGGAAAATCCCCTACGCGCTGCTCCTCGTCAGCCTCCTGGTGTTTGGTTTTTTCCCGAGCCTGCTCACGGATAAAATCGTCCCGGACGTCGCCCGAATCGTTGCAATGGCTAATCCGGTTCCGGACAACCCGGCCTTGGTCGCTGTTTCCGAAATTAAAAATCTGAAATCCGCACTCCCCAATTAATGAACGCTTCGTTAATGACCCTTGAAGTTTGCGTGATGGCGCTCGGCGTGGTGCTGATGCTGGCAGATTTCTGGCTTCCGGCCGATCGTAAAAAATTCGCCGGCTATGCGGCCGTGGCGGCGCTGGCCGGCCTTCTGTTCCTGAGCTTTAGCGGCTGCGGTTGCTGCAGCCTGAGTGGCACGGCGTTTAATGGCATGTTCGTGGAGGACGGACTGGCAGTGTTCTTCAAGCGATTCTTCCTGATCGCGGCGATCCTGGTGCTCTTCATGGCAGTGGAATTCTCCGACCGCATCGCCGGCGGCGTCAGCGAATATTATTCGCTCATCGTCTTCGCTCTGTCGGGTATGCTGTTTGCCGCGTCGGCGAATGATTTCACGATGCTGTTCGTTTCCATCGAGCTCATCACCATCACGTTCTATATCCTCACCAGCTTCCAGCGCGGCCGATTGGTGTCCCTCGAAGCGGGTGTCAAGTATCTGATCCTCGGGGCGCTGTCCTCCTCCTTCCTGGTGTTCGGCATCGCCTTGGTCTGGGGAACCACCGGCAAGTTGAATTTTAACGAGCTCGCGGCGGTCGCAGCCCAGTTTGAGTCCAATAAACTCTTCCTGATCGGCGTGCTGTTCATCCTGGTCGGCTTGGGCTTCAAGATCGCCGCCTTCCCGTTCCAGATCTGGGCGCCGGATGTTTATCAGGGCGCCCCGACGCCCACCACGGCCTTCCTCGCAGTTGGCTCCAAGGCCGCGGGATTTGTCCTGCTTCTGCGCGTGCTGTTCACAGCTGTGCCGACAGTCACCGCGCATTGGGCAAACCTCCTCATCGTCATCTCCGGTATCACCATTCTCTACGGCAACTTGTGCGCGCTGCCGCAGCGCAACCTCAAACGCCTGCTCGGGTATTCCAGCATCGCCCACGCCGGCTATTTGCTCCTGGGCGTTGCCGCATTGAGCACCAGCGGCCAGTCGGCCCTGCTCTATTACTTGGCGGGCTACCTGTTCACCGTCTGCGCCGCCTTCACCGTCATCTGCCTGGTCACGCGGCATCTGGATAATGACGACCTTTCAGCACTGGCCGGACTGAACCGCCGTTCGCCCCTGCTCGCGTCGACGATGACGCTGGCCATGGTTTCGCTCGCGGGTATTCCGCCCCTGGCTGGGTTCTTTGGAAAATTCCTGCTGCTTAAATCCGTTCTGGAACAGGCGGCGGCGAATCCTGGCTATTATTGCCTCGCTTTCACGGCGCTGGCAGGCGTGGTAATTTCCTTCTACTACTACTTCGGCGTCATCCGCGCTATTTACTGGAGCAAGGCCGCAGCGGATGTGTCGCCCATCTCCTTGTCAGGGCCGATCAAGGTCGCTCTCTGGATCTGCATTGCAGGGATGTTCTGGCTGGGGCTCTTTCCCTCTAAGGCCTTGAATCTGGCCACCGAGGCGGCCTCTGTGTTTGCCAAATAACCCCGTCGGCTGCGGTCCCCGGACCCGCCAGATTGGTTGAGGGGTGCCCCCTGGATTCAGAGCCAAACTTTGCGCCGGGGCGATACCCCCTTCAGATACAGCTTCGCCACGCAAATGAGCGGGCGGTAGTGGGTTTCGGCATGTTTAACGGGAACAGTGCTTCTTAGTTTCACCGGCAGTGTAACGTCAAAAAATTCACCGCCTCGACTTCCTGGCGACGGGGGCTTAAATTCAACCCCATGGCAGATGAAACGTCCCAGCGAATTGAAAAAATCGAGTCCCACCTCGCCCACCTCGAACACCAGGTGGAGCAGTTGAACGAAGTGGCCACCGAACAGGGCAAGCTCGTCGAATTCCTGAAAAAACAGGTGCAAAAACAGTCCGGCGTTCTGGAAACCCTGGAGCTGGAGCGCATCAAGTCCAACAATCCCCGGCCCCCCCACCATTGAGCGGGGCCCTCATTGAATCCATCCCGTCCCACGCCCCTCTCGTGGGAAATCCGTGACACACCCTTTCCAGGCATCTCGACATTTCCGGCGGGCCTGCTAGTCTGGCCCTGTGAGCTTTGTCTCTGACTTCAATTCCTTGCCGCTGGACGCGCTGGTTAAAAAATCCATGGCCACTGGTTCTCCCGCCGCGCGCGCGGTATTGGAGAAAACCAAGGTGTCCCTCGCCGATTTCGCCGCCCTGATTTCGCCGGCGGCGGGCGACCTGCTGGAAGTGATGAGCCGCAAAGCGCACACGATGACCCAGCAGCGCTTCGGTAAGACGATCCGTCTCTTCGCGCCGCTTTACCTGTCCAACGAATGCGTCAACAACTGCTCCTACTGCGGCTTTTCCCGCGACAATCCAATTCTCCGTGTCACCCTCTCTCTGGACGAGGTCCAGCGTGAGGCGAATGAATTGAATGTGCAGGGATTCCGCAACCTGCTGCTCGTTGCCGGGGAACACCCCAAATTTGTCTCGAACCATTACCTGCGCGACTGCGTGGCCCGACTCCACGCCGAATGGCCGAGCATCTCGCTCGAAGTCGGGCCGATGGAAACGGAAGAGTACCGCCCCATAGTTGCAGCGGGAGCAGACGGCCTGGTGGTTTATCAGGAAACCTATGATCGCGCCGTCTATGACCAGATGCACACGGCCGGGCCCAAGAAGAATTTCGACTGGCGGCTGGAGACGCCCGAGCGCGCCTACACTGCGGGCTTCCGTCGGCTTGGCATCGGCGCCCTCTACGGTTTGGCCGACTGGCGGTTTGAGGCGTTGAGCCTGGCCGCCCATGCGGATTATCTGCTGCGCCATTGCTGGAAGGCCCAGTTGACGATTTCGCTGCCGCGGCTGCGCCCGTGCGCCGGTGAATTCGAGCCGCTCACTCTCCTTCGCGACCGCGACCTCGCCCAGCTCATCTGCGCCTTCCGCCTCATGTTCCCAGATGTCGGCATCGTGCTATCGACCCGGGAGATGCCGAAGCTGCGGGACGGTTTGATTCCGCTGGGAGTGACAATAATGAGCGCCGGTGCGCGCACCGAGCCCGGGGGGTACACCGGGGCAGGGCGGGAAAAAATCCACCATACGGAACGCGGTATCATAAAGGAAATCGCGGCCGGTTCCAGCGAATGGGTGCCGCAGGACAAACGCCCGACTAATGCCACCGGCCAGTTTGACATCGGTGACGAGCGCACGCCCCAGGAAGTCGCCACACTGATCCGTCGTCTTGGCTACGAACCGGTGTGGAAGGATTGGGATACGGCGCTGACAGCATAATGAATGAGCACCTTGACCCACGGCGTCGCACCATGTCCATTCAACGCCCCAATAGAATCTTGAAAGAGTGGTGCAAAAAACAATAGAGGGATCGCCTGTTGCGCAGGGTCAGTCAACAATTCCAGCACCAAGACGGCGGTCTATTCCGCAGTGGCTGAGATTCGAAACCAATGAACTTTAAAACGGCGCGTGGCCTGCCGCAAAACCATTGCGGAACCCGTGTGAAAGGGGCGTGGCGGAGATTTGTCGGCCGATTTCCTCTGAAATGGGGATTAAAAAATAACTGCCATGAATGAGATCATTGCCAATGGAAATCCCGTTCCGGTACAGGTTCCTTGTTCCCTGACGCAGTTTCTTGTCGCCCAAAAATTGCCGCCGCGCAGCGTGGTGGTGGAGCTCAACGGCGAGGCGGTCTCGCCCTCTGAATTTTCCGGGCGCACGCTGCAGGCCGGTGACCGGCTCGAAATCGTGAGGATTGTCGCCGGAGGTTGAGCGTTGCTGCATAAGTCCTAAGTTACCGCGGCGGCGTAGAATGCCGCATCTGTCAGATGAGTTTATCGGAGTCTATCACCGGCGTTGCGGGCCTAATTTGCGGCGCGCTTTCCCCTAGCGCTGATTCCTACTTTTTGTTGCATATGCAACAAAAAGTAGCACAAGACTGACGCTATTCCTGCTACCTCTTCCCGCCCAAACGGTTGAATTCAACTAAGGCTTTTGCTCCAATTGCGGCCTGCTGAGTATGCATTTTAAGGGAAAATAAAGCCAGCGCGCCGGGTCCCGGTCCGCGCGCGCGGGCGGGAGCGGCCGTCTAACTTCTGTTGCATATGCAACAAAAAGTTGTATGAGGTTTATTGACGGTTCAACACCTCTCTCGTCATGCAGTTTCAGACTGAGAATTTTTTAAATCTTTTACTTTGGTCGGCCGACCTCCTGGCGCGCCCGACCTTGCGCAACCTGACCGACTCCTACGAAGGCTGGGCCTGCCGCAATGGTCTTATGAGACAGGTCGCCAAACTTGAAAAGCGACATCTGCTGGAATACGAAGCCCATTCGCCAGACGACCGGCTCTATCGATTATCGGCGCGGGGGCGATTGCATGTTTTGGGCGGACGCGATCCGGAGGAGCGCTGGGCGCGGTCTTGGGATGGCCAATGGAGGATGGTGCTCTTCGACGTGCCTCTGGGACAAAATGCGCAGCGCGAACGTCTGCGACGCTATCTGCGTGATCAATATTTCGGTTACCTGCAAAAAAGCGTGTGGATAAGCCCTGATCCGCTTACGGAGGAACGGGAGATACTCGGTGGAGGGAAGATCCATGTGGAATCGCTCCTTTTACTGGAGGCGCGGCCGTGCGCGGGGGAATCCGATGGGGAGATTGCCGCGGGCGCATGGGACTTCGATTATATAAACTGCAGCTATACCCGGTATCTGAAAGTATTGGAGGAGCGACCGGTCGGCGGACTGCGGAGCGAGAGGGCGGCAAAGGGGTTATTGCGCTGGGCAGGAATAGAACGCGAGGCATGGCTTGCGGCGGTAACGCAGGATCCGCTGCTGCCAGCCCGGGTGCTGCCGTCGGATTACCTGGGGCAGCACGCCTGGCGACGGCGGGTGGAAGTGCTGCGCGCCGCCGCCCGCCAGCTGCGGACATTCCCCCTTAAAAACTCAAGTCCATTTTATGTTGCATATGCAACATAAAATAGACTTACCGCATTTCGGTCGACCCCGACCGCCGGGTGCGTTTGGCAGTTTCACCTGGGATTTTTTGCTGCTTTACTCGTTCTTGCGCGCCGTTCATTTTGCGCGCGGCTTTTCCATGCACCGCGAAGATTTAGACAAACAGTGCGAGCAGGGCATCCTAGGGCTGGTGCTCGGCATCCTTGTTTTTGCACCGCTCGCCTTTGGCGCAGTGCACGCGTGGGCGTTTCTGGCCGTCCAAGGGCTCGTCCTTGGCGTGATGCTTTTGTGGGGGGTGCGGCTCTGGATGGGCTCTCAATCGAAGTTGCTCTGGACGCCGGTCTGCTGGGCGGTACTGGCGTTCGCTCTTTATGCCATCGCACGCTATCTGACGGCGGATATCGAATACGTCGCGCGGCAGGAAATGATCCAGGTCCTGGTGTATGCGTTCCTGTTTTTCGCCATCGTCAACAATCTTTACCGGCAGGAATCCGCCCAGATCATCAGCTTCACTCTGATTTTTGTGGCGATGGGCATCTCCGGGTACGCGATTTTTCAATACGCCACGCAGTCCACGCATGTCTGGAATGCGGTGGCGCTGTATCCCGGGCGCGGGACGGGCACCTATATTTCCCCGAATAATCTGGCCGGCTTCCTGGAAATGATCCTGCCCCTCGCAACGGCTTATATTCTGGCGGGCCGGATGACGCCCCTGATGCGAATTCTGTTGGGTTATTCGGCCCTCGTGGTCACAGCCGGACTGGTGGTTACTTTTTCCCGCGCCGGCTGGGCGGCGGCCGGATTGGCGCTGTTGGCGCTGCTGGGCGTTTTGATGTCCTCGCGGCAACACCAGCTTCCTGCATTCCTGCTGCTGTTGCTGCTGGTCAGCGGCGGCACCGTGGTGGTTTCAAAATATCTGGCGTTCTCGCCCTCTTATGTTCAGCGCGTGGGCCGGGTGCTGGAGACCCCGTCGTCCAAGACGGACTATCTGGATTTGCGCAAAGACATGTGGATTGCCGCCGAGCAGATGTGGCGAGATCATTTCTGGTGGGGCGCTGGGCCGGGGCATTACAATTTTTGTTTTCCCGCCTACCGCTCCGAGCACGTGCAAAGACAGCCCGACCGCGTCCACAATGATTACCTGAATCTGCTCGCCGACTGGGGGACGGCTGGCGGAATCCTCGTATTGGGAGGTATGACTCTGTTTGGGGTCGGTCTCTGGAAGACCCGCAAGCATGTCCGGCGGGTGGAAAAGGAGTTTAAAAGTGGTAACAGCAACCGGCTTGCTTTTTTTCTGGGAGCGCTGGCGGGCCTGTTCGCGCTAGCGCTTCATTCCCTCGCGGATTTCAACCTGCACGTCCCGGCCAACGCGCTGCTCGGCGTCACCCTGTTCGCGCTATTGAGCAGCACCCTGCGGTTCGCCACGGACCAATACTGGTATAGCCTGCGCCGGCCGCTGAAACTGTCTGTCACCCTTCTGCTGGCCGCTGGGTTCGTGTACCTGGGGGCCCAGGGATTCAGGGCCGGGCGGGAAACCTTCTGGCTGGCCCGGGCGGACCGGGTCCCTGATTTTTCAGCCGAGCACGCCACCGCCCTGCTCAAGGCTTTCGCTGCCGATTCCCACAACCCCATGACCCCCTACAGGCTGGGCGAATTTTATCGCACCCAGAGTTTCACCGGCGGCGACGATTCACAGGCGCTGGCGACGACCGCGCTGCAATGGTATGAACGCGGCTGGCGGCTGAATCCCTATGACGGCCATAATTATTTGCGCTACGGCATGTGCCTCGACTGGATGAATCGTCATGACGAAGCGGCGCCGTTCTTCAACTGCGCCGAGGCCTGCGACCCGAATAATTATTTCATCGTTGCCAACATCGGATGGCATTATGTCCAGACCGGCGATTACGCCGCCGCGCGCGTCTGGCTGCAGCGCTCGCTCCAGCTTCAATGGCAGGATAATTTCATCGCCCGCTTCTACCTCGAACGGGTCACTCAAAAACTCTCGGATAATGCCTCCCGCCAGACCCCCCTTCCGCCGGGGTTTTGAAACTGCAGATTTACTTGCCAGACCCGCTGTAAACTCTTAACACACCGGAATGAAATTACCTCTGGTCATCACTCTCGTTGGACCGGACCGCACCGGGCTGGTAGAATCGGTCGCCCAAGCAGTCGCCAGTCACGGTGGGAACTGGCTTGAAAGCCGGATGTGCCGGCTCGGCGGCGAATTCGCCGGCATCCTGCGCATCGAGATTCCGGCGGAGAGAAAAACCGAGCTGCTTGCCGCGCTGCAAACCCTCCCCGGCCTGAATTTTGTAGTCCAGCCGGCCCGGGGCGCGGAACCGGCCGCTCCCGCTCGGCAGATGCGGCTGGAAATCATCGGTAGCGACCGGCCCGGTATTGTTAGGGAAATCACCCGTGCGCTCACGCGGGCAAACGTAAACGTCGAGGAATTCTCCAGCGAGCGGATCAGCGCCCCCATGTCCGGCGAGGAATTGTTCAAGGCCGCCGCGCGCCTGCAGCTGCCCGAACCCTGCGACCTCGCCGGATTGAAACGCGATCTGGAAACAATCGCCGCCGACCTGCTCGTCGACGTTTCCATTGCGGAAGTCCCGGGCGCGTGACCGGAGTACAGTTTCAAAACTGGTGCCGGGTCCGGTGGT
>Ga0209597_1001027_pt1 | contig 18345 bp, 15 predicted proteins | sample M_140625_MF_Meta_FD_187316 | JGI IMG/M metagenome (GOLD analysis project Ga0209597, IMG submission 187316) | Freshwater microbial communities from Lake Montjoie, Canada to study carbon cycling - M_140625_MF_MetaG (SPAdes) (version 2) | ecosystem: Environmental > Aquatic > Freshwater > Lake... | reverse complement strand
GGCGACGCTCAGGGGGACTGCACCGCTTTTCGGATCTGCCTCGTTGATGCCTGCGCCGTGGGCGATATGGCGTTGGGCAGCCTCTAAATCTCCGCGAGCGATGGCCAACGGTAGGAGGGCCGAAGGGCTGCCACGGGCGTCGTCCAGATGGCGGGCCAATGTGTCGGACGCGCTCTTGTTGTCGACGACGTGAAAAATGAACTCGTTGCTGAAGAGTCCGTCTGGGTTTTGAACTTGGAGCAAATGGAGTCCGGGAATGGGCAGAGTGGTCAATTGAATGACGACCGTCTCTTTGGGCTCCAAGGCCACGGATCCTGTCACGCGTCGGCCATCGACGAACAAATGGGCATTCTCGCGGAAGTGGCGGCCGCTCAACTTCATGCGGGCATGGCCGGGGTACAGGATCGGAAACTCTTGGCGACCGCTTTGTTTTTGAATGGGGCCCAGCGTCCATAGAGCGGGTTGAGGGTGGTCTGCGTCAACCTGAGTGCCGAGGCGAGCCGTGAATGTCCCGACGAACTGCCCGCCCGCCGCCATCGCGATTAAATCGGAGCGTGCGAAGGTTTTTTCAGCGCGATTGCGATCGAGATAGCTTCCGGTTTTGGCGTTCCCTTGGAATTCGAGTGCCATCGGGGTCGCCTTGCCTTCGGTCATCCATACTCCCTCGCCCTGAAGCACAATGCCCCCCTCCGCAGCTGCCTTTTCCAGAGAATCCAAGAGACCCCATGTGAACGCAGCGGAGGCGGTTCGCTGATCGAGGGTCACTTGTCGGGCAAAGGCTCCGGAGAAACCGGTGCTGCCCTCAAGGACCATGTTCCAGACCGGGTCGAAGCGTTTGCGAGCACCCCAAGCGAACTGCCAGATAGTGCGTTCGGGGGCACCTCGCTCGGCGGCCCCGCGGTAGAAGTCGAAGTCGATAATGTTGAGCCGGCCCTGAGGCAGGGTGAACCAGCGATCGTAGGCGCCGCGCCAAGTGGGGGCGTCCATGCCGGTGCCGGGGGTCTTGGTGCTGGTCCAAAACGGCATTCGATGGCAGTCGCCACAGACGTTGGGCTTGGGTTTGGCGGGGTCGTTGTCGCCGTCGATGTGGAAGAGTTTGAACCCGTTCCGGGCCTCGGAGGAAAGAACGTCGTCGTAAGAGCGTCGTTGCGCCGGAGGATAGGGCACTGCCAAAAGGAATTGAGCCATCGCATCGCGATCAGCGGCCGAAAGTCGTCCGAGCTTTTTCTCATCATTCCGTTTCGAGTCCCCTTCCTGACTCATCGTTGCGGCCAGACCGGCGTCGATGAGATGACGGGCGCTGGATTCCTGTGAATCGATGCGGCTGTTGGGTGGGACAACGGTGTGGAGGTTTGCCGAGTTGATCCCGCCGTACGGGTCGCCGAGGGTGCCGTCCCAGTGGTAGGGCTCCGTCTCACGGAGGCCGCGAATGGGCATGGTCAAGCGGGGCATAATTTGGTCGCCGCCGGTCACGATGGGAGTCTTGAGGACCCAGAGCAATTGGTCGGTATGCCCGTTGGGGTGGCAACTGGCACACGAGAAGGTTCCGGTGGTGGAGGAAGACGCGGTCTCGAATGCGATGCGCCCCCGCTTCACCTGCGCATGGGTCGGGTCGGAGAGCACTATGGTATCGATCACCTCTGGCTTCGAGGAGCGCGAGAGGTCCACGAGAGAAACGGTGTCGGCGGCGGCATTCAGCACCCAGGCCCGCAATGGCTTGCCATCGGTGCTGCATTCCAGAGCGATGCCCTGAGGCACAGCACCCACGGTGACTCGTCCGAGAATCTTCCCCGTGGCGGCGTCGACAGAGAAGAGCTTGTCCGAGCCGGCCGCGGACACCACGAGCGTGGAATTGTCGTCGCTAATCTGGATGGCGTAGGGCGTCGCGAGGGCCATGCCTTCTTCGGGGTGCTGCGGCGGCAGCGGTTCGAGGTCGATGAAGGTCGGCGGGTTAGTGCGCCCAGCCTTGGAGGGGACGCGAGTGATGCGGTTGAGGAATGCGCGGTTCTCCAACTCGGCCAGGCCCTGTTTGCGCGTCCCGGCGCGGCCGTTGACGTCATTGCGCGCATCCGTCTGTGCAATGTAAGCGACCCCGTTCGAGTCCACGGCCAGTCCGTAGAGCAAGGTGCCCAACGTAGAAACGGTCTCGACGAGTTGGTCGGTCGTTGTATCGAACACGAACAAGTCGCGATCCGGCACCTTGGGATTCTTGACGATGTCTACGACGTGACCCAAGGAAAGCACGTTGTTGGTGGCGATGGAGTGGTTCCAGGCGTTGAACGTCACGAGGTTGCCGTCGGGCTTGCCTGTTCCGCCGGAAAGCTGCGTCTGGTTTCCGGACTCGAACGGGATCACGTAAAGCATCCCCGAGCGCACCAGAAGAGCCCGCGGGTCTTGCGCGGGAAGGTCCAATCGCTGGATCACGGTGCGCCGGGCCACGTCGATCACCGCGATTTGGTTCTCGGAGGAAAGCGCGACATAAGCCTTAGCGTTGTTGGCGAAGGCGATGCCCACCGGCTCATCAAAGCGCGTCGCCTTCGTGGCTGAATCCAGGTCCTGCACCGTGGCGATGACTTGCAGGTGCGTCGGGCTCGATGGATCCGTGTCGATGACGCTCACCGAATCGGAGACATGGTTCGCAACCCACACTTCCCTGCCGTCGGGTCGGGCCGCTAGGGAGACCGGTTCAATGCCGACGTGGATGCGGGTGACCGTCTTTCGGGTGCTGGCCTGGATGACATCGACCGTGCCGGCCGGAGTATTGGCCACGAAGACGAAGCCGCCCGCCAGGACGATGGGTGAGGCTTGCGGACTCAGGAACGTGGGGTGACCCACGCCGGCATCCAAGGCGCATTGGCTCAGGCCGAAGAGCAACGCGGCGTAGAGGGCTTGAGAGATGCGTTTCATCTTCAAAAAATCTCACGAGTGCAGTGCGTCGGTCAGCTCAGTGGTCGTCATCGGCTACTTGATCCGATCGGGTGGGACCGGCGGCATGCTCCGGAAGCCGGCGGTGGTGGTCCAAAGGTTGAGCGGTGTGATCGATTGGCCGTAACCCAACGAGCGGACGCTGCCGTCGACGAAGGCGAAGTTGGATCGCCCGGATCGGCTTCCTCCTCGGCCATGACGACCGTGTTCGACCTCGTTGATGTCGTCGCCGCCACCTCGGCCTTGGAGGAAATCCATATACGCTTGAGGGGAAGGGGATTTCTTTTCACCGAACGTAATCGTTTCTGAGGGGTTGGGGATGGCGCCCAGTGGAACAGAGTATTCCCAAGAGAATAGGGAGGGAGTGGTGTCCAAAATCACCTGAAAACGTGCCAATGCCTCAGGCGAGAGGGTCTCTTTAAAATAATCATTCCATCCGTTGGCGAGATAGCTTCTGTGGGAGCCGTCGATGTCGTAGGGGAGTTGTTTTGAAAGAGGCGGAGGTAGGGTGGGTGGCCAAGAGATTTTGGTGGGAGTGCGGGTATCTGCGGGGCATTTCAGAACGCTCTCGGTGTCTCCGTAGTAAGGGGAAAGGGGTTGTGTCCAATAAGGGGCCCCCTGCCGCGGCGGATCGCTGTCATGGTGATCATTGGCGTAACCCAAGAGGGCTAGGTTGAGTTGCCGGAGATTCGATTGGCACCGGACACTTAGAGCTTGGGATTTGGATTTTGAAAGGGCGGGCAAGAGCAACGCCGCGAGAAGGGCGATGATGGCGATGACGACCAACAACTCGATCAATGTGAATGCTGATGGGGGCCGCACAAGGTGAAGGGGGGGTGTCATGAATCGTCCTCGAAAGAGAGAACGGATGATCCGTCCGTTTCCTGACACACTCATTTTTCGAGTTGGAAGAAATGATCAGCCAATTGGGACGGATCCCAGACCCGAGGTGTTTTGAAAACGGCCCCAACCAGGACTTGCGACCAAGGGCCCAACCCAAGAAAAAACCGCCCGGGTTTGCCGGACGGTTTTTGCAAAACGTTGGACCGAGCGTCAGTTCAACCGGCGATGGCTCGGTCGAGGCTGGCCTTGAGATCCTTCTTGGACTTCAGGCCCACGGACTGCTCGACCACTTGGCCGCCCTTGAAGATCAGCAAGGTTGGGATGGAGCGGATTCCGAACTGACCGGCCAGGTCCTGGTAGTCATCAATGTTGACCTTGGCGACCTTGGCCTTACCGGCGTATTCGGTGGCCAGCTCGTCGAGAACCGGACCGAGCATCTTGCACGGGCCGCACCACTCAGCCCAAAAGTCCACGAGGACGGGTTGTTCGGAGCCAATGATCTCGGCGGGGAAGTTCTGGGTGGTCGCAGTAATGATGTTGGCAGCAGCCATAGATTTAGAAAGGAAGCCCGAAAGACTTAGTTCGCAACGACGAATTGTGCGGCGACGGCAGCGATGCCGAGGGCCATCGCGGCGAAGGCCAATCCCATGTCGAGGCCACTAATGCTGGCGGGCTTGGCAGCCGGGCGGTTGGCCGGGGCAGCCGGTTTGGCGCCCGGAGCGGCTGCTGCGGCAACAGGTGCTGCGGGCGCGGCGGCTTTGGTGGCGTGCGAAGACATTGAGGCTGCCGCTACAGAGGCTGCTGGTGCGGGCGCGGCCGGAGCGGCGACGGGTGCTGCGGAAACCGGGGCAGGAGCCGCTGCAGCAGAAGGCACGCGAATCGAAGGACCACCCGCGGGCTTGGGCGGAAGGCTGATGCGTACTGTCTGTTTCTTCTGGGCGGACGCCTCGGCCGGATTCTGGGGTTCGGCAGCGGCGGGCGGGTTGACCGGAGGCGTGGTTTCGGACATAGGATTTTCTCTCAAAACGTTAGGAATCGAGTTTCGGGGTGTCAACCGGATTGTCCCGCCATATGCATTTGAGAGCGTGTCTGAGTGCTTCATTTTCATCGGCTTTCTTGGCAAGCTCTCGATGTGCATGGCAAACCCATCGTAGTGACCGGTGGCGCGGGATTCATCGGATCGCACTTGACCGACCGTCTGCTGGAGGCGGGCGAGCAGGTGATCGTCGTGGATGATTTGTCCACGGGTTCCCGCTCCAATCTGAGTTTGGCTGAGCGGAATCCCCGGTTCAGTTTCCGCGCCTGCAAGGTGTCAGAATGCCACGATTTAGAATCACTCGTGGCCAGTGCCGCGATGGTGGTGCACCTGGCTGCGGTTGTGGGTGTGGAACAGGTGATGCGTTCACCCATCCGTACCATCGAGACCAATCTTGGCGAGACCGAGGTCGTCCTGGCAGCAGCCTCTCACAGTGGCACACCGGTGCTGCTGGCCTCGACCTCCGAGGTGTATGGAAAAAGTTCCCAGCCAGAGTTTTCGGAGACCGACGATTTGCTCATCGGCCCATCGACGTTGGGACGATGGAGTTATGCCTGCTCCAAGCTGATGGATGAGTTTTTAGCGATGGCCTACTACCGCGAGCGTGGAGTGCCCGTGCGCATCGTGCGGTTCTTCAACACGGTGGGTCCCCGGCAGACCGGAGCCTACGGAATGGTCATTCCGCGCTTTGTGGACTCGGCCCGAGCGGGTCGCCCAGTGCAAGTTTATGGTGATGGTCGTCAGTCCCGTTGTTTCTGCCATGTGGCCGATTCCGTCGAGGCGGTCCTTCGCTTGATGAAGTCCCCAGAAGCGGTGGGGCAAGTGGTGAACGTGGGCAATGACCAGTCAGTGGAAATCCGGGAATTGGCAGAGCGGGTGGTCCGGGTAACACAGTCGGCATCCCGGGTGGAGTTGGTTGCCTATGAGACTGTTTTCGGTCCGGGTTTTGAGGACATGCGCCATCGCAAACCCAGCCTGAAATTGCTGGAGCATCTCACAGGGTTTCGCCCTCGGCGGACGCTGGATGAGATCCTGAATGATCTGACGGGGTCCTAAGCCGGACTGATCCAACTTTAAAAAATTGTTCCCGCTCAGACGAACGACTGAGGCGGTCATTTTTTCGACTCATGCCGGCCGGGTATGTCTCGAAGTGAACTCAGGGAGCGCTCGTTTGTCTGTCGTTCGGCCGCTCTCCCAAGCGGTCAATTTCTCGCTGAGACCTTGCTGGGCGCTTCGATAGCGATGAGCGCATTGCCTCTAGAATGCCCTCGGGCACTGGACCCAAAACCCGATCGAGAAAACCCGGTCGAGAAAAATGAAATCGGCAAAACAAAAAGGCACCCCGGTGGGGGTGCCTTTTGTGTGTTCAGCCCAGAAGGGCCAAATCCGATGCAGACAACTTAGTTGCCAGCAGCCGGGAAGATGAAGTTCTGCGCGCCGGAGGCGGCAGCGGAGTCGCGGATCTGATCGCGGAAGCGGCCCGAGGAAACCTGCTGCACGGAGCCGTCACCCAAGAGGATGTTGCCGGCGTTCTGGTGGATCGCGCTGGTGTAGCCGATCTTGGTCAAGGTCGCAGCGGCGATGGCTCCATTGGCATCGGGGTTCGCGAAGATGACGTGCTTGCCAGCCAGCTGAGCCTCGGTCGAGCCGTTGGTCACGTTGCGGTCGCCGCCCAAGATGCTCTGGGGCTGCTCTTCAGTGGCGGTGGTGCCGAGGAAATAGCTCGGAACCTTCTGGTTGTTGGCGAGAGCCAAGCGCTGCACACCCACCCAGGTGTTGGAGGCGGTGTAGCGGCTGCCGTCCGAGGGGCACCAGACGATCTTCGGGGTGCTCAACTCGTTCGACACGGCCGCGAAAGCCGCGGTGACGTTGTTCGAGATGGCAGTGGCGGGAGCGCCGGCCACGGTGGCGGCGACGAGCGAGACACCGCCCTGATCGGGGCTGACCTGCCAGGGGTAGGCGCCACCGAAGTCCACCGCGAAGGTGCGGAAGGCCAGACCGATGTTCTTGAGGTTGTTGACGCAGGAGATGCGGTTGGCACGAGCCTTGGCCTTGGCCAGAGCAGGAAGGAGCATGCCGGCCAGAATCGCGATGATGGCGATAACGACGAGCAACTCGATCAGCGTGAAAGCGCCGAGACGTTGTTTGCGGAGACGATTCATAGGATTTTTAGTGAAGTTAAGGGCTTAAGGTGGGGCGACTGTAGGCAGTCAACCTCGGGTGTCAACGCCATTTGTCCCGTTTCAAGCTATGGAGATGCCATCTCTCTAAAACGGGGTTTTCATTGGTCTTTCGGCGATTTTAGCAGGATGCCTCTGCGTGAGCTGCGTGACCTTGACGCCAATGATGAGTTTTTTTCGTCGTATTTTTTTAGAGGAGGTCCTGAGAAAGAAAAAACCCGGGCAATCGCCCGGGTTTGTGAGAGTCATTTCGGGAGGGCGCTCAGACGCCCTGGCCGATCACGGCGTGGGGACCGTTGCGATCGTCTGAAGGATACGGCTGGAGATCGCGTACGGGTCGCCCTGGGAGTTCGGTCGGCGATCTTCAATGTACCCCTTGTAGCCGTTGTTCACGAAGCTGTGGGGAACTCGGACCGACGCGCCGCGGTTGGCCACTCCGTAGCTGAACTTGTCGATCGACTGGGTCTCGTGCAACCCCGTCAGGCGCAGATGGTTGTCCGGTCCGTACACAGCGATGTGCTCGTTCTTGTACTTGTCGAACGCCGCCATGAGGGACTCGAAGTACGGCTTGCCACCCGTCTCGCGCATGTAGGTCGTCGAGAAATTGGCATGCATGCCCGAACCGTTCCAATCCACGTCCTTGCCGAGGGGCTTGCAGTGCCAGTTGATTTCAATGCCGTACTTCTCGCAGAGGCGCATCATGATGTAGCGAGCGACCCATACCTGGTCGGCGGCCGTCTTGGAACCCTTGCCGAAGATTTGGAATTCCCACTGTCCTTTGGCGACTTCGGCATTGATGCCCTCGTGGTTGATGCCCGCATCGAGGCACAGTTCGAGGTGCTCTTCGACGATCTCGCGAGCGATGTCACCGACGGCCTTGTAGCCGACGCCGGTGTAATATTCGCCCTGAGGATACGGGAAAGTGTCGAGGCCAGCGGGGAAACCGAGCGGCCGGCCGTCTTTATAGAGGAAATACTCCTGCTCGAAGCCGAACCAGGCGCCGGGGTCGTCCAAGATGGTTGCGCGAGTGTTGCTCTGATGAGGAGTCACTCCATCGGGCATCATGACTTCGCACATCACCAGAACGCCGTTCTTGCGGGTGGTGTCGGGATAAACGGCCACCGGCTTCAAGACACAGTCGGAGCTACGACCCTCAGCTTGACGGGTGGAACTGCCGTCGAAATTCCAGAGGGGCAATTGCTCCAGCGTCGGAAGGTTCTCAAATTCCTTGATCTGGGTTTTGCTGCGGAGGTTGGGGACTGGCTGGTAACCATCGAGCCAGATGTATTCCAATTTGTATTTAGCCATGGATGTGAATGGTAGTGACTGCAGCGAATCGTCCCGATGCAGCGAATTCATGAAGCAGGGCAGGTGCCATGATTCGTTCGCCGCACTTCCCGCCTGGGGAAATGGGATGTTTTCGGCGGAAACGATAAACTTAGCAGGCCTGCTCGCCTACAAATTTTGCGCGAAGACCGATAAACGAGTGTTGCGTGTTGTTCTGGGTGGGTAAAAAGAACCAAAATACCGGCAGGATTGTTGGATAGTTCAGGGCAGCTGGCTAGCCATGGTGGTTGCTGGGTTTGACTTATCCTGGGTTTCTATCGGCTTCCCCACTGGCCGGACGGTGGTGGGTCTTCTACTGTGTCGCCACGCTCATGTTGAAGGTCAAAGACACACTGCGGTCCACGGTTCACCTGAGCTTTGATGGACGGGTGATCAAGACTTACCACGGCCCCGACGCCACCCTGCGATTCGAAACCGAGGTGAAAATGCTGAAGTTCTTGGAAGCGCAAGGGTGTCCCTTCGTGCCGCGACTGATCGCGGAAAATTTGAACCTTCCTCAAATAGTTACGACCAATTGCGGGCAACGGGTCGAGCACTTGGATTCTGAGCGGCTTCAAAGCCTCTTTGCCGAGTTGGAGACCTATGGCGTCCGGCACGATGATCAGGCTGCCAGGAATGTCACCTACCGGGGTTCCGACGGGCGTTTTTGCATCATCGATTTTGAGTTTGCGACTCTGCTGAACGCGTCCTCCTCTGCCTCCTCCGAGGGCCTTGAATGAATGCCACGGCCCGTGATATCGCCCGCTTCCGCCTGCACTGGTCTGGTTGTTCCGACCGCGGGAAAGTTCGCTCCAACAATGAGGACTCCTTCGTGGGGTTGCGGTTCAACCGGCAGGAGTTGGAGCGTCTGGGCAAGGAGGGTCAGGCGGCGCTTCAGACGGCCGATTTCGTCTTTGCCGTCAGTGATGGCATGGGGGGCGCGCAAGCCGGAGAATTTGCCAGTCGGATCGCCGTCGAAAAGGTACCTCAAATTTTGCCGAAAGGATTTCGTCCAGAATTCGAGCATCCTGAGGCCAATTCTGCAGGGGTGCTCTTGCAGGCGCTCTTCCAGGAAATTCACAAGGCCCTGGTCTACCTGGGTCAAAGCTATGAGGAGTGCCGTGGCATGGAGACGACCCTGAGCTTGTGCTGGTTTGCTCCGGGACTTCTGCACTTTGCCCATGTGGGTGACAGTCGAATCTACTACCTGCCCGCCAACGGAGGCATTCGCCAGCTCACCGAAGACGACACCCACGTGGGTTGGCTGCATCGGCAGGGGAAGATCAATGAGCGCGAGGCCAGAACCCACCCGAGGAGGAATGTGCTCCAGAAGGCACTGGGAGGAGGCAATCAGTTCGTAGATCCCCAGATTGGCTCCGTCGCCTATACTGTTGGCGATCGATTTTTGCTCTGCTCCGACGGTTTGGTCGAAGGCCTGTACGATGCACACCTGCTCGATTTGATCGGGGCAGTTGGAGCGGGTGCAACGCAGGAAGGATTGGGGCAGCGCTTGGTGGAAGCCTCAGTGGCGGCCAGTGGTCGGGACAATACCACCGCCTTAGTGATTGAAGTGAGAGGAGTCTGACCTCGGGGGCAGTCCGGCCCATTCCGTAGGTTTGTTTGGAGCCGGACAGCAAAAAACCGCGCCGGTTTCCCAGCGCGGTTTGAAGTGCGTTTCGGGTTATCCGAAGTATTAGCCGTGGTAGCCCTCTTCGCCGTGCTCGGCGAGGTCGAGACCATTGATTTCCACTTCCTCGGTCGGGCGGAGTCCGACGAGCGCTTTCACGATGTAGGCGATGATGGCGGTGGCCACCACGCTCCAGACGATGGTCAGCACGACCGCTTTGAGTTGAGCACCGAGCAGGCCAACCTTCAGGCCTGCCACCACCGAGTTGGCCTTCTCGTCGGCCAGGATACCGGTGAGGATAGCTCCCAAGGTACCACCGACGCCGTGCACGCCGAAGGTATCCAGAGCGTCATCGTAACCGATCCACTTCTTAAGGAAGGAACAGGCCAGATAGGGAACGATGCCGGCCAAGACGCCGACGAGGACTGCTGAAGTCGGGGTGATAAAGCCGCAGGCCGGAGTGACGACAACCAAACCAGCAACGATGCCCGAGCAGAATCCGAGGACGCTGGGCTTGCCGCGAGTGATCCATTCGATCATGGGCCAGACGAAACCGGCGGTGGCCGCGGCCAAGGTGGTGGTGGTGAACGCGTTGGCGGCGATAGCGTCGGCGCCGAGGGCGGAACCCGCATTGAAGCCGTACCAGCCGACCCAGAGCATGCCCGTGCCAACCATGCACAAGGTCATTGAGTGCGGGGTCATCGGCTCACGGCCGTAGTTCTTGCGCTTGCCGAGGATGATGCAAAGGACCAGAGCGCTCCATCCCGAGGTCATGTGCACTACGGTGCCGCCAGCGAAATCCAGCGCCTTGATCGCGGCGTCTTTGTTGAGCGGTCCGCACATGAGTCCGGTGGTGGACCAGACCATATGAGCGAACGGGAAGTACACCGCGAACATCCAGATGGTCACAAACAGAAGCACCGCGGCGAACTTCATGCGCTCGGCGATGGCTCCGATAATCAAGGCCGGGGTGATGATGGCGAAGGTGAGCTGGAACATGGCCCACATGGAATCGCTGATCCAGTAGTAGCCTGCGCCCACGGCACCAGACTCGACGCCCTTGAGCATCGCGTACGCAGAATCGCCAATGATTGCGTTGCCGGCACCGAACGAGAGGCTGTATCCGATGGCCCACCAAAGGATCGTCACCAGTCCGGCGATGCCCATGCACTGAGCCAACACCGAAAGGATGTTCTTCTTGCGGACCAGACCGCCGTAGAACAGTGCCAATCCGGGCATGGTCATGAACAACACCAGCGCGGTAGAAGTCATTTGCCAGGCGTTGTGGCCGGGGCCAGGGCCAGCAATTTTGCTCGTGACGTTGGTGTTGGCGGCAGTGGCGCGGGCGGAATTGTTGACGTACGCCTCTAGGTCTGCCAAGCGCTCCTCAACGCTGGGGTCGGCGGCTCGGGTATCGACTGCGGAAAACGCCAGAAGGGCGCAGGTGAGTGTCAGGAAAAATTTTCTAAAAAACGTTTTCATAGGTTTGGGGTCCATGTTTTCGGTCCGGTAAGGGGTCGAGTAAGAGGTGGGTCCGAGTGGTTGAGGGATGCCTCAGATTCAGACTGCGCTGTCACCCTTCTCTTCGGTGCGGATCCGGATGGCCTCGGTGACTTCGGAAACGAAGATCTTGCCATCGCCGATTTTGCCGGTCTTGGCGGCCTTGATGATTGCTGCGGTGGCCTCGTTCACCTTGGTGTCCGACACCACGAGCTCGATTTTAATCTTGGGCAGGAAATCAACCGTGTACTCGCTACCGCGGTAAATTTCGGTGTGGCCTTTCTGGCGACCGAAGCCCTTGACCTCGGAGACGGTCATCCCCTCGATGCCGACGTCATGGAGTGCGTCTTTGACCTCCTCGAGTTTGAAGGGTTTTATTACTGCTTCGATTTTCTTCATGTGTGTTATTTCCTGTTACTGAAGGGGTGCCCGTGAGCACTTCTTCATGGTGTTGATGCGCTGCCGTAGAATTCGGCTCGAACCACAGGAGGTTTAGATCCTTAGCGTCGACCATCTCGGCTTACAAACCGTGGAAGCAGCAGGAATGCCACCCACGTTTCAATGCCAATTTATTGGGCTGAAACCGTGGAATTGCTGGGGAAAGCCCTCGTGCTTTTTCCTCGTCGTTTTCGAGTTGAATGCGAGGGGTGGTTCTTTTTGACCAGTCAGGTGAAAAAGGGCAGGGAGCTGTGCAGAAGCAGGATCGGAGTCCGTCACACCTCGTGATGGGGCGATCGGTCTTTGCTCAAGGCTTGGGCGGCAACGACGGACCCAACAGCAAAACGGTGCCTACGATCACAACCCAGCCGACGGCATCGAGCCACAGCCCGTGGCGCATCATGGCCTTCAGAGGGATGCAGCCCGTTCCGTAGGCCATGGCATTGGGCGCAGTGGAAACCGGCAACAAGAAGCCCATAGAGCAGCCCAGGCAGGTGGCTAGGGCGGGCTTGAGGGGATCTATACCGGCTGCTTGCGAAACAGCGATGGCAATGGGCACCACCATGGTGGCCGACGCGGTGTTGGTGGTGGTTTCACTGACAAGGATTCCGACCCCAGTAAAGAGTATGGTCAGGCCCACCACCGAATGGCTTTGGAACAGTGCTGCCAAGCCGGAACCAATCCAGTGGGCCAAGCCGGTGGAAAACATTAATTCGCCGAGACACATGCCTCCGGCGAAGAGCAGGATTGTTCCCCAATCAATGGCTGCGGCGTCCCGCCACTCCAGGGTGAAGGAATCCCGTTGGGAATTGGTGGGCAGGAAGAACATCGCTGAAGCCGCTAGAAGGCCGATGATGCTCTCTGGAGCGTGGGCGCCGATCCATAAATAGGCAGGACTCGACGATCCTCGGTCATCTAAGGCCGCGATGAGCCCGGGCAAAATCCACAAGGCCACCGCTCCCAGGAATACCCCCACGACGTTCAACTGTCCTCGGGTCCAACTGCCCAGTTTGGCACGCTCCGTCTCCAGCCAATGGCGGTTGGTGGACAGGGATACGGCCGGCATCGGGCAATGTCGGCTGAAACGCCAAACCAGAAAACCTGTCAGAACGATGGCAATTGGAAGTCCCAGTCCCATCCACTGGAAGAAGGTGATTTTGTAACCTAAGAGCCGCTCGATGGCCCCGATTCCGATGAGGTTGGGCGGTGTACCAATGGGGGTGGCTAAGCCGCCGACTGAGGCCGCAAAGGCGGTGATGAGCATGAGCCCTGCAGCAAATGGCGTGGCCTGATAATTAGTCATTCCTTGGCGAGAGCCCAATTCGGCCAGGATGGATAGGCCGATGGGCAGCATCATGGCCGTTGTGGCCGCGTTGGAGACCCACATGGAAATCACTGCCGTAATGCCTGCGAAGGCAGCGTACAGGCGGGTGGGGCTGGCTCCGACCCAGGGCATCGCCAGCAGCGTGAAAGCAAAACGTCGGTTGAGACCGTGTTTAAGCATCGCTTCGCCCATCATAAAGCTGCCCATAAACAAGAAGATGACTGGGTCAGAGAAGGGCTTGAAGACCTCTCGGGCTGAGCCCAGCCCCGCTAGCACGCAGAGTGATGGTGCCAAGAGCGCCGTCGCCGCCAGAGGAATGGCTTCGGACATCCAAAGTGTCAGCGACATCCCGACGATGGCAAAGAGGTGTCGAGCTGGAACGGACAATCCCGGGAATGGAATGAACCACAGCACGACCAAAACCATTGGGGCTAGGTACCAACCCAGGCGTTTGCGCAGGCGCTCAAAGCGTTCCTCAGCCGGCGACATGTTGGCACTCAGGTTGAGGTCTTGGGTGGGTAACGACATGAGTCAAAGGGAGAGCCTGAGCGTTTTTACGGGATCCCTTGAGAAGGGGACCCAGCCGGCCACCTGTCAATGAGGGGATCCGAAGCAGTAAACGAAGCCATCATCGCAGCCGATGACGATGTGTCCGTCGACCACAGCGGGGGAACTTTGAATCGGTTGGCCCAGATCGTAATTCCAGCGTTCCTTGCCGTCGGTCAGTGAGACGATGTAGAGACGCCCGTCGTCGGACCCGACGAGGACCCGGTCGCCTGCCACCACGGGCGAACTCTCGACCTTGCCCCGGGTCTGGAAGGTCCAAACCAGCTTGCCGTCGGCGCGTTGGATGCAGTGGAGGCGTTTGTCGCGGCTGCCCACCAACACGCGGTCGGCGGTCACGGCCGGCGAGGACATGAAGGGGAAAGCCCGGTCGCGATACTTCCAAAGGATCTTCCCCTCCTCGACATCGACGCAGAGCAATTCGTTTTCGTAGTGGCCGACGTAAAGCAAGTTGCCCTCCATGGCTCCGGAGGCTGCGATGTACGCGCCTGCTTCGATCTCTCGCAATTTCTTGCCGCCGATCACATCGAGCACATGGACGATGGCGTCGCAGCCGCCGAAAGCGGTCCGCCCGCGGGAAATCGCTGGCGAGCCATTGATGTAGTTGCCCGTCTCGTAGACCCAGTTCGATTTCCCGGTGGTGGCTTCGAGGCTGTAGAGTCGGAAGTCGTAGCCGCCGACGAGGATGTTAGTGGAGGTTCCGTTGGTGCCGCTGATCCAGTTGGCGCTGCTCTTAACCTTATCATCAAAGCCCCGGCTCCACAGTTTGGCCCCGGTCTTGGCATCGAGGGCGAAGAAGTTGGTGAGGGTGTCGCCGATAAAGACACGCCCATCGAGGACCAGGGGCGAGGCCTCCACCGGCCCGCCGGTTTGGAAGGACCAGCGTTTGCTGCCGTCTGAAAGCGAAAGGCAGACCACGTTGGAATCGGACGATCCGATGAAGACAGCCCCGTCGACGATGGCGGCGGTGGCGCTGACCGCTCCACCGGTCTTGAAACGCCACTTCAGCATCGGTGCATCCGGGATGCGCGCCGGGCTGACCCCGCTCTGCGCCGGATCGCCTCGGAACATCGGCCAAGAGTTGCCCGTGGCAGCACGAAGGACATCGAGACCTCCGGCACCGATGCCAATGGCCAGGACCAAGAGGGAGATGCGGATCATGGGGGCAAGGTTCGGCGATTGCTCCAGGAAGGCAATCCAGAGACGCAGGACCCGACAAATTCCCCAAAGGGATGATGTAGGCAAATTTGAAAGACCTCATTTTCAGGCCGTTCGAAGCGTTTCGATCGGCCTCAAGCGCCTCAATACAACCCTTCCTCGTTGGACCAAAGGCCCTTAACCTTCGGGGGTCGCCATGGCGTCTGACCTCTTTCCCGATACGATCCTCATCCGGCCCGACATTCTGAGTCGGCTCGATTTTGCCGCGCTCTTCGGCAATACCGCTCCTGTCGAACTGGAGTTGGGTGCGGGGGATGGCTCCTTCCTGCTCCAGTATTCTGGGGCTCATCCGGAGGTGAATTTCTTGGGTATCGAACGACTGTTTGGTCGGCTGCGGAAGATCGACCGGAAGGGCCGGCGTCAGGGATTGAAGAACCTCCGTGGGTTGCGCATGGAGGCGACCTACCTCATGGACTGGATGATCGCGCCAGCCTCTCTGTCGGCCATTCATGTGTATTTTCCAGATCCCTGGCCCAAGAAGCGGCATCATCGTCGCCGCCTGATTAACCCCGCCTTCGCCGCATTGGCCGCTCAAAGCCTCAGGCCTGGAGGGCGATTCCATTGCCGCACCGATGACGCTTCGTACTTCGAGCAAATGCTGGAGGTCTTCAATGGAGCCTCTGAACACTTCCTCCCCGGTCAAGAACCGGAGGGCTTGTTAGAGGTGAAGACGGACTTTGAGCGGGAGTTCAATGCTCAGGGAATTCCCACCCGACACGCGACGTGGGTGCGGCGCTGATTCAGACAGGCTCTCAGCTCCGGCCATGAGCACCGCGCCTCGCAGAGCTCTGCTCATCCGCAACCCGGCCTCGGCTTCTTCCCGGGAGCAGGCGCAGCGTTTGGAGCGATTCGTGGCTCGTTTGGCTGAAGGAGGCGTCACCTGCGAAATTCGGGTCACCGAATACCCGGGGCACGCGCTGGAGTTGGCGCGGACCGAGGCGGCTGGATTTGAGTGGGTGATTGCCGCTGGGGGTGACGGAACGGTACATGAGGTGGCCAGTGGGCTGATTGCTGGAGGTTCCCGGGCCGCACTTGCAGTAGCCCCCTTCGGACGCGGTAATGACATCGCCCAATTGGCCGGTGTGGTGGGCACCGCCGCTGCGGGGGCTGTGGCCGGAGATTTGGACCATGCCGCCATCCGGGCCATTCTGGAGCCCAAGCCGGTGACCCTCGACACGATCCGAGTCACGTGGCGCGAGAATCCTTCAGCGGGAACGGAGTCCGGAGGCGCTGCAGCCGAATCGATTGAGCAGGTCCGCCATACTATTCTTTTCGGCGGGGTGGGTTTTGTCGGCGAACTGCTCCGCAAGACCACCCCAGCGACCGTGAAATGGTTCGGCCCCCGGTGGTGTTATTCGGCGGGTTTTTTTCGGGCGCTGTTCTCATTCCGGCCTCCGGTCCTTCGGGTCCGCTCGGAGCAGGGCGAGCAAGTGCTTTCCAATGCGGTGGCAGTGGTGGTTGGCAACGCTCCCTTTGCCGGCGGTGGGCTCATGCGTATCGGACCGGGAGCCTCAATGACCGATGGGGTCTTAGAGTTGACCTTAATCGAGGCGGTCGGGCGCTGGGCATTGGCGCTTCAATTTTTGCGCCTGCTGCGCGGCACCCATGTTCGTCACCGGCAAGTCCGGTTCTTTCGAGGGCATTGGTTGGAGGTGTCCGCAGATCCGCCGCAACCGCTTGCGTTGGACGGCGAACTCCTGGGAACTAGCCCGGTGCGTTTCGAGGTGACCCCGCGCTCCTTAACCGTGCTGACGGGGCCGGCGTCGGTGATGTAATAGGGGCTAAATTTGCCGCAGGGACAGATTTGGCGGGATGCAACGCGGATTAGTGCGCCGGAAGCAACGGCTGCAGCAAATCGGATATTTCCGCAGCCCCGGTGTCATTGAGGTGATCGTCGTCGGTGTAGAAGAAACGGCGTCCCTCGGCATAGCGCACTGATCCATCTTCCCGGTAAAAACGGGAGGCACTGTCCACGATTCGGAGGTTGGGGAAGCGCTCCTGTAGGCGCTGTAAAATCCGCACGCTCTCCCGGCGGTAGGGGTCCCGGGCATCGGGCAGGATGCGGGGCATCGACTCGTCAGTCCCGCGCCGCCAATGGACCCACCCCCGGATGTTTTCATTTTCGCCGACCCGCAAGACGGGGACTTGGGTCACCAAGATGACGGTCTGTGCCAAGGGACAAACCTCCTCCAAGAATGCGCGGAGATCCCGCTCCAGATCCTTGCCAGACCAGGCATCCCACCGATCGATGACCCAGAGTGTTTCTGGCCGCCACTCGCGGAGCCATCGGCGTCGGGCCTCATCGAAGGCGGCCCCGTCGTCGCGTCCCGGGAAGAGCGGGCTACCCTCATTCACAAACAGGGCCGGAATGCCGTTGCCGGCGCTGAGGAAAGCCACCGGAACCCGGCGCTCACGGCATAGGTCATCGATCAGTTTCGAATACATCAGCGCATGAGAACTGCCGAAAACAACGACCCGGGGTGTGATCGAATTTCCCGAGGTCTTGAGTCCGCCGGTACGCCACGGTTCAGGAGGTTGGTCGGCGGGAGGAACGGGGATGCGGCAACCCCAGTAGCGGGAGGATTCGCTCCAGTGGGGATCTTGGGGCGTCGAGCAGTCGTAGAGGCGGCCCGAGAAGGTCATGGGCTCGAAGCGATGGTCGGGATCGACCTCGGAATGCCGACGCCACGATAGCACGCAGAGAACGGTGGTGAGGGCCATTCCACCGGCCAGCCAGCCCAGGCGCCTCGGGCGGCTTTGGCTGGAATCCCTCAAGGGCTTTTCCACCCAGCGATACGCCGCGTAGGCCATTCCCACGCTCAAAATCCCTCCGACCGCTGCGCCGGCGGTTTCCGGCAGGTTGCGGTAGTTGGCCTGAAGTCGTCCCAGCACGATCAGCGGCCAGTGCCAGAGGTAGAGTGAGTAGGACATCAGGCCTAGTTTAACGAGCGCTGGCCACGAGAGCGCCTGGGTCAGGGGATGGGTGGGTTGTAAGAGGCTGACCAGCACGCACGCCGTGCCCACGGTGGGAATTAAGGCCATGGCCCCGAGTGACGAATCGGCATGGGGCACCGCCACCAGGCTGCCCAGGATAAGAGCCAGACCGATCCAACCGGTAGCGCGTGGCAGTCGACGTGCGACGGGTGACGACCGTGCCCATTGTGCCGCCGCCGCACCCAGCAGAAGTTCCCAAGCGCGGGTGGGCAGCAAGTAGAAGGTCCCCGACGGATGGTGCCGCGAACCGTGGATCCAGAGGGCCAGGCTCAGGACGGCAGGCACCGCGAGACTGCCGAGGTTCAGCCAGCGTTTGCGGTGCAGCAGGAAGAGCAGGGCAGGAAAAATGAGGTAGAATTGCTCCTCGATG
>Ga0209597_1001025_pt1 | contig 18358 bp, 16 predicted proteins | sample M_140625_MF_Meta_FD_187316 | JGI IMG/M metagenome (GOLD analysis project Ga0209597, IMG submission 187316) | Freshwater microbial communities from Lake Montjoie, Canada to study carbon cycling - M_140625_MF_MetaG (SPAdes) (version 2) | ecosystem: Environmental > Aquatic > Freshwater > Lake... | reverse complement strand
ACCCCAGCCTCGCGTAATACTCGCGCTTTCTCTGGGCGCACCGTCGCGGGGTTGGCCTCCACCGTCCACTCTTGGAGTGCGTTCAGCGGGAGGCGTGTGTGGATGCCCTTGAAGAGATATTCCAGTTGGTCCACCAGAAGCGCAGTGGGGGTGCCTCCACCAAAATAGATGGTCTTGGGGACCACTGCTCGCACGGCTTGAACCGCGTCCAACTCACTCAAAAGAGCGTCTAAAAAGGCGATGTTCTTATTGCGCCCTCCTTCTTCGACGTAGAAACAACAGTACGGACAGAGCTTAGGGCAGAAGGGGATGTGGACGTACAGATGTTCGATGGGCAGCATGCTTTTGATTGGAGAAAGTGGAAAATAGCGTCGAACGCGAGGGGATCAGAGTTCTGAAACGTCTTTAGCCCAGCCAAGTGTGAGTCGGGAGCGCCATTCTAACAAACTCGCGACACTAAATATCTGGGAAAGTTAATTTTACTCAGGCTTTTTGCACGTCATTTACGTAGCCAACAGTGACGATTCGACATGCATTCTCGAGAATGTCTGCCACCACAACCCCATCCTCAAACGACTTTCCTCAAACGATCTTTTTTAACGACACCCCGCCAATCCACCGTATCCCATGAATGCAGATCTTCAAATTCAGCCGCCTCCCGCTGCGTCTTCCGTTTTGCCTGCCAATTATGCTGCAAAACTTGGGGCATTGGCGGCTGAGGCTGCGCCAACCCCGAGTGAAAGTCATCGCGGCTCTCGCGCTTCTTCCCGTGGCACCGCTTCTGTTTCCTTGTCCGTTGCGGTGTTTGATTCACACAAGTACGATTCCAGTGCTCTAAAGGAAGCCTGCGCGAAGGCGAGGCAGAATCCATCGCCCGACAAGCCACGGGTGCCCATCGAGTTGCGGTTTCTGGAGTCGAACCTAGACGTTCACACTGCTGCTCTTGCCAAGGGGTGCGAGGCCGTCTGCGTGTTTGTGAACGACAAGATTTCCGCGCTGGTCTTGCAAGAGCTTAAGTCGCTTGGAGTGCGTCTTGTGGCATTGCGCTGTGCTGGTTACAATAACGTGGACTTGCAGGCGGCTAAACGTCTGGGCATTGCGGTAGCCCGTGTCCCGGAGTACTCTCCCCACGCCATCGCCGAGCACGCAGTGGCACTTTTGCTAGCACTCAATCGCAAGCTGGTGCGGGCCACTCAGCGGGTTCGAGACGGCAACTTTTTGCTCGAGGGATTGGTTGGGTTTGATCTGTTTGGTAAAACCGTCGGGGTGGTCGGCACGGGCAAAATCGGGGCGACCTTCGCGCGAATCATGCACGGCTTCGGTTGCCGCTTACTCGCAAGTGATCCCGTTAGGAACGAGGTGCTTGCAAAAGAGCTGGGGCTTGAATACTGCGACTTTCCGGTGCTCTTGGAACAGTCCGATATCGTCTCCCTGCACTTGCCTCTGACTCCGGAGAGTTGGCATCTTATCAATGCGGACTCCATAGGTCGGCTTAAACGCGGAGCCACATTGATTAACACTGGTAGGGGTGGTCTGATTGAAACCGAGGCACTCATTGCCGCCTTGAAGTCAGGAGGAGTGGGAGCCGCAGGACTCGATGTTTATGAGGAGGAGGAGGGAGTTTTCTTTGCCGACCATTCGGGAACGGTTTTAACGGATGAAAAACTTGCTTGGTTGTTGATGTGTCCGAATGTTTTAATTACTGCGCACCAGGCATTTTTAACACAAGAAGCGTTGCAGCAATTAGCGGTTGTTACGGTGCGTAATCTAAGTGCGTTGGCCAACGGCGAAGTGCCCGGGCAGGCAGACGTTGATGGCCAGCGTTGGCTGGTGGGTTTTTGATGGGAGCGAGGCCTCTTTGCAGCCTTTTGTTTTTGCACCCTGCTCCAACAGTTGAGTAGAGCAGGAAACTGGATGGTCACATTTCGGGCTATTGCCAAAATACGAAGACCACTGTGGAGATAACAATTCCTCGTTTTCGCGAGTCTCAAGGAACGCTTTTTTGGGCGTTTTTTGGTGAAGCAAGGACCCTGAATTGGGCTAAATTCTGGGCAATTGTTGAGCGTCAAACTCGGTTGTGAAAGTTTCTGTGATGGTTCGAGTTTGCTTGAACCCGATTTAAGAACCATAAGTGAGACATGAATCTCTCCCTAAACTTACGTGGCGGCTTATGGGTCGTTGTTGGGTTGTGCGGCGGTATTGCCTTAGGAGCGTTATTGCCGAGCGATTCGAGCGATTCGAGCGATTCCAGCGACGCCCTTCCCTCGGGGATTGCGGCGCAGAAACGGGTGCTCGCTCAGGATGCGTCGACTTTATCAGCACCGCCTCATGAAGGAGTAGGGATCTCCGGCAGTGAAGGCGGGGGGAAAGGAGTGTTTCGCGGTTCACTGGAAGCTGAAGCGGCCGGCTCATTGGGAAAGCTCCCACCGGAAAAATTGATTGCCCTGTTCGAGAAGGTTTCAAACTTAAAAAGTGATTCCAGAAAATACATTTTAGCTTACCGCATCGCTAGCCAACTGGAGGTGGGGCAAATAGAGGGAGCATTAAAGTCGGCGCTACAGGACCTGAGCGATGGTGACTACGTGACAACTCGTGCGCTAGCACGGCGTTGGGTGGAGCTGGATCCTCAAGCGGCTGCAGCTAAAGCGTTAGAGTTGAAACAACAGCACCTCATCGTGCCAATCATGGAATCTTGGTCGCGCCTTGATTCAGCTGCCCCCTTAAAATGGGCGCTCGAACAGCCTGAAGACACTAAGGTCGACGCCACCCGCCAGTTGCTTGTGAGTAAAATGCTCGCTCCTAAACAGCTCGAAAAGTTGGTCATGACAGCCGCTGATTCTCCGACTGAAGCGATGCGCAGCCAGATTTTTCCGTTCGCTACGGCGCGACTGGCAGAAAGCAATCCTCAGGGGGCCCTCCATGCGGCTTCTGCGATTGAGGATGCTGACGTGCGGCAACGAACGGTGGGAATGGTGTTGGGGCGTCTTGGACAGAGTTCGCCGGAAATCGGCAAGGCGTGGTTGGCTTCGCAGTCGGATCTGTCCCCCCAAGAGCGTGCGGTGTACGAGCAAATCCTAGCAAACCCCCGTCCTCCACGCTGAGGTGGGCAGTAAGGAGGGCCAAAGGCGGTTGCGCCGTCTCGCGAAGTTCTCCGAATGAAACGTTCGGCGCTCGAGTGCGAGAGTGTAGGTGGAGCGGAATCCGTCACTTGCGTCTGGTAGCCTGCTTGTTTTTCTTTAAAAACTCCTTAGCTAGAGAGCGGTAGGCCGTTGCGCCGAGGCCGTTAGATTCATACTCAAAAATCGTCTTCCCGTGGCTGGGCGCCTCGCCCAACCGTACGGTTCGCGGGATGATTGTGAGAAAAACGGCTTCGCTGAAGTGTTTTTGCACCTCAAATACAACCTGTTGCGCGAGATTGTTTCGCATGTACATCGTCATCAAGATGCCCGCGATATGGAGGTCTGGATTTGCTCCAGAATCGCGGATTTGGCCGACGATTCCGTCAATTTTAGATAAGCCTTCCAGTGCAAAGTATTCGCATTGGATGGGGACCAGTAATTCATCAGCGGCGGCCAGAGCATTGGTCATCAGGATTCCCAACGAGGGCGGGCAATCTAGAAAAATGAAGTCAAACGGTGCATCTTCACGCAAAGGCACCAAGGCATCGCGCAGGCGAGTGAGATGATCGTCCTGCCGTGCAATCTCGACTTCTGCCCCCGCTAGGTGAATGTCGCCGGGAATAAGCCATAAGTTGTTGCGCCGAGTTGGAACTACGGCATCCGCGAGCGTTCCAGTTTGTAAGAGCGCCTCGTACACGCTGTGGCCTTCGATCGACTCGTGGCCCAATGCGCTCGTGGCGTTTGCTTGCGGATCCAGATCAATGAGCAATACACGACACCGCTCCTCTGCTAACGCTGCCGCCAGGTTCACTGATGTCGTGGTCTTGCCCACGCCGCCTTTCTGGTTTGCCACCCCGATGACTTTCATTTGTTCTTAGTGTAGGCTGGTTTGAGTTTTTGGAAAGGACGGGCTCTAGGACTCCCTTCAACTCCGCTACGACTTCGTCATTTTACCCCGTTCAGCCCTGCCTTTTTTCGATGGAATTCACTCCCAAAAACGTGCCTCAGCGCACTAGTTTACCACAGGTAGATCGCATTCTTGCCGTTGATCCCTCACTGCGCGGTACTGGTTACGCAGTGCTAGAGCGTTCTGTAAGTAATACGCAAAAAGCGAGTTCTGGAAATCAGGTCCGAGCTTTGACTTGGGGGGTGATTCGCAACCCGCCAAACTTGTTGCAGTCTGGTTGTCTGGTTGCGATCCATGAACGTGTTCAAGAGCTAATTCTAGAATTCACCCCCACAGCGGCTGCTTTTGAGGCGGTTATTTTTGTTCAAAGTTACAAGACGGCCATTGTCCTCGGGTGCGCGCGCGGTGCTGCACTGTTGGCCGCCGCAAGCCGGGGCTTGCCTGTGTTTGAATATGCTCCGCGTAGGGTCAAGCAAGCGGTTGTCGGTCGCGGGGGCGCGGACAAGGCTCAGGTGGCCTTTATGGTGCGCGCGCTTTTGGGGCTTTCTGAAACACCTCCGGCGGATGCTGCAGATGCACTTGCTGTCGGGCTTACTCATTTTCAAGCGCTGGATAGAGCCCGACTTCAAGTGGGTGATATGGAGCAAATTTAGCGATGAACTCTTTAAAAATTCAGTGGTTAGGTCGTGTTCCTTATGACGCTGCTCTGGCGATGCAAGAGTCTTTAGTACAAAGTAAAGCGGAGGATTTAAAGGCTTCGGATCACTTGCTTTTGCTGGAGCACGACCCAATTTACACCACTGGGCGCACCATCGCTCCGGGGGAGTTGGGCGAAGTTCCCTACCCGGTTTTGCAAACTAATCGCGGCGGTAAGACTACCTATCACGGCCCGGGTCAGTTGGTGGGGTATCCGGTGTTGGATTTGCGGCGTCGCGGTCAGGATCTTCACCGGTATTTGCGTGTTTTGGAGCAGGGGATCATCGAGCTAAGCGCAAGGGTCGGGGTTGCTGCTTGTGTGCGAGAGGGCCTTACGGGGGTCTGGGTCGGTGAACGCAAACTGGCTTCCATTGGGGTAGGGGTGCGGCGTTGGGTCACGATGCATGGATTTGCGCTGAATGTATGCGGACCTCTCGACGGATTTAACCACATCACTCCCTGTGGATTAGAGGGAGTTAAGATGTCTAGTCTCGAGCTGGAAGGGGGCACGGGCTGCACCGTGGAGAGCGTCGCAGCCTTGGCGGCTGAGGTGTTCGCTGGCCTGTGAACCGGTGCGCTGGGAAACTTGCCTCTGAGCTCGCCCTGGGGATTTGTCTGACTCTCTTTCGTTCAGCGATTGGAAAGTTCCGAAGAGGGGACTGAGCTCACTTGGTCGGAGGATGGTTGCCGACTGAGGTCGGTTCCACCATTTTGCCTTCTTGTGATCTGAGGAAGTTCTTCCAGACAACCATTCAACCTGCAATTGCTGATATCTACAAACCCATAGCCCATTTCTGCGAATTTTCAGAGCAATGGAAGATCTGGTAAATGGTCACCAAACCATTTTCGCACCGGTAAAAGAATATGTACGGAAATTTACGCGGTAATCCCTTGCGATAGCCTTTACCCACAGGAAAAATCTCAGGATGCCGTTGGACCATTGCAAAACAAGCCGAGAAAGCTCGCAAGAACTCATGGCCCAACCCTATTTCCTTTGATTCGTACCACTGGAAAGCTTCGTTAAGCTTAAACTTCGCCTCCTGTGTAATCGTGATCCGATTACCCATGATTTTTAATTATCCAGTCCCGAACAGAATCCCACGATTCCAACGACCCTGGGTCCTGTTCAGCTTTAATCCGAATCCGTTCTACCTCTTCAATTTGCCAATCGGGCACGGGAATTTGATCTGCCTCTTTGGCGATACTGTCCCAAAGGTCTTCTGCAAGCTGTATCCGCTCGGCGCAACTCAACTCAAAAAGCGGTGCGAATTCAAAGTTCATATAGCGAAATTACGACGTGAGGAGGGACATTGAAAGCCGATTTCAAATTCAGGTGAAGAAATGGGTCTTAAACCGCGATGGTAGATCGCATTGAGTTCAACCCAAATGCGTAGCAGGAATTAGCCGATTCTTTCGACTGGTACGAATCTAGCGAAACAGGTCTTGGGCATCATTTCTTGGGTTCTTTCGATGCTTGCATCCGTCTGATACGGCTTCATCCCGAAATGTTTCCTATCGCATTTAAGAATTATCGAAAAGCTTTGCTCACACGGTTTCCAGTCGCGATTTTTTATCGCGTTAGTTCAAGCACTCTAACCGTATACGCGGTGTTCCACTTCTCAAAAAATCCTCTCCGACTCACAAAACGGCTAACTTAGCAAGAATGCTTCGACGGCTAAGCTGCGTGGGCAGATATGGTCCTGTAAAATGTTGCCCTGCTGATTCGAAGTGGGAGAGAAAAGTGACAGTCACTTTGCTCCGCACTTCACCTTTTCACTCGGAAGCTATTGCGCAAGCTGCTTGAGGGTCAGTTCTTCCTGAATGGGCTGGGCTCAGTGAGATCGCACAAAAACCACCCAAATAGAGAATTGGTCGTCAGTGGTTTACCCGCACTTTACTCGGGGATTGGGAAGTGCCGAGGAGGGGACTTGAACCCCTATGCCTTGCGGCGCCAGATCCTAAGTCTGGTGCGTCTGCCAATTTCGCCACCTCGGCCCAATTCTGTGAATTCGGGAGGCGAGATTGCCACTTAGCGTAGGCCTAGGCAAACGTTCATTCACGGTTCAAATAAGTTTGTTCGTAAAATGATGGGGTAACGGGTTTGCTCCGCGGCGTTGGTGAGTGAAATTTGGAGGACGTCCGATGCAGAGTTTGATTGCCTCTCAGGGGGCGACTCGTTGAACTCAGGTTGAGGTTGTCATTGCTTTTAAGATCGGGGAATCTCGGCGCAAGTCGAAAACCCTTAGCTCCAAGCGTTCAATGAGATCTGTAACTTGCACGACTTAGAGATAAACCACACCCCGTTATGTCTATATTAGCCGATCCTCAAACTTGGATTTCTCTGCTTACGCTGACTGTTTTGGAGGTTGTACTGGGAATTGATAACATCATTTTCATAGCGATCCTTTCTGGGAAACTACCCAAGCACGAGCAGGGAAAGGCTCGCTCTGTGGGGCTGGGTTTGGCGCTATTCGCCCGCATAGGCCTGCTCTGCTCCATTTTTTGGCTTATGCAACTCACCAAGCCCTTACTCGAGGTTGCCGGACGTGCGTTTTCAGGCAAGGACTTGGTTCTTATAGCTGGCGGCCTTTTTTTACTCTGGAAAAGCGTTCATGAAATCCACGGATCACTGGAAGAGCCAGACAACCGTCCGCACGCCGGTGGTCACGCAAAATTGGCATCTGTCATCGGACAAATTCTGGTCATTGACATCGTGTTTTCGCTGGATTCCGTCATCACCGCCGTCGGTCTCGTGCAGGAAGTGAGCGTGATGATCGCTGCCGTTGTCATTGCTTTGGGGATCATGCTTTTCGCTGCCAAACCCATTGGAGACTTTGTGAACCGACATCCCTCGGTTAAAATGCTGGCGCTTGCTTTTCTTCTGATGGTTGGGCTCATGCTGGTTGCTGAAGGCATGGGGCAGCACATTCCCAAGGGATACATCTACTTCGCTATGGCGTTTTCTTTCGGCGTTGAAATGCTAAATCTCCGCGCCCGTTCTTCCGAGAAGCAGAAGCCCCGCGGGCCGACCGTGCAGGATTAGAAAAGAGCATCCGCACGCCTTCCAACTCCACCTTTCCTATCTATGCTTATCTCTCATTTATTCCACAGGCACCATGAGCCCACTTCGCATCCCGATGTCGTACTCATTGGTGCGGGGATTATGAGTGCAACGCTGGGGATTCTTTTGAAGGAACTGCACCCTTCGCTTAAGATCGAGATCTATGAGCGCCTCGGGGTGATTGCTGGGGAAAGCTCTGACGCTTGGAACAACGCAGGCACTGGGCACTCCGCATTCTGTGAATTAAATTACACACCGCAGGACGAAGCTGGTGGGATTGACATTTCCAAGGCTCTAAAAATTGCGGAGTCCTTTGAAGTGTCCAAACAGTTTTGGACTTATCTGTTGGAGAAAGGGTGTCTTCGGGAGCCCAAGACCTTTATTAATTGCACACCTCACATGAGCATTGTGTGGGACGAAAACTTACCTTACCTCAAACAGCGTTTTGAGCAGCTCACACAGTCGCCCTTGTTCGAGGGGATGTCGTATTCCGAGGACAAAGAGCAGCTTAAGCAGTGGATTCCTCTGATCATGCAGGGCAGAAACCCCAGCCAACCAGTCGCAGTGACTCGGATGGAACTGGGCACGGATATGAACTTTGGCGCTCTCACACGCGCTTTATTCGCGCATCTGGAGACGTTCGCGGATGTTCAGATTCATCTTTCGCACGAAGTTCATTTTATCGAACGGCGCAAAAAAGACATGCATTGGGAGTTTGAGGTGACAGATCGAGTTTCCGGTCAGAAGCGCACGGTTGAGACCAAGTTTCTCTTTATTGGGGCAGGAGGCGGCTCCCTGCCGTTGTTGGAACAAACGGAAATCCCAGAGGCCGCTGGATACGGTGGTTTTCCTGTGAGTGGTCAGTGGTTGGTCTGCCAGAATGAGGCGGTTATCCAGCAGCACGCAGCCAAGGTTTACGGCAAGGCAGAGGTGGGTGCTCCCCCAATGAGTGTTCCTCATCTCGATACGCGGATTATCGACGGCAAGAAGGCGCTGCTGTTTGGTCCTTACGCTGGGTTCTCCACGAAGTTTCTCAAACACGGATCACTGACTGATCTGCCTGAATCCCTGCAGGTGGACAATATTTTGCCTATGCTTTCAGCGGGACTGCACAACATTCCGCTCACCAAATATCTGATTGATCAGGTCCGTCAGTCTCCGGAAGACCGTTTGGAAGCACTGCGTAAATTTGTGCCAACAGCAGTTCTTGAAGACTGGACGCTTGAGGAAGCTGGGCAGCGGGTGCAGATTATTAAAAAGGACAGAGACCAAGGCGGAAAACTCGAGTTTGGAACAGAGATTGTGAACTCGGCGGATGGTTCCGTGGCAGCCCTTCTTGGGGCGTCGCCCGGTGCTTCGACTGCGGTTTCAATCATGTTGGACCTGCTTCAACGTTGTTTTCATGACCAAGTTAACACGGTCGAATGGCAGACAAAACTGAAGGAGATGATCCCCTCCTACGGCCTCTCCCTAGGCAAAGACAGGGAGCTTTGTCGAAGGATCAGGAAACACACTTCGGCGGTGCTCGGCTTTTAACCAACCCGCCGCGTCCAGATTAAAAAGGGAGTTCTGGGACGGTTCGTCGGAGTGCCTCGGGAGGCTGTTCGCTGTTTAGCGTTAAAGCTTCCGGGCGAATTCCTCGAGTGAGTCGGAGCGAATGGCACTCTCAAGAAGCGCTTCGATCCGGTGGAGATCGTCAATGGCTTCGATGGCTTCGAGGATTCCTTCGGGATACGAGCCATGCCGGATTTCTAGCGCACGCAACACTGAGGTTCTGAAAGCGCGCATTTGTCCTTCCAGCTTGCCTTCGAGTTTGCCCTCAAGCTTGCCCTCAAGTTTGCCTTCTTCTCTGAGTCGATCGGCGAGTGTCATGGTTTTGGATTGCAGGGGTTTGGTTTGAATTTTGCCCAAGCGCTTTTTGAGTTGGGGGACGCTGACATCTGCATTGAGAATGTAGCGCAGGATTCGCTCCAACGCACTCTCCGAAAGGGAAAACAAAAGTGCTTCGTCCCAAACAGCATCACCAAGGAGTTCGTCCACGGGCTCGGCTTTCAGCGCGCGTAAGGTCAGGATGCCTTCCGGTGTGCCGGCTATCGCCTCGTAGGGGATGCGAATGAGTTCGAGGAGATGGTAGGCGAGCGTGGGTTGCCAAGGCCGGAGGATGTGCGCGACGCTCGGCGGCAAATCGATGAGGTCCTCCAAGCGTGTGGACGTTTTCCAAGGGCGTTTCCCTTGGGCAAGAACGAATGGGAGAATGGCGGGCAGCTTTGCTGGCGGTGGATGGTTTTGGGCGAAGCGCTCCCAGATGCGTAGGATGTAGGAAAGCAGGCGCAAGGCCATGCGGGGGTCCTCGGAGCTTTGATGTTCAAAGAGAAGATACAGGAAGGCGTCGCTTTTTTGCAGGGTGATATGAAAGAGCAGATCGCTTTCGGAACTGGCGAATTGAGGGTTGATGAAGGAGCAGGGTTCTAGGGCGAGGGAGTTCCAGTCAAGGGCGGCTGCGAGTTCTGGGGGGAGATGGTTTTTGAAGAAAGCGCGGGCGTTCTCGGGGGAGGAAAAGGTGGCTTTGAGGAGTTTGTCATTGGGTTGATGAATACTGTCCTCGGGCATGCGAATGGGTTCGGATTTCGGAGAAGGCACCGGTGCCTGCTGCTGAGTCGGCTTGGCGCTTCTGGAGTCACGAGTTGGCAATTGGGGGAAAAAGGTTGTTGCCCTCAAAGTCTTCGCGCTTCGCTTTTAATTGCGCCGTTGGGGCAAGAGTAGAAGCCGCTTGGAAACAGTTGCCCCTTTGAGATCAACCGCTATGATCGCAACATGGCTGATTTGTTTGGCAGTTCAAGAGGGATCGGGGGACCGGATCTCGGACAATTTTTCGGGTCCAAGATGCGCTGGATAGTGCTTCTAGTGATTGTTGGAATTGTAGTGTCCAGTTCTGCGTACACCGTGGAGGCGGAATGTGAGGGGGTGGTGTTGCGATTCGGGCGGTTTCTGGCGATCGTGGAGCCCGGGCTGCATTTCAAACTCCCTTTGGGAATTGATGAGGCGATAATCTTGCCAACTCGCCGGCAGTTGAAGCTGGAGTTTGGTTTTGCGACACCCGGGTACAGCAACCGGTTTCAGCCTGGAAAGCAGCAGATGGAAGAGAAGTCGATGGTAACGGGGGATTTGAATGCGGCGTTAGTGGAATGGGTGGTGCAATATCGGATCGAAAATCCGAGGGAGTATCTCTTTGATGTCCGTAACCCGGATATGTCGCTGCGTGATCTTTCCGAGGCGGCGATGCGGGAGGTGGTCGGGGATCGCACGGTGGACGAATTACTGACGGTAGGTCGGCAGGAGATCGAGGTAGCGGGGTTGGCTCGCATACAGGAATTAGCGAAGCGGTACCAACTTGGACTCAAGGTGGATAGCGTGCAGTTAAAAGACGTCAATCCGCCGAGGCAAGTTGAGGGGTCGTTTAACGAGGTGAACAAAGCGCAGCAGGATCGCGCGAATGCGATCAACGTGGCCGTGGGGGATTACAACAAGGCGGTGCCTCGGGCGCGCGGTCAGGCGGAGCAGACGCTGAGTGCTGCGGAGGGCTACCGGTTTAAGCGGGTGAATGAGGCGGAGGGAGACGTCGCCTCGTTCAAGCAGTTGTTTACGCAGTTTTTGCAAGCTCCCGAGGCGACTCGCACTCGGATGTACTTGGAAATGTTGGGGGAGGTGCTGCCGAAGGCTGGGCAGAAAGTGATCGTGGACGAAGGACTGCAGCGCCTATTGCCGGTGCTACCATTGCAGGCGTTGCCGGGGCTTTCTGGGCAGCAGTCGTCTCAGAATGCGGCGGCAAAAAACCAGGAGGGGCGTTGATTATATGAATCGAATCGTGACGACATTGATAATGGGGGTGGCTGTGGTGGGTTTCATGGTGGGGAGTGGCGCGTTCTACACGGTGAATCAGGCGGAGCAGGTGATTCTCACGCAGTTTGGGCGGCCCGTGGGTGACCCAGTGACCGAGCCGGGCTTACACACAAAGCTTCCCTTTGTGCAGGACGTTCATCGTTTGGATAAGCGGTTTTTAGAGTGGGATGGAGCACCCGTGGCCATCCCGACCAAGGACAAGACCTACATCCGAGTTGAGGCTTTTGCGCGCTGGCGAATTTCGGATCCTAAAACGTATTTTGTACGGATGAGAGACGAGCGTAGTGCGCAGTCGCGTCTTGAGGATATTCTCGGGAGTGAAACGCGTAATGCGGTTGCCCGCAATGAGTTGATTGAAATTGTGAGGACGGATCCCAGTCGCAAGGCGGCGAAGGACGAGACGCTGAAAACGGATGGACCAGGGGCGGTGGGTGTTTTACCTCCGATTAAGGTGGGGCGTCAGCGCATTGAGACCGAGATCGCCCAGGAGGCGAGCAAGAAGCTGTCGGAGTTTGGAATCGACCTTCTAGATTTCCGTTTGAAACGGGTCAATTATAATCCAGATGTTTTGGACCGCATTTATTCGCGTATGATCAGCGAACGCCAGCAGATTGCGCAACGCTTCCGTTCGGAAGGGGAAGGTGAAGCGGCGAAGATCGCTGGTCAACGGGAGCGAGATCTGAGCGAGATTCAGTCTGGCGCATATTTGAAAGCGCAGGAGATTCACGGGGAGGCGGATGCGAAAGCTTCGGAGATTTACGCCAAGACATTCAACCAGAACCCCCAGGCTGCGGAGTTTTATAATTTCGTCAAGACGATGGAGACTTACCGCAGCTCGATGTCGCGGGACACGACGTTGTTATTGTCTACCGACTCGGAGTTTTTCCGTTGGCTGAAGTACCCCGGTTTAGGGAAGCCGCCAGTGAAGTAGAGATGTGTAGGTCAGAGAAAAGAGTTGGGCTCAAAGCGCCGTTTGGCATTGAGCGACAACACTGAACGACAGTGCAGGCCGTCGTTTTTTCTCTGGACTTCTTCCCTCGGGTTAAAGGCTTTCCTTAACCAAGGCGTGGGCGTAATCGCGGTTGAGTTGGCCGATGACCAAGGCGGGGATTTCCGCTGGGCAAACCGCTTCGCACTCAAGATAGTTTGAGCAGTTTCCAAAACCTTCGGCGTCCATCCGGCGTACCATGGCTAAGACACGGCGCTCGCGTTCAGGCTGGCCTTGCGGGAGAGACGCGAGGTGGGTGACCTTTGCTCCGACGAACAGCATTGCGCTGGCGTTGGGGCAGGCGGCTGCGCAGGCTCCACATCCGATGCATGCGGCGGCTTCCATCGCGTGGTCTGCATCGGTTTTGGGAACAAGAATCGCATTGCCGTCTGGAGCAGATCCGACGTGGGCGCTGATAAAGCCACCAGCCTGTTGAATGCGATCGAAGGCCGATCGGTTGACCGCCAGATCGCGCAGGAGCGGAAACGCGCTGACGCGGAAGGGCTCTATATAGATGGTTTGACCATCTTTGAACTTGCGCATGTAAAGTTGGCAAGTGGTCGTGTCGCTCGTGCCGTGAGGGATACCGTTGATGGTGAGCGAACACATTCCGCAAATTCCTTCACGACAGTCGTGATCGAAAGCAATGGGCTCTTCCCCGCGCGAAAGCAGGTCTTCGTTGACGAGGTCGAGCATCTCCAGAAAGGAGCAATCTTCGGAGATGTTGCGAGCTTCGTAACTAACGAGCGCGCCCTTGGTGGCTGCGTTTTTCTGGCGCCAAACTTTGAGATGCAGGTTCATTTGTAGCTCCGGGTGGCGAGTTTTACGTTGTCGAAAATCAAAGGTTCCGCATGTCGAATCGGGGCGACGCCCTCACCCTGATATTCCCAAGCGGCCACGTGCGAATACTCCGCGTCGTTGCGCACTGCTTCTCCATCAGGCGTTTGATATTCCTCGCGGAAATGGCCGCCGCAAGACTCCTTGCGAGTCAAGGCGTCCATGCACATCAACTCGCCAAATTCTAGAAAGTCAGCAACTCGCCCAGCACGCTCCAAGGAGGTATTTAGGGATTCGTTTTCTCCGGGGACGTTTGCGTTCTGCCAAAATTCCTGTCGTAGCTCTGGCAGTCGTTTGAGGGCTCGGGTGAGGCTCTTTTCCGTCCGCGCCATGCCGCAATGATCCCACATAATGAGCCCGAGTTCGCGGTGAAACGAGTCCACGGAACGTTTTCCTTTGATGGAAAGAAGTTTGTGAATGTTGGCGCGGACATCGGCCTCGGTCTGTTTGAAGGCGGGGTGGTCGGTGCTAGGCCGCTCGCCGACATGCGGGGCGAGGTAGTTGCCGATGGTGTAGGGGATGACGAAGTAGCCGTCGGCGAGTCCCTGCATGAGAGCGCTGGCTCCGAGTCGATTGGCGCCGTGGTCGGAGAAGTTGGCTTCACCTAGTACGAACAGGCCGGGAATGTTGGACATCAAGTTGTAGTCCACCCAAAGCCCACCCATGGTGTAGTGGACGGCTGGGAAGATGCGCATGGGCCCGTTGTAGGCGTTTTCCCCAGTGATCTGGTGATACATTTCAAACAGGTTGCCGTAGCGTTCGCGGATTTTATCCTCGCCCAAGCGCTTGATTGAATCCGCAAAATCCAAGTAGACACCCAGACCGCCTGGACCTACGCCGCGCCCTTCGTCACAGACTTCTTTCGCCGAACGAGAAGAAATATCGCGAGGAGCCAAATTGCCGAAACTCGGGTACTTGCGTTCCAGATAATAGTCGCGCTCGTCTTCTGGAATCTGGCTGTAGGGGCGGGTGTCGCCCTTCTTTTTCGGCACCCAGACGCGGCCATCGTTGCGCAGGGATTCGCTCATCAGGGTGAGCTTGGACTGGTGATCACCGGCGACCGGGATACAAGTCGGGTGAATTTGCGTGTAACAGGGGTTGGCGAAAGTGGCGCCACGGCGGTGTGCCCGGTAGGTGGCAGTTACGTTGGAGCCTTTGGCGTTTGTGGAGAGGTAAAAGACGTTGCCGTAGCCGCCTGTGGCCATGATGACGCAGTCGGCCGCCCAAGTCTGGATTGCGCCGTTGGTCAGGTTGCGGGTAACGATGCCCTTGGCGTGGCCGTCCACCAGAACGATGTCCATGAGTTCCGTGCGAGGGAACATCTCGACTGAACCGGCGGCGATTTGCCGGTTGAGGGCTGAGTAGGCGCCAAGGAGGAGCTGCTGGCCGGTCTGTCCGCGGGCGTAGAAAGTGCGAGAGACTTGGGCACCGCCAAATGAGCGATTGTCTAGCAAACCCCCGTATTCACGGGCGAAGGGAACTCCCAAAGCGACGCAATGGTCGATGATGGAGACGCTGATTTCCGCTAGACGATGCACGTTGCTTTCGCGGGAGCGGAAGTCGCCTCCTTTGATGGTGTCGTAAAAGAGGCGGTGAACGGAGTCGCCGTCGTTTTGGTAATTTTTGGCGGCGTTGATTCCGCCTTGAGCGGCAATGGAATGGGCGCGGCGCGGGGAATCCTGAAAGCAGAAGGCTTTTACTTTGTAGCCGAGTTCCCCAAGCGTCGCTGCGGCCGAGGCGCCTGCGAGGCCAGTGCCCACGACGATGATCTCGAATTTGCGCCGGTTAGCCGGATTGATGAGTTTGGACTCAAACTTGTGTTGCTCCCATTTTTTCTCAAGAGGGCCGGAGGGAGTTTTTGAATCAAGGTTGAGGCTCATAGTGCGCTGGTTGAGGCTCTGCAGATGGCGTTGGAACCGGTTGGTTTGGAAAATTACTTAAGGAGGCCACTGAGGACGGCCACTGGAATGGACGCGTAACCCGTGAAGAGTAAAAGTGCAATGAGCGCGGCGGCCTTAGGCATCCAGATGGCGCTTTTTTTGGTCTCCAATCCCAAGGTTTGAAAGACGGAGGAAATGCCGTGGCTGAGGTGGAGTGAGAGTAGCCCGACACTCAGGATGTAAAAACTGGAAATAAGCGGGTTCTGGAAGCCCATAATGACCATGTGATAAACATCATGTGCCGATGTTAGCAGTCCGCCTTCCGCTTCAATTTTGAAGCGCGCATCGGTGATGCGAAGTGTGTAGTGAGCCAGATGGAATACCACGAAGGAGAGAACGGTGAGGCCGCTCAGGGCCATGGTGCGGGTGGAAATCTTTGCTTGTACGCTTCGCTTCAGGGCGTAGGCGTCGGGGCGAGCGGCGCGGTTCATCCGAACAAGCGAAAGGGTTGCGAGGATGTGTGTGACAAAAAAAGCGATCAGACCGATTCGGGCGAGCCACAGAGGCTTTTCATTGGCTTTCAGAAACTCCGCGTAGGCATTGATCTTTTCCGCACCAGAGAACATCTGAAGATTGCCAAGCAAATGTGCCACGACAAAGCCAAGGAGTGCCAAGCCTGTGAGGGCGACAAGCCATTTTTTCCCGATGGAAGATCTCCAGAGTTTGATCAGAAGGTTCACGAAAGAGTGAGGGATTGAATTAAAAGAGGGCCTAAAAGAGGGCCTAAAAGAGGGCTGATGGAGCGTGGGGACGCGTCGAAATAAACAAGCCGTGCCTCCTTTGTAGATGAGTGGTTAAGCCGTTGCCAACATTCATCATCAAAAACTTTTAGTATTGAATGATTGGCTGTAACCCTCATGGAGGCGGCTTGGGCAGGAGAGTGCTTCAAACAGAGATTTGATTAGGTTGGTGGAATGTTCGGCCTTAGTCCAAATCCAAGATTGGGCGCATCTTCAATACGTTGAACTTCTTTCCACACCCAGCGGGCGATGGAAGTGGCCGCATCTGGTCGGCCCAGCGCGCAAACGTGACGCTTCATCTGGTGCCAGCCTTGAGCCTCGTTTGCGAATAGACTGGAGAGGGTCTCCAAGACGGCTTCGTTGGTGGGGCAGGACGCGCCGCACCCGTTTTGGAGTAGCAATCGTGCGTTGCCTTCCTCCTGACCGGGCAAAATCTGTGTGATAAGCATCGGGGTGCCGGCCGCGAGCGTCTCCTGCACGGTGGCCCCACCTGCTTTGCCGATCAGTAAATGGTTGCTGCGCAGGAGGTCTGGCATGTTTTCTATCCAGCCCAGAACCTTCAGGGGCTTTTGTAAGCGCTTTGCAAGTGCCTCAAGCTCAGATTTCAGTACCTCATCGCGTCCGGTGGTGGCGGTGAGCTCCACTTTGTCCTCCCGAAGCAGGCGCTCCACCAACGATATCGCGCGCCCGGGCTGTCCGTTGATCATGTACAAAACTCTTGGGCGCTGGAGGGGGTCTTCACGAACAGATCCCTCAACGGCGTATCGAGGCGAGACGGGGAAGCCGCTCACCAACACACGTGACCGGTCTATTCCCCTCTGGTAAAGGACGTTGGCCGTATCTTCGTTGGGCACCATAAAGGTATCCGCTTCGCACCGGTGCCATACGGGATGCACGGTGATGGAATCCGTGATGAGAATATAGCGTTTAAGATTGAGCAGCCCAGCTTCTCGAGCCGCTGCTTCCAGGAGGTAACCGTAGGCGGGGTAGACCGCGATCACTGCAGCGGGCCGCCACTTGCGAAGGGCCGTTACGAGTTCGCGCTTCAGGGGCCATAGATTTTTTAAAATGAGGCTGATGAAGGGCAAATGTTCGGCTCCCGAATAAACCGCCGCCCAAGTTCCAGGGCTCTTATTGACGACATCGATGTAGTCACGGCGCATCTTTTGGTAGAAGGAGCCGAAAGCAGGTGCGAATAAATCGAGTGCCTCTGGATGCATATCACCAAGAGCTGCAAACCCTTCTGTTAGACCACGTGCAGCCGCATTGTGGCCCTCCCCGAAACCTGCAGTGAGAATGATAGCAGAACGCACGAGTCTAAAAAGACCGAGCGCCGCCTGAATCTCAAGCTCCAAACCTCATTCTCCCAAGCGTCCCGCTGGCTTCCCCGTGCAGCCTGAGCCATGCTCAGGCGTTTTTCCACACCCCATGAAACTGCTTCTCGTTGACGGCTACTATTACGCCTATCGCTCCTACCATGCGCTAATCGGCCTGAAAAATTCCAAGGGAGAGCCAAACGGAGCCATCTACGGATTCCTTAAGGCTTTGCGACGGATGCAGCGGGATCTGCGTCCCGATCGTGCCGCGGTGGTTTGGGACATGGGGGTGCCGGAGCGTCGTTCGAGTCTCCAGCCTGAATACAAGGCGCAACGGGCGGAAATGCCAGAGGCCCTTGAGGTTCAACTGCCTGTATTGCGCGAGTTGATCGCGTTACTGGGTTTTCAGTCGGTTTCGCTGCCGAATACCGAGGCGGATGATCTTATGGCCTCTTATGCGGTTGCTGTGGAAAAGCTTGCTTGGGAGGTTATTCTGGCGACTGCAGACAAGGATCTTTTTCAGATCCTCGGGGCCACGACGCGGATTTACACGACCCAAAAAACGGAGCTCGTCGCGCCAAAAGACACTCACGCTTTACTGGATGCAGGGACGGTCCGCCGAAAATGGGGCGTGGAACCCAATCAGTTGGGCGACTGGCTGAGTATTGTGGGGGATTCCGCTGATAACATTCCTGGAGTGTCAGGCGTCGGCCCTAGAGGCGCCACCGCGTTACTCAACGCCCATGGTTCTTTGGCCGCTGCGATGGCCGACTTGGAGCGAGTGGAACCGGCTAAACTACGCGAAAAACTCCAAGCCGCTCGTGCTCAGTTGGAGCAAAACCAAGAAATGGTGC
>Ga0209597_1001023_pt1 | contig 18364 bp, 18 predicted proteins | sample M_140625_MF_Meta_FD_187316 | JGI IMG/M metagenome (GOLD analysis project Ga0209597, IMG submission 187316) | Freshwater microbial communities from Lake Montjoie, Canada to study carbon cycling - M_140625_MF_MetaG (SPAdes) (version 2) | ecosystem: Environmental > Aquatic > Freshwater > Lake... | reverse complement strand
AACCAAAAAATCTAACATGATATTTTTTTGATTTATTGATTTGTTTGTATGTGTGCTGATTAGTATTATGCTGCACTGAATCTCCCCAAACAACATAGTAGCCAAGTGGATCTTTTGGTTCTGTTTCTATGATAGGTAGAGTTAGAGTTACTTCTGTGTTTGCCGGAATATCAAAAACTAATTCAAACTCAACACCATATCCTTCATGAACCAAACATGCAACAATATATTGCAAAGCATTCAATGGATTATCACTAATATTGATTGCTCTGCTTATTAATTCATGCTGGTCTTCTCTGTAATTTGTATTATGATTGATAGGGTTGACAAAATCCAAATTATTCATTTTTGTAAATATATATTATCTAATTATACTGATAAATAAATAAAATTTCAATTTTTAATCAACAATATTATCTGTCTGATAACTCTGAATTTGTTTAGAATAATAAATTGGCTTACAATATTCTGGTAACATATTAGTTTTGTTTATAAATCTATCAATATATTGTGTTTGAATCTCAGACAAAACTAATTCACGCATCCCATCACCTCTCACACAATCTACTCCATATTTTGACATCAAATATATCGTATACAAATCAACATCATAGTTTTCAGCATTATTTATGATCTGACAAAATCCAATCAGTTTATATTTTTTTGTCCACTCACCACAAATACCCATCTGATGATACTTATATCGGGTTGATATATTGTTTGATTTACCAACATATAATTTATCTTCTTCTAATAACAAAACATACAAAGTACTCATATATCAAGTAAATAAAAAAATTAAATAAAATTATCTATACATAATCCCAACACACAAATTGTTCCTACACAAAACACGCTCACATACATACATGCAACCGGTATAGAATCTCTGATAATGATTTGATGTGATTTGGTTAGATTTATTTGCATCACAATAGGATCTGGATGCGAGGGTTTGGAACACATATGACTAAAAAATAGTTTTTGATTAAAAATTATTTTTTGTCCAAAAAGTGGTTTTTTTAACGCAATATTTGATATAAATTTTCTCATCATAATACTTATTATAATACTCATCATATCATAATATATATCTTAATATAAATAAAAATCAATTTTTATTAAATTTTATCAAACTAATTTCTCCCCCCCATATAAATTTTTATTATATATACATATAGTATTAAATGTTTAGCAAACAACATCTATCTGATTTCTCACAAAAAGCTACACAACTTGTTGTTCAAAAAGTTAAAGATAAACAAACCGAAGTAGCTAAATTTAATACATATCAACCGATGGATGTATTTAGTGGATTTGACCCTACTATGGGTGCTCCTGATATTATTTTTATTAATGAAATTAGTCGTATCTTACTTGAATACATTCAGTCTAACACCATACATTATGTGATTAGCCGAGTTGAAAAAATGCCTTCTGGTCATGGACACAATCATGAACAAATTAACAGATTAGTTGGAGCACTCAAACCATTGCTTGATAAAACTGTAACTTTTAAGGGGGTTGGTACCGCACCCACCTCAGATTACACTAGTGGTAGTCCGGCTGAAGATGTTGCACCTGAATCAGCCTATGATGTAGTAATGGAATGTTTTTATATTGGTTTTTTACAAATTATTACACTAATTTATTCAATGCAAAACATTGTAACTCTATATGGTAACTCACATATGGCAGATCATATATTTAATACTGATTTTTATGATTATTTTTATAATCTATTAAATGGATTTGGAGTTCTCTAATAAACATTCAAACATTCAGATTTCCACTTGTATGGGTAACTCCAGTTATTCTTCTATAAAATCCAGGATGTCTCAAATAAGATGCCTCCGATGGTAAATATTCATTTTTAACAACATTATAACAAGTATGCTCATAATCAATAACTGATAATACATATTTGTTTGATGCAGAACTGCAATTAAAACTTGATTCAATCAAAGATTTGATTAGCACTAGATTTGATAAGATACTAATAATACTTGTATAATCCAAATAATAATAATATACTACAACAATACTAAATAAAAAATTTATTCCAACAAATACTGAGATAATGATTGTTGATAAATATAACACTTTGTTATGATAGTTTAATTTTTTTTTAATATGCTGATTATGTTGTAATTCTTTGTATAGATGAATTTTTGGAAATAATTTATCTATTGTAAAATGTTTGATAATAAATTTTTCTCTCAACCAAATAATCACATAATGAATTATTAGTATAAAGAGTGTGATGATATTTATTATAAGAGTCGCTTTATTAAATACATCCAAAGAGTTAGTTGAATTATCAAACAATAATGAAATTTTATTTGAAACTGTACATATTTCTCTCGTATTATCTCTTGTATAACATATTTGTGGAATAGTAACTGAAAGCAATGATGACATACCAACTCTTATCATACTAACAAAAAATTCTATTATAAATTTTAATATTTTTATAATTTTATCCCTTAATAGGTTTTTTATACAATCACACATATTATTTGTATTAACTGATGTTTCTTAATATAACTTTAGAAACAACAATTTGATTTAGATTTATTGGTTTGACTCAGTAATAGTATCTGATCATTATTTGCATCATCTTTCTGAGAAAAATTATCTTGTTTTTTTTCAATACTATCCATAAACTTCTCGCATACAGTTTCAAACATATCACTAACCCCAATATTATTTTTTGCACTAACTTTACAAAAAATCATATTATTGTCTTCTGCAAACATAATGGCTTCTACGTCACTTACTTCAGCTACTCTATCAATTTTATTTGCAACTAAAAATTTCATCATATCATATTTTGAAGTTCTTTTTAACCAAGATTTAATAGCATCATATGATTTACGATCTGATACATCATAAACATATATAATTACTTGAGAACCACTATAATATGCATTAGTTATTGAATTATATTTTTCATGCCCTGCAGTATCCCAAATCTGAAATCTTATTTTTTTATCATTATATGGTATGGATTTTATTCTAAAATCAATTCCAATAGTTGACTCAATCGAACTATTAAATGTATTATCTGTATATCTGACCAATATGGATGATTTTCCAACACTAGAGTCTCCAATAAATAAAACTTTGATTTTATAATTCATATTATATGCTACTAATAATTATTCTTAAGTTATATGGATTTTTATAAATTAGAAAATTTAACTTTAGAATTTCTAACAATTAATCCATATATGTATTGATAAATATGATTATCAGATAAGCTATCAACTAATTTGTATCCATGGCTAATAGTATCCGATGAGTTTGGATCCTTAAAAATTTTTCTTAGTTTTTTTAATATTTTGATTGATTGTTTGAGATTTAGTTGTTTAACAATTTCTTTTTTATCATTATCTGATGTATAATAGATTCGCATAACCAAATTAATATAATCAATATTTGGTTTAACCAATAGATTTATAAATGTATGCCATATACTCTCTTTTTTCCCATCATCATAGCATATTGTTCGACAATCCACATTAATCACCACACTACGCATTAAAAATAAATATTTAAAGCGATTTGACCATGGATAATGTCCTGGAAGATTGAGCAAAAACTTATACTTAGCAAACTTATCCATAGACATATAATTCTGCCATGCATCTAATCTAACATCCAACCATTTAGAATTTTTTGAATATGATTCTAAAGTTTCTCTCAATTTTGATGTTCTGATAGTAGTTGGAGTTCCTTTAAAAAACATTTTATTTATTTTATCATCTGATTTTACTTTTGATTTTTTAATAAGATACTTTGTCTCATCCCAATCAAAACACTTTCCATTATACTTTTTATCCATTGTCATACACTCAAATGTATTATCAGGAAATAATATATATTGGCGATTTTTTGGCTTAGCAAACACAAATATTGGAAATTTTAAATCAATATCAATCCATGGAATTCTATCTGATATCCAAAAATATAATGTAGTATGGGGAATAGGTAGATTTATAGATTTTGCCCACCCAATACTCTTGGATATTAGACTCAATATATGTTGTATTCGTTCATCACCTGTCTTTGATGCATCATAAATTTTTTTCCCATCCAATTCTGCCACTACACTTACCCCGCTATCCGATATTATAAATTCAACCAACGGATATAATGATTTTTCAAAATTTCTATTAGTCAAATAACTATCTTTTAATTCAATTAAATCTGACAACTTAACATGATTATATAGAAAATATGCTTTATCGATATATGAATCAAATATATCTTTTATACTCATTATAATATAATTATAAAAAAATTGAAATATAAAATACAAATTATACTAACATAATATTATTTTATTTTGCAATATGACATCTCCATATCATACCTCATATTCAGGTCTCGTATATATTATTACATATATATGTCAAAAAATAAATCGCATCAACATATCTTCAATAAAAGACAGTATGTTGATTATTAATTATATATCAGTTGTATGGTTTATTATCTGCTTATCGGCTTTGATGAGAAATTCACAAAATATGTCAAAAAATAATAAATGTAGTAAAATATTCTTTTGTATCATCATATCAGTCATCATATTACTTTTGTTCGAACAACATACAACCAATATATATAATTGTTATCAGAATGATTGTTTGAATCTTGATATTGATAATAATTCATACCAATTATTTGGAATAATTATTCAATCAATAATCATCATACAATTACTTGCTCATATTATATTCTCTTTTTACAAATGTGATATATTATATGATACATTATATCAATATAATTATATGGAAGAACAACCTCTACTATCAGATCGAATAAGAAAAATTGTATCAGTTATACCCATCATATCATTTATCATATGCTTTATCTTATCAGTTTTGGTTGAGTTTGAGTCTAATATTTCTGTTATCAGATGTTATGTTTTATTGGTTGTAAATATAATTGTTCAAATCAGAGCATCTTATACAAATTATCAGCCAATATTTTATTTTCTGTTCATACAAATATTAGCAACAACAACTACCATTATATCAATCATTTTCACAATAACAGTTATTACAACTCATAGTGTGCATCCATCCATAATTGTAAATTTTGTGTTAAATATAGTTTTATGTGCAACATATTGTTTGATTGTATGTATAAAAAAACGTAAAAGTAGAGATATAAGAGGATTATTAATCCATTAATAAAAAAATCCATGGACTCATCATAAATCACCAAATGGTGATAAATGGTGATGGAAGTTGCTCAATATAGTCAGCAATTAAGCCAACCAACTTGAAACGAAGTTTAGAATTCCAAACAATTTCCATCTGCAGACGCTCTGGCAAATCGGCAAACACATGCTTATCCACAAGCCTTTCAAACTTGGAGCCAAACTTTTCCGAAATCAAGATAGGCTCAGTTTCGATTTCTGCCTTGGTTTGTCCACAGAGAAAACGTTCTCTTAACTCGACTAGCCTCGAAACCGTTTCCCAGTCACCACAAACTAGCGCCTTCAACATGTTGCAAAAGATATCATAGGCAGTTATCTTTTGTTGCTTTGCATTTGCATTCGCACCAGCAAACGTAACATCAACAGGCAATTTGAAAAAAGATTTTGCAGGTTGGGCTGCCATGTGAAAGTTAATGTTGTTGTTTAATATGTAATATAGTTTGAATGAATACATCTTATAAAATGTTTATTTTTTCAATTTTTTATTATTATATAAATCATAGAAAAAATTATTTATATATTACACCATTTTGAATGTGATTGAATATGGTTATTATAATAATATAATTATATGAATATATGTTATTCTATGTCTATTTGTTTTATCACTGCAATTTATGGAAGCTATGAAAAATCTTGCAAAAAATTTGTAAATCAAACTATCAGCACAGATTTTATTTGTTTTACAGATAACAAAGATATAATTAGTAATGGATGGATAATTGATACAACTCCATATCATATGACTAATAAAAGTGAAATTGATACAGATATGTATTTGAATTCATTATCTGCAAACAAACATACATTTAATATTGCTAAATATTATAAACAATCATTTGTAAATATACCTATATTGCAAAAATATGATGTTATTGTATGGCTTGATGGAACAATTGAAATTATATATGATCGGACAAGCGAATATATATTAAACAACATATATGATAAAAAAATAATTGGTTGGTCTCACGAATATCGTCATGGAATTTTAAGTAAAGAAGTATTAGCATCTCATTTTTATAGATATACTAGCACATATTGGAATAATCAATCGCAACCATATCAAGATATAGATTATCAATATAAGTGTTATTTGGATGATGGATATACTGATATGTTTTTTAAAAATATTGGTTCTCCGAATCCACATATGGGTGTATGGATTACTTGTTTTGTTGCATTTCTTCATAAAGATAAAGATATCAGAAACTTTTTAGATGTGTGGTATCTACAGACCCTAAAATATTCAACTCAAGACCAGATAGGTTTTCCTTATGTTTGTCAAAAAACAAATATAATACCACACACATTACCTAATAGCGAAATCTCAGGAGAGTGTCCGCATCAACATACAATGTTTTATATTAAACATCAACATGGCAAATAATTTATATTTGTCTCTCATAAGAATATAAAATATTCGAAACTTACTATATGGAACAAACAATAAATTTTAAGCAAATAATTACTAGTAGTGTGATAAATAATAAATTATTAATGGTATCAGTTGTTCCACTATTTGTATCATATTGGTTACAAGATATTGTTTTTACAAAATCATTTGGTAGTTTTACAACAAATATGCCTGAATTTGTTAAAAATATTGATATGTGGAGCGTAGCATATCTTATTTTTCCATACTTAACATCACAACTATTATTTTATACAAATGATATGATTGTTGCAAATACATTTCCCAAAATTGAGCTATCAGTTATTGAACAAATTACTCAAAAAGTCATGCAATCAATCAAAACCTCTAAAACATCCATACAAATAAATGATTTTATGATGAATCTAAAGAAAATTCTTGATATTAAAAATATATATTTTCTTTTTATTTCACAAATAATTCCAACAATAATTGTTTGCCTTGCAATCATCTACTATTTTGTGATGGCAGATACAAAATGCTCATTATTAGTAATCATAATATTAGTTATATTTTTATTTATAACATTCAAATCAGAGTATGGATGTGTGAGTGAATCAACAACCAATCAAGAAAATATAGATAAAATGTATGATTGTATTCATGATATTATAGGTAATGCTGATAGTGTGATTGTCTCAAATACATTATCTAATGAATCAAAAAATATTAGTGAATTAAAAAACTCAGCATGTGAGTCATATGTGCGAAGTGAGAGTGAAGGAAACAACGCATCACTTATGCTACATATTATGAGTATAGGTTTGGTTATTTTACTGGATATCATAGCAATCTACATCTATAAGGCTAACAAAATATCTGCTTCAAAACTTGTTACAATATGTTTTTTGACGCTGATGTTTATGGAATACTATAATTCAACTACTTACAAATTTAAAAATCTACTCCAACATATTGGAAAATTTGTTGAGGTTGATGAATATTTTGGTAAATTTAAAATTATAGCTAATACAATTAAACCAAAATTCAAAATTGGATTAGGAGATATTGAACTTCAAAATATAAATCTCTCACATGAAGATAAAATAATATTCAAAAATTTAAATCTTACAATTAGAGGAGGAGAAGTAGTTGGTTTGAAAGGAAAGATTGGAAGAGGTAAAACAACAATTCTAAAAATGATTGCTGGATTAATTTCATATGAAGGAAAAATATTAGTTGATGGACAAAATATAAGTGAATATGATTATGATTCGGTTATGCGACAAATTGTATATATTTCTCAACATCCTAAATTATTTAACAAAAGTATATATTATAATTTAAATTATGGCTCAAATTATTCAGAATCCCAAATACAAAATATAATCAATAAGTTCAAATTGAATTCTTTTTTTAATCAATTTCCAGAAGGTTTGCAGACAATTGTTGGCAAAGAAGGCAACAAGTTATCTGGTGGTCAAAAACAATTTATGAGTCTTGTCCGAGTTTTAATTCAAAACAAATCTATCTTATTGTTGGATGAACCAACCTCATCATTAGATCCACAAACAAAAGAATTATTTATTAATTTGATTAAAAGTTTGAGTGGTCGAACTATTTTGATTACCACACATGACCAAACAATTGATGATTTGTTTGATAATCAGATTAGACTATAAAAAATTATTATATGTTTTGGTAACAAATATACTAATACCTGTATGTTAAGTTGAGATTTGTATTTTCCAATTCAGATGTAAAACTAAGCAGTCGATTTGGTTCACCTAATGCTCGGAATGTATTGGGTGCTGATAAACAATAAGCACCGCAATAACTATTATAAGATTCAACTGATTTAAATTTCAAGCATTTTTCATCAGCATATAAATTATATGTATCATGGATGAGAGCTGTATGTTTGACAAAATTATAAATAGTATCTTGAAGAAATTTTTGGTCATTTCCTTTTTGATTTACTCTTTGATATGTTAAAAATTCTTTTTCTAATCCTAATAATAAATTATTACGTACACCCCACATACCACCAAGAATTCGAGTTCCGTGCCAGATATGGTCACGCATTATATGAAAATCAGATTCTGTGTTCAACCATTCATCAACAGCCAACTTTTCTCTCATATTTAATCTACTATCTGTATCTCTAACAATCATAATTATATCTTTTTCCATAAAAGCAGGAATGAATCGCCAAAACATATTACTATAATTATGTTCTATTTTATCAATCTTTATTAGTTCCACATTACTCATTGATTCTAGCAATTTGATAATACGCGAATCTGTATTCGAATAATAAAATCTACACACCCAATCTGGATAGATAGATTGAGCCAACACCGCATTCTCATATGCACCATAATTATAAAACTCATGCTTACCCCACAAACAAAATGATATAATTTTTTTTACATATTTGATTGACTGGATAGATTGAACCGATTTATCTACATAACTATATTGAGTATCTTTATCAGCAAATCTTTTTGCAAACACTTCTGATAGTTTGGTCTGATAATCTGAATCATTATAAGTTGTAGATATTTTGTTAGTATGTATGATCTGATTATACGCAACCTCATTTGAATTTAATCTTCTCACTTCCTCCAACCAATCTGCTTTGCGTCTATCAATAAAACTATTTGGGTTAATATGATTAGATATATCGGGTGCTCCCATATAGATAGGAATCGTATGAGCAAAAAAACAATTAAATATTTTTTCTGTCACATATCCATCCGCATAGGAATTTTCAAAACAAATAATAAATTTATATTTTGAAAATACATCAATTAATTCTTGACTATGATAGCAAGATTTATTGAGTATCAAATCATTATATTGAGAAATATGATCAACTGTTCCAAACTGTGATAATAAGTTTTTACTTTCATCAATATGAGAATTTAATCCACTTTTATTTATAACCAAACAATATTTTTTATCTACAAACTTTATTTTAGATTGATAGTTTGCCTTATTTGACTCATAATAGTTCATATATGTTGAGATGGTTGGAATAGCCAAATACCTATCAGTTTGTTCTAATCTACTAATATGATTATAAAAATAAACATCTACATCTAGATTTCCATATGATTTATACTTATTATAATGTGGATACCATGGCCAATATGAAGCATTTTCCACACTAATCAGAATATTAAATGATTTTGAATCTATCGAACTTTCAGTTCTTTCATCCAATATAGTAATATCTGAATCACTCTCAACAATCTGATACTCATACTCTGATGGTAAAAAATATTCAAAAAATTGTTTGGGTGATATAAATGAAAAATATTTTTCTCCCAAATAATGTTTTCTGGTAAATCTTACAGTAAGCTTTTTAGACATAAATATATATCAGATTATATTATTATATAATCTGACACAAAAATATTATATCTTAATACCTGTTACCAACATTTTGAAAAACTACGAGATTGATTGCTGGTATTATTTTTTTCTATACCAATTAATTTGTCTGATACAACATTTTGTAAAACTATATTAGTTGTTTGTTTGGGAATAAGCGACATATTAATTTTTAATTTTTTAAATTTATCTGGAATAACATCTAAATCAGATATATTATGATTATATACCTCAACAATATAATTTGACTCTGTATCATACAAAGCTGGACATAATACAAATATACCATCTGATTTTTGTTTGATATTCCAAAATTGTTCAGGAAACATATCATTTGTAAATTCAAATATCACACCATCACTAACATTCTTCTGACTAACAATTTTTAATGGAATACTACATATCTGTTCTACATCTGATGATTTAAAAGTATTTGGAGTCACTGCAGGACATCTGTATAATTTGAGCGGAGAAGGAAATCCATCTTGATTGAGTATTTGTGGAACTTGCTTAATAAATATACTATCACCTATATTTAATCTAATCATACACATAATATATTGATAAAACTCTAAATAGTTTATCAAATATAGTTATCAAACATTTTATCAAACATAGATATCAAACATTTTATCAAACATTTTATCAAACATTTTATCAAACATTTTATCAAACATTTTATCAAACATAGTTATCAAACATTTTATCAAATATAGTTATCAAATATAGTTATCAAACATAATTATCAATCATACTAATTTTATAATTTTTATTTTTACTAATAATAACTTCACTTTGTGATATATTTTTTTTATTTAATTTATTTGGTAAAATCAAAGATGTTTCTAATGTATTTGCACTTACAATATTTGGTCTATTTGTTTTATCCAACTGATAAATATTAATAAAATTTATTTTATAATACATTATACTGATAAGCATCATATGAGTAATCGCAATTATTAATATATTTATCAAATTATACATATTATTATAAATTCCAAATAATGTTAGCAAATTAATTAATTTAATATATATATGATTTTTATCAATAATAGCTAATATGATTGATGGATAAAACATCTTAGTCTCAATCACACCCACATATAATCCAACATAATATAGAGATAGTGCAACACCATATCTCAATACATCATATGAATTGATTCTAGTTATCTGCTGATACTTTGATATCAACCAAACTAATTTTGTTTGAATAGTATGACACATTTTCTTCATCATATTATTATTTATTAAATCAGAAGCAAACACGCATACCATACAAAGTATTGGAATCATATCAGTTTGAGACAATGCAATAAAAGTAGTTGCAATAGATATAAATGCATTGATCAAATAATCTTTCCAAACTATATTTTTATGTTGTCTTACCCATATAATTAGTTGATTGGTCATACATATACTTATAATTATCAAATATATATTTGTCATCAAAGAACCAATCACCCAGATTGTCATCATTGTCATAATTTTATAATTAACTCTAACAAGTATATGTTTGAAACTAATAGTATTGGATTTACAACCATATAAATAAAATACATTTTGCACAAATACTTGACTATTCATATCTTCATATTTTTTATTTTGGATAACATAAAGTATATGTGAGCGAGCTTCTGATTCTGCAACCATTGGATTAGAATCTTTTCTAACAAAATAATTACCAGAACCTACATAATACAAATATTTTGATATCTTGTAGTATGCGATATTATAATTTCTCAAATATGTAAGAATCATACATACTAATATATTTTCAATATACTTGTATAAATTATGATTATTTATATTAAAATTTGATACAAAATCAACAATATCATTTTTATCTATTCTATTATCATAATGCTTTAAAATTTCTTGTAATATTCCTGATATTTGGTCAATATATATTGAACCAATTAAATTAATTTTTATATTATTGATTGTTGTAAAAAAATCCTTCAAATATGTTTGACTCAAATAGTTAGATAATTCTGGGATAGTTGAGAAAAGAAACAAAAATTTTATAGCAAATATATCTGCTCCAAATAAAAGATTACCAATCAACATATTTGTCATCCACAATATTAAATACCAAATATATCTATCTGTTGTTGTTATAAAATATATCTTATTTGATTTATTTATCACCACACTATCTGTAATGTTATTATTCATACTACATTTTATAAATATATATGCATTATGTAAATTATCTATTAAAATCAATAAAGCAAATATATTGGTTTGATTAGCATATAGGAGTAACAGAGCATGTGCGATTAATATTATCAGATAATATGATATATTCAAATATGATATATTCAAATATGATGTATTCAAATATAATGTATTAAAATATGATACTATAGCAGACATTATATAATAACAAAATATAATTATTATATAATTTTTACAATTAGAAGAATACATTTTATCAATCCATACTCTTAATAATATTTATAATTTTATCCATATCTTCCGAATAATCAGAATCTGTTTGTTTCATAATATTTAATCCATCAATCATATCAATTAATAAATTATACAAATCATCTGATTCCTTATTTTGTATAAGTTCAATAGTTCTTAAAACTAATTTGGTTATTGTTTGGGAAACTAAATCTTTACCTTGTGAGTAACTCCATCTTGAAAACATCTGTAAATAACTTGTATCATATGAGATATTATCTGCATCAATCCATAATTTTTGACCTTTTTTAATATTAGTAATTATCTGAATATTACTAATTATTTTATTGATTTCTTCCTCAGATGCTTTTATTCTAATAAGAGTATTTGAATTATTCATTAAAACTAATTGACTAGTATCATACAGTTTGGTTTTATCCATATCTGGATTAACTGATTTTGTGTTTGCAGAGTATGCGTCGGTTGACTCTATGTTGGCAGAGTATGCGTCGGTTGACTCTATGTTGGCAGAGTATGCATCGGTTGACTCTATGTTGGCAGAGTATGCATCGGTTGACTCTATGTTGGCAGAGTATGCGTCGGTTGACTCTGTGTTGGCATCGCCTGACTCATATTCTGTATTGGATGGCTGATTGGTATCAGATAATGCTTTTTCTAAATCAGTTTGTTCGCTCTCATTATAGTCAAATAATTCTTTGCTTGGATCTAATATAAAATCTTTATTAATCCAATATGATGTTAAATTAACTATATTGTGTTGTGATGTTTTGTCTGATTTTTGGTATATGGGCGGATAGTCTAACAATTCAGTTTTTTGATTTTCTTTCACATTCATATTATTTGTATGAATGATTTTTTTTTTCGATTTATATTTTTTGCAACAAATAAAATTATAAAACAATATACATTCTGTCTCACACATCAATTATTCTAATAACAAGGAAAAAATATTATTTGTTTTACACATTATAAAAAATTATTATATTTGGATAAAATCATTTTAACTTGTTTGAAATCTTTTCTATTATATTCGGTGCGGAGATTCTTAGAATTTGGATTACGATCAGATATCACCATACTCTCTACCATACAATCTATCATATCAATAAATTGAATGGGTGTAAATTTTTTGTATTTTATTTCAACAATATATGCTTTGTTTAATATATCTGATAACATGTATGATATACTATTTGTAGTTTGTTCATACATATCTGCACATATATCTGCATCCACACATTCTCTTCTAGAAATATCAAAAGTTTTTGTATTAGGTGCTGATACTTTTGAAAAATTTATAATAACTGTCACAATAGTGTTAGCAGATAATTTTGATAATTCTGTATCAGATAAATGTATGATTGGTGGTTGTGATTCTGTAATCTTATAATTTGTATCATCTGTGATTTTTCTTTTTCTTAGCATTTTATTCCAATCCGCATCACTCACAACCTTCTCATATGTATGTTTATGAGTTATTGTGTCTAAATCTTTAATATGCACTGTATCCATATACGCAATTGATTCAAATTTTGTCAAATTATAATTCAATATTAAAAGTTGATTCAAAATAGGTTTAAAATCACTATCCAAATAATATTTTCCAACATTAGTTGATTTATCAATCAATACAATATATTCAATAACATTTGTTCCATCGCATCCAAAAGGATTATCTGTTTCTGGACTATCAGGATCATTTGGATTATCTTGTGCTTTTTTATATACTGCAAATACTGAGTCATATAAATCACCCCCTTGAAGAAATATCGGATTAACAATCATACCATCAATAAGTTCTATACTACTCATAATTTGCACCACCACATCAGTTGGCTCCCATCGACATATATCAAAAAGTTTTTGATTCTCTTTATGATAGTTTTTCTTCTCATTAAAATAAAACTTGCAAAACTCCATTTTGGTAATATTATAATTTAAATAAAAATCATTTGATTGTGAGATTCCCATCAGATGATTTGTGAGTAGATGTATGTCTTAATGTGTTATAATATGTATTTTTTGAGTAAATAAATTATTTGGAGCAAATATCATTAGTATAATTTTGTTCATTGAAAAATAATAGATAAAAATTGATATTCTTTATCCTTATCTGATACTTTTGATACATTTAGACCAAAATATATGGATTCATATGAACAATCAGTCTCAGATACCGCTGAATATAAAAAAGCAAAACAAATACTAAAAACACATTTTGGATATGATAATTTTAAACAAAATCAATATAAAATTATTCATAGTATTATTAGAGGAATCGATATATTAGCTATTCTACCAACCGGATATGGTAAAAGTCTATGTTTTCAAATCATACCATTGCTTACCGATAAATTAATTATATGTGTTAGTCCATTAGTCGCTTTGATGGAAGACCAACAATCAATTCTTCGTTCTCTCAATATATCATGTTGTTGTTGGAACTCTCAATTATCTAAAAAAGAGAAAATACAGATGGAAAAAAATCTTATAGAGGGAGTGTATAAAATTCTATATATTACACCTGAATCAATGGTCTCATCATATGATATGATTCAAAAAATTTATAAAAATTGTGGTATTAGTATGATTGCAATTGATGAAGCACATTGTTTGTCTTCATATGGATTTGATTTCAGACCAGCTTATCGTGAAATAACTGGTATAAGAGATGTATGTGTGGATGTGCCTATTCTCGCTGTAACTGCTACTGCTACCAGACAAGTAGCTGATGATATTGTATCAGTAATGTGTTTTAAGAATTATCAAATTATAAAATCATCATTTGATAGACCTAATATTAAAATTAATGTTGGAGTTTGTGCGAAAGATATTTTGGAAACAATTAGTAAGATTCATACAAAAAATAAAGGTTCTACCATTATCTACTGTCTGACTAAAAAAGATACTGAGATGATTGCAAAATCTCTAACAAAAGTTAAAATTCTAACCAAAGCATATCATTCTGGATTGGATAAAGATGAGAGAACGAGTGTTCAGAATCAATTTATGAGCGGAAAAATAAATTGTATTAGTGCAACGATTGCTTTTGGTATGGGTATAAATAAATCTGATGTCCGAACTGTCATTCACTACGGATGCCCACAAAACATTGAATCATATTATCAAGAAATTGGTAGAGCAGGGCGTGATGGATTAGAATCTGAATGCTACCTATTTTATAGACAAAAAGATTTTATTATTCAACAACGATTTATATCAGATATAAAAGATATTAGATACAAAATGATTCGAACAAAGTTGCTGCAAACAATCAGTCAGTATACATGCACTAAAGAATGTCGAAGAAAATATATATTGGAATATTTTGGAGAAAAAGTAAGTAATAATATATGTATGGGGTGTGATGTTTGTCATACCCTCAGCCAACAAATAATAACCGAGTCTGAGATAGCAGATAATTTGAATAAATCTGAGAAAGATGATGATTTGAATAAATCTAAAGCAGAAGAGTCTGAGAAACTTTCTGCTACAGAAAACAAGATATTTCGTCAAATATGTACAACCATTCACTCAATCAAATTACAAAAAAATCACACATATGGTGCGACAATCATACAGCTAATTCTCAAAGGTTCTAGTGCGGTAAAAATAAAACCATGGATGCGAAAACTTACATACTATGGATCAATGAAAGGATTTGGTATAATTGATGTAAATAAATTTATACAAAAAGCAATCAGTATTGGATATTTACAAACCATTCATACAAATACCTTCGCAATTGTATTGGATTGCACTGATAAAGGTATTGAGATATGTGAGATAGATTAGAAAAGCACGATATAGATTCAAAAATATGTCTAAATCTATTTTTTTATTATATGATTTATAAATATTATGAGTTATTTTACACATCCTATCAATCACCCAGACTCTCCTGATTATAAATTGTATGTTATGAAAGACCCATACACTGGAACAATCATCTCACCATTTCATGACATTCCATTGTATGCTGATAAAAAAGTATGTCGCATTATTCTAGAGATTCCCAAACATACTACCAAAAAAATAGAAATCAATAAAAATGAACCGATGAATCCACTTACATATAATTTGATAAATGGTAATATTAGAACTGTTGAATATAAAGCAATCGGTTGTGTAAAAAAAGGATATCCATACAATTATGGTGCATTACCACAGACTTGGGAAGATTCAACAATGCTTGATCCTCATATTGGTAAATATGGAGATAATGATCCAATTGATGTATTTGATATATCGGATATCTCTCAACATACAGGAAACATCTATAATGTAAAAATATTAGGTGCATACTCATTGATTGATTCTAATCAGACAGATTGGAAGATTATCGCAATCAACATCTTAGACCCATTGGCTAATATGTATAATGATATATTAGATGTACCAGCAGAGGTGAGACAAACAATTGAAGATTTTTTAATTAATTATAAGAGTCAAAATCAAACTAGTTTTTTTAATCAAAAAATATGGTCAGCATCAGAAACTATGCAGGTGATTGAATCATCGCATCAATTATGGAAAAATTTGGTATCAAATAAATCAGAACTTGTTAATATTTCCAAACATATTAGCAACCAAACATATAATGATATAACCAATATATATCTGCATCCCAAAGAATATCAAATACTAATATAAAAAATTGAAAATATATTTATGTTAAAAATAATATTTAAATATAATAATTATATATTTTCAAATACTTTTTTTCAAAAATGCCTTGCAATAACTGCGTTTGGTGTCGTCATCGCTCCACTTATGAAGAATGTGAGAAATGTCAATTAAGAATAGCGGCTGACGAAGAACGTATTGAAATTCCTTGTCAGAATTGTGCATTTTGTCCATCTTGCTCTGATTGGCAAGAATGCGTGGATTGTATGAGAAAGTGTTTTAGTTTCCCTTTGTGGTTTCACTATTTTCATCGTGCTGATAAATACGACAAGTTGAGTGAATCTGGCTACTCATTCCAACCTCGCACTCAGCGCAAAATCTCTGATAAGAAATTTGCCCGTAAGAGTGAACAGTATGCATCAAAAGAAGTTAAGCCATCCAAACCTTTGCTCTCAACCACCAAGAAAGCTGACAAGTTGGCTACCACACCATCACTAGATGTGCAGGCTGATGCTAAGAAAGCAATTCAAGCTGATGCTAAGAAAGAGATGCAGGCTGATGCTAAGAAAGCAAGGCGGGCTAATGCTAAATTTCTGAGTAAGGTGAAAAGTCGTCGAATTTTTACCAAAGAGACTCCGTTTAGTTGGCGGCATCCTTCATCTGTTTTTGATGCATCTGATAGTGATTCAGAGAATTGGTACACACATGCAGATGCATTGATTTATGATATAGATTAGTGCGATTATTAAGATTTTTTTATTCGGATGTTATTTTTTAGACATTTATTGCTGTATTTGTATCCAATACAAATTTAAAAAATCAAAAATATGTATATGATGGAAGAAAATTTTTTTATATTTTTTGAAAATGATTTGAAAAAGATAAAAAAAGCTACAAATAATATAATGAAAAAAATAAAATCTATAAAATCAGACAAGTTAAAACAAACTGTTTTAGATAAATCTGTAGAAGTTGTTGCTCAAAATTCTATCCAATCAGAATTAAAAAAATCTAATACTAAATTATTAGAACAACTCATCAAAACTGACACCAAATTATCCGATACCATCACAACTGATAGCATCACAACTGATAGCATCACAACTGATACCATCACAACTGATACCATCACAACTGATACCATCACAACTGATACCATCACAACTGATAGCATCACAACTGATAGCATCACAACTGATAGCATCACAACTGATAGCATCACAACTGATAGCATCACAACTGATAGCATCACAACTGATAGCATCACAACTGATAGCATCACAACTGATAGCATCACA
>Ga0209597_1001022_pt1 | contig 18369 bp, 17 predicted proteins | sample M_140625_MF_Meta_FD_187316 | JGI IMG/M metagenome (GOLD analysis project Ga0209597, IMG submission 187316) | Freshwater microbial communities from Lake Montjoie, Canada to study carbon cycling - M_140625_MF_MetaG (SPAdes) (version 2) | ecosystem: Environmental > Aquatic > Freshwater > Lake... | reverse complement strand
CAGCCGTTGAGAAGGGCGCTTCCGCCGAAGAAGGTCATGCCGATTGTTACCAAAACCCGCGCGCTGGCCGCGTTGCATTTTCGAGACTTGTGTCTCCTTGAAATTAGCAACGATCCACGAAAAGTCTTCGACCACGGCCATGAGCGGCTGTCCGGGAAAGACGCGGTTACCCGTCTGAACGGCTTTGGCACCGATGTGCCCGTCGCTTGGCGCTTTTATCACCGTGTAGGAAAGTTGAAGTTCGGCTTCATGCAAGGCAGCGCACGAGACGTCTTTTCCCGCTTCGGCCAGAGCGAGTGCAGCGGCGGCTGCGTCCTTTGCGGCGCGGGCAGTATCGATGTCGGCTATGGAAAAAACGCGGCTCTTAATCAGTTCGGAGGCGCGCGCGAAGTCGGCCTTGGCTTTGCTGGAATTCGCCTCAGCCAAGGCGATTTGTGCATCAGCTTGCAGGAGCGTAGCGCGCGCGCGACTCAGAGCGGCTTGTTCATCGCCATCGTCCATCTTTATCAGAATTTGGCCTGCTTTGACAGGCTGGTGGTCGAGAACCAAGACCTCTGAGATAGAGCCTGAAGTCCGAGACGAAATCTGATGGGCCGTCCCGACAATCGTGGCGTTGTCGGTTTTCTCCCAAGTCCGCGCCTGATTCCACCAGTGGTGTACCCCGAGCAGTAAAACGGTGGCCACAATGGTGAGTAGGATCGCTTGGAGCGCGGGGAAACTTCGGGAATTAATCCTAGTTTCAGCGCGATTTCGGGGATCGACCTGTTCGGAAGGTTTGAGCGCAGCGGGCGGTGTGTCCACCCCATCAGGATCTCACCAAAGAAGTTTGATAACAAAGTTTCCTATTAAATTTGCCAAAACTTTAACAGGAGTGCGACTTTCGTTGACTCCAATCGCCGCCGATTGTGATCTCTTGAGCTGTTCAGGCTGATACTAGATAAATTATTAATTTGGACGCTTCTAAATGTAAAAGTGTGCTCCCGGGGGCGCGCTTTTCCTTCGACTTGCTCACAGAGCGTCACGTGAACGTTAAACGGTAAGGCTTTCTTTTGAGAAAAAAACAACTATTCAAAAGTCTCAACTAAGGACCACGCATTATCATTCTCGTCTAATTATGTTCAGAAACCTTTCCGTCCGAGTGCGTTTGGTCCTTTGTTTTTCACTTCAAACAGTCCTGAGTTTGACGGGTTTATTCTATCAACACAGAATCACTGGCGCTCAGATGGATGTTCTCGAGAAGCTCAACCGTGATTTTCTCGAACATTCGGTGAACGTCCAGGGAGCGCTTTTTAGGATTCAGTCACTTCCCGCCGAACAGATTTTGTCTCTGTTGCAGGGGTCTATTGTCATGTACTCTGACTCCGAGGCACTTCCTTCGGCTTTAATTCGTCTGAAAGCCATCAGGGATGAATTTACTGATGCGATAGAGGCTTTAAAATTTGCAATTCACGGAGCGAAGGTGACTTATGCTCTCGAGGGCACCTTGGATAGTTCGCAGCGATTTAATGAAGCTTTGGATAAAGCGGCGCGTCTTTTGGAAAAAGGCGAGAAGCAGGAAGCAACCGACGTGTTGATGAATCGTTGTAGCCAACTACAGACGTCTTTCGTCGCGAGTGTGGCGAACCTACAGTTCGCTTGTGCTGGGGAACAAGCCGAGAAAATGGAGGAGACGCAACTTTTTAATTCGAAACGTGTTTTAGCGGAGCGCCAATCGCTTTTTTGGATCGTGACGGGGATAGTCGGAGCCGGATTAGGCTTTATCTCATTCATCAGGCGCCCCGTTTGAGAGCGTGGTCGATGATCGATTTTACAAGTCGGATGCCTCACCGAATCGCAGTTGCGTTTAAGTGAGCGCGAGCAAGCGATATTGACTGCTTATTCTTACAAGTTGCAGAGGTTGTTGTGGATTGAGCGGGTGACGGGCGGAGGCGAAATGTTTTGATGGATGAAGCTTGAGGCGCTCGACGGCGAGTGGGTCAGACAGATGGTTGCAGTTTGATGTGTGTTTGGATTCACCCAATTTTCACAAGAAAAGGACTTATTTGTCTTCATGGCCTGCTGAGGTATGGAGGGAGATCTAGAAAAAGTGCATGTCTACGCAACTTCTTGCGATTTTAACTGGGCTGGGATTGGCCGACTTAATGCCACGTTTTTATGCGGAGGGCATCGACGACGATCTGCTGCGTGAACTCACGGACATTGACCTGCAACTCATTGGCGTCGGCCGGTTAGGAGATCGCAAACGCCTCCTCAAGAAACTCGCATGCGCCCCCACTTCAGCTGAACTCGCGCTGGCAGGTGCCATCGTTTTAGAGATCGGCGTCGAGGAGGTGGGCGTTCACGACCCTCACGATGCCGCAGGTGAAACGCTCGAATTGAAACTGCCGGGCGGCGAACCGATCAGGTTTTCGTTCTGCCCTCCAGGGATCTTTCACATGGGCAGTCCGAATGAGGAACCAAAGCGTTGCGAGGATGAAGTGCCGGTGCGTGTGCAATTCAAGACGGGCTTTTGGATCGCGCAGACGCCGGTGACTCAATCGCAGTTTGAAGCGGTGTTTCGTGAAAATCCCAGCCACTTTCGCGGGGAAACGCTTCCTGTGGACAGTGTTTCTTGGGGAGATGCGCAAAACTTTGTCAACATGGTGAGCGATTCGGCTGAGATTCCCAAAGGGTTTCACCTGGAACTCCCGACCGAGGCGCAATGGGAGTACGGGTGCCGTGCTGGGACTCAATCGGTGTTTGGTTTTGGCGACAGCCTTACGAGCGTCGAGGCGAATTTTGACGGCAATCATCATTATCCCAATAATACGAAGAAAGGGCCCTACCTTGGGAAAACCACGCCGGTGTGCAAATACAGACCGAATGCGTGGGGTATTTTTGACATGCACGGGAATGTCTGGGAGTGGTGCAAGGACTGGTATGGCGACACGCGTTTAGGTGGCGTGGATCCTCAGGGCCCGAGTTTCGGTGTCAATCGGGTTCGACGCGGCGGCGCGTGGAATGGCGGCGCGGCCTTCTGTCGGGCTGCCTTCCGTTACTATAGGAGCCCAGAATACCGCAGTAATCACTTTGGATTTAGGGTCGCGCTGGTGGCACGAAAATAGATTTCGACGCCTGTTATAGATCCCAAGAGTGCGCCTTCAATTGATATTGCAGCAGAGCAACATTGTCGGTAACTGCCTGATAATGAAAGTGCGGAAGGGGGGGGATTCGAACCCCCGGTACGAATTTCGGCGTCCATGGGTGTTTGCTTTCGTTCAAATCAAGGCACTTACATATCCTGAGATATTGGTGGACATAGCTGGATGGTCTTAGTTAGGGTCTTGGGTATGGCCTTCCTTTGGAAACATCCCGAGTCGAAATATTTCATGGCCCGTTTCACCGACGTGAATGGCAAGCGCCGAAACCGTAGTACCAAGTCCACTAACCGCAAGGAGGCGCAGAAAATTGCAGACGCCTATGAGTCCGCTACCCGGAAACGACGCACGGCAAAGCAGGTCAGGGATGTCATATCCGAGTTGCACCGAGAAATCACAGGCGAGGAATTCCCCACCCAAACGTTCAGGGCATTTGCTGAAGCTTGGTTGGATCGGAAGCAGCTCGAGGTGTCGAATGCAACGTCGGTTTCCTATAAAAAGACGGTCTCGAAATTCATTGCGTTTCTTTTGGAAAGGGCAGACGCAGACATGACGGAGATCACCTCAGATGATCTTTTGCGATTTCGAAATCAAGAGGCAAAGGGGCTCACCCCAAGAACTGTTAACCAGTACTTGAAGTGTCTTCGCATGCTCTTTAGAGCCGCTCGTCAGGACAAGGTGATCACGGAGGATCCTTCTGAATTTGTGAGCGCCACAAAAAGGGCGACAATCAAGGAGCGACGGCCTTTCACCATAGCGGAATTGCAGTCCGTGATGGCAGTCGCTGACGGTGAGTGGAAAAGCATGATTCGGTTCGGGCTCTACACCGGCCAACGGCTTGGGGATATCGCAAGACTCAAATGGGGCAACGTGGACCTCAGGAAAAGCGAAATCCGTTTGGTAGCTCAGAAGACAAATAAGGCTCTGGTGCTGCCAATCGCCACCCCACTGAAGCAACACATAGAGTCGCTAATGGCTCAGGAGGGCAGGGATGCCCCAGTTCACCCAAGCGCTTTTGCAGTCGTGGACAAGCAGGGGAGGAGTGGGACTCTTTCTAATCAGTTTGCTGATCTTCTTGCGAAAGCTGGACTCCGAAAGAAGGCTTCACACAAAAAAGGCGCCTCCAAAGGTGGGCGTGGAGGAGTTCGTGTGACAGGGGAATTAAGCTTTCACTGCCTGCGACACACGGCAGTCACCATGATGAAGGAGGCGGGCGCACCGGAAGCCGCCGTGATGGAGCTTGTGGGGCATGACAGTGAGCAAATGAGTGCCCACTACACACACGTCGGGCAGGACGCCTTAAAAAAGGCTGCAGCGATGTTGCCGGTGCTGTAGTCTGTTTATGTTGTGTGATTAGGGTCGCGAAAGGAGTAAGACCGCCGCGCTCAATGGTTGACGGGAAACCGCAAAAGCACCCCAGCTCAGCGCAGTAACTTCGAAAACGCCTAAGATGAATCTAAAAAACGTGTTGTTAGAAGTTAATGCGATGGCAGTGGATGGCATTATTGACCGGTACGCCATAGGGGGCGCTGTGGGCGCAACATTTTACCTCGAGCCAGTTGCAACTCTAGACATAGACATATTCATCTCCTTTAAGCCCCGAACGGGGAGTTTGTTGATAAGCCCAGAGCCCTTGTACAAATATCTCACTGAGAGAGGGGCACGCATCGAGGGCGAGTACTTAATCATCTCGGATTGGCCTGTTCAATTTTTGCCCCCAACGGGTCCACTGGTAGAAGAGGCGCTTGAGGAAGCCGTTGAGGTAAATGTTGAAGAAGTAAGAACAAGGGTGTTCACTGCGGAACATCTCGCTGCGATCGCCCTGCAAACAGGCCGTCCGAAAGACAAAGCGCGACTGTTGCAATTCCTAGAATCCGGCATCCTGGACGTAGAGCGCTTCCAGCACGTTCTTGAACGCCATGCGCTCCTAAAGCTTTGGAAAAAATTTGAACAACAATTTCTTGAGTTATGACCTTTGAAATCTCGCAGATTATCAAGAGTAAAGAAGCATTTAGGAAGCAGTTAGCGGCACGTCCGGTAGCTGAGAAGCTGCGTGTGTTGGAGGAATTGCGCAAGCGGGCAATAGCGATTGCAGTGAGTCGCGAGGAAATGAAGCAGAGAACAGCCGTCGCGACGTCGCCATCGGCGCTTTTTACAGCATGATAAAGCCCTCCCAAACGGCCCAACTCCTCCTCTAAGTTTCGTTCTGCGGCCCAAACGGACCATTTTGATCCTCGGCTTTGGTTTTAAGCGGCCTCAACGGCTTTCCCAGAGCGCTCGATGTGTTCAGGCAAAAGCGCAACGTGCTTCCAGCCATGGGTCGAGGTTCCCGTGTCGGTCTTGATGTCGTGGCGCAGGCGTAGTTGAAACCGTTCGTAGATCAGTTCACCGGCAGACGCCTTGAATACCGAATACTCAGCCTTGGGGAGATTGTGACGATCGCAATAAACCGCATAGGCAAGATAGGCCTCACTGGCGCTCATCAAGGCACCTTCCTGCCGCGCTACTGTGCTTTTGATAAACAGCCTTGGCGAGGGCTCAAGCAATGCCAGGACACGTTTGCCTTCGATGCAGCGGGTTTGACCATTGGCTCCTTCAAAGAATCGATGATCAGCTTCCAGCACGGTCTTTGCCTTGTTCACTATCCGACTCAATACCGCAGGGCGTCTGTGTTCAGTGAGCAAGAGCCTCGTCTCGGTGAAAGGTTCCAAGGCTTCCCCGCATCTTACAAGGTAGTTGCTAAGGAGCAGCTCGACCTTGCTGTCACTTGTGGGACAAAAGGCATCAACTCTCGGGTCGTAGAACCAAAAGCCGTCACCAGGACAATGGACCATTCGATGCCCTAACCTTTTTTCACCTGCGAGTACGGCAGCGAAGAAATCCTCGTTGAGAATCAGCGGAATCTCAACCTTAGCGCCATGAAGGTTCGGCTTGGTTTCATTGAAAAACGCTCGTCCAAATTGCCGTACAGCCTCAGGAAATCTCATCTGGAACCAGTCATTCGGGGTTCTCTGCTCATGCGCCGTTTCTGAGCCATGCTTACGCACTCGGCTGAACCACTGTTCCATGCCGGCAATGTCCTCCGGGATTGAGCCGATCGTGCGCAGGATACCGAGAATCCGTTCACTTTCCCTCCAGCGCTCTGTCATGGCAGCCTTCAGACGCTCAGCTGCCTCAAATTCACGCTGCCTGCGAATGGACTCAGCACTGACCCCGCGTTCAAAATCAAGGTAGCTCATAGCATTTGCCTACACGTCGATCCTACAGGGCTTTTTCACTGAATTTGAATGTGCCAGAGGGGAGCAGCCTACTTACTACTGAAAGCGGATTAGCGTATTTAGCGTTTTTAATCGTTTCGACAACCGCATCTGCCTCTTGATCTATCAATTTATCAGTATCGAGCTTTCCATCTTCATCCTTTAGGCAAGCTAGGTCATCTCCGAATATCCTTACCAGATCAGCGATCAACTCAGTGCGGGAACCATCTTCAAACGGATAGTTTTTAGCGATTTTGTACTGATAATAGCTTTTATTCGGCCACAGGACATCCCATGTGATCCGAAGTGTTGTTTTTTCTGTTTGAGGATCGACCTTTTCAGAGAGTTTTGAGAAGACGACGTGATATTTTCCAGCGGGAACAGTGTATGATGTGATGTTTTCGAGTTCTATTTTCATGATTATTTAAGCTTTCATATGATGATTATATAAAATTCCGGGTTAGATTGCAAAATAAATCCACTAAAAGTGTAATCTTTATTTACAAACATCCGAATTTTAGCGATTATTAGTGTATATGAAAAGATTATCACACGAAATTATTACACGAAGAAAAGCGCTTCGATTAAAGGGCAAGGAACTGTCAAAACGTGCCTGTGTGCCTCAAACTTTAGTGTCCGGGCTTCAAAACGACTCACGCAAGATCGGTGAAGTTCAGGCTACTAGGATTGGTAAAGCATTAGGTTTATCAGGGAATGAGCTACAGGAGTTCGTTTATGTGGCATTGAATGAATCAAAAGGACGATTGTTGAACTCATCGAAGATCTACTGCGCTGAAATTCTGAACTATCTTCCCAATTTAATCGCTATTCATGGAATCAGGGCAGAGGAGATTGTTGATGCAGTGATTATTGAAGAGGGGATAGCGCTTACTCTCGAAAATGGAAGCACCGCAGCAGTGAGTGCCAGTGTAGTTTTGAATTAACCGATGGAAAATAGCCCTATAAAGACAAAAAAGAACCCCAAGACTCTCACATCCTGGGGCTCACTGAACTCTAAATACCAACTCTGTTATGCCAATTATACAAAAATCCTACCACTTTGGAAATGAAAATTTATCTATTGATCGAAATGATAGCTATGGGCTTTATGCTCTACAATCTCCATCTCCTCAATCAGATTCAGAAGAGATCGTTGAAAAACAATATCCTGAAAGAGCTGAAGAGCAGACCCTCAGATTCTTCAACCCAGATCTAGCCATTGCGGTTCAAAAAAAGCTGAAAGCTAAGAAGCCTGACATTACGGGTGCGTTCATCTTGTCATATCTACAATCCTGGAAAAAAGCCGCAAGCAGGAGATTTGCGGGCAGCAGGGTTCAGAATGCGGTCTATCGGTCTCTTGAACAAATTCAGGACAATCTGCCGTGGATCGACAAAGCGACCGTTCACAGGGCAATTGGGCGCTTGGAAAAGGCACTTCCCAAGGACTTCAAGGTCTACAGACTCGGCACAAAGGTGTTAAATTATTCAATCAGCAGTAAGTTGATGGATGAATACTTCAACAACGCCAATGGTAAGCAGCGCAAGAAGCCTCGATATTTGAGTGTTTATGTTGAGGATGCAAAAAAGCATGGAATCCTTGAAGCTGTGCTTGTTCGCAATCTCGAATTCAAAACACAGCCTCTAAACGTGAGCAACCCTGTCATTGATCAGACTGGGCGGATATATGGTGAAATGAGTGCAGTAAAATTGACCAGCCCGAGAAAAAGCGACAACGTTATTGATGATATAAAAGCGGGGATCTTGCCGTTTGGACGTCAGGCTGTGCAGGAGGCAATCTCAAAATTGAAATCGACTAGGATATTCGTTGAACACAATGAGCGAGGAGGATTTTATACCCTTGATCGAGGTCGGAATGACCCTGGAAATGATCGTGAAAATGAGCAAAATCGATTGTCGTCAAACGCAACAGTTGTGTCGCCAAACGCAACAGTGGTGTCGTCAAACGCAATAGATTTGTCGCCAAACGCAACAGTTTCCTCTGTACAGATAGAAAGAGAAAGAAATGAATTAGGAAATGAGATTGAAAGTGATAATAAGACTTCCTCGATCTCGCCGTTGGCTCGACCTGCGGAAGCTAGCCTTGCTTTTGAATATCCAAACCTTGAACTACTGAATCTCGATGAATCAGAATTCGGGTTATCAGATGATCCACTTATTGAAGTCTCACCTGATCCTTCAATTCCAAGTATTCAATCCTCCCTCGATTCAACTCCTGTTCACCTTCCACTGTTTTTTAGCGATGAATTCCCTGATTTGATAGTCGAGCTCAATGATAGGGTTCAAAAGCTCCGCAATGCCCGAAAAACGCCCTTTGAACACATTGCCCGATACGATCTGCCATTCGACCACGCAACGTCCTACAATCGCCTTTCTTGGCTCGAGAATCAACTATTCCTGAATCCCATCACAGAACAACCAATAGACTGGTCAAATTTTGAAGAGCAAATCGATGTTGCGGTCTATGAATTGCTAGATGACTTGGTGATTTTTAAGAATCTCCCAAAAGAGGACATGCTTGAGTTCCGCGATCACTTCAAAACCTATGAAGGGCTAAGTATTCAGATGGTCAGAAAAATGCTCGGGCGAATTTCGGAAGTCATCGTCGATCCAGAATATCACAGAACCCAGCGTGGAAAATTCGATCACTATTATTTCGCTAAGCGAATCAAAACCCTGAAAACCTTCAACCGCTATTTCAAGCAACTCTTCAGGGAGACCTTCGCCCCGTACGTGAATGAAACTGGCGAATATCGATTTGTAGGCCATGTCCGATTGCGCTGGCGGCCAGTTGGGGAATCATTCGATGACGGTGAATATGAATACCCATTGACTGATTCACCTGAGAATATGGAGGAGCCGTTCAGGACGATTCTCAAAGACGCTATCGAGGAGGAGCATGAGAAGATGCTAGCTTGTGGGACAACGAGCGCCGATGCCCTTGATACCTCAGCGGCAGAGATCGAGGGAAAGAGTCGAAATCCGCGTATTGAACTGCTTCCCATTCATGAAGAGCTGCCGGCTATTGGCTTCTCATCCGCGAAGCAGCACGACCACGGCGGCGTGGAGGAATACTCGGTTCTGTGGCACCTGATGAAGCGGCTCGGACTGGACGTAACAGGTAAAGATTCCGGTTTTCCGTATTTCCAGATTTCCGGCGGTGGAATGGAAACAGTGGGATAGACCAAGTTCTGGCTGAGATCGTTTCCGATGAGGGCACTCGATCGGTTTCCTCGGAATCGCGGAAAACCGGAAAATGGAAATGCTTGGATCGCCGACGGGTGTTCCAAATTCACTCCCTAGCATTGATGCGACTGATGCAGAGCCAATTCGGAGGCCTGAAATGCCATTTCTCTCTTTATGGTGAACCCTGCGAGCTTGACCGCTCCCACAGGATGGCACTTCCTCCGTGGATTATGTTTGAGGCTAGGTGTCATGTCACACATTTGACTCGTGAATTCCGATCTCGCGGATGATAAGCTCCAGCAATGCCCGAGCTTTCCCGATTTTACGGCATCATCATCCGCATGTTCTCAGAGCCTTCTGAGCGGCATAGCACGCCTCATTTTCATGCCTACCATGGCGAAAATGTAGCTGTGTTTTCAATCTCTCCGGTGGCCCTTATCATCGGCTTTCTTCCGGTTCGCCAACAACGATTGGTTGAAGCTTGGGCGGAACTTCATCAAGAGGAATTGCTGGCCGACTGGCAGCTTCTCGAGGCTGGACGCAAACCCGCTCCGATTAAACCCCTGCAGTAACTTCCGGCTTATGAACCATCCAATTTACCGCATCACGTCCGTTCAGAATTGCGCTCCGTACACGCTGAGCCTCAGCTTCGATGATGGCTTAACTCGGACCATTAATTTCGAACCGATTTTAGAAGGTGAACTGTTCGGTCCACTTCGTGATTCTGCGCTCTTTGCCCAAGTTTGTATCGACCCCGAAATTCACACGGTCGTCTGGCCATCCGGCGCAGACTTTGATCCAGCCACGCTGCATGACTGGCCACAACACGAGGCTGGGTTCCATGCCGCTGCGAAGCGATGGAAGCAAGCGATGGAACTGCCCTTTCAAAAAAGGGCCTGATCAAAGTCGCAGAAGGCGCTTGAAAAGTGCAGCGGGTGTAATTCGGAGAGCATACATCCCGAGCTTATAGCTGCGACCAATTCGAAGGTGCCAAATTTGGCACCTGACCAAACGCGTTACGCTGCACCGTTGTTATCCCTTCCAGAAAGGCCTGACCGCTTCAACCTGCATCAACTTGGTGCCCTTCTAGCAACTCCAACGTCGGACGTTTCGGACGCAGTTTAGCAACTCCACACGGCGCGGGGCAGGGTAAACACCTCACAATCGCTCACTACCCTTCCCTGATTACGCTTTATCCCATTAGATTGAAAAAATAGCGTCCGAGACGTCCGAGAGCCGGACACCGGCTGGGATGATGACCAAACGGAGTCCTATGCGCTTCTCCCCCGTCACGATTTCTTAAGCCTGGACGAGGGAGCGTTAATAAAACCCTTGGCCCAATGAAACACACCATCACACTCGTCACCGCCATGCTGCTCGCGCCATTCGCGCTGCACGCAGCTGAGCTCACCAACGCATCCGCAAAAATCATCCGCGTCCTCGTCTGGGACGAGCAGCAACCACAGCAAAAGGAGGGCTACGGCGAGAAGTTCCTCGGCGAGACTATTGCAGCGCATCTGGAAAAGCAGCCCGGCCTTTCGGTGAAGACGGCGAAGCTCGATGATACCGATCAAGGCCTCTCCGATGCCACGCTGGATGCCACGGACGTGCTCATCTTTTGGTGTCATCGCCGCGTGAAAGATCAGGACGACGCCCGCATGGAGGCGGTGGTGAAGCGGGTGATGGAGGGAAAGCTCGGCTTTATCGGGCTGCACTCCGCGCATTGGGGCAAGCCCTTCGTGCGGCTCATGCAGGAGCGGGCGAAGGCCGATGCGGTCAAGGCTCTGCCCGAGGCCGAGCGCGCTACGGCGAAGTGGGAGTTCCTCAATGAGGCGCCGTATTACAAGGGCGTCGGTCGTGCCGCCCGCGTCACGCCCTTTGTCGAGAAGGGCGAGGACCATGTGTGGAAGCTCACGCTGCCAGCCTGCGTCTTCCCCGTGTATCGCAATGATGGCGCACCCTCGCATGTGACCACCTTGCTGCCGCAGCATCCCATCGCCGCCGGTTTGCCCGCGCAGTGGGACATCCCGCAGACGGAGATGTATGGCGAGCCCTTCCATGTGCCCGCGCCGGATGAAGTCGTGTTCGAGGAAAAGTGGGACAAGGGCGAGCACTTCCGCAGCGGTTGCGTGTGGAAGGTCGGCACAGGCCGCGTGTTCTATTTCCGCCCCGGCCACGAGACTTATCCCATCTACAAACAAGCTGAGCCGCTCCGCGTGGTGGAAAATGCGGTGCGCTGGCTGACTGTAAAAACATCCACTCCTTGAAACACACCTTCAATTTGTTCGCTATAAAACATACCCTCACACTCCTCACTGCACTTCTGCTGGCTTCCCTGGCCGCGCTCAACGCCGACATCCAGCAGCGGGCGACCTTCAACGATCTCAACAACGCCATCGCCAACGCGCTCCAACAAACGAGCAACAACACCAACGGCGTCGGCACGCTCAGTCAGGGTGCCAGCGGTACTTATGATCCAAGCCAGATGCAGGCCGTGCTCGACAAGACTGATGAACTGATCAACGCGCTGCGGAGGTAGATTCTAAGCAACGCGGGCGTTAAGGATCGTCCCTCACGACGATTGCCTCTCGCCATGCTGAAACTCCCCACCTTCCTCCTCGCCGCTCTGCTGCTCGCACCGCTGGCCGCGCTACACGCCGCCACTTACACCGTCGCGCCGAGCGGTAACGACTCCAATCCCGGCACGGAAGCGCAGCCGTTTCGCACGATCCAGAGAGCGGCGGATGTCGCTGCGGCGGGTGACACGGTGCGCGTTCGCGCTGGTGTGTATGCGGAGAATGTCACGATCAAAAACTCCGGTGCTGAGGGCCGGCCCATCGTCTTCGAGGGCGAGCGCGGCAGTGATGGGAAGTGGCTGACCATCGTGGATCGCAGCAAGCCCGTTCGCTCGTGGTCGGCGGCACCGGAGATCGGGGTGGGTGTGTTCAAGACGACGCTCGATTTTGAACCCTACTGCATGACGCTCGATGGCAAGCAGATCGCTCGCATCAACGACCGCTGGATGAAGGAGGAGAAGGGCATTGGCTATTTCCAGATGGCTGCCGATGCGATGATCAAGGAGGACATGGTGAAGGGGCTGATGCCTTTCTGGGATGCCGTGGAGGCGATCTATGGCGTGCGCGATGGCTTGACTTACATTCGCTTCCGCAACGGCGACGATCCGAACAAGCTCGCGCTCAATGCTGCGGCGGCGGGCGGTGGTTTTGCGATCAAGGACAAGAGCCACGTCGTCATCCGGCGCTTCATGGTGCGTGGCGCGGAGGACGCCATCGTGATCGAGGGCGAGAAGGCGAGCCACAACGTGATCGAGGAGAACTCGCTCATGAACGGACGCAACCGCGTGGTGCTCCGACAGGGAGCGTCGCACAATCTCGTGCGCGGAAACGAAATGACGCTCAACTACTACGGCTACGACAATCCCGGCGCATGGGACATGGAGACCGAGACGCAGCACACGGCCAGCCGCACGCGCGTGTATCGCTTCTTCAAATACAAGGTCGGCACCGGTTCCTCGGACGATCATGGCGTGCTCGTCGTCGGCGCGGGCGCGGGCAACGAGATCAGCGGCAACCACATTTTCAATGGCGTCATCGGCTTCTCGTGCAGCCGCGTGCGCGACCTTGATGTGCATGACAACACCATCCGCAACATGTCCAGCATCGGCCTGCTCACCATCGAGGGCGTGGTGGACGGGCGCTTCCACGACAACCTCATCTACGACTGCAACATCAACCTGCGCATCCACCACTACAACACGCCCGGCGACAACGAGCGGCGCGAGTTTTACTACCGCAATCGCTTCTACAACCCGGCAGACACTGGCAACCACATCTACGTCCACTGGCTCGACGAGCGCTGGCCGCCGAACACCGAGCACGCGCAGATCTGGATCTATCACAACAGCTTCGCCGGCGCGAAGCGCGGCATGACGGTCTCCGCCTGGTCGGTGAAAGGCGGCGGCCTCCAGCGAACGCGGCTGCTGAACAACGTCTTCTCATCTCCGTCAGCCTTCAGCGCCGCCAGCGCCTTCCGCCAGACGCGCACGATGCTCGACCAATTCGACTACAACTGGCTCGGCGGCGCGATGCCGAAAGGCGAGATCGCCTGGCTCGGCCAACACAACATCCTTGCCAAAGGCAAAGCGATGTGGCCCGCCGACAAGCTGCCCGACTTCACGCTCACGGCCGACAGCGATGCGCGCGGTAAAGGCATCGATCTCTCGAAGCCCTTCACCCTCGACGGCAAAACCCACGACCCGCTCCCCGGCATGAAGCCCGGCTATTTCCAAGGCGCGGTGCCGGACTGCGGTGCGGTGCAGTTCGGGGAAACGGTGAAGCTGAAATGACAGGCGAAAGGCATGACAACGAACGGACCAGAAATGAAACCCCTCAGCTTACTCACACTTATCACCGCCCTGCTGCTCGCGCCACTCGCGCTCCGCGCCGTCGAACCGCCGCACATCCTCATCCGCGAGGCGTTGCAGTTTGAGAACATCGGCGACAGCGGGCGCGTTCCCGGAACGATCCAGCTGCTTTATCAGCATCTGCCGGAGGCGACGGTGACGCTTTGGCCGTGGCAGCTTCATGAACGCGAGCGGGAGATGCTCATGCGGGCTTTTCCGCTACTGCGCATCGCCGAGGGCGAGGTGGATGAGGCGGGCAATGCCTCCACCCCCGCGCTGGCGGAGGCGTGGAGGGAAGCGGACATCTTCATCACGCCGGCGCGTCATGCGAAGACGTTTCAGGCCTGGGCGAAGACGGGCAGGCCGTATGGCTTCTTCGGTTCGCACTTTGATCCGGTATCGAACCGCAAGGATCGTCCGCAGGGCGATACCTTGGACGACCTGCAAAAGCTCATCGCCGCGCTGCCAGCGGATCATTTCGACGGACACTACAAGTCCCGAGAGGTCTATGACGGCGCGTCCTTCGTCTTCGCTCGCGATACCTATTCGCTTCAGTATTTGCAGGGACAAAAGCTGCGCACACCGATTGTGGAGTTCGGCCTCGATGGCACCTTCGGCATCGCGGTGCGCGATGAAAAGCGGGCGCAGGATTGGTTGCGGCGCATTGGCGTGGAGGAGGGAAAATTCATCTGCGTGCTGCCGCGTCTGCGCTACACGCCCTACTACCGCGTGAAGAACTTGCCGCGCGACGAGGGCGACTATGAGATCGATACGATCAATGCGAAACATGCCGACCGCGATCACGCGCCGCTGCGCGACCTCATCACGCTTTGGGTGCGCGAGACTGGGCTGAAGGTCATTCTGTGCCCCGAGATGACGTATGAGATCGCCGTGGCAAAGGAGCACCTCTTTGACCCGCTGCCCGCCGACGTGAAACCCAACGTCATCTGGCGCGACACCTTCTGGCTCGCCGATGAAGCCGCGTCCGTCTATGCCCGCGCCGTCGCCGTGGTCAGCGCCGAGTGCCACTCGCCCATCATCGCCCTCTCCCAAGGCACACCCGCCTTCTACGTGCGCAATCCCGCCGACACCGTGAAAGGCCAGATGTTCCGCGACCTCGGCCTCGGCGATTGGGTCTTTGAAAGCAGCGAAACCACCGGCCAGAAACTCTGGGAGAAACTCAAACCCATCCACGAAAATCGCGCCGCAGGTCGTGCGAAAGTGGATGCCGCGATGCAGCAGGCGGCAGGTATTCAGAAGCGCATGGTCCAGGTCATCGCGGACGCGGTGGCGAAACATCGCAGGAAAGCATCGCGATGAAACATGCTCGGCTTCTCATCCTTTTCGCCACCGTGTTATTGGTCCCCAGCGCGTTTGCTGAACTCACCGTCGGCCCCGGTGGTTTCGAAACCATCGCAGAGGGCGTTGCAGCGCTGAAGGCGGGAGACACGCTCACCATCATGCCCGGCGAGTATCGAGAGACGGTGTCGGCCACGCTGGCGGTCGCAGCGGCTGCCATGCCTGATGCAGATGCAGAACGCGATGCATCACTTTGCCCACCTGCTCGCCCCACCAGCGCTCGCCATCGGCGGCGAGATGGATCGCATCGCCGTGGCGCTCGGCAGTGACGCGGCTGTTGATCGCACTCGGCACCGCATAGTGCGGCCCTACAAGATAGATGCACGAATCCGCGTTTGCTGCCATGAGTTGTGCAGCGCCGGCGGGACCGAGCGATTGATAGGTGAACATCGGCAACTCGCCGCGCTGGCCCGTGATCGCGCAAAGATCAGCCGACCACTGCTTGCGATACGCCATGAGTTGATCGCGGTACCACGCGAGTCCTTCCGCACGTGGCAGCTCCGCATCCCAACGCGCAGGGACGATACCTCCCCTCGCTCCACCGTTTCCCTCGCCCTGCATCCAATAGAGCGCCTCGATGCGAAAGCCCGCACGCATCGCGCGGCGCGCGTCATCCAGGCTTGTGCGGTAATAACCGCCGCCATTGCGACGCGACGCTGGCGTGCGTTCATCAGTTGAAAGATCCGCACTCGAGAGTTCTTGAATCTGGCGACCGCCTTGGCCGGCACAAGCAACGAGAAAACGCGGCCCGTCCTGCGCCGCGCGAACTTTGTCGAAATCGACGAGCGCCGCCTTGAGATGATCCGCCAAACCATTCGCCACCGTCTCGCCCAGCCCGCCATTCACCTGAGCCCTCAATGGCACCAGTGTGAACAACTCCGCCGCTCGCTTCTCCGGTGTTGATGCGTTTTCGTTTGGAAGCCAGGTGCGAACCCCGCGCATGAAGCTGTAGTTGCCCCAACCGGTGTCCGCTGTGGTGACAACGGGAAGCGACTCCGAGCCATCACACAAAGATTGCCCCATCAGCCAGATGCCTGAAATAGTGGGCTTGGTTTCCTGCGCGAAGGAGTGAGCGAGCAGCAAGGCCGTGACGACAAAGCAGCGCTTCATGGTTGGCCTACTTTCAAATGGAGAAGAATCTCTTGCATGGTTGCCGCCGGGCTCCCGTCGAACGGATGATGCACGTCCCCTTTCACAGGTGGTCTAACGTTGATTTGTGTTGGGCGTCGCACTGGCTCTGTTGGCGGCAACGCGAGGCTTGCGAGGAAAATGCTCAGGGCCTGCGAGACGAATTAAATAAAGAGGTCGCTGAGGGTGCGCCCTTCCTCGAGTAGATTATAGGGCCTGCCGAGTAGATCAACGGCATTCAAATCATCGATCCCCATCGCATGGTACACGGACTTGGTGATGTCCTCGGGACCAACCGGCTTTTCCGCCGGATACGCCGCGTGCTTATCCGTGCGCCCGTGGGTGCGACCGCCTTGCACTCCTCCACCGGCCATCAACACACTCATGCACGAGGTCCAGTGATCTCGCCCCGCGCCGGAACGACCTCCCGAACGCGGATCACCAACCTGGGGTTTGCGCCCCATCTCGCTGGTCACCAGCACAAGGGTTTCCTCCATCAAGCCGCGTTGGTGAAGATCCTCGAGTAAAGCGGAAAGACTGCGATCGAATTCGGGCAGCAAATACTCCCGCAAGCAGGCGAAGTTTGAGCCGTGGGTATCCCAACCACCGGCACTTTTGCAACGGGAGGCAATCGCCTCGTTTTCCTTCCAAAAAACAGTAATGAAAGGCACTCCCGCCTCCACCAATCTTCTGGCCATCAGCAGACTTGTTCCATTCACTGTGCCCCCGTATCTCGCTAAGGTGCTGGCAGATTCAGTTTTAATATCAAAAGCGCCAGCCGTTCCACTCGCAGAAAGCAACTGAAACGCGCGCTGCTGTTGGCGAGAATAGTTGCGTACATTCTCGTCGTGATCCAATTCGCGACGCATATTGGAAAGCGTCTCCAGCAGTGCTCGCCGCTCATGCACGCGCTCAGGGCTGGACCCGGCGCTCAGCGTGAGCGTGGGCGCATTGAAGTCCAAGGGTTGTTCCACGCTGCCATTGAGGAAAAAGGGATCAAATTCCATTCCGATGCGCCCCGCAAACTGGCCTGGGCGGGTGAAGGGCAATTTGCTGGGCTTGTGTGGCAGCGAAATCACATCTGGCAACTTGCCATTGCCCTGGCGCTTGGTCCCCACCACACACCCCATGTGTGGCCAGTCTGTGGGAAGTGGGCGCCGGTCATTGCCCTGCGTGCGAAAAGTGTCGTCGGGTGGGTGTCCTGTGAGATTGTAATAATAACCCGCATGATGATCCCCCGTGGCGCGGCCGTAGTCGGTCACTCCGTGCACCATCGAAAAGTGATGTGCCTGTTTGGCAAGCATCGGTAAATGCTCACAAATCTGAATATCCGGTGAGGAAGTTGCTATGGGCGAAAACTCGCCTCTGAATTCAATTGGGGCGTCGGGCTTCATGTCCCACATGTCTATGTGGGATGCCCCTCCACATAGGAAAAAGAGGATTGTCGACTTGGCGGGCTTGCGCCGTGCCGGCTCAGATTGAGCTCCAAAGGCAGCCTTTCCAAAAGGCAACCCGAAACAAGCCGTGGTTGAGGCGGTGATAAAAGAGCGCCGGCTCAGTGCGGAAGAGAATAATGGCGTACTCACAGCGGGGGGGATTCGCTTCAGGCCACCCGCTGGCGTTGAACGGAAAACAACGCACCAACCAGTGGCTTTTTAGGGATCACAATCTGCTATTCATCCGAGGACATTGCAAGTGCGCAAGTTCATAGGATAGGAAATTGCTTTTCAACCCACGGCACGATTTCTCCATCCCGAACGCGGGAGCGTTGAATAAGAATACCTTTTGCCTGATTCCTTGCGTGGCGTGCAGCGGAATCCGACCATTATGTGCGAATTTGGATCTGGTTTCTGGCGAAAAG
>Ga0209597_1001019_pt1 | contig 18385 bp, 19 predicted proteins | sample M_140625_MF_Meta_FD_187316 | JGI IMG/M metagenome (GOLD analysis project Ga0209597, IMG submission 187316) | Freshwater microbial communities from Lake Montjoie, Canada to study carbon cycling - M_140625_MF_MetaG (SPAdes) (version 2) | ecosystem: Environmental > Aquatic > Freshwater > Lake... | reverse complement strand
GAAAAGAAGAAGCGGGATTTGACGAAACATCTCTTCCCAATTTTTTCGGCTCGTCCTATTCAATCGTAAAGGGATACACAGATCGTTTAATGCATTTATATAATGATTCTGTTTTGAATTTGAGAATTAGAATGCCCATTACAGGAGAGAAAAACGGTCGTAATTTTATTACCAAAATAACCACCTATCAAAAGGTTTGTTCGGTTCCGAATTCAATGACGGTATTGCCAGAATTATTACCGATTGTTCTTGATATGATGCGCAATAAAACAACAGGAACCATGAATTTAACCAATCCGGGATTAATCAGTCACAATGAAATATTGGAAATGTACAAGGAAATCGTTGACCCAAATTTCACCTGGAATAATTTTTCTCAAGAAGAGCAGCGAAAAATATTGGCGGCTGACAGGTCAAACAATTTCCTGGATACCACCCGCCTTCAAACGATGTATCCATTTATTTTGAATATTAAAGAATCCGTGCGTAATTGTTTGATCAATTACAAGGATAATTTAGTTATGGGTGATTTTATTACGGAACAACCCAAGATGAATTTGTTGATTACGGGTGGTTGTGGTTTTATCGGTAGTAATTTTATAAATTATTATTTCCCCAAAAACAAGTTCATGACGATGGTAAATATAGACGCCATGTATTATTGTGCGAATGAAACAAATGTAGATGCCCAAATTCGTTTTCATAAAGACTATGTTTTAGTCAAAGGTAACTTGTGTGATTTTGAATTGGTGAGAGAAACTGTAGAGAAATACCAAATTACACATGTCATACATTTTGCTGCCCAATCGCATGTACAAAATTCATTTGAGGATTCTATTAAATTCACACACGACAACATATTGGGAACCCATACATTACTAGAGGTTTGTCGTAGGTATGGAAAAATAGAAAAATTCATTCATGTATCAACAGACGAAGTATATGGTGAATCCATGAATCACATTGAAGAAAAACACAAGACGGAACATTCTATTTTGTGCCCTACGAATCCCTATGCGGCTACCAAAGCCGGCGCAGAATTAATAGCACAGTCATATAATCATTCTTACAAGATGCCTATTATTATTACCAGAGGTAACAATGTGTATGGACCCAATCAATATCCGGAGAAATTAATACCGCTCTTTATTAAACAATTGAAAGAGAGCAAAAAGGTTACGATACAAGGAGCTGGAACAGCAGTTCGTGCCTTTTTACATGCGTATGATACCGCCAAAGCGTTTGAATGTGTTTTAGAAAAAGGTGTAGTTGGTGAAATATACAATATTGGTTGTGATGACAAGATGGAATTTTCAGTGATGGAAATTGCCAAAATATTGATAAAAGTGATCAAAAATACCGACGACTATGATAAATGGATAGAATACATCGATGACCGACCTTTTAACGACCAACGATATTACATAAGCAATCAAAAACTCAAGGATTTAGGCTGGAACATTGAGGTGACTTTAATGAACGGACTCAATGAATTAATTTTTTCGAATAATCTTTAAATATTCATTTATATTAGGATATTAAAATAAATGAGTGAATATGTTAATTTTGATTGGGTTAGTTATTTAAATTACTATGATGATTTAAGAAAAAGTAGTATAGATTCAAAAGTAAAGGCTTGGAATCACTGGATAAAAACAGGGAAAAAAGAAGGACGAATCTTTTTTGATTCAAAAGAAATTAAGAACTTTGATTGGAAAGTATATGTGAATAATTATCCGGATTTATACAAATATAAAATAGACTCGTTTGGAAAAGCATATGAACATTGGGTTACACATGGAAAAAATGAAGATAGAACATCATTGTATTACAATACTTCTAAAATAAATTATTGTGGGTTTGGAAATTTATTTTTTATCAATATGGCGTGTCATTTTTTAGCATTAAAATATAATTTAAAATTTGAATATAAATATTATAATTTATTCAAAAAATTAGGATTAACTTTTTTTGTTGGTAGTAATACCTATAATGAGAATATTTTATTAACAGATGATAACTTTTATGATTTAATAACAGATAGTGGTGATAACCCACAAAAAAAAAATTTAATACTCAATTATGATTTAACATGTCAAACTCAAAATTTTTGTTTTTATTTGAAAAAATTTTTTAAAATGAACAAGATAAAGGACAACATAATAAATTCAAATATATTTAAAGAAAGATATCTTCAAAACAATGATGTATTTGTTCATGTTCGTCTAGGTGACGTTAGACAACACAAAAAACATAATTTGTTTGATTATTATGATGTCACTATGAAAAATATTCATTATTCGAAAGCATATATTTCAAGTGATGAAATTGAACATAGTATTTGTCAAGACTTGATATACAAATATAAAATGACAGTTATTGACAAAAATGAAATAGAAACTATAATGTTTGCGTCAACATGTAAACATATGATATTATCTGGAGGTGCTTTTTCATGGTTAATTGGATTTTTCGGTTTCTTTTCAAAAGATATATACTATCCTTGTAATAAAAATACTTGGTATGGTGATATATTTATCTTTAAAAAATGGAATGGTATTAATTTTTTTAATACAACTAAATACAATTTAAAAAAAAATATTGCTGATGACCCGAGCGATGAATGGTATGATTCACCATTTGATTATACAGATTACACCATCAATAAAACAGATATTAAAAAAGCTTTAGTAGTAAAATCAAACTAATATTGTAAATATTATAAAATTATAATAAAAAGTAAAATATTATTATTTATTATATGAAAGGTAATTGTAATCATTGTGAAAAACACGAAAATCATCACCATCACGATGACCATAGTTATGATGATCATTGCCATCAAGATACAAATCTAATATTAGATGTTGCCGTATTATGTCAAGAATATTCCCCGGTAGAAATCACATGTAACAATAGTCATATTGTGAATTTAGACGAAATATCAATCAGTGAGGATACATTTAGAAACATTTTTTATCCTTACGGGGAAAATTTTGGAATCGACTCCAAAAAAAGCTGCATCAGTGAATTTTTTTATATTACATTTTTAGCGCCATATAGAAAAGTTGAAGGAAAACCCTTTTATTTACTTGAGGAAATCATTAAAAATACAGAAGAAGACTTGAATGTATCTCGAAATTGTTTCACCACTTGTTCCTTGACTGATTTAAGGAATGATTTATTAAAAATAAAATCTTTATGCGATTTAAATTGCTGTAGCTTAAGTTGTTCTCTCACCTGGTCAAATATTGTAACTATGATCAAAGATTATAGTTTAGTAAATAAACATCCCAAAAACATAAGACCCCTTTTTGTAGTGAATGTAATTTTTAAAAGTCCAAATCCCTGTGTGAAACCAACTGTTGTCAAATTCAATTATCGGGTTCATTCTATATGTCTCAAATAATTCGATTCCGATTTAGATTCCAATATTTTATACATATCGTAGTAATATATGTATAAAAATTACAAGTTAAAAAATATTGTTATATTAAGATACTAGATAAATGTCATCGTCCAACAATATTGATTTAGATATTAATAGTTATAATTTTTTTGAATTGTTGAATATATATCAGTTATCAAATGACCATAATTATGAAAATATCACCAAGATTGAAAATAAATTAAAACTCATACAAGAACGTTTCTCTAGTGATATATACGAATTTTACTTGAAGGGCGCAAAAATGATTCTCACGATTTATGCTCTTTTTGAGCAAAACTACATACCTAATATGACTGACACGAAAAATATTAATCAATATATGGATAAAATAAAACAAATCAAAAATTACGAAAAATACAACTCAAATCAAATCATCGATGTTATTTTTGAAATAGATATGAAGAAAAATAAAACCTCCCAAGAAGGGATTAGCGATTTGAATTCTGTTTTGAATACGACATCCCGATTAAATACACTTGATTCGCTGGTTCATAACAAGACAAATATAGTCTATAATTCCTTTACCAATAGCGTCGCTCCGGGAGATTTGAATTCAATCAAACGCATTACCCAACTTACAAATCTGAATTTAAACAGTTGTTTTCGCCATAATTATTACGCGAGTAATCCGTGTGATTTTCAATATTTTATTCCAACTGAAATCAAAAATGTCCTGTCGATGAGATTGGCGTCTATAGAAATACCAAATGCGTGGTATTTATTTTCAAACATGAAAAAGAACAATATATTTAAAATACATATCTGTGTTTGTAATGAGGATTATACCTATGTGATACAAGTGCCGGACGGTAATTACGACAGTGATACATTACAGAATTATTTGAATACGACTTATTTCTATGAAGCGGAAAAGGATCACGCATTGAAATACATTAAATTTTCAATCGATCCGTATAGTTTTAAATCCTTGTTTGAATTGACGCATAATCATCCTCATGGTTTCAAGTATAGTATTGAATTTGTTGAAAATATTAATCAAAATATAATGAATACAATGGGTTGGACTCTTGGTTTTAGATTAGCGAAATATGAGAATATCACTGGTAAAATTCAATCGGAAGGGCTTTTTGATGCCGGAGGTGATCGTTATATTTACATGTCGATCACGGATTATCAATATAACAACAACATGTCAAATATCGTGGGTTTTGATAAAAGTATGTTGAATGAAGATATTATAGCAAAAATTCCAATTGTAAATGGAAAATTGTCCATGGTCATTGACGAAACCCAAAATCCTTTGGCGAAAAGTAGAAAATACAATGGACCGGTGAATTTAGCCAGGCTCCATATTAAAATCTTGGACAAGTTTGGTAAGGTGATTGATTTTAATAATATGGATTATAGTTTTACATTAGAATTGGAAGTATTGTATGAAAGTTTTAATTTCAAAAATGTAACTGGATAGTTAGTTGAAGAGAGAAAAAATTTATTCTATACAAATATTATATAAATATATATATAATAAATGACGGAATTTATTGGTGGTAAAACATATAATAATAGTGAAATATATATTCCAACCGATGATACTTGTTTACATAATTTTCCCATTATACCAATAGCAACATTATATAATTATTTTGAAAAAAAACTAGATAGCTGTTGTCATGATACTCAATGCCCATCTCCGGTTGGACATTATTGTAGTACAAATCATATTGTTTTAAATGTAAATAGTTTAGAAGAAAAAGAATTTTTTAATCTTTTTTACCAAAACGCATCAAAATATTTTTGTGTAAATAAAGCATTGGTTTCAAATAGTAATATTCTTTTTTTAGATCAGTATTATGTTTCAAATAATTCTGACATTAATCATTTTTCTCTCTACAATGAGGTATTAAAATGTTTTGAAGAAAATTACAATATAAGTGTAAATAATATTAATCCGAGTTCATTAATTTCTTTACAAAAAGAGGTGTATAAAACCCAATCACTTGCCTCTATATGCGGAACTCAAATTTCTTTAAGTTGGGATCAAGTCATTAATAGTTTGATTTCAAACGGATACGTAGAATATTCGTCAAAAAATAATTGTGCGCCTATTATTTTTCAAGTAAATTGCCGTTTTTTTTCATGTGCGATGAATGTTTATTTAAATATAACATTTCAATATAAAGTTTATATTAGTGGGTTTTCTTTAAAAAATAAATGTATTATTCATCCAAGTTCGTGTGATTCATCCACAACGTGTGACTCATCGACAACATGTGATGATTCTAGTAGTTGTTCAGGTGATTGTGAATCATCATCATGTACATCGGAATCAATAACAAGTAGTTCTAGTGGATGTATAAGTAGTTCTGATTGTTCTTGTAATAATTAAAAATATTGTTATAATATATGTCCTATAAAAAATTCTTTTCAAATAATAATGATACTTCTTATAATGACTTTTTAAAAATAAAGAAGGGGAGAGAAATGATTAAAAAAGCGATTTCTAATAAAAAATATAATTTAAATACCTTTATAAATTATGAAACCTTTTTAATATTAACCAAGACTTATTATGATAACTTGAATAAAAGGTACAAATACGCACCGCCGGTTTCGATTACAAATTCAAATACCAGTTATATAAATTACAAATCAATACTTGACCACTTACAAGATGATGATTGTGATCATTGTAATAAATGTCCTGTAGAAGAAATAGTCAATTGTAAATATGTTGCCAATATATTATATCCATATGGAGAATCTGTGATAAAAAATGATCCTTTAGAAAACATATATTATCCGCATAATATTGATTTGAATTTGTACTGTAGGAAATGTCCATTTCCTTGTATAGAAAAGTGCGAAACCATACATTATAAATCATGTGGTCCATGTAGTTCTTGTAATACTTGCGAATCTTCTGACAATTCTTGTAAAAAAGGGTCTAGAAATAGGTGCGAGCCTAGGTGCGACACTGGGTGTGGAAAGAGGTGCGACACTGGGTGTGGAAACGGGTGCTACAAAAATCATTGCGATACAGGGTGTGGAAAAACGACACCTCTTTTTTTCAAAGAAAAACAGGTTTGTAAATGTTCCAACACGAACAAATGTGAAAAATGTAGTCATTAAAATGAATTCAATTCGAATAAAATATACATGTTATAATATATAACTATTATAAGATGAATCATAAATGTATAACGGCTAGTTTGACAGGAAAAAATTTAATGAATCCGGCAAACATTTCAGGAAAACCACTTTGTGGTTCAGAATATATTCCGTCTGATGTTGTCAAGATTAAAATTTACATCATGACAAATATTATTATACCACTTGTATCAAAACAATGGAAAACATTACAGGAAAATCTCTTTTGTTTGGACAATATCAAAAAAAAACTGGACACTTATTACAATTGCTATAAAATCGAAGACATGAAAATATACAAGGAATTAATCAATGCTTTTGAGGCGATATTGGCGGAACATCAACAATTGGAAGAATTAGAAAAGACCATTTATAGCGGTGATTCCAAAGACGTTACTACCATGATTTACCGAACTGCGATGATTCGTCTGAAACCAGAATACGAAATTTATGATATTTTGTACGGAAGACCCCAGCGAAGTGAAAATGAAGAATACAATATGGTCATTGTGGAGTATATTGAGCGTTTATTAAAAATAGAAGGAATCACTTTTCATAAAATCAAGGAATATTCACTTTTAAAATATCCAGTTATTTGATTTTAAGACCGGTTTTTGCGGGTCTTGTTCTTGGTTTCTCTCTTTGACTTGTTTATAAAAGAGTAAATTTCATTTTTTTGATTACAAATATCATCCGCCACAGGTTGAAAGTAACTACGAAATTCAGATCTCATTTTAGGAATGTCATCAACGCACACCCATTTGATTTCCGCCTTTTCAAAAATCCTCGAGTTTTTTATGAAATTGTCTTCCAATTTTTTCTGTAGAAATCGCTGATTGTTGTTGTAATAAAAGGGCAGTTTTTCATCATAATCAAGCGGAAATATGTGAATTCTATATTTACCGGAATCAAAATGAACATTGTAGGTGCCGTGTTTTTTCAACAATTTATCCAAATCTTTTTCACTTCCTAAAAATCCCGTTAATTCTTCGGTTCCTTCACGAAGCGCATTCTTCATGAATGACTCACCTTTTTCTTTACCACCACCAAAATCGCACCATCCAGGTGTTTTATCAAAACGATTTTCCTTTCCAAATAAAAAATGTAATTTATTTTTATGTATACATGTTGGTAATATACCTGATCCTCCCATACTTTAATACAATATTTTTTAATTCAGCTTAATTTTAAATATATGTTAAATATATGAGATATAGAACCACGAAAAACAGAACCATCAAAAATAGAAACATCAAAAATACAACCAAAAAAAATAATTATTATAAATTAAAAAAGAACAAAAAATCCAGGTTTCGACAGCGAAAACTACATATTCTTAAAAGCACCACACCCAAAAATATACAATATTTAAGTAGTTTGATTTCAGATGAAATAGACGATAAAGCAAGAGGACTATCATCCTATTCACCAACGATTAATGAAGAATTGGTTTCTTTAAAGTCAATGACGAGAGAAAACATTATGGGATGTAATAATGATAGTGCCTTTGAATTACGCGAGTCTCTCGAGATTGAAATTCCTGGAGATAACAAATGTGTTCCTTATTACGATGAAAGAGCAAAAAAATTATTGTTACACAATTTATCGGCAAATAAACACATTGATGTCTCTAAGATAATTACCCCTAAACAAAATTTATCAAATTGTTGGTTTAACACAATGTTTGTCACATTTTTTATAAGTGATAAGGGGCGCAAATTTTTCCATTATTTTAGACAACTCATGATACTTGGCGAATTGTCAAATGGAAAAAAAATACCGCGCAATTTAGCAGACGCATTTGCCTTGTTGAATTTTGCGATTGAATCGTGTCTTACTGGTTCAGAGTATGCGTATGATTTAGACAACAATAGCATTATTGAAAAAATATACAAATCTATTCCAATACATGGATACAACACCAAAGGATTTGACAATCTTTATAATGTGAATGACAGTGGAAACCCCGTTCATTATTATTCAAGTATTATTCATTATTTACAAGATACATCGATTGATTTATTATTTATAAATACTTATAACAATACAGATTGGAAAAACACTGTGAATAACCGTATCAAACAAATGGGTTATTATCCGCATATCATTGTGATTGAAATAAATGATGAACTGAAACAGAGACCCGGTAATTCAGGTATTATTATGGACAAGGAACAAGAATTCACTATTCGTGATAATAAATATGTTCTCGACAGTTGTGCTGTTCGAGACAAATCACAAAAACATTTTTGCGGGTTAATTACATGCGAAGGAAAACAATATAGTTATGACGGTCTAAGTTATCATCGTTTGGTTCCTCTAGATTGGAAACAACATATCAATTCCTCATTTACTTGGACATTTGAAGGAAGTTACGATAGTTATGATGAGAAATTGCTTGAATGGTCTTTTTTACATGGATATCAAATGTTGATTTATTATTTGTCATAAAACATGTATTTTTACACATGTTTTATGTTATGCGACATCTTTTGCGTTGTCTTCTTTTTTGGCTAATAATTTACCAACTATTTTTTTATCCGCATATAAATACATATAATAGGCGATGAGTCCGCCAATAATTCCACCAACAATCACTTGTGTTATATAATGATTCTGATATTTTACTCTTTGTATTAATGTGAGTAATGAAATAAATAAATATAAAAGGGTAATGTTGGTATTTTTGAATACTAGATAAATAAAAATGGTTGAATAAAATACATGTTGGGCATGACCTGACGGCATACCATATATATCTGATGAAAAAATACGTTTATGATTATTATTTTCCGTTGAATTTAAAATATGCATACTACCTTTTGGTCTGGGTTGTTTTATAATTTCTTTCAATACTAAATTGGAAAAACAACTCAATATTATACCAATTATGTAACTAGATAAGTAATTGCTCTTTTTGTATAATAAAAAAATAGAAGAAATAAACAAAATGACTGGTCCGTAATAACCAATTAAATCTAACATATATAAAGGATTCATCATATTTATATATTATGTAATGATAAAATAAACTAAAATAATATGAATTTTTGTAAATAAGATTCATATTCTGGTGGTAAGTTAAGGTTTTCTTTTATTGGTATCTTTATAATTTTGTGATTATATTGTGATTCTTCTTTTTCTAATAAATCAATTCCACTTGTTATACGTTTTTCAATTTTTTCAAGATTGGTGTATTCATCGTTATTATATTCTTGATGAGCAAAATTTTCTAATTTATTCTTTATAAAATGTGCGTCACCAAAATACGACAAATGCCAACCCCCATTTTTTATAATATATTGATTTGGATTTAGACGAATACTATGATTTACTCGAATCATATTACAAGTAAAATTTTTTATTTTTAATTCATTGAAATATTTATATAAAAGAATTTTAGAACTATTCCATTGCATGTCTGTTATTTTTGAATTCAAATTATAATAATAAAAATCCATATTTAATGCGTTTATTGTAATAGGTATTTCATTGTTTTTGATTCTTTTTAATATATTTGGATTCGGTATTTCATCCAAATCGCTAATTATAATTATATCATCATCTTCCAATGATAGTTCTTGTATTCCTAGATCAATACAATTTCGTTGATATTTTTCATTTTCCCACTGTTCGTCATTATTATAATTAATATTTGGATATTTATATAGTATATCATTTACAACAACATGAATTATTTTATCTTTAAATTTTTCAAAAAGATTTTTTTTGTTTTCACTAAAATATAATTTCTTTTCTTTTCCAATATGTGTATGAGTGGATTCTACCAGGACAAAATAATCTACAAACTCATTCAATATATTTAATCTATAATTTAATAAATCTAATTCGTTGTAAAATGTAAAACAATCTACGATTTTCATATTTTACTATTAATATTTATGTAATATTATTATATCATCAGAAATTAAACTAAAATAATATGAATTTTTGTAAATAAGTTTGATACTCGGGCGGTAAGTAATGGTTTTCTTTTATTGGTATTCTTATAATGTTTTCATAATACGGTCTTTCAAATAAATCAACTCCGCCTCTTACACGTTTTTCAATTTTTTCAACATTGGCATATTCATTGTTATTATATTCTTGGTGCGCAAAATTTTCTAATTTATTTTTTATAAAATGCGCATCACCAAAATAAGACAAATGCCAACCACCTTTTTCAATAAGATATTCATTTGGATTTAGACAAATATTTTTTAATCGAATATCACTACAAGTCAATTTGTTTATTTCAGTTATGTCATTGAAATATTTATATAACAAAATTTTACAACAATTCCACATTGTTTCTTTTTTTGAATTCAAATTATAATAATAAAAATCCATACTCAACGCATTTATCGTAATATTTATATCATGTTTTTTAATTTTTGTTAATGTAGTCGGATCAGGTATTTCATCCAAATCACTAATTATAATTATATCATCATCTGCCAAAGATAGTTGATGTATTCCTCGAACAATACAGTTTCTTTGAAATCTTTCATTATGCCATGAATCAGAATTATCAGTTATATTATCATATTTAATATTTGGATATTTGTAAGGAAAGTCATCCACTATAATATGAATTATTTTATGGTGAAATGGCTGAAACATTTCTTTGTTGTTTTTATATATTAATTCTTTTTCCACTCCACTATGAGTATGGGTCGATTCCACTAGGACAAAATAATCAACTACCTCGTTCAAAATATGTAATCTATAATTTAATAATTCTAATTCATTGTAAAACATAAAACAATCCACAATTTTCATTATTTGTATAGAATAGTATTTCTAATTTGATAAAGATAAATACCTTTATGTTTTAATACTGATATAATATTTCAGCAACAATTGTCAAACACCAGTCAGCACCATTTAAATTCAATATATTTCCCTTATCATCCAATAATTTAATACGCATTCGATCTATATTTACCGGTCCAAAATAAACTCGTTTATTTAACTGTAATGTACTTGAATCCTCTACATATAATTCACCTGTATTGAGTCCTTTTTTATCCAATGGAATAATGGCAAATATATCAGAACAAGTGGGGGCTGACGCCCGATATTTAACACTTCTTTCATTATTTTTTATAATTTCATTTATAGAATATATTTGTGACTGAGTCAATATTCGTGGCGCACTAGGTAGTACAGTAGGAGTTGCGACATAACTGACATCCCATTTATCCATAATCAATGTTCCAGCATTTATATCATCTACTAAAAATTGAGTATTCGCATCAAAATTTGTACCCATTGGATTCGCCGAGGTACATCTAACCGGCAAATCCCTACTATAATACGTCGGGAGTTTTAATGTTTTTGATAATTCGGTAATTCCAATGAGACCATTGTTAATATGATTTTGATTCAAATCATCCAATACAACAATTAAATATTTGGGTCCAATTAGGTTTATAATTGCCGGTGCCACGTTTCCTGATGAGGAAACATTTATATATGGCAATCGGTAACCCAATGTCCAACCAAGGGTTTGATTAATGATGTTTGTTTGTTGGCATGTATTAGATGAACAAGAAAATTCATCCGTTGGATCAAAAAAAGTAATGATGGTTGTTTCTGTTATATTATACGTATTAGATGTTGTTGGATCTGTATAAATTCCTCCATATAAATTCAATGTGATTTTACCATTTGTTGAATTATACAAAACCGGATTTCCTGTAAACCCTGTAAACCCTGAAAACCCAGCACTTGTAAAACTGGTGTTTAATGCTGTTACGATAGTTGTTGTTGTATAATTACCCGGATCTAAAGTAATCAAAACTGATTTTTCAAATAAATTGGTAGTTGTATTCATAAAGGATATCCAAAAACAAGTATTACCGTTTCCCGTGTCAATTGTATACCACGTATATGGCACTTGAAAAGAATAGGGTTTCAAAGAAAGCACATTCACCAAATGTTCCGATAAATCAAGTGTATAATCTGTTGAGGTATCATTCGGTCCAGTCACTTGACGATATTGACTGTCTAAACTAATAATACGAGTTGTTACATTTGTCAAAGTCGGATTCAACTTGTCTTGAGCGACTTCTACATTTTTAACATTTGTAACCCCCAATTGTTTACGATTCATTGGCACATGTATATTGTTATATATTTCACCATTTGTTCCACGTTCTGTTATTTTATCTTTTTGTACTGGATCAGTTTGAGGCAAAACCTGTTGATTCTCCCACCAAAGATCTGTTTGTCGGGCGGTTGGACCATAATTCACCGGTTCATTGGAATTTTCCAATTCATCCACATATTCTAATAAGGCACGTTTAATATCCTGAAAAAAAAGAACCAATTTATTATTATTTTCTTTCTGAAATTTTAAAATAAAATTATCGCACGCATCTATAACTGATTCGCGATCCGGTGTAGGACTATCTAAAGACAATATGGTTAATAATTCAGCAACAGTATAATTATCCACATTTGTATCAAATTCGTTACTCATTAATATTAGTATATATTATACATTTATATATTTTTACATTTTTACTTTGTATTAAATTACTTATGTAAAAAGTTACTTAAAAATTATTCATAACATTAAACATAATGAATAATTTGGAATTATTAAAAGTTTATCATTTTGATAAGAAAGTTAGATACGGAAATAATTCTGACGGCGGATATGTTTTTGGTGATCTTTATGGAGGTTATGACTGTTATATTAGCGCAGGTGTTTCTGATGATGAAAGTTTTTCCAGAGATTTTATTAAAAAATATAAGATGAATGAGTATAATAGTTTTGCCTTTGATGGAACAGTGAAAACTTATCCGTATCATCATACAAAAAATATTTCGTTTATAAACAAAAATATAAATACATTTCAAGACGATAATAATACTGATTTATCTTTTTTAATGAATAAATATAATAACATCTTTTTAAAAATGGATATTGAAGGAGGTGAATACCCTTGGATATTATCATTAAATAATGATCAAATGAATAAATTTAAACAAATCGTGATTGAAATTCATGGAATCACATTAAAAAATGGCTCATGGTGTAATTATAATTATATTGATAAAATGAAATGTTTTGAAAAATTATCGAATACCCATTATATTATTCATGCTCACGGTAATAATAACGGTTCAGTTGTTAATAATATACCGGATGTAATTGAATTAACATATGTAAATAAAAATTATTTTACAGATATACCACCATTAAATACAATACCATTACCTATTCCTAATTTAGATTTTAAAAATAACCATCAAAATGATGAGATTCATTTACATTGTTATCCATTTGTTCATCCAAAGCCGTAATTGGTGCTTTTTTTTCAGTACATCTAAAATGCTGACGGAATATTTTTCTTATTTCGTCGCATATCACCATACTTCTACACATCTCATGTTTCAACAATTTTTCGGGGATTAATTTTATTCCGCTACCGCGTTTCATATGGGTCTTTTCTTTGAATAAAATATAATCCAGGCATTCAACCAGGTCGACATTCATTTTTTCTAGGACGGCGCGGTCAATATGGTAGTCGCCTTTGTAGACATATCTATTATAGTTGTGACATTTGTATATATTGTAATATTTATCAGCTCTTATTGTGTTTTTGATTAAACCAATGCCTTCTATTTGATTCGTAGTATTGTTCATTTCCACGACGAAAAGGATAGTATCGTCTGCGATTTTCGGCGATATTCTGCGAGGACACCCGTAAATACAACCATTGATCGCGTTTGTTTTCGCACGGTAACTACAATTTTCATCCCATGTTTCATTATTAAATCGACTTGTTGCTATTGGTATCATTATTTTTGTTTTTACTGATTGATAACAACAAAAAGATTTTTCAATTTTTATTTTTGTATTACAGATACAAATGTAAATACAAAAATAAATCTTTAATGATATAAACATTTTTTTTTATTACATATATGTTTATAATCATCATAAAAGCAAATGGAATCTATGATATTTTATGTGCGTTCTCTATATTGAGAGTAGTAAAAATACCGTATTTACATTTAGACCGCATACACTTGTCAATGATTAAAAACAACAGCGAAAACCCATTGTTTGAAAGATTTTTGGCATACTGGATATTTACCTATGGAATCATGCGACTTTCTGTGAATAATTCTTTTATTGTTTCGGGTTCGTACTATTTAGAGGCATTCTTTTTCGCGAATGAATTATTCAATCATAAGTCAGTCTATGTCGATAAGGCTTTATTTGTGATTTTTACTTCTCTATTATTAGGATATATATCTTCTTTTTACTAAAATTAACAGGTAAATAACATTTTTACGATTTCTTCTTCGAGACACTTGTATCTCGCATTTTTCAAACATTCCTTCATTTTGGTATAAGGTGTTATATTCGGGTTATATGTTTCAGAACAGTATGTAAAACCTTTATCTTGAAATAAATTCAATAATGTGGGGTTATTTCCAGAAATCATGGTTACATTTGGATGTATTGATAAACAAGGGAATCCATGCGTCGATTCCATATTCCAAAAAACAATATGTGGCATTGTATAAGCTTTATTGATTGCCTTTTGACAAGCATTTTCATATTTGTGTTTGATTGCATCATACACTGTTACAAAATCTTGAGCTTGAGATTTCTCTTTTATAAAATTCATATTGGAAAATATTATAATACCCATTTCAGCGACTTGTTTTTCCGGCATTTTGGACTCCACAATGGTCTCCAATAATTTATCGATTCCATCATACAGATTCGAATATTCGTCCAAATATAACGAATTCGGAGTTACATTGTCCGGATCATTCGGGGTGGTAATTGCTTTTAAGGTACTAACCAAATCGTCACAATGTTCCAAATTATGCCACCTGGATGTTTTTCCAAATGTCATCATTTGTTTTCCAAAATATGCGTTTTTTTCGGCAACCCGTATTCCTAGTCCAAGCGCAAAATATAATGCGTCATTTTTCAACATGGATAAGGATGTGTCTACCATGGCAACCATCGGTCTTAATGGAAATGTTTGTTTTCCGTTTTGTTTCCATAATGTATTTAATAGGTTTTTTTCTTCTTGTTTTGTTGGATCATCCAGATGAATCATTTCTAGTGCGGACTTGACATATTCATTCACTTGAATATGGGGTGTTTTTTTAACAAAAGAATCATCGTCCCCAATATACTTGATAATATTATCACGACAATAAAGCCGGTCTTTTGTTGTTTTTCGCGTTGTTTTTCCAATAGACGCAGTTTTTTCGTTTGGCATATTCAAAAAAGCTTTTCGTTGTTTGAATAATGTATATGATGTAATGTTTGACGGTTCAATTTGTGACCACTTGTTTTCGCATTGTTTTATTTGTGTTGTATCTAGCCTTCTATTCAAATGCGATATTAATTTACGATACTCCATTTCACACTTGTTTTTTGCCCGTTTTTGTTGTGAGGCATCGTCGTTTATACAAGTGGTCAAATACTCTTTAAAATAGCAGTGAGACATTTTTTTAAATAACCATGAAAACTTGGGTTGTTTTTCACGGGGGATCCATTTGGCGACCAGGCTCATTTTGTCGTTTGTGATTTCTGCGTCCTTGGCTAGCTGTTGATTGGTTAATTCAATCGCATATTGAATCAGTGGATGATTATTGTCACTTGTTTGTTCTTTACAATAATTACAAAAATATTTCATATCTTTCCATGATCCATATGGATGTTCATCACTCTTAGGCATAATCACAAAAGATTTTAGTAGAAACTCGGCAAGCCTAGGATAAAATCCGTACCATACCAGTATTTGCATGTATGACAACATGTACTCCCCTTTACCATCGATAATATCTCTGGTATAACCGACTAATTTATAGAGCATCACGATTTGTTCCTGGAATTCATCAGGTAATAGTTTTCCGTTTTCTAAACCATCTTGTAAATCCTTGATAATATTGTATAAAATGTCTGCTAAATGAATGATTTCATATTCTTTACTTGTTCGTACCAATTGATAATTAAATTGTACGATTCTTTCTTTGGTATATTCTGACCATCCGTATTCATCATGCCCATTTTTTCCGATTTGTTTTGTGAAAATGCGATTTATTTGTGACGTTGATAATAATACAGGTGACGACATTTGAAACATAGCTACTATTATTCATTAAAACACTTTAAGTTGTTTCTTTTTTGTTTTATTGTTGCTTATGTATATTTTTTTTGTGGTTTGATGATTTGACCCAGTAGGCTGTGTTTTTTCATAAAAAAGTATAAAAAGAGTATTTAAATCTTGAAACATTGAAATTGTTTTTTTCAGAGGGATATTGTCAATGTTTTTTACTACTGCTAAAAAGTTACGGGGTACTACAGATTTCAAATAATGTTTCACATGAGTGGTTTCCAAATCAATATTGTATTTCAAGAGAGACAAAATAGTATATCTTTTTTTATCTTTAAAAGTGTTCTTTTTAATTACATCTATTAATTCTTCTTTCGTAACCATATTTTCTTGTTTCAAAAGAAGTATTTCTTCTTTGATAGTTTCTATATTATTTTCCTTATCTACATACAAGGATGTCACTTTAATTTCATTTACATTTTCACTATAAAAAGGTATATAATTTTCATCGGTTTTTTCAAACTCTTTAATCCAATTCATGTCCAAATTTGAATAAAATTCATCTTCATCTTGTTCCTCTGGATAATTCATTTTTATGTAATATACTATATTTTTTAAAGAATAAATATAATATATTCAAACCAATTTCTTTATTTACTTACTAATAATTATAATAATCATCGTGATTATCATCATAATCTTGTTCGTCTACGCTTGATATCTCATCATTCATTTCATCTTCATCCTGATAATATTTATAATCATCCCTTGGCATCTCATACATGTGATTGTAACAATCCTCCCCATATAATTCGATATATTGATCTTTGTATTTTTCCCAAGATGTTATCATTTGTGCTAATATAGTACGCCATGTTGGGTCTTTATTTTGTTTGTTGATATATTTTGGATGGATTTTATAATTTTCTAATTGTATTTTTCTATTGTTGTCCATAGTTATATACGTCCAACCGGGTTGCTTTTTTTCTTCTTCTACAACATTATCATCAATAAGCGATGCCCCTTTATAATCCAACGATTGTTTGGGTTCTTTTTCTAAAAGTTTTGTAGTATGATTCACCAAGTCAGGAAACTCGTCTTGATTAAAATTTACAATAGGATCGCGCTTTTGTATAAAATGTCGATCTGCTTGTTGATTCGTTCTGGATGATGACGAAAAATTTTTAAATGCGTTGTTCATTTTCAAGTGAAAATAAGAATAGAGTATATGTTATATACTATAAAGAGAATCTAAATAGTATTGTCGTGTATCGTTTAAATTGTTTTAAAATATATATAAAAAGGTAATTTAAAATTGATTCTGTTTTCTCTCTTTGTCATTAAAAACAAAAAGCAAAAAACAAGAAAATGAATACAAAAAGTAAAAGTAAAAATCTAATTCGGGGACAGAGATATTTATTTTCAGAAAAAGCGCCCTATCATGATGATGAAAAATCTTTTAGAGCCAATTTCTTGAATTATTATGAAGAGTCAAATACATTGGTTATAAACACAAGTGAAACTGAAAGGTCACCTATGACACAAGTAAGTATTCCTTTTGATTGGATTACCCAAATTCAAAGTTTGGAAGATATAGTGGGGAGAGAAAAGGGTGGAGGTGTGGTTTTACCAAGCGACATCTTACTTGAAATTGATGGCTATATATGAATTTATCAAGAAAACAATATAAAGACTATACTTGATTAGTATTTGTCTCCATACA